>Ga0308390_1001812_pt1 | contig 13497 bp, 9 predicted proteins | sample Hotspr2Sample149_FD_202358 | JGI IMG/M metagenome (GOLD analysis project Ga0308390, IMG submission 202358) | Hot spring phototrophic mat microbial communities from Mushroom Spring, Yellowstone National Park, Wyoming, United States - 20040719_149 ...
CGAATACTCCACCTGATCCGCAGGGAAGTGAATTTGTCCCTATAGCATTATCAAATGTAAAAGTTACTAACTGGGTATATTGTCCCACAGGCGCAATTGGTGACCCATCAAGGCCTAACGGAATTCAAATCTTCTTCAAAGATATAAACTGGAAATCTTGGTATGGTCCTTGGAATAATGTTGTAGAAAACCAGTGGGTAAAATACACAAATATTATAGGAATAACTACTCCAAATTATGTTGATAGTGGATTTAATGGCAATTTAATTAGGGCAATGGGTGTTAAAATGGGAGGGGGAGGTGGATCAACTAAAACTTATGATGGACCTATTTATATTGATGCAATATATTGGGAAATACCTTTTAATTTAAAATCATCAATACCTACAAATTATGCCATAAATGTTCCATTGTCTCAAGTAATTCTCCTTACTTTCAATGCTTCTGTAAAAACTAATACCGTAAACATTAATAATGTTTATATTATTGATAGCGACCTAAAAAAGGTAAATGCAAGTTATAATGTCATAAATACTAACATATATATTACTCCCTCTTCAACTCTTCAACCAAATGAATTTTATACAATAATTATTAAAACAAATCTTCAGGCTACTGATGGAAGGAAAATAAAAAGAGAATTAAAGCGATATTTTAGAACAACCAAGGGTAATACTACACCACATTATTATAATACAATAAATTTGGCTGACGGAACAACTAATGGCTGGATTTCTACAAATAAAATTTCTTATGATGGAACAAAATATGAAAAATCTGCTTCTGAGACAATCCCACCAAACGCAGCCTGGAAACCACAAAAATTATGGGTCACTTGGGATTCTAATAATTTATATATTTGTGTAATAAATTCTAATTTTGCACTAAGCCAAGTGGAATGGTATGATTATATTGCATTAGATACAACCCGTGATGATAAAGGAGCAACAAACATTCCTCCCTACGGTGGAGCAAGAACTTTTGTAAATTATAGAAAACCTGAATATTTAATAATAGCTGACCATGATGATGGTGGAGCCGCAGGTGGTGCTGATTATAAACAAGATTGGGGGAGTATAGATTTTGTTTTAATGACAAATTTTGGTGGTTCAGGCTGGGGTACTAAAACAAGTTTAAAAGCAACAAATGTTTATGTGGATTTTCAAAGAAGTGAGATTACTGATGGCGATAATTTTATTGAAATAAAAATTCCTTGGACTAATTTTAGGACAAATTCAACTTCTGGAAGATGTATTCCAAACAGAATTTCAATTTCAGTTTATAGAAGAAATGTAGATAACAATTTAGATGCATATTGTCCTTATCTAAGCACTGGTTCAACAAATTGGTTCACATTTGACCCTGATAATGATGATAATGATATTCCTGATAAAATTTTGCCCCCACCAGCAGGGCCACAAATTGTAATTTCAAAACAAATTACTAATATTTCACTTTCCGGAAACTCTGTTTCTTCTATTCCCGGTTCTACAATATCATACTTAATTAAGTGTTCTAATGCTGGTGCTACATCTGCATCTAATATTTGTATATATGACAGAATTGACCAGACTTATGTGATATATAAAAGTAACAGTGTTTCATCTACTTCCGGATGGACAAATCAATGGTCAACAAATTTAAATCCAAATCAAAGTTATAATAGTTTAGATTATAAAAATAGTGAACCATCACCACAAAATGTTAAATGGATTAGATGGAAAAAAGGCACTCCATTATCCCCAGGTGAGAAAGCAACATTTGGATTTAAAGTAATTATAAAATGAAATTCTACTTGGAGGAATAAATATTTTTTACAAAACTATTTTTTTATTTTTAATTTTTGCTTTTCCACTTCATAGTTTAATTTTTACAAATTATCAAGATATTTTTCCCGGTATTTATGGATATTATGAAAATGGTATATGCCTATGTGATTATGTGATATTGATAATGATAATGATTTAGATTTAATTATAAGTGGTGATACCAATAGTGGCTATATATCAAAATTATATAAAAATGATGGAAATGGGAATTTTTCATTTTATAGTGATTTTCAAATAGCATTAGGATGGGGCTCAATAGGATGTTCAGATTTTGATAATGATAATGATGTTGATTTGGTTATGACCGGATACGATGACAATAATAATTATTATGGCTTAGTTTACACAAATGATGGTAAAGGAAATTTTAATACATCTTTCACTTTATATCATAAGCCTGGAGCAGGTAGTGTAGCTTTGCAAGATATTGATAATGATGGTGATATAGATTTAATAATCACTGGTGAAACAAATGGAGGTTTTATTTCAGAGATATATACTAATAATGGAATTGGTAAATTTTATTTTAAAACAAGTATTACTCCGGGGGTTCAAGAAAGCAGTTTAGCATTTGTAGATATTGATAATGATAATGATTGGGATTTAATTATAACAGGTGATACTGGAAGTTCATCTTACTCTAAAATTTTTAAAAATAAAAATGGAGAATTTGAACCTTTTGCTGATTTAACACCTTGGCTTTCTAAATCTTCCGTTGCTGCTGGTGATATTGATAATGATGGTGATTTTGATTTAATTTATGATTGGTTCGGACTTTTCTGGAAATCTTTATACCTCTGTATATAAAAATTTAGGGAACGGCAATTTTAGTCTTTATTACAATTTGTCTCCACCTGTTAATAATGGTTCTATTGCTTTAGGAGATTTAAATAATGATGGAAATCTAGACCTATTATTAACTGGTGCAGATAACTTTTCAGGATATTATTTTTTGATTTATACAAATTCTGGTAATGGAAGTTTTGTGAGCAATCTTTCAATAGAGCCAGGAGTTTACTATAGTAGTATAGCAGTCGTAGATATTGATAATGATAATGACCTTGACATAGTTTTAACGGGTATGGATAATACTGGTAAAACCATTTTAAAATTTTACAAAAACTAAATAAACACACCTAACTCACCGCCTTCACCACCCGTAAATCTTAAAGCAGTAACAAACAATGGATATTGGAAATTTATATGGCAGTCATCTTCAGATGACCATACAACACAAAATATGTTGAGATATCATATAGCAATAGGCTTTTCACAAGGTAAATATGATTATATATCACCTATTATTTCATATCCACGTGGACAAGCAATAATTGGTAATATTCCATCTATTTTAGAATATAACTCAAAAATTCCTGTTTCAAAAAAAAGTTTATTGGAAAGTAGCTGCAATTGATACTTCATTTAAATTAAAATGGTCAGATGAACAGATAGCACAACTTATTCAACCTTCTCATCAAGAATTACAAACTCCCGAAGATTTCTCAGAATCAATTATTTATCCAAATCCATCAATTGAAAATGAAACAATTTATTTTAAAAACCTTCCTAAAGATACAAAAATAAAAATATATAATATATTAGGTGAATTAGTTGCTACTTTAGAATCAGAAAATGGTTTAGCACGCTGGAATACAGCAGGAAAAAATATTGCAAGCGGTTTATATATTGCATATCTTTATTTACCTAATGGTAAAAATAAAAAAATAAAATTTTTATATGGAGTAAAATAATATGATAACAATAATTTTAATATTTTTAACCAAAATTTCTTTAGCATCTTTTAGTTTAGATACGGGTTTAATTTACCTTGAATTAATTGCACCGCCACGACCATCAGGAATGGGAATGTCTTACGGAAGTATAGCTGATGATTCAGAAACTATATTTTATAATCCTGCTGGATTAGTATTCCTTTTTAGCTCAGAATTATGTTTAACTTATGGTAACTACTACAATAGTGAATTTTACAGTTCATCCATTATTTATTCATTTTCCTTTCAACCCTATGGAACTATTGCTTTCTCAGGTCAATACTTTGGAACTTCACCAATTGACAAATATGATAATCAAGGTAATAAATTAAATGAAAATGCAATTTTCTATAATTTACTTTTTATTACATCCTATGGAATCTCTGTTATGGATGATATCTCATTAGGCGCAAATTTAAAAATTTTTAATGAAAATATTAGTAGAGAATCTGATTTAATATTAGGTTTAGATTTCGGTTTATTATCTGCCGACTTTATAATAAAAAATCTTTTTACAGGATTTTCTTTTTTAAATTTATCACCACAAACACCTAAATTAGGTAACAAAATTGAATCTATAACTTCTAAAATAATCCTTTCCTCATATTATTTGAAAAATAATATTTTATTCTCCTTAGATTTTAACTTCTTTAATAGTGGTAGGATATCTTTAAATTATGGTTTTGAATTATGCATTGATAAAATTTTACCTGATTTAAAATTATTTTTAAGATACGGACTTATCTATTTATATCCAGACTCGCTTTCACCTATTAATTTTGGAATTGGAACATTATATAGAGAAAAATTTAAACTTGATATTAGCATTCAATCCCGTTATGACCTTGGGGTAACATACAAAAGCCTATTTGGACTATGTTTTTAAATTATTTGATAAATTTTTTCAATTCTTTTTCAATATTTTTTAATACTACATCAACATTTTTTTTGTTTAACCATAAATAATCCAATTCTCTATACATCATATCACTCATTTCATTAAATTCTGGTATCATAGGAGGCAAATGAGAATATTTTATCATATCAATAAATACCTTATTATTTTCAGGTGGCGTAGAATTTAAAAATAATTTAGTGATTTCTTCAGTTTTTAAAGCTGGGGTAGAAAAACCGCCTGAAATAAGTATTTTTTGTCCTTTCTCACCAGCGAGAAACTTAATAAGTCGCCACGCTTCATTTTTATTTTTTGCTAATTTGGGTATAGAGAAGCAGGAACCAGTATTGTAATTGGCTTTAATTTTGCCTTTTGGCAATTCTGCTACATCCCATTTAAATGTTGTAATATTTTTAAACTGAGGAACCATCCAGTGACCCTCAATTATCATTGCAACTCTTCCGGTCATAAACATTTCTTGTGCCCCACCAAAACTTGATGATTGAGCAAAAGTAGGGGCAACTTTATATTTATACATTAAATCTTTTAAAAATTGTAAAGCTTCTTTACTATTCTCCGAATTTATAATAACCTTTTTAGGATTTGTCGGATTATCAAAAAAATCTCCACCATTTTGCCATATCCATAAATAATATGTCCAACCTATGTTAAATCCATATACATCATTTATACCATCTTTATTTTCGTCTATAGTCAATGCTTTACATTTTTCTAAAAAATCACTCCAAGTCCAATCAGATGTCGGATATTTTACACCCAATTTGTCAAATAAATCTTTATTATAATAAATTGCATAAATAGCGATGTCATTTGGAATTCCATAAATTTTATTATCATAAATATAGGCATTTATTGCCTGCGGATAAAAATTTTCTTTATTAAATTCCTTATCTTCCTTTATATACTCATCTAAAGATTCTAATGCATTCAGTTTTATAAACGAAACAATTCTTGTGGATTCAAGAAAAATAACATCAGGAGCTACACCACCAGCAATCATTGTTTCAATCTTTGACCAATAAGCGTTATATGGCACATGTTCTAATTTTACTTTGATATCCTTATTCTCTGATTCAAAACTCTCAATAGCTTTCTTCCACAAGGCTAACTCATCTGGTGTTCCTCTAATTAAAAAAAACACTTCTTTTTTCGGAACCTCAACCTTTTTGGAACACCTAAACATCAATAAGCTAAAAATCAAAAGTAACAAAAATGTAATTGTTTTCTTAAACATCTTTTTAACCTCCTTTTTTTAAATTTTTACAAATTAATACCTATGCTTACAAAATTTTTAACACCTATATTGTTTATAAAATTTGCAATATAATTTAGTTGAAAATAATTAAATAAAAAACTTACTCCTAAATTAAAGTTCTCCCTGTAACTTAACTCTAATAATAATTCAATATTATTATGTATCTTAAAATTATAATCCATACCCAAACCTAAAGTTAATTTATTACTATAAGTAATATCAGAAAACAATCTAACCTGTATATCAGGTATAGGCAAAAGAATTGAAATTCCAGCAATATATTCCTTTATATTCCAATTATATTTTTTATGTGTATAAATGTTTTTTAATAGTATTCCAAAATTCCCCCAATAAAATGTATAAATCGCTCCTGCTGAAATATCTAATCCATTGAAATTATAATCTCTTATTTTTATAAAAGGGTATGTTAAAATAATTCCTGTGAAAACCTTGCTCCTTAAATGAAAATTTAAATAAAAATTAAAAATATTATTATCAAAAGTATTAAATTTATTCTCATCGTATTCAAGTTTTGCTAACATTTTATAATATGAAAAACCTGTATAAAAAAAATTTAAATTTTTATAAATACTAAAATTTAAATTATATAAGTTGTCTATATTTTGATAATTCTCGTATCCCAAATTTATTTTAAAATTTTCAAAATCCATAATTTGAGCAGGATTTTCATATTTTCCCAAAAGATTAAATGTAGGTGCAATAAAATTAGCACTATTTAAACGAAAATTTGAAATAATAATTATAACAAAAATAAAAAACTTTCTATGAATTTTTATCATTCTATAACACCAATTGTTTTAAATTCCGGTAAATAATTTCCAAATTTAAAATACAATATATAAAGTCCAGGTAAAGACTTATTTCCATTATCATCATCTAATTTCCATTCAATTTCGTATAAAATATCTTTCTTTAGGACTTTATTGTTCAATAAATTTTTTATTTTCTCACCTTTAAGATTATATATAAAAGCACTGACGGGTTTTTCCTCTTTACATTTTAAAAAAATTTTTAAAACCGAACCAATTTTTACAGGATTTTCTTGAAAATTAAATTCATAATTTTTGTATAATATTTCTACCTTATTAGTACAAATTCCATTTATATTAATTGAATCGCAATGAGAAATGCTAAATTCTTTCACAGAATAGCAGACTAAACGCCATGAAGAATCTGAATTTATAAAATCATATTGAGAATTAGCTCCCGGATAGTTATAAATCCAAAATAAAATACCCGCATATCCATTATACCATGCATTATTCATAAATGTTTTGCAAACATTGTCCTGTAAAATATCGTCTCGCTGAGTTGAAGACTGTCCGCATTCACCAATTATACAAGGTTTATCAATATTTAAAGAACTATACGGAACTAAATAACCATCATCTGAATATTTATGATAATCATAAAAATCCAAACCTAAACCACTATATTTACCACTTTTTACATTATCTTCATTATGCCAACCCGAACCGCACGATACAAGTATGTTTGTATCTATATTATGAATTGCTGAGGCACAGTCAGAAATAAATGCTCTCATAACTTCCCAACTTGTACCATTAGTTGTCCAATTTCCTTCACTCCCTTTAATAACAAACTCAGGTTCATTCATAATATCAACAGCAAAAAATGCAGGACTATCTTTATAACGAGTAACAAATGGAACAACAGCATTAGTAATATAGTAATCCCTTGCTACTTTATTCGTAATAATATTTAAATATTTCCAAGCTTTTTCATCTTCACCATATTGCTTATAGGAAATTAAACAAAAATAAATATAAAGATTCTTATTTTCGCATCTTTGAACAAAATCGTCCATATTATTATATAACGATGGATGAACATTTGTTACATAACCTAATGAATTAAACATTAAGCCTTCATAGGATTCAAAAACCCATATTCTAATAATTTTAAATCCCATATTTTTTATATCATTGAGATAATTTTAAACATGAGTACTATTATATCCCGGACCCCATCCATAAACTTCATTAAAACCAAAATCCCAACAATAATGACCATCAAGCCATCCTATATTAATTCCAAAAATAAAATAATCTTTGCCTTTAAAATTTATCCTGTCGTTAGCACCTTCAAGCAAAAAATGTGTAAAAATTATAATTATACTGTAAAAACTCCGAGGATTATTAAATATATTAGATTTTTTTTCATTGTAATTCATCACACTATCTTAAAAAAACATTTTTGTTTCAAATAAAAACATGCTTACATTGTCATTACCTATAATATTACCACTTTGTAAATCTTTACCCCACTTATATGCATCTCCTGGGAAAAAAATTCCATATATTAGAGAAAAATTTATATTTTTATTAGCCAGTTCATATGAAATTTTAAAATCAATCTCATTTCCTATATCATATGTTCTTCTTTTTATGTTATTTTCATCAAGATAAACTGCACCATCTTTACTTAAATTTCTAAAATTATAATAATATAAACCTAATATTAGACCTTTTAAAAGAGAATCTCCATCTATTCCTGCTTCAAGTCCTAAATGTAAAATTTGGGCAGGAAAAATTGAATAAGTCTGGTCTATTGTTCTTTTGTCAATTTCATCTTCAAGATAACTTCCATTTACAAAGTTCGCTCTGTCAGGGGCAAATATTAATGGAGTATATGGATTCGCTTTAACAATTGCTCCCCATCCCCTCATATCATATGAAACTTTATGTCCCAAAAACATATCATTAAATCCCATAAAGCCAGTATCCTCTTCAGGAGTTTTTGAATCATCTCCACTACCACCAACAATTTCACCAATAAAATTAAAAAATAATTTATCGCTTGCATATGTCTTAAAAGTTGTATTAATATCAAATATATATGCATTATGCTTTGCCTCATTATAAAAATCACCTGTTTTAACTGTTAGCGTTTCATCATCCAAATATTTATACCTTCCAATATACTTTTTACCATATTGATAAGCGAACTCAGTATTAAATTTTAACAGAGAATCAAAAAAATAAAATTTTAGTCTCGCTCCTATTATTTTTTTGTTATCATAATTGCTTAAAATTCTTCCTTCAGGATTGGTGACATTTGGGTCATTTAATACCCCGTTTAAAAAATATATTCTCGGTTCAAAATATTCATTCAATCTACTGAAATAAAAATAGATGCCATAAAGATTAAAATCCTTATTTTCATAATGATGTGGCACATACTTATTATGTGCTTCCCATTGTAAAGGAACTTCATATTGTTGGGCTGCATCATCATTAACCTTGGAAAAAAATGCCATAATATCAAAAGAATTAAATTTTAAATCCGTTCTTAGCGCATCTAAAGTAGAATTAAGCGATAAATCTCTTTCTAAATCTTCAGGATACTTTGAGCCTGTCATATATTGTCTTCCAAATTTAAAATCAATAAAATCCATTACATTTTCAATATGAACATATGCTTTAGTAAGTTTAATTCCACTCCATACATCTTCTTTTTTAGGGTCAGCAGCCCCAAAAAGATTTCCTAATGTCTGATACTTCTCAGGTGTATATCTATTGTCATGTGTAGCCCAAAGTGTATCTCTTTTCTCTAATTCAATCCCTATATTTAACATTCTTGAAATATGTGAAATTATACCTAATTTTATATCACTTGCAATGTAACCATTATGGTCATCATAATCAGCTCTACCATTTGACCTTATAATTGTTTCTGTCTTATCCAAAGGATTCTCATATTCTGCCCACTTAATTCCTATCTCCCCTGTATAATCAAATTGTATTATCTTTCCATAATTAACAACAGGTAAAATTAATAATATAAAAATTAATCTTTTCATATCTAACCTCCTAATTTTTTATTTATTTTTATAAGTAAATCTCTACTAAAAGGTATAATCTCCAATTTCATTTTTTTATTCACCACTTTAATCTCCCCTATCTCTATTATTTGACCTGTATCAGGTTCTATAATCTCACCCTTATATAACCCATCCTCAAATCCATAAATATAAACTATTACATTTTTCAAATTATTAATTTTCTTTACTTTTATATAATTTTCAACATTATAGTCTCTGTTTCTTAACCAAAATATCCCTTTCTTTTCATTCATTAAACCTTTTGCAAAAACTTGAGGAACAACATTCTTAAATTTTATATAATTTATTTTTACCCAATCCAATCCTAAATTATCTATTTTTATTGAATGCTCACCTTTAGGAACTTCTATCTTTAATTCCTGATTGAAATATGTATCACCTGCAGGATTAGCAGGAAATTCCTTATCCAATTTAAGTTTATCATCTAAATATATTTGAACACGAGCGCCTGATTTTGCTACAGTTGAAATATATATTGAAAATTCACCATCTGAAAGATACTTCACTTCAAAAATTTTACCCCCACCAAGTTCATCTTTATGATATTTACCTTGTAAATATTTTGAAAATTGACCACCTATTAATTCTCCCTGGCTAGTTATTTTAAATTTATAATCTAAACTCTTTTCCCAATCAAGCATAGGAGCTATAATAACATCTCCCATACCTTCAGTTTCTACCTGAATTTCCGCCTTCTGTAAATTATCTTTTTCAAAATTTATACCCTTAATAAAATAACTTACAACATCAAAATATTTGAACAAATCATATTTTTTAACATAGCCATCCCACCACCAATACATTGCTGTCCCATTACCTAATGGTGATAATATAGAAGAAAATAGCGCTTCTTTAAATCTTATTCCTTCCTTATCTTTTGCCTCCGCTTCAATTGTAGTTGTAGCACCACCTACTTCACCTATAATATGTGGCTTACCAAATTTAGTCTTATATTCATTTACTTTCTCAATTCCTGTTGTAATATCATCAGTATAAAGATGCGTCTGCACATAATCAATTTCATTTAAATTCCATACAGATTCGCCAGCAGTTGACCGCGCAAAACTTGTGCTAACAGGATGTTTATAAGGGTCAAGAGATTTAATATATTCTGCCATCTCTTTATGCCATTCCATTATTATCCTTTCATCATAATCTGTAATAAGGTCAACTTCATTAAAAAGCTCCCAACATAAAAGAGATGAAGAGTAACTCCAACGCCCAATTATATACCTTAACTTCTTTTTAAAAAATTCCTTGGCATAATTATTCTTAAAAAATTCAATAGGTTTACTACAAGGACCTCCTTCAATATAATTATAAGGATTCTTTTCCCATATCCCATCTTCAACAAACATATCATGGTAATTTATTACAAATTGAATTTTTATTCCTGCTTTCTCTGCTTCGTCAAAAATTCTATCAATAACCCAACAACTTTTAAGATTATAAAATCCTATCCCATAACCTTCAGGTTCTCCCCATTCTATAACATTATTCCCCCAAGTCGCATTCCAAATCCTCATCCAATTACAACCCACTTTTGAAAGGGTATTTATATAATCTTTATAACCCCAATTATCATCCGGTAAAACCCACGCAACATTTAAACCAATAGGTATATATACCTTCCCATTATCATATTTGAATCTTCTCCCTTCTACTTTTATAAATCCAGCTAAATCACTCTTAGCGCATTTCAATAACATCTTCCCTGTTTTGCTTTCACCAGCAGGATTTTTAGCAATAATCTCCCATCTCCATTCCCCAATTTCAACAGGAGAAAATCTTACACTCCAGTAAGGCTCAGAAACCTCTTTTAAATCTTTCCGCCTTTCTTCAAAATCTTGATTTATAAAACAAGGAACAGTATAAACTTTTCCAGATGGTGAGTAAAAATTGGCCAACACCTCTATTTCCTTAAAATTAAAAGGATTCTCATAATATGAATCAATATAAAATGAAGCCTCAAATCTGTCATAAATGCCAATAGTATCTGAATTTATTTTTAAATCCATAATTTTTGGTAATTTATATTTTGATTTTACAATTCTTTCAAGATATAATGGTTTCTTTGGTGTAATTTCCATAATAAATGGTTCTCCCTCCTCTAATCTTATGTTATCTATATATATTGAACCTCTTTGACTTTCAGAAGATGTGCCAAGTATATTTAATGACACTCTTTTAACAGCATTTTTAAATTTTATATACGAATTATTTTTCCATTTTGTGGAAGCTGTTTTAAATTTTGGAACATTGAGATTAAAATATATATTTCTATTCCAGCCAGGTGCCAAAAATTTTGCAGTAGATTCATACCATGTCCAACTTCCTCCTGTGCTTAATGCTAAAGTTACTTTTAGCCAATTACCTGTATCATTATAAATATCAAAATAAATTTTTTGAATTTTTGTCCAATCCCCTGAATAATCACAACTAAAAGTTGCTTTATCAGATGAATTAATACCATCAAAATTGCATTTTAAACTATATAAACCATCGGTAGATTTCTCTTTTGTTCTAAAAGTGTATACTGCTTTTGTCTCCCAACCAGCCTTCTGCCAATTAACTTGCTCACCTTCAAATGATTCCCAAATCTTTATTTCTCCAATCCCCTCCTTCTCCTCCTTCTTAAACTCTATATTACCTTTTGCTCTTATATTATCTATATAAACCTTACCACCTTCCCCCCAAAAATTAAATGCAATCCTCCTTACATCATTCGCATTTCGTAATGATAACCTATTTACAAATTCACTCCTTCTGGCCTTCCAAAAATTCCCCCCAATATTTATCTTTATATTCTTATTCCAACCCGGAATAAGCTTATACTCAATACTTTCATGCCATTCCCAACTATCGCCTGTTGTAACTGCAAATGTAAAATAATTTATACCTTCACTATCATTATAAATATCTACATATAACTCCTCTATATTACTAAAATCATATGGCTCCTCATTTACAATAACAGATTTATAAAATTGACTTGTGCTGTCAAATTCCAACATTAACGAATATTTCCCCTCCGTTACAAACTTATCCGAAAGCTCAATCTTACCATTATTTACATCCCATCCGGCAGGCCCCCATAAACCAACCTCTTCAAAACCTTCAAAATAATTGAGTCTCTCTGATTTTAAATTCACACTAATAAATAATAAAAATAATAAATAAAATATTTTGATTTTCATATTTATCTCCTTTTTAAATTATTTAAGGGACCTTAAATCGTCAAAGTAGAGAATAAAAATTTTTAATCATTCTTAGTCTCTACTTTAACACATTAAGGTCCCTTATCTGTTAACTTTTTACCAGTTTACAGCATCAATGTATATCGGACCATCATAAGCTTTGGCATTACCTGCTTCGGATGTTCCATATTTTAATCCAATAGCTCTAACTCGCGTGGGGTCAAATCCAGGCTGAAAATAATCGTAGTCACTTGCATTGGCCGTGCAAATTTGAGAAATTTTTGTCCACTGGTTTAATGGAACAGCCTCTCCAATATTTTTCCACCTACCATATGCATTGTTCCAATTAGCATCTTTAAAAAATATTTGTAAACCGTTTGGCGCATTATTTGTTCCGTGAGCACCGGATGGACAATATACATACATTATAACTCCTTTACCAGATAAATTTTGAGCTACTCCCAAGGCATTCTGTAAATCCACAAATGTTTCACCTTTACTATAATTTGCATGAAATGGGATTGCGTGAACCATACATTTCAAATAACCTCTTCCGTGAAAAGCCCCAGGAGTAGCGGCACTTGTCTGACTCACATTTGTTATCGCCTGTGAATCAGTATAAGTTTGTCTCATCCAAAATAG
>Ga0308390_1001814_pt1 | contig 13485 bp, 19 predicted proteins | sample Hotspr2Sample149_FD_202358 | JGI IMG/M metagenome (GOLD analysis project Ga0308390, IMG submission 202358) | Hot spring phototrophic mat microbial communities from Mushroom Spring, Yellowstone National Park, Wyoming, United States - 20040719_149 ...
TGCCGCTTGATCCGCCAGCCAATGCGGAGCAGGGCAGCCAGCGCTCTCGAAGCTTTGACCGATGGCCAGCGGCCCGCAGACTCAGGCGGCAACGAATGACACCTGAAGTTCGCCCGGCACAGCCTCCCCGTGCTCCAACCGGTCGGCGATCAAGCGTAAGGCCAGCGCCTGCGCCGCTGCGCAAGCCTGTTTCTTCGTGCGCCCATAAGCGGTGACTCCGGGTAGCGCCGGAATGTCCGCCAGCCAGCGGCCATCCTGCTCACGGTAGAACTTAACTTCCAGGACGAAATCCTGAATCCCGCGAGTCTTGCTCATGTACTTATGATGCTACAAGCGGCAGTGGGCGCGGCGCGCTCGCTCTCGGCGTCACCCCGCCCGGTGGAAATGCAGCACCAGGCGGAGGCCGCCCTCGGCGTCGGCTGCAAGATCCACGACCTTGTAGAGCGCGCCGTCCAGGCTGACCTCATCGCCCCGCGCCGGCGGATCCGGGAAAGCCGCCGCCGGCACGAACAGCAGCGCATACGTGCCCGGCGCGGCGTCCTCCGCCCGAGCCGCCTGGTCCACAATGCCAGTCAGCGTGAACGATGAGCCCGCCTGCGGGGTGTAGATTACTTGCCGACCGAAGGCAGCCAAGACTTGCTCGTTCAGCCCGTTCACCAGCGACGCCCAATCAGCCATCTCTCAGGCCTTGGTCGCCCGGACCAGAATCTCGGGCCGGTGGCAGATGGGCAAGGGATTCGACTGCGAGTGCAAGTCGGTCCCCCGGCCGAACTTGCGCGGCTCCTGCTTGGCGTAGAGCGGCAGGCCCAAGGTGTTCGCCGTCTCGTTGAAGTCCGCCGGGGCGAAGTAAGTGCGGAAGGTCGTGGCCGTGCCCAGCGGGAAAAAGTGGGCCTCATCGTCGGCGATGAACTTGCGCACCGCGCCACTGGAGTCGGTCGCCTGGCCGCGGTACTCTTCGAACGTCACCCCACCGAAGGTGAAGCCCGTGCGGTTGTCCGAAAACAGCACCAGGCCCTCGCGCCAGCGCTGGTAGGCTTCCTTGACCTTGGGGTGCGTGGTCAGGGCGTCGAAGAAGCCCGGCGAGCACAGGCACATCACGCCAGTCATGAACTCGCCTTTGAGGTTGTCCTCGATGTGCCGGCGAACCTCGAGCACTTTGAGCAGCACTTCGGTCGAGGCGGTGGTCAGGGCGAAGTTGACCACCTTGGGCGTGATCTCAAACTCCTGGTAGAGGTCGTAGAGGGTCGAGCCGTCGGCATCCAGGATCACGCCCTTGAGCGCGCCCATGCGCAGGTGCTCGAGCGTGATGGCGTGCTTGGCGCGCATGGTCTGAAGCTTCTGGGCCATGAGGTTCGCCAGGGCGTCCATCTCGGTCTCCGAGCCGAAGGCGCGGATGCCCTGGACCTCTTCGGGCAGCACGACATCGTCGTGCGGAATGTGCGGGATGACGAACGAGCGCACCTTGCGCTTCGCCTGCTTGCCCACCGTACCCGGCGAGCCCACCGGACGCGTGGGCAGCAGGTTGAGCACGCCGTTCATCTCCTCGATGATGATGGTGCGCGTGCGGACACCGACGGGCGGAAACAGGTTCAATTGCTCCAGGCGCCCGTAGGTGTTGGGGATCTTGTTGATGGCGGCCGTGAGGGCCGCCATGTCGAAAGCGTCGGAAGAAAAAGGATTCAGCATGGCTCACGCTCCTTCGCGGACGAGGATGCCCAGGGCCTTGAGTTGCGCCAGGGCGGTGTTCTTCTGTGGACCCGTAATCCCGCTCGGCCACACCAGCCCCTTGTCGGAGCAGATGGCATGGCGCGCGATGATCACGCCCGGCGTGTCCGCCGCACTCGCATCGACATCGCCAAGCAGCACTCCGGCGGCGTTCTCGGAGCCGTCGCTCGCCGAAGGCGCCAGTTGGGTGACCTTGCCGGTAGCGGTGACGATGCCGACCACGGCGCCGGTTTTGAGGTTCTGGCCGGAAGCCACCGTCACTTGATCGCGACTGTAGAGGTTGTCCTCTTCGAACTTCAGCCAGTCGCCGAGGTAGTTGGATTCGGTCTTGGCAGCCATGTCAGTTCACTCCTTTGGCCAGCCGCTCGACGGCCTTGAGGACCGGATTCTGCTCGAGCGGCACCTTGGCGCTCGTGCCCGCATCCGGCATCACATGCGAGCGGATCTCTGGGGCGTCTTCGGCCGCGCGGGCCTCGATCAGGTACTGGCGCGCCTCCGTGGGGGTAGCCCCACGCGCCAGCAACGTGGCGGCCTTGGCCGGCAGGCCGGCCAGGGCGCACAGCTCGACGATCTCGCGCGCCTCGGCGTAGCCTTCGCGGTGCGCTTCGGCGCGGATCGCTTCCAGGTCGATGGTGGGCTCGGGCGCTTCGGCCCGAACCGGTTCTTCGTTCATACGTCTGCCTCCTTGGGGAATGGAAGTCGGTTTTACGAATGCGGCCAGATCGGCGAGCGCCGTGCGGAAGGTGCCTGTGCGATCGGCCAGGCCGGCGGCGACGGCCTCGGGGCCGTACTTGAGCGCGGCGCCCATGTCTCGAATCGCCTGCTCGCTCAAACCGCGCCGCCGAGCGACGGCCTCGACAAACAGCCCGTAGAGCCGCCGGACTTCGGCCTCAAGCGCCGCCCGCGCCGCCTCCGACAGCGGCTCGTTGGGATTGCCATCGGTCTTGCCTTCGCCTTCGGCGATATAGGTGACCTTGACGCCCAGCTTGCGGTTGTACTCGCTCCAATCGAGGTGCTCAGCGTAGATGCCGATCGAGCCGACCCCGCCGGTGAACTCGGGCACATAGATCCGCTCGGCCGCCGTCGCCAGCAAGTACGCCGCGCTGAACATCGAGTTGTCGGCCACGGCCCAGATCGGCTTCTGGCGCGCCAGCGCGGTCAGCGCGGCCGCGGTCTCGAAGGCGTTCTCCGAATCGCCGCCGGGCGAGTTGACGCGCAGCAGAACGGCGCGCACCTCGGGATCGGCGATCGCTTGCTCGACTTCGTCGAGGATCTCGCCGTAGGCCGTGGCGCCGAACAGGATGGCATCGAAGAGCGACGGCTCGTTGGCGAGCACACCAGCGATGTCGATGACGGCCACGCCCTCCTGAACCGGATACGGCTTCCTTGCGCCATAAGCGGCATCGAGCTTGGTGGCCTCAACGAGCAGCGGCTTGGCGCCGAACAAGCGCAGAACTTCTTCGCGTCGCATCATGCTTGGTCGCTATCGCCGCCCGAGTCGGTGTCGTAGCTCAGGCCCAGCTCCCGGGCCCGGGCGTTATCGGTCGCGATCTCGCGGTCGATCGCCTCGGCGTCGTAGCCTTGCTCAGAGACGACCTCGGCGCGACTCTTGAACCCTGCGCGCACCGCCATGATCTGCGCCTTGATGTCCTTCAAGGGATCGACCCAGGCAAAGCCCGGCGGAATCCACTTGGCGTCGTAGTAAAGCGCCACGTCGCCCTGCTTGGGCAGCGCGCCACTCAAAAGCGCCGCCTCGATCCACCGCCGCCACACCGGTCGGCAGAACTGGTAGACGATCACTTGGTGCTGGAACTGCTCGCAGCGGCGGCGGAACTCGAGCAGCCCGGCGCGGATCGAAGAGTAGTTGACGCCGGTCAGATCCCCGGTCAACTGCTCGTAGGTGATGCCCATGCCGGCCGCAATCGAGCGGAGCTGCACGCGCATGAAGGTCTCGTAGCTGGCGCCCACGTCGGCCGGTGTGGAGAACTTGATGTCCTCGCCCGGCAGCAGCACCTGAAGCGTGCCCGGCTCGAGGCCCGCCAACGCCGTGCCGCTCTGGTCCGTCACCGTCTCGCCGAGCATCTGGTCCTCGGGGGCGTTTTTCAAAATGAAGCCGGCAAACATGGCGGCCGTCTTCTTGCGCACCAGCTCGGCGTCGTCGTACTGGTCGAGCTCGTAGAGCTTGATGAGCACCTGCGTAAGCCACGGCTGGCCGCGCAACTGGCCGGGCCGAATGGGCCGGAACAGGTGCAGCACCGAATCGGCCGGCACGCGCACCATCTCGGTTGAGGCCATCGGGTGGAGCGCATCGAAGGGATGCTCGCGGTAGAGCCAGTAAGCCACGCGCCGCCCGATCTGGTCGAACTAGATCCCGGCGCGAAGGTAGTTGCCGCTCGCGAGCCTCCGGGTCTCGCCCGTCGGCAGGTGCTCGGCTTCGAGCAGCTGGAGCTGCAACGGAACGGTCAGGCCGTCTTTGGCGAGGCGCGGCCGCAGCCGGATCAAGCACTCCCCGGCCTCCATCACCGCGCGGCAGGCGAGCGTCTGGAGGCCGTAGAAATCGGTCAGATTGCTGGCGTCGGCCTCATCGGTCCAGCGCAGCCACAGCTGCTGAATCCGCTCCTTGAGCCGCGCATCCGGATGCAGCGACTGCGGGTTAATGCCGGTGCCGATGGCGTTGGCCACGAAGGCATCGAGCGCATTGGCCGCCCAGGGATTGCGCCGCACCATGTCGCGCGAGCGGGCGCGCAGCGTGTCCAGGTTGCGGAAGACGAGCGTGTTGATGTCGCTCGTCGCCGGGAGCCACCCGGTGGTGCGGCGCGTCGCCGCCGCGGCCTCGTAATCAGCCGCGGCCCGCCGCCGGGTCCAGGGGGCGCCCCTGACCGCCGCCTGAAGCTGCTTCCACCAGCCCACGCCTCAGAACCCCTTCTCGGTCCAGATCCGGATCTGCCGGATCGCCGTTTTGCCGCTGGCCTTGGCCACGTCGGCCTCGGCGGCGGCGATGGCCGCCTTGAGCTCCTCGATGCTGCGGTACTCAATCTCGCGGTTCTCAAACCGCACCCGGCGCACGCCACCCGCCAGAGCGTCGCGCAGGGCCTGAAGCTGCTCTTCGGTGTACATCGCCGCTAAATCATCCGCACCCGCATCTGTTTGAAACAGCGCGAGATCGAGTTGTCAGATTCTGCTTGCCTTTCCGCCGAAGCTGAGCGATGACTGGAGTCGCTGTGAAACAAACCTACCCCCAGGAGGCAGACATGAAAAAGGACGAAGTCGAAATTGGCGGCGTGTACCTCGCCCCCGGCCGCGACCGCAAGCCACCAGCTGGCAGGCGCACAGAGTCTGCCACTTTCACTGCTTGATGTAGGGCGCTGCCGCCGGCGTGCCGTCCGGGTTGGCAAAGTGGGCCAATACGGCGGTGAGGCCTTGCACCACCGACAGCACCACCATGGCCCAGAACTTGGCGCGCCCGGGCAATAAATCCTGAGTCGCGTTGATGGCTTGCGCCACCAGCGCCAGCATCTGAATCGCAACGTTCACCGAGAATCGCATTTTGGTCAGCTCCTTGAATCGTTCAATCAGCGGCCGCAGCCGCCACCCAATCCGTAGCTCGCGAATCATGCGAAATCAACTTGCCGGTAGGCAGAACTCTTTGATCACCCCGGCACCGGCCCGGCAACCTTGCCGAACGAGCGCGCTTGGAGGAACTCGCGGTTTTCCATCGTGACGCTCTTACAGGCTGCGCGCTCCGGACTCGAGCCACCGGCTGCGCAGCACCTTGCGCACGGGTGCCGCGATCTTGTCCTCGCTCTCCGCCGCCGGCCTGAGCGCAGCGATCCGCTCAGCCTCGGCGTCCAACCTGAAGCCCATCGAGACCAGCCCGCACAGCGCCGCGTAGGCGTAGGTCCGCGCATCCAGCACCTCACCCCGCACACCCTTCTTGCGCCGCCACTCCCGGACCGGCACCCCGCGCGCGTAGCTCGTCACCAACACCTCCGAGAGCAACTGCTCGAAGAACTCCTCGGTGCGCTCGAGGGGGAAGTGCGCGTAGCCCGGCCCAGGCTGCTCGATCTTGAGCCGGCTCAAGATGACGCTCTTGGCGCTATCGACACCCACAATCCACAGCGGCGTCTTACCCAGCGTGCTGCGGCTCGGCCGCTTCGGCCACACCGGCAGCGGACCGCCCTTGCCCTTGATGGCAAAGATGCGCCGCCCGTAGCGCGTCCGGCAGAACTCATACACCGCCTGGGTGTGGAAGCCCGAGTCGATCGCACAGGCGGCCACCGGCAGCTTGATACCGTATTCGTGCAGCCATTCTCGTTTGAGATACTCCTCGAGCGCTTGCCAAAGCTGGGGAGCACTGGGATCCCCGGGAAAGACACGGTACTCCACCGACCACGACTCCTCGCCGCGTCCCCAGCCCACTAGCTCCAGCTCCGCCCGATCCACTTGGAGATCCACTCCGGCCGTGAGCACCGCCACGCCGGCTGGTAGCCGCGCACCGAACGCCTCGCGCCGGTTCATGAGCGTGGCCACCTCGACGCTGGTCTCCGCCTCGTCGTCCCACAACTCCCCCAGTGCGGTGTTGATGAAGGCGCGCAGCGTCTCCGGCCCGCCGTGCTTGGCCTCCAGAAACTCGGCCGCCGTCTCTGGCCACTCCTTCCAGGGCGAGTAAAGCTGGGAAATCCAGAAGCCCGCGATCTTGGACTTGGGGTTGGCCGCCCGCCACTCACCGCGCGCCAGCATCCACGGCTTGCGGTGCGGCGGAATCAGCAGGCCGCACTGCGCGCAACGGTACTGGGCCTCCTCCGGCCGCCCTTCAGGCCACTCCAGGTTGGGCCAGACCAGCACCTGGGAGGCGTTGCACTCTGGGCACGGCACCCAGTAGCTGGACTGATTGCTGCGCAGCCACCAGCTCTCAATGCGGCTGGCGCCCTTGACCGTGGGCGTTGAGACCAGCAGGATCTTGCGGTTCCACCAGGTGGCCGAGCGCTTGATGGCCAAACTAACCGGATCGCCTTCGGTGCCCGCCGAGGCTGGATAGCGGTCCACCTCGTCGAGCAGCACGTAGCGGATCGGCCGCATGGAGAGGCCCGCCGGCGAGTTGGCGCCGGCGATGGTGATACTGCCGCCCTGAAACTGCTTGTGCAGGATGCGGTTGTTCGAGTCGCGCGTTCGGACGTCAGCCACCTTGCCCACCAGGCAGGGCGTCGTGCGCAGCATCGGCGCCAGCCGGTCCTTACTCCAAGCCTCGCCGTCCTCCACCCGCGGCAGCACCACCAGGATCGGCCCCGGATCGCGGTCGATGATGTAGCCGACCAGGCAAAGTAGGCATTCACTTTTTCCTGTCTGTGCCGCGGCCATCATCACGACGTGTTGGTAAGGGCTGTTGGGCGTCAGCGCGTCCAAGATGGCGCGCTGATAAGGCGCCCGATCCGTTCGCCACGGTCCCGGCTCGGCCGAGGCCTCCGAGGATAGCCACCGATTCTGATCCGCCCACTCCGACACCGTCTGCCGCGGCGGCGGCTCAAGACCCGCTGCCAACTGCTCCAGGCATTCGTCAATGGCGGCGGTAGCGGAGGTCATCCTGGAGGCCCCTCAAGATGGCCTCGATCTCGACGTCGAGCAGTTCTCGAACTGCCCGCACCTCGCCGAGCGCGGCCAACTGCGGCGCCAGTTTCGCCGGCATCGCCAGCAGCTTGTCGCGGATTTGCCGGGCCTGCTTGAACCACACGACCTTGACCTCGTCGGTCGGGATCAGCTTGCCTGACTTAGTTTCGTACTCCAGCTTGCGCAACCGGGCGCGGAAGAGCATGTCGGCCAGCTTGGCCTGCGCGTAGCTGGTCGTCTGTCCACCCGCCTCTTCGGGAGCGTTGGTGGCGGCTTCGGAAACCTTCTCCGGACGATCATCGAGCACGGCGTCGGAGGCGGTCACATCCACCTTGCCGCCGCGCACCACCAGCACGCCGGCCTTGGCTAGGCGGCTGATGTACTGCCGACTGACGCCCCGATGGCGCGCGTACTCGGCTTGGCTGAGGAGCTCGCGCCCAGCGGCCACGTCACACTACTCCTGCCCGCATCTGTCAACCTGTCAACCTTGCACGGGCGCAGACCGTGGCCACAGCGTGCCACCCATCCCACCCGCCGTTGCCGGGGCCGGGAAGGACCCGCAGATGTGCCCAAAACTTACCCCCTGCCCCCTTTCGCCCAACGCCGCGAACCAGCAAAGTAATCCGAGAGCGGATAGAGCGGATAGGGCTCAGTCTCCCGAAGCGCCCGTCCTAACTTGGCCTCGATCCGATAAACCGCGTGAAAGAAATTACCCCGATCTACCCCCAGCTTACCCGCGCAGGCATACCAGGGCTGGCCCTCCAGAAAATACATCTGAAACAATCGCCGCTCCCAGCCATCCAACTGCCGGCGGCAAAGCAAAAAGAAGTCGGCCAGATAGTCAATGTTCCGCCACCACCGCCGGCCAAGACGATATTTCCAAGCTTCCCGCCTCAGCTCGTGATACTTTGCCAAGCAAATCCGGAAGATCTTCTTGAGCGCGCACTTACAAGGCCGCACGCCGCGTGAATGACGCCGGAGACCCAGGCCATGACACCACGGGCATCTGCCATGGGCCAGCCCAATCACATCCCCGCGCTGCCACCCGGAGCCCATCCCCGAACCCTCAGCTCCCGGCCACCAGCCTGCTCCAGCTGGCTCGGCTCACCCGGCTCGCGCTGCATCGCGGCAGCGCTCGAGCACCGTGGCCAAGAAAAAGGGACGCCAAGCGGTAGGCAGGCGCCGCAACGTCCAGCTCAGATATCCTGCCGGCAGGCGCTCGCGAAAGCTGTAGCGCGTGCCCAGGTATTGGTGCAACGCAATGGGACGGCCTTCGCTCGACCGGCAAGATAAGTAGGCCCGGCACACATGTCCCTTGGGATGCTTGATCACCCGGCGGATCATGCCGTCGGCCTCTAAGCGGGCCAACCGCTGGGGACTGATCCACTCAGCCAGTGCGCCATCGGCGGTGTACAGAGGGATTCGAGCATTCACCCAGACACACCTCACAGGGAAAACTCTGCGGGAAGGAGTTTCACGAGCGTCCCGGCGCTCGCTAGGGTGGGCTGCGGGTTTGTTTCGAGAGGGCCCGCCTCCCTCTGGGGGGCCGCTGCAAAAGCGACCTACACCAACTATAGCACAGCTTACCCCGCTGTCAAGAGAAAATTTCCCTAATCGTTCCCCATAGTTAGGAAAAATCAGCGATTTTTCCGCTTACCGAGGTGTGGCAGCATGCTTCTAGATCCTCCCGGCGGGCTAACTCTCCGAAATTCCCGCCGGGATGGGTTGGATTGTGAGCGACTCCGCTCCTCGCGCAAGCTCGAGGAAAGCGAAACGAACCTGACAACTCAATCTAGAGCTGTTTCAAACAGATGCGGGCACATATGATTTGGTTTCGACGCACGCCGACCAGCAAGGCTATCCTGCCCACCCTCGCAGCCGCCGACGGTGAAGGCAAGCTTGCCGCCCCTCGAAGCCCGATCCTGCCTCGCGCAAGATCACAACTCTCGCACTCATTTGCTCTCGGGAACACCAGCAAGTTGGCCGCAGGGGCGGAGAATGAGCAGCGGGGCGCGCCACTATTTTCGTTTTCGGCCCGTGACCGTCGATCTGCGGGGGTCTGTCACAGCAGTCACGCTCAGGCATCCGGGAACCGGTCTCGTCTTCACGATCCGGGGCGACCGCCCAGGCTGGTGGACGGAGCTGGGCCAGCACCTCGACCTGACACAATTCGAGATCGTGGAGGTCACTTTACCCGCGCACAGCCTGGAGCTCGGGCCTGCTGAGCCTACGCCCTCCCCCACGCCCCTTGCCCTCCGGCCAGGCCTCATCGCCAGCTACCGCGAGCGCCACCTGTGCACCATCCAGGAGATCGCAGCGCGGGCGAACGTGACTCCCAGGGCCCTGCGCGGCTGGCGCTCAGGAGACTTGCCCGACCGGTCCGCCAAGTCCATCCGCATCGAGGCTCTCCTACAGCGCGGCCTGCGCAGCGACTGACCGCGCCTTCGCCTTATCTTCGGGCCGCTTTTGGGCCGCTTTCTTTCGCAAAATTGCCCCACCATATAGTCGTGGACCGCGAAAAGGTCATCGCGGACTTGGATCAGGGACGCATCCTGCTCCGCGCGCCGTTCTCCTATCTGCTCGTGTGCCAGCGGATTCCGGGCGCCTGTTGGGAAGCCGCGCGTAAGGCCTGGACCTACCCGGCCACGCGCCTGCATGCCGCAACCATCGCTTCCTCGATCCCCCACCTGCAGAGCACAGAGCGATTTGCCGCCCTGCTGGTGCCGCGCGGCAAGGCGGCGAGCGAGCGAAAGCTCGAGCCCAGAGGGGCGCCGAAGCCACCTCTCGCGCTCCCTGCGGGGCTGAAAACGAAGCCCTGGCGGCACCAGATCGCGGCCTACCACTTTGCGATGGAGCGATTCAGTCAGGGTTCGCCGGGCGTGCTGCTGGCATGCGAAATGGGCACGGGCAAAAGCCTGATGGCCTGCATGATCTTGCTCGCCCTCCGCGCCATGCGGGTGCTCATTGCCTGTCCCTTGCGCGTCATCCGGGTGTGGGTTGAGCAGCTTGAGCATCACCTCGATGTGCCCTTGGTCACCGTAGCGCTGGATGAGGACGTTGGCAGCGTGACCGACAAGCAGCGCTTGGCCGAGGAAAAGTTGCGGCTGGCCGAAACCAAAGCCCTCCCTTTTGTGGCCGTCATCAACTACGACTCGGCCTGGCGGGAGCCGTTCGCGAGCTGGGCCGAACGGCAAGCCTGGGACTTGGTCCTGGCCGACGAGTCTCACAAGCTGAAGCGTCCCGGCGGCAAGGCCTCGCTATACTTCAAGCGGCTGCGCCACCAGGCGCGCCACCGCCTCGCTCTCACGGGCACGCCCCTGCCGCACTCGCCGCTGGATGTCTACGCCCAGTTCCGCTTCCTCGACCCCTCCCTCTTCGGCCCCTCCTTCCACGCCTTCAAGCAAACCTACGCCGTCCCGGGCGGCTTCCACAACAAGCAGGTCACCGCCTACCAAAACCTCGACCAGCTGGAGGGGCTCATGCGGCGCGTGACCTTCCGCGTCGCCAAAGACGTGCTCGAGCTGCCGCCCGAGGTGTAAGTAACCTACCATTGCGAGCTTTCCCCAGAGGCACGCCGAATCTACCGCGACCTGGAAGAAGTCCTCATGGCCGAGGTGCGTGAGGGTCGGGTCACGGCCGCCAACGCCATGGTGAAACTGCTCCGCCTCCAGCAACTCACGGGCGGCTGGGTCAAAACCGACGACGAGCGCTATCGGCGCCTGGATTGGGCCAAACAGCGGCTGCTCGAAGACACGCTGGAGGACATCGGAACCAAGGAGCCGGTGGTGGTCTTCTGCCGTTTCCACGCTGACCTGGATGCCGTCCAAGAGGCTTGCGCCTCGCTGGGCTCCACCTGTCGGGAACTCTCCAGCCGCCGGGATGAGCTCGAGTGCTGGCAGGCCGGCGAGGCTCAGGTGCTGGCGGTGCAGATCTCTAGCGGCGGCGTAGGGGTGGATTTGAGCCGCGCCCGCTACGCTCTCTACTACTCGCTCAGCTTCTCGCTAGGCGAGTACGATCAGGCGCGCTCGCGCGTGCACCGACCAGGCCAGACGCGCCCGGTCGAGCACATCCACTTGGTCGCTAAAGGCACTGTGGACGAGCGCATCATGCGCGCGCTCGAGCGCCGCGCCGAAGTCATTCAGGCGATCCTCGCCGAAATCAAGGGGTAACTGCCATGAACATGGAACAACTCAAAGAATTCGTCGCGCTGGAAAAGCGCAAGCGCGATCTGGATGCGGAACTCAAAGCCGTGGCCGCACGGCTCGACGATCTCGAGCAGGCCTTGGTGCCGCAGTTTGTCACCGACGGGGTCGCCTCCATGAAACTGGATGGCTACACCGTTTACCTGGCCCAAGACGTCTACGCCAGCCCGCTGAACGGCCGCAGCCAAGTCATCGCGGCTTTGAAGGCCAGCGAGCTCGCCCAGTACGTCTCGGAAAACTACAACACGCAGTCGCTCAAGGCCTTCGTGCGCGAGCTGGCCGAAGAGGTCCGCCTGCGTTGCCAACAGCAGGAGCGGCTGTTCACCGAGGAGGAGGTGCGCGCCGCACTGCCTGCGCCTCTGGGCAACAGCTTGAAGATTTCCTTTGTCCATTCCCTTCGCACCAGAAAGGCATAACCATGACGCAACCACTGGCACAACCCGATTCCCAGGCCGTGATCCTGGCCCTGCACACGGACCTGGACACCATCAACACCGCCCTCAGCACCAACATCGGCGCCGGCGGGCTGTCGGAGTTCGATCTGCCCCGCATCAAAATGCCGGCCGGGGGCGGACTGCAGTGGGCCGTGCCCGCGCTGGAAGGCGAGAGCATGGAGCCCGTGATCGAAGGCGTGATCGTGCTGGCGCGCGACACCCGCGCCTACTACGCCCAGCCCCTCTCGGAAAGCGGCGGTGGCCAGCCGCCCGATTGCTGGTCGGGCGATGGCAGCAGCGGGCGCGGCCATCCGGGCGGCGCCTGCCTGGCCTGCCCACTGGCCCGCTGGGAGAGCGTGCCCGGCGGACGCGCTCAGGCCTGCAAGCAGATCAAGCAGCTTTTTGTTCTGCGCGGCAACCTGCTTTTGCCTGAGGTCATCAGCTTGCCGCCCACCAGCCTGAAGGCCGCCAAACAATACTTGCTCAAGCTCACCGCACAAGCCGTGCCCTAGTACGCGGTCGTCACGCGCTTGGGCCTGGAACGCACCAAGAACGCCCAAGGCATCGCTTACAGCCGCGCCACCTTCGCCTTCGTGCGTCGGCTCAGCGAAGCGGAACGAGAGCGAGCCCGCCAGTACCACGAGATGCTCAAACCCCTGGTCGAGCGCATGCCGGTCGAGCTAGAAGCCGACGTCCAGCGACCCGAGGAAGCGGTTCCCTTTTAGGAGCTCGCCGTGAAGGTTCCATCGCGCGAATCTGCCATCCTGCGGGCCATCCTGCAGGCCCTGCGCCGCGTTCCCGGCTTGGTGGTGCGCAAGCGGCACGGTAGCGCGGCAAGCTACGCCGGCGACGCTGACTTGTACGGCTGCTACCGAGGCCGCCACTTTGAAATCGAGATCAAGCGCCCGGGCTGCACCGCCACGCCCCTGCAACAGCACAGGCTCAAGCAGTGGGCGCGCGCTGGCGCCCTGACCGGCGTAGTCCACAGCGCGCAGGAAGCGCTCCAGCTCCTTGATGGGGACGGGAGGAGTCAGCATGAGCTACCGGTACACGACCGAGCATGAGATTGCCTGGATTCGCGAGCTCGCCAGGCGCGACCCCCAGGGCGCGGCAAGCTATTGCCGCATGATCCTGCGCGTGCCCCGGCGATGGGACCAGGGCGTGGAGGTGGAAAGGCTGCACGAGTTCTGCCGCCAGTACCTGAAGCGTGCTGGAAAGGAGGAGCCGTGAAACGGGGCACCCCGGAGCACCCTAAGACCAAGGCGCTGGCCAGGCGATTGGGGGTCCCCTGGCCGATGGCCGTCGGAACCCTGGAGCTGCTCTGGCATTTCACCGCCCGCTATGCGCCAGCGGGCGATATCGGGCGATTCCCGGATGAGGCAATCGCAGCCGCCGTCGGCTGGCCCGAGAACCGCGATCCGGCAGAGCTGGTGCGCGCCCTGTGCGACTGCGGATGGCTCGATCCCCACCCAGAGCACAGGCTCATGATCCACGACTGGCCAGATCACTGCGAAGACGCC
>Ga0308390_1001827_pt1 | contig 13419 bp, 9 predicted proteins | sample Hotspr2Sample149_FD_202358 | JGI IMG/M metagenome (GOLD analysis project Ga0308390, IMG submission 202358) | Hot spring phototrophic mat microbial communities from Mushroom Spring, Yellowstone National Park, Wyoming, United States - 20040719_149 ...
GTGGTTTGCCCAAAGGCGCTTATCAGATAGTCGCTGTACAAGTCCAGGAGTTTGCCGTTTTTCATACACCAAGTTTACTCAAATCTGCGTAAGGTGAGTCAGTAATTTTAGAAGTGCGGTTAGAATTGAGCAGACAAAAAAGCGCCGGTTGCTCCGGCGCTTTTTTAAGCCCGAATACTCTTGACAATCTCGACACCATTGAGTGCCATGTGATAGAGAAAGATGGCATGAAGCAGGTCGGCAGGGTGCGGAAAGCCCCCCTGATTCTGAGCGGTTTCCGGCGGACGGTCATAGGTGGCAACGCAATCGGCGGGGATAATGACGCGGCGTTGTGTTTGGGTGGTATTTGCGTCAACGCGCAGGAAAATTGCCAGTTGATAAACACAAATGTCGGTACAGTTTCCTGCCACCAGGAAAGTGTCTAACTGTGGACGCTGTGCCAGCCATTCCCGCAGACCGGTATTAACGTCAGATGAGGTTGAGTTCTTAAGAAGGATGGTAATTTGATCGAAAAATGGTAAAGCCTTGAACTCATCTATGGTTTCGGCTTCGGGTGTACCCTTAACACAATGCGGCGGGTAGGCGTTAAATTCAGTAGCCTGTGCGTCGTGGGCGTCCTGCGAAAATAGAACATGACGAATACCATGTGCCCATCCAGCAGTAAGCAGTTGCACGATAGATGGTACGATAGCGTGAATTCGTGGACTGGCTAATGGACCTACAGTGCAGAAACCCTTAATCATATCCACAGAAGTAATGGCGGCTTTTTCGGGTTGGGGAACAGCTTCTTGAAAGCTGAGGATGGGCAATTCGGATAACCAATTTTCCAGGTAATTTAGAAAAGCCTGATTGTCGGGGGAATTGAGATGAGTGTTCACTTCTTTTACTCCTATTTGTCTTTGCCAGTGTGTACAACGAATGCCTAGAAAAAACTTAACTTAAATAGTGTTTGTATTACACTAATTATACACTTAATGATCGTAATGTCAATATGGCTGCTCAGAAAAACTCAAATTTTTGTTCTTTCTTATTGCCTTTTGTTTGGTATGATTAAACGAACTCAAAAAGCTGGAGTGTGTTTTGTGGCTGGGCAGCGAATTGTCGTTAAACTTGGAACATCCACACTGACCGGAGGAACAAAACGTCTGTTTACGCCGCGCCTTGTTGACCTTGTCCGACAGGTGGCAGCCCTGCACAGTCAGGGGAATCAGGTAGTGGTGGTTTCTTCCGGTGCGATTGCGGCGGGGCGGGAGGCATTGGGTTATCCGTCTTTGCCCAGTTTTATCCCGGCTAAACAAATGCTGGCGGCGGTAGGGCAGCCTCGTCTGATGGCGATTTATGAACAGTTTTTTGCGATCTATCATGAAAAGGTGGCGCAGGTACTCTTAACCAGAACCGATCTTACCGACAGACGGCGTTTTTTAAATGCGCGAAACACCTTTGATGCCCTGCTGGCGCATAAGATTATCCCGATTGTTAACGAAAATGACACCGTGGCAACAGAGGAAATTCGCTTTGGGGATAATGATAATCTTTCCGCGCAGGTTGCCAATTTAATTGAGGCAGACTTGCTGGTGCTGTTGACTGATCAAGAAGGGTTGTTCACAGATGACCCGCGGCAGAATCCGCAAGCGCGTCTGATTCGGCGCGTAGAGGTCGGGGCAATTCCGGATGAAATCTGGCGGGCGGCAGGCGGTACTCATAATGGTCTGGGTACAGGCGGAATGGTGACTAAGTTACAAGCGGCGGATCTGGCGCGGCACGGTGGTACGACGGTGTACATTGCTAAAGGCGATGAGATGGATGTTCTGCTGCGCATCACGCGCGGGGAAACCATTGGAACTCAATTTCTTCCAGTCACAAACAAACTGGAAGGGCGCAAACGTTATATTCTTGCAGGCGGCAATGCGGAAGATGAGATCGTTGTAGATGCTGGCGCCTGCCGGGCGCTGGGACGGGGAGGCAGTCTCTTGCCGCCGGGCATTGTTGATGTGAAGGGAAATTTTGACCGCGGTGATACGGTGCGTGTGGTAAACACTGTTGGCAAGGTGATTGCTTTAGGTCTGGTCAATTATTCGGCGCAGGATGTGAGGGCTTTTCGAGGACGGCAGTCTTCTGAGATAGAAGGAATTCTTGGATATACCTTTGGCGATGAGGTAATTCACCGCAATAATCTGGTTATGCTTTAGAGGTGAGCAATGGATATTGAACAAATAGGACGACAAGCAAAACGTGCAGCGCGTCAGCTAGCACAAATAAACGCTGAGCGGCGTAAGGCTGCTCTGCGCATGATCGCCAATCGCTTGTGGGCATGGCGGGAGAGTATTCTGGCTGCCAATCAGCAGGATGTAGAGAAAGCGCATGTGGCGGGGCTTTCAGAGGCAATGATTGATCGTTTGCTGCTTAGTGAAAGCCGTCTTTCGAGCGTTATTGCTGATTTACGACAGGTGGCAGAGTTGGCTGATCCGGTTGGTGAGGTCTTTGAAGAGCGGCAATTGCCAAATGGTTTGCGCTTGCGCAAACAACGCGTTCCACTGGGCGTCCTTGCAGTGATCTATGAGGCACGTCCCAATGTGACCGTAGATGTCACTGGTTTGGCATTGAAGTCTGGCAATTGTGTGATCTTGCGCGGAGGAAGTGAGACCATTGAGACTAACCGTCAGCTTGTGATGGCGATCCGTCAGGGTTTGGAAGAGAGCGGATTACCGATAGAGGCGGTACAGTTTATTGATGATCCGGATCGTCAACTGGTTTATGAGTTATTGCAACTGGACGAGTATGTGGACATGGTCATTCCGCGTGGCGGAGCGGGCTTACACGAGTTCTGCCGGCAAAACAGCCGCATCCCGGTTATCACTGGCGGTATTGGGATTTGCCATTTATTTGTGGATGAAAGCGCCAATCTTTCTGAGGCGCTGAAAGTGATTCAAAATGCGAAAGTACAACGCCCGACAGTCTGCAATGCGCTGGACACCGTTCTGGTGCATTGTTCACTTGCTGAGCAGTTTCTTCCTGATCTCGTCGAATTGCTGAAGAATGATGGTGTCTGGTTTAAGGCAGATCATGCGGCTTATGAAATTCTGAAGGAACGATTTGGTGATGTGGTGGAACCGGCTGGGGAACGGGATTTTGACACCGAATGGCTCTCTTTAGTCTTGGGCATTCGGGTTGTGAATGGTCTCGAAGAAGCCATCGAACATATTGCTGTTCATTCTACGGGTCATTCGGACGGTATTCTCACCGAAAACCGGGACCATGCAGAACGATTTATTGCGGCGGTGGACTCGGCGGCGGTGTATGTCAATGCCAGCACACGTTTTACCGATGGTGGTCAATTTGGTCTGGGAGCTGAAGTTGCGATTTCAACTCAACGGTTACATGCTCGCGGACCTATGGGTTTGCAAGAACTGACCACATATAAATGGGTTGTGGAAGGCGACTATCACGTGCGTGGGTAGCGTCTCCCTTGACAGTTTGGCGCGTTTGAAGATAATTACCACAAAATCAAACTCAAAAGGCAATGACGGAGGAAAGTAGGCTGGCGGAAGCCGACAGGGAAGCGGAGGCTAAGACTGAGACCTCTGCACGAGGGAAGCCAGTTGAAGTTCCCTTCCGAGCCGCCCGGGGGAACGCTCGATTGTAGAGCCAGTAGTTCGGGACGCTGAGTGCCGCGTTATCGTGCGCCGCCAATCGCTGTTCCATACAGTCGTTGGGTCGAGTGGACTGCATTTGCAGCCAACAAGGGTGGTACCGCGGATTTCCCCCGTCCCTTGATGGGACGGGGACTGTTTTTGAGACGAAGGTGTTGATTGGAATCAGTCTGATGGTCACACCTTTGATCATTAGAAACTTTAAGTTATGGTTGTGGAGGTTGATATGCCAGAAGGGCAAGCGATCATCGAGCAACTGGAGCAAATGGAGCAAAGTGCACTGAAGGCGTTGGAAAGGGTGCAGGATGAAGCGGCTTTGCAGGAATGGCGCGTGGCGTATCTAGGTCGCCATGCCCCTGTGATGCAGGTCTTCAGTCGTCTGAGCGAAGCCCCAAAAGAGGAACGCCCGCGCATCGGTCAACGCGCCAATCAGGTCAAACAGACATTAGAAGCGGCGCTGCAGACGCGCTCTGAGCAGATCAAACGTCAGGCTTTGGAACGGTCGTTGAGCAGTGAGCGGCTGGATGTAACCCTGCCGGGTCGCCAGCCGGTGAGAGGTCGCCTGCATCCGACTACACAAACGTTGCGCAGAATCTACAGCATTTTTGCCGAGATGGGGTTTCAGATTTACCGCTCACGTGATGTTGAGACGGATGAATATAACTTTGAGTTGCTCAATATCCCGGTGTATCATCCGGCGCGCGATATGTGGGATACTTTCCATACCACTCGCCCTGGTGTCATTTTGCGCACCCACACCTCGCCGGGACAGATTCACGCTATGCGCGAATTTGCGCCTGAACCGGTGCGGGTCATCTTGCCGGGGATGTGTTACCGCTACGAGCAGATCAGCGCACGTTCCGAAATCCAGTTCAATCAGGTTGAGGTACTGGCGGTAGGACGGAAGATCACCTTTAGCGATATGAAAGGGACTCTCAATGATTTTGCGCGGCGCATGTTTGGCGCTCAAGCTCGTACGCGTTTGCGCCCTTCTTACTTTCCTTTCACTGAGCCAAGCGCTGAGATGGATGTAGAATGTTTTGTTTGCGGCGGCAAAGGGTGTCAGATTTGTAAGGGTTCCGGATGGCTGGAAATTATGGGTTGTGGCATGGTTCACCCAGTCGTCCTGCAGAACGGCGGTTATGACCCGCGCCAGTACAGCGGTTTTGCGGCGGGCATGGGTCCAGAGCGGATTACCCTGCTGCTCCACCGTATTGAAGATATCCGGCATTTCTGGGCAAATGATGTGCGTTTCTTAACACAGTTCTAGAGCCAGTTGAAAAACTTGATTAAGGAGATGATGTCATGAAAGTTCCTCTATCCTGGCTGAAAGATTATGTAGATATTGACATGCCTTTGCATGAAGTTGCTCGTGCCCTGACGATGCTTGGGCTTGAAGTGGACGAAGTACGTCTGGTAGGACTGCCAATGCCCGTGCAGGAACGGCACGAATTCCGCTTCACCGGGTTGTGCTGGGAAGCCGATAAGATTGTAGTAGCACAGATCAATGAGGTGATGCCGCACCCGAACGCCGACCGCCTGGTGCTTTGCCGTCTCTTCGATGGTGATCAGGAACTGATTATTCTGACGGGTGCGCCCAATCTGTATCCCTATAAGGGACAAGGAGCGCTGGAAAAACCTTTGAAAGTAGCTTATGCCCGCGAGGGAGCAAAGATTTACGATGGTCATCAGCCTGGGCAAGTGCTGACCACCTTGAAACGCACCAAAATTCGCGGCTTTGAATCCTTTTCAATGGTATGTTCGGAGAAAGAACTGGGCATTTCAGATGAACATGAGGGTGTCATCATTCTGGACGACGACGCACCTACCGGGATGCCGTTGGTGGATTATATGGGGGATGCGGTGTTTGATATCAGCATTCTGCCCAACATGATTCGAAACGCCTGTATGGTCGGTGTGGCGCGCGAACTGGCGGCGTTGACTGGTAAGCCGTTGCGAAAGCCGAAACGCACCCTGCCGATGGATGGACCGTCTATTGAAGGTCAGGTGGCAATCCAGATAACGGATCCTGATCTGAATCCGCGTTTTGTGGTCGGGTTGTTACGCGGCGCAGAGCCGCGCCCAAGTCCTTACTGGGTACAGCGTCGCCTGCGGTTAGCAGGGATGCGCCCGATTAACAGCATTGTGGATGCAACGAACTACGTCATGTTGGAATTAGGTGAACCGCTCCATGCATTTGACTATGATGTGCTGGTCAAACGCGCTGGCGGTAAAGCTCCTACCATCATCACGCGTGCCGCTCAGCAGGGTGAAATACTTACCACACTGGATGGCGTCGAGCGCAGACTGGATGACTTCACTATTCTGGTTTGTGACACTGCAGGGGCGCTTTCTTTGGCAGGTGTAATGGGCGGCTTGGAAAGTGAGGTGACCGAACAGACCCGCAATGTCCTTTTGGAAGGCGCTACCTGGAATTTTATCAATACAAGGCGAACGGTTGCTGCACAAAAATTACCATCCGAAGCGGCTTATCGCTTTGCACGCGGTATTCACCCGGCACTGGCGCTGGAAGGCGTGGAGATCGGTTTGGACCGCATGGCAGCCTGGAGCGGTGGACAGATTGCAGCGGGATTTGTGGATGCTTATCCCAAGCCGGTTGTTGATCCGGTGGTTACGCTTTCAGAAGCTGATGTTCAGCGCCATTTGGGAATCACATTGAACGCCGAACAGATCGCTGATCTCTTGAGGCGGCTGGAGTTTGAATGCACTATCAATGGCAGTATGGTTACTGCCAAAACGCCGCCGCATCGTCTGGACATCGGCAGTCATGTAGTTGGACAAGCAGACCTGATCGAAGAAATTGCCCGTCTCTATGGTTATGATGTGATCCCGGAAACGCGTCTGTCAGATAGTTTACCGCCACAACGCGGCAATCCGTTGCTGGATCGTGAAGAGAAGCTGCGCGATACGCTGGTCAATTTGGGGTTACAGGAGGTAGTTACCTATCGTCTAACTGCACCGGAACAAGAAGCGCGCTTACTGGAAGCATCGGATGCGCCGTATGTTGAGCTAGCGAACCCGATTGCTCCGGAGCGGCGGGTATTGCGGCGAAGTTTGCTGGCTTCCGTTTTGGAAGTGGCAGAGCGTAACAGTCGCTTGAGCAGTCGGCTGGCATTGTTTGAGATTGGACCAGTGTTTTTACCGGCAGCGGATGAGGCTTTGCCTGTGGAACAGGCTCGCTTGGCAATCGTAATGAGTGGAGAACGCAGCCCGGCGGCGTGGGATCGTCCCGCAGGAGGGCATTACGATTTTTATGACCTCAAGGGTATCCTGGAAGCGTTGTTTGATACCCTGCACATTAAACAGATTGAATACTCACCGATGGCGCATTCACATTACCACCCGGGAAAATGTGCTTGCATTTGTGCAGGAGAGAGCACGCTGGGGGTATTTGGAGAGTTGCACCCGCTGGTCAAAGAGCGTTATGAGTTTGGTTCAGCGCCAGTGCTGGCGGCGGAGCTTGATCTGAGTTCTCTGCTCGGTCTCATGCCGGAGCGGTACGAAACCCGCGCAGTGCCGGTCTTTCCGCCAGTTTTCGAAGATATTGCGGTTATTGTAGATGAAGATGTGCCAGCTGAGCGGGTTCGAGAAGTGATTCAGCAGGCGGGAGGTAAACTTTTGACGGAGATTCACCTGTTTGATATTTTCCGCGGTGTGCAAATTGGCGCTGGTAAAAAGAGTATGGCATACAGCCTTACTTATCAAGCACCTGACCGGACAATGACCGACCAAGAAGCGGCACAGGTGCGTCAGCGCATCATTCGAAGATTGGAGCAGGAGTTGGGCGCAAAGATTAGAAGCCAGTAAGAAAGCGATTCAATCCGACCGGACGGGTACAAAAAAAATGCCCGTCCGGTTTTTTATTTAAGGGTTTTTGAAGTATTGGTCGAAAATTGCCTGGCTGACCAGCGCACTGGCAAAGCTGTCCTGATAGATAATTTGGTAACCTTCGACGGTGTTCAGCGCAGCATCGCGATAGAACTCATGAATTAGGCGCATATTGCCTGGGTTGGCAGCTTGTTCGATGACTTCAGGCTTGGAAAACAATGCCAGATTTTCGCGTTCTAGCAGGATTAAATCCGGCTTCAAGTCGCGGATATACGGATAGGTTGCCATATCCCAGTTCATCTCGACTTGCTGCCCGGGCTGTCCTGGATAGTAAATCCGCCAATCTCGATAAACGATTCGTGGGGGCTGTGGCAGTGGTTTCAAAACTTCTTGTAAGCGCTGATAAAATGCCAGACTGGGAGAGGTCATTTCCCGCCAAAGCTGGCGCGAATAGACCGTTACGTCTGTTTGGATGAAAAGCATAAGTTGAAAAAGCACTGGAATGGCGGGGATGATCAGCAACCATCGCAACAGGCGGATGGTGCGACTGCGCAAGGCAACCCAGGCATTTCTTTTTGGAATCGGGATGGTTTCGGGAAACAGATGGACCAGCGATGAGTAAAGCGGCAAAATGAGCGGCAGGAAATAATGCGTACGGCGTGTACCGACATTGAGTAAAACCAGCGCCAGCGGTATCATCCAAGCCAGGATCAGAACATTCAGACGGCGACTTTCTGACCGGGCAATACCAATTCCTAAAGCAAGGAAACCCAGCAGAACAAAGAACCATTCTCCATAATGGATACGAAAGTCTTCCGGATAACTACTTCCCTCAAAGAATGAACTGGTATTTGCAGTCAGAATGCCCACCGAGGTTTGTCGAAACTGAGCAACCTGGGTGGATATGATAGCAGCGCGTTCTTGAGGTAAAAGCAACAATGGGTTTGAAATGACGATGGAAGCCAGCATCACAAGGATAAACAGGGCACCGTTGCGCACCGCTTTTTTCCAGGTCAGTTGTCCTGCAATGACGCCCCAGATGAGATAAACTGGTATTGCCAAAGCGAAAAAGACCCCCAAGTGTTTTGTACCGATTGCCAGCCCGCAGGCAGCGGCTGCCAGCCAGAAGTATTTTCCAAAGCGCAGATCATCTCGATCAAGGAAAAAGAACGTCAAGACAATAAAGAAGAACACCAGGCTGTCTGGATGCCACCAAAAATTATTGACCACCGTTGCCGGGCAAGCCAGCAGAAAAATGAACAACCCAGCCGATCGCCACCAGGAGCGTAAACGAGTCTGGAGATATACCAGCAATCCCACTGCAGCCAACATTGGGAGGACATTGATCATCTGTCGAAGAATCAGCACGATTTGTTGGGTTTGATTTTCCCAGCCAGCCCCAAGAGTGGATCTGAGAGGCATCAATGCCAGTGCAGAGAAAAAGTAGAAAGGATAGCCGTAAAAGTAGTGCAGGTAAATCAGGAAATTGCGCAGGGTTTGATAAGGGGTCTCACCCGGCTGAAGCATCCTTAATACGTGCGGGTACTGTGCATACTCATCCACCTCAAACAACGCCAGCATATTGGCGTCCCTGGCGCCCATCAAGTTGACGGGGATGAAAGCAATGAAGTATAGCAGTCCAAGGCTGAGGATGACAAGCAGTGTGCGCGTTTGCCGTATAGACATGAGAAAGTTACCGGATTTAGCGAGGCTATTCTGGCGTGTTCCCTAGAATCTGTTCTATTTGCTCTTGCACATCATCGGTGAGCAGTTCCACTGCTTCAGCAGCGCCCAGATTCTCATCTAACTGTTCCAGACGTGTTGCACCGGTGATCACGCTGCTGACTTCCTTGCGACGTAGTAACCAGGCGATGGCGAGTTGGGCGGTCGTAATACCCAGCTCTTGCGCCAGTGAAGTGAGCTGGCGAACAATTGCGATCCGCTCTGGGGTGATCCGGTCACGGATCCATGCCATGTCTTCCAGCGAGGCGCGGCTGCCTTCTGGAATGCCTTCATTATACTTACCAGACAAGATTCCGAAATAGAGTGGACTCCAGGTGGTCAGCCCCAGACCAAACTCTTTGCAAATTGGGGAAAGTTCGATTTCAACACGTTTCCGATGGAACATATTGTATTGAGGTTGTTCCATCGTGGGGGGAGCAAGATTGTACCTTTGTGCCACACCATACGCTTGAACGATTTGAGCAGCTTCCCATTCAGAAGTACCCCAATATAGAATTTTACCTTGTCGGATCAGGGTATCCATTGTGTACACCACTTCCTCGATAGGTGTATCGGGATCAAAACGGTGGCAGAAGTACAAATCGAGGTAATCCAGTTCCAGCCGTTTGAGCGATGCATGCAATGATTCAATGACATGCTTGCGGGAAAGACCGCGCCCGTTTGGTCCTGGCATGGTGGGCCAGAAAACTTTGCTCGAGATCACCAATGCCTCGCGCGGCAGATCGCGAATAGCTTTTCCCATGATCATTTCCGCCTGACCATTAGCATATACATCGGCGTTGTCAAAGAAATTAATGCCCTGATCATAAGCAGCATGGATTAAGTTGGAAGCAATATTTTGGTCAATTTGTGTTCCAAAGGTTACCCAGGCGCCCAGCGAGATTTCGCTGACTTTCAAGCCAGAACGTCCTAATCTTCGGTAGTGCATATCGAGTTTCTCCTTAAGCTTTTTAAAAACTTTAGTAGTTTGATAGCTATTGTCTCTTCTTGATGGATGTCTCGTTAATGATTATCAGTTGTCTTTATCACCAGAGCCTATTCCAAGCGGCTTCCATTTTTCCTGATTTGAACGCAGTCGGTGTAATCCACCACCGCGATCGTGCAGCTCATCAAACCCTTCAGGTTTGATGAACATATCTTGACCGTCCAGCAAGCCATGAACACCCTCCTGCCCGGGTTCGGGGCGCTTATTCTGGCAATAGCGGCAGGTTTTGGGATCATGAGGTTGATACTCAATGGGTTCTTCGTAGGTGGTAATGAAACCCTCGTAGTTTCGCAAAATAACCTTATGGTCAGACATACTGATTTGATAATTGGGCATGACAGGAATTTTTCCACCGCCGCCGGGCGCGTCAATGATGTATGTCGGCACAGCGAAGCCGCTGGTGTGCCCCCGCAGCCCCTCAATAATCTCAATTCCCTTCGCGACTGGGGTACGGAAGTGACCAGCACCCTCTACTAAATCGCACTGATATAGGTAGTAGGGTCGTACCCGAATGCGGATTAAGTCCTGTACCAGTTTGCGTTGGATGTGAACGCAATCGTTCACCCCTGCCAGCAAAACTGCCTGGTTGCCAAGTGGAATACCTGCACGGGTCAGCTTATCACAGGCTTGCGCCAGTTCCTGGGTGATCTCATTGGGGTGATTAACGTGGATATTCATCCAGAGCGGGTGATATTTTTGCAACATCTCGCAAAGTTCATCGGTGACACGCATTGGCAGGAATACTGGCACACGAGTACCGATGCGCAGGATTTCAATATGGGGAATTTCTCGTAGTCTAGCAAGCAATTCCTCCAAAATTTTTGGCGCAAGGGTCAATGGATCACCCCCAGAGAGCAATACATCGCGCACCTGAGGGGTATGCTTGAGGTATTCAATTTGCGCTTCAAATTCGGCGCGTGAAAAGGTGGCAGAGGGATCGCCCACAATACGTGAGCGAGTGCAGTAGCGGCAGTAGGAAGCACATTGCGTAGTTACCAGCATCAACACCCGGTCTGGGTAGCGATGTACCAGCCCTGGTACCGGTGAGTGACGGTCTTCTGCCAGCGAATCCTCCATCATACCTGTAAAGGAAGCGATTTCTTCGGCGGTTGGAATGACCTGCTTGCGGATGGGATCGTTTGCATCCTCTGGATCAATCAACGAAACAAAATACGGCGTAATATCCACTCGAAACAGCCCCTGAGTATTGAGGGCTTTCCGCTCACTTTCGGTTAGTTCGAGTACTTTGTCAAAATCCTCACTGCTGTTCAGGCGGTTAGCAAGCTGCCAGCGCCAGTTATTCCATTGCTCATCGGGAATATCACGGTAGATTGGGGCACGTTTGGAAGGAAAAGGAAGGTTTGTCATCATTTTTCCCTTTCAGATGGTCAAATCATTGCAACCGGTAAGAAAGCCAGTATGATTGTATAGGCAAAACTGCAATGGGTCAATCGTTTGACCGGACGGATTATAAATATTTTATCAGAAACGTTCAGGGTTTCTTGACGCAAGGGTTCAGGCATGGTATGATGTATTGCAAGCTTTTAGCACTCTATTGTTTAGAGTGCTAAAAATAACAGGAAGAGATGTTAACGGAACGACAAAAATTTATTTTGACATTGGTGATACACGAATACACCCGCACAGCTGCGCCGGTTGGCTCTAAGAATTTAGTGGATCAGTATAACCTGGATATGAGCCCGGCTACTGTACGCAACGAGATGGCGGTATTAACCGAGCTTGGCTATTTGCGCCAGCCGCATACCTCTGCTGGGCGTGTGCCAACAGAGGAAGGCTATCGCTATTTCGTGGGGCGTTTACTTCGTGAGACCGAGCTTCCGGATGCCACCCGTCGAATGATCAGCCATCAGTTTTATCAGACACGGCACGATATGGATGAATGGATGCGTCTAGCAGCTTCGGTTTTGGCGCATCAAGCCCGTGCAGCTTCATTGGTCACTGCACCGCACCCCGAACGAGCGCGTTTGAAACACCTGGAATTAATTTCCACAAGAGGTCGTCAGGTGTTAATGGTAATGATAACTGCTGGAGGTGGTATTCATCAGCGTCTGGTCACCTTAACCGAACCAGTCCAGCAAGAACAGCTTTCTGAAACCGCAGAGCGGCTTACCCAGTTATTACAGGGGAAAACTGCCGACGAAGTTAGACAAATGCGCAGTCAGCTTCACAGGCTGGATGAAGATGTAATGGATTGGGTTGTTGAGGATATGAACCAGGCTGACTCACTTGTTTCAGGTGAAGTGTATCTGGATGGCTTAACGAACGTATTGGCAGAGCCCGAGTTCTCGGATGCGTCGGAAGCGCGTCGTGCCTTGCGGTTATTGGAGGAGCGCTCATTGTTGTATGATTTACTCTCGCGCACCATATTGAACATGAATGTCGGCGGTGTTCAGGTGTTGATCGGTGGTGAGGGTGCTTGGGATGAGTTGCGTCAGTGTTCGATGGTTTTGGCACGCTATGGCACTCCGGGTCTGGTTACTGGTACGCTGGGAGTGTTGGGGCCGATCCGGATGTCGTACGGGCGAGCCATCTCAACAGTTCGTTTTATCGCCAACCTGCTCAGCGACATGGTTGCTGAGTCGCTGGGCGACTGAGCATTGATAACGAGGTGATTGTAGGATGGAAAAGGAAAGCAAGAAAGCTAGAGCAAAAAAAGTATCGGTTGAACCGGAAGTTACTTCTCCCGTGGAAGCAGTACAAGAGCCTGCGGTGGAGGGGTCACAGGAGCATGCGGCGGAAGAACAAGGTGCTGCCGAAGTGGTTGAGGTGTCTTTGAAGGAGTATGAAGAAATGAAAAGGGCTTTAGAGGAGGCGCGCCAGCAGTCGAGCGAGTATTTTGAAGGCTGGCAGCGAGAGCGGGCTGATTTTATCAATTATAAAAAGCGTATTGAGCGGGAACAGGCGACGCTTGCCCAAACACTGGCAGGCGAGATTCTGAAAAAATATCTGGTCATTCTTGATGATATGGAACGTGCTTTGAAAACCCGCCCGACAGAAGGTGAGGGCGCCGAATGGGCAGCCGGGATTGAATTGATTTATCGAAAATTACAGGGCATTCTGGAAGGGGAAGGAATCAGCCGTATCCCGGCGGAGAATGAAATGTTTGATCCGAACCGTCACGAAGCCATTTCACATGAAGATAGCCCGGATCATAAAAGCGGTGAAGTGATT
>Ga0308390_1001829_pt1 | contig 13412 bp, 8 predicted proteins | sample Hotspr2Sample149_FD_202358 | JGI IMG/M metagenome (GOLD analysis project Ga0308390, IMG submission 202358) | Hot spring phototrophic mat microbial communities from Mushroom Spring, Yellowstone National Park, Wyoming, United States - 20040719_149 ...
CGCTGATGAAAGATCAGCCGTGTCGTTTTACTCAGATAATCCATCAGTAACTGCACATCTGAATCCACAAAAGCCTCCTGAAAGGCGACCACATCCGGGTCCAGTTGTTTCAATTCAGCGGCGATAGCCCGGGCCCGAGCCGCGCGGTACTGCCCGACTATCCAGGTAAACTGGATGTTAAAAGTAGCCAGCCGTAATTCAAAGGTTTCATGCTCCGGACTGGATTCCCGGGCAAATACGGCCGCATCCCCTGGTGGAACCATATCCAACCGAAGTGAGGCAATGCCATACGCCACGGTCACCAATCCAACAGGCAGCAGCACCATCAACACTGCCAACCCGATAACGACCCTGAAAAACCAATTCATAAGTTTTTCCCTCGCTGAGACACAGACCGAAATCCTGATGCGACTGTTTCAAAACCATAAAAATTATAATTAAAAAATGGGTATAAACCGAATACACCATCGAGTATAGTTTAGCAGAAAGCATTGAAATGATTCGTTTTTTTCTGGTTTATTTAATGACCGGTAGATAAACAGTTTTTTCAAGAATACGCAACTTATCTACCGGTAGGTTTGAAAAAGAGCAGAGAACTGTACTAAAATATCCTGTGTTCCGGCAGAAACTGGAGAAAGAAAGGTGTCGATAAAACATCGGGTTTTTCCTGTTTCTTCCGGAGTGTGCGGGGATGGTCCCCGGACGGGCAGGGCGCCCAGGGTCGGGCGTCCGCCAGAGGTCAGTACAACAGGAAAGGGAGAATTGCCATGAGCGACGAAAAGAAAGCCATCAGTTCATTGATGACGGAAAGCCGGACTTTCCCGCCGCCGCCTGCCCTGTCCGCCCAGGCGTACATCAAGTCCATGGAAGAGTACGAGAAACTGTGGCGGCAGTCGCTGGATGATCCGGACGGGTTCTGGCTGGAGCAGGCCAAAAGCCTGACGTGGTACAAGTTCCCCACCAAGTCCCTGGAATACACCTGGGACACGGAAAAGCGGATCATTGAGCACACGTGGTTCAAGGACGGTCAGTTGAATGTATCGGTCAACTGTCTGGACCGCCATCTGGGGACGCCGAAGGAAAATCAGGTTGCCCTGATCTGGCAGGGTGAACCGGAAGACGACGTCAGAAAGATCACCTACAAGGAACTGCACCGTGAGGTGTGCAAGTTCACCAATGTGCTCAAGAAACTGGGCATCAAGAAGGGTGACCGGGTATGCATTTACCTGCCCATGATTCTGGAACTGCCGATCGTCATGCTGGCCTGCACCCGTATCGGTGCGATTCATTCCATCGTGTTCGGCGGATTCAGCGCGGACGCCATTGCCAGCCGCGTGGAAGACGCCACCTGTAAACTGCTCATCACCAGCAATGTTTCGCTGCGCTCCGGCAAGCACATCGGCCTGAAGGCAATCGCGGATGAAGCGCTGGCCAAGCCCGGGTGCGCGTCTATCGAAAAAGTGATTGTGGTGAAACGCTCGGACGAGCCCTGTCCCATGACGTCGGGCCGCGACCTGTGGTACGACGACCTTATGGCAGATGCCTCGGAAGTTTGTGAACCGGAAGTGATGAACGCTGAAGATCCGTTGTTCATCCTGTACACTTCCGGCTCCACGGGCAAACCCAAAGGGGTGGTCCACACGACAGCCGGCTACCTGCTTCACGTGTCCCTGACCCACAAACTGGTATTTGACTACAAAGACGGTGACGTTTACTGGTGTACAGCGGATATCGGCTGGGTGACCGGGCACTCTTATATCGTCTATGGACCGCTGGCAAACGGTGCCATCTCGCTGATGTTCGAAGGGGTGCCCACCTATCCAGACCCGGGTCGGTTCTGGCAGATCTGCGAAAAGTTCAAGGTCAATCAGTTCTACACCGCCCCCACGGCCATTCGCGCGCTGATCCAAAAGGGTGACGAATGGGTTCACAAGTACGACCTGAGTTCCCTGCGTATCCTGGGTTCGGTAGGTGAACCGATCAATCCGGAAGCCTGGATGTGGTACTACACAGTAGTCGGCAAGAGCCGCTGCCCTATTGTGGACACCTGGTGGCAGACGGAAACCGGCGGTTTCCTGATCACGCCGCTGCCCGGTGCCATGACCCTCAAACCCGGCAGCGCGAGCCGTCCGTTCTTCGGTGTGGATCCGGTCATCCTGCGGGACGATGGCACCGAGTGCGGCCCGAATGAGGGCGGGAAACTCTGCATCCGCCGTCCGTGGCCTGGAATGATGCGCACCACGTGGGGTGACCATGAGCGGTTTATTGACACATACTTTACCATGTACAAGAATCTGTACTTCACCGGTGACGGATGCCGCAAAGATGAAGACGGTGATTATTGGCTGATGGGCCGCATCGACGACGTGGTGAATGTGTCGGGGCATCGCATCGGCACCGCGGAGGTGGAAAGCGCGCTGGTCAGCCATCCGAAGGTGGCCGAAGCAGCCGTGGCGCCCATGCCCCACGAGATCAAGGGACAGGCCCTGTACGCGTATGTCACGCTGGTGGAGGGTGTGGAGCCGTCCGACGAACTGCGTAAGGAACTGATCAACCATGTGCGCAAGGAAATCGGTCCCATCGCCGCGCCGGACGTCATCCAGTTCGCACCCATGTTGCCCAAGACCCGGTCCGGCAAGATCATGCGCCGTATCCTGCGCAAGATCGCCGAAGACGCGGTCGATCAGATCGGTGACACCACGACGCTGGCTGATCCCTCGGTAGTGGACGCCCTAGTGGCAGAGCATAACCGCCTGCTCAAGAAGTAACCCCATGACCTGAAACGTGTCAATCGGGGCGCCAGTTCCGGTGTAAGCCGGATGGCGCCCCGTGTTCATGAACAGCGCATTACGCGCAGGGAGGAAAGGTCCATGTCGTCAAACAATAGCGGTATGAATCGCTGGGTTATTGTAATTGGCGCGATCCTGATCCAGTTGTGTCTTGGGGCCATCTACGCATGGAGCGCTTTCACAGGCGCGTTGGCCAAACCTGTGGCGGAAGGCGGTTATGGTTTCACGGCCAGTCAGACACAGTGGATTTTTTCCGTCGGTCTGGCCGTCTTCGCCATCATGACGGTCATAGGTGGACGACTGGCCGCCCGATATACCCCCCGGGCACTGGCCCTATCGGGCGGCATCATCCTGGGACTGGGATACATCCTGGGCGGCCTGCTGGGCAAAACGTTTCCCATGCAGTTGGTCTGTATCGGTCTGATCGGCGGGGCAGGTATCGGCCTGGCCTACGTAGTGCCCATTGCCGTGTGCGTGAAATGGTTCCCGGACAAAAAGGGGCTGATCACAGGTCTGGCGGTCGCCGGATTCGGCTTCGGGGCCACGATCTGGGTGAAACTGGCTGGTGGTTTCAAGAGTATTCTCTGGCTGGTCCCGGTCTCCTTTGACGGCCTGCTGAAAACAGTCAGTCTGGCCGGTCTGCCGGGCGTACAGAGTGTTTTCATCGTCTACGGTATTGTCTTTCTGGTGCTGGTCGCACTGGGAAGTCTGGTGATGATCAACCCGCCTTCGGGATATTCGCCTCCCGGCTGGAAAACTCCCGTGGCTGGTACGGTGGCCGCAAGTGGCGCCGTAAACTTCAACGAATCCCAAATGCTGGCGACACCACAGTTCTACATGATCTTCCTGACCTTCGCGGGCTCAGCCATGGCCGGCCTGATGGTCATCGGATGTATCCAGTTGTTTGGCATTGACGCCCTGCAGGCCAGCGGCGCGGCGGCAGACGTGGCCACAGCCACGGCCACAGCCGGTACCGCCATGGCCATGTACGCGATCCTCAATGGACTGGGGCGCATCGCGTGGGGCGCGATTTCGGATCGGATCGGCCGGAAAATGTCTATTATTCTGATGTGCGCTTCGCAAGCCGTTATGATGGCGGTGCTGTTTTACCTCGGTCGGTCCAACCTAGGGCTGACCCTCGCCGCCTGCGTGATCGGTTTCAATTTCGGCGGTAATTTTGCCCTGTTCCCGGCGGTAACCGCCGACTTCTTCGGAAACGCCAACGTGGGCCGCAACTACGGTTATGTGTTTCTCTCTTATGGTGTTGCCGGAATCGCCGGGCCGTACATTGCCGGTTACTTTAAAGACGCGGCCAAGGCTTCCGGAGCGGGTGTAAACGCCTGGCTCACGCCTTTCATGATTGCCGCCACCGCGTGCGCTATTGCCGCGGTCATCGCGGCCCTGACCAGACCACCCAAAGCCACCGTAACGCGGTAAGATACGAACTGCCGCCTTACCCAATCCCCGGCCGCGCGCCGGGGATTATTTTTTATCCGGCCGTTGCTGCCTTTTGTCCTCCCGCGCTGGATAAAAAAGCCCGAGCAGCGCGAATCTGCTCCGGAAGGCCCAGCAACAACAGATGATCCCCCCGTTGCAGGATGGTATCAGGTCCGGGATTCACCATACTTTCGCCGTCCTGACGTTCGATCCCCACAATGGTCGCACCGGTTACAGCCCGAAGGTTCAAGTCTCCAATGCGTCTGCCGGCCACGGTATCGTTATCGACAGTTATCACCTCCAGCGAAGCGCGGGCCAGTACCGGCGGCACGGATGCCAAATGGGCGGCTGTTTCCGCAGCCTCCGCGGGATTCCCTGTCAGCGTGGCATCCAGTGGCGTTTCAAAAATTTCCCGGATCATGATCTGGCCCCGTGAATACAGCCGAATCAACGGGCCGCGTAACAGCACGGCCAGCATAAGAGCCAGCGCTGTCAGTACAGCCAGCATAGGCCAGGGCGGCAGGATCAGCGCGCTGACCATCAGCAGCCACCCGAATACGAGCGTCAGAGCGGTTGTCCGGATCACATTGGTGACAATGCCTCGAAAGGACTGAGCCTGAAACTCTGTGATCGCGGCAGGGGTGGCCATCTCTGCCAGGATCATGGCGACCGCCTGAGCCTTGCGCACAATGGCCACCAGAAATGGTAGTGAGGCCATCACCGCCCCAAACCAGCACACCGTATTCACGCGGCCGGTAAACAGCGGCAGCCAGTCCAACCAGGGGGATTGCTGTTCCAGACGCCGGGCCAGCGATATGGCCGCGAGAAAAAATCCCGTGCACAACAGCAGGTTTACCAGCATCTGGATGAGAGACCTGCGCAATACCGCCCGCACCGGCGCGTATTCAGGACGCGCGCCCCGCAGAGAAGAAACCCACTGACCGTACGCGATCAGGGCTGTCAGCAGCGGAACAGGCGTGCGCCGTTCGACCCGGGCGGCGATCGATTCATGCCGTTCCAGCAGCAGGGGCGCAAGCGTGACGGTCAGCACCGAGACGCTGACCGCAATGGGAAACAGTGTAGGGTCAATTACCCCCAGAGAAAGCCCCAGCGACGCGATAATAAAGGAAAACTCCCCTACCTGGCCCATGCCTAGCGCTACGGCTATGGCAGATCCCAGACCGTGCCCCGCCAACAGGGCGCCCAAAGCGCAGGCCGAACTCTTGAAAAATACCACGCAACAGGTAATCACCGCGATCGGAATGGCAAACTCAAAAATCGCCGCGGGATCCGTAAGCATGCCGATGGTCACAAAAAAGACCGCGCTGAACAGGTCGCGCACGGGTTCAATCAGTCGGATAACCGTGCGGCGTACGCCCGACTCCGCAACCACCGCCCCGGAAAGAAACGCCCCGAGCGCTACGCTGAGACCTGTCTCAATCGCCAGCAAACACACCGTGAAACATACCCCCAGCACACCAATCAGCAACATTTCAGTACTTTGAAACCGGCGAAGATATCGCATGAACGGCGGGACCAGCAACAGACCGATCACCACCACGCTGGTCATAAACACGCTGACCTTGCCCACGGACAGCAGCACCCCCGCGACATCCACCTGCCGGGTGATGGCAATACCGGAAAGCAACCCCAGCATACACACGCCCAGGATATCCTCAAAAATCAGAATTCCCAGCATGAATTCCCCGAAGACACTGCGCAGTGCCTGCATGTGTTTCAGGGTTTTGAAGATCACCACGCTGGAGGACATGGTCAGCATGGCTCCCAGAAAAAGACTGTTCATGCCGGTCCATCCCAGCCATCTGCCCGCGTGGCTGCCGATCCAGAACATCAGTGCGACCTCGAGTACGGCAGCCATGCCCGCACCCATTCCCACGCCAGCCAGTTTGCGCAGACTGAACTCCAGACCGAGACTGAACAACAGGAATACCACGCCCAGTTCCGCCATCTTCTCGACCAGATCGGGGTCCCCAACCGCCCGAAACCACGGAGCGAACGGACCAATAAGGATCCCCGCGGCGATGTAACCGGAAATGACCGGAAGTCGAACGCGATGGAAAAGAATCGACACCACACACGCGGTGATCAGTACCACGGCCAGGGTTCTTACGATTTCAACATGCATGCCAGGCTCCGATTCAAAGCCCGGGCCACCCGAGCGACTGCTGATTCGGTCATTCCCTCCCACATGGGCAGGGCCATACAGCGGGAAAAAGCGGCCGACGTTGCCGGACAGTCCTGCCAGCCCAGCAGCCGCGCGCAATCATCAGCCACCTCCTCCTCCACCGCCGCATCCACGCCATACCTCCATAACATGCGCCGACGTACTGCCGCCGCAGGAATCGGCAGCCGGACCACAAAAAAATACCACGAGGGTTCCGCGCCTGGCAGAACCCGCTGGGGGGTCACCGTATCGGGCAGCGCGGCGGAAAGCAGCGCGGCAACCCTGCGTCGGTCCCGTAACGACACGTCAAACGCGTCGAGACGGCGAATGCCCAATGCCGCCTGTACAGGATGAAAACGGGCCTCTCCCGAAGGCACCGGCTGCACCCCCCGATACAGCCGCCGCACGATACGGGCCGTCACCGGTGAAGCCAGCAACACGAGGGGAAGCCAGGCCAGACCTGACACGGTCAGCAGCCGTTCCCGATTCACCGCCCGGGCTTTGGCCCGCACAGTGCCGGGATCCAGAGGCAGTCTTTCCATGCGGGTTCGGATAAAATCCGTCAGACCGGGATCACGGCTGACCACCATTCCGCCACCCAGCCCGCTCAGGGGCTTGTTGGGTTCGAAGGAATAAAAACCGGCGTAGCCCGCTCCGCCCACGGAATCTCCGTCCAGTCTAGCCCCAAAGGCATGCGCGCAGTCCTCGATAATCGGGATTCCCCGATCCGCGCACAGCGCGGCAATTTCCCGAACCGGGGCCGGAGATCCGAAGGCGTGGAGAACCATCACCGCCCGAGTACGGGGAGACAACCGGCGAGCCACCGTTTCAGGCGTCATGTTCAGTGTCATCGGATCGATGTCCGCGGGAACCGGCACAGCCCCTGTATCCTGAATCAGCGGAATCAGGGAACCCAGCGTGTACGCTGGAATGACCACCTCGTCCCCGCGGCCCAGACCAAGGTATTCCAGAATAAGCCGCATGCCCTGACGGCCCGAATTCACGGCGGCTGCATACGGAACATCCAGCCAGCGGGCCACGCGCCGCTCCCACTCTGCGACCAGCGCAAACATCGCGGGATCCGTGGCTCCCTTCAGATCACGTCTCAATAATTGCCGCTCCGCGCGATCCAGTCCCACCCTCCGCCTTGGCACCAGGATCATTCAGTCCAGCCCTCCAAGATAAAAACGGAAGGACCACCACAAGTGACGCCAGTCAGCCACCGCGGTGACCGGATTCAGTTTCAGGCTTAGTTCCGCGTTGGTGGTGTCCCAGCAGGGTGTGGCACACTCGCGGACCTCACGGCGGGCCTCATGAAATGCCCGGCTCCGCCACATCTCATGGAGGGGCGCGTTCCGCACATTAAATACCCCCGCCTTGTCCAGACAGGCGGATACATCACCGGTAGCCGTTACAGCGGCCACGGCATATCCCGCGAAACAATGGTGCGGAATCGGACCTTCATATACCCGGGCGACTTTTTTGAGGAAACCGGGTGATGTCGTCAGCATCCCGCTTTTCACGCAAGCCTCGCGCAGCCGAATCATCGCGGCCTCCAATGAGGGCAAATCCTCCGGACGGAAAAACAGCCGTTCCTCCGAGCCAGGCGGCATGCCTTTGTGCAGCATATGGGCATGTACCGGCATAAACTTCACCTGGTGAACCCCAAGTTCCTTCGCGAAACTCAGCATCTCCGGCAATATCTCATAATTTTCGCGGGTGATAAGCGTGTTGATACTTACACGGATATCCGGCGCATGTTCACGAAGGGTTTGCACGCCTTTGAGCGTCCGCTGCCACGTGCCTCGGCCCCGCAACGCCTCATGGCTTTCCTGCTCAACGTGATCGATGGATATGGATACCGCCCGCAATCCCGCGTCCGCCAGTGCCCGCACCCGCTTTGGGGTCATCAGCAGGCCGTTTGAGCACATGTGCACGCGCATGCCCCGTCCCGCGGCTCCGGCGATGATTTCTTCGAGGTCACGTCGCAGCATGGGTTCACCGCCACTGATAGAAACCAGCATGGTGCCCAACCGGCGGGCGCTCTCCAGCACTTCGATCCATTCCTGGGTATTCAGTTCGGGGACTTCCCGTCTGGATTCCCGGTCGCACACCCCGCACATGACACACCGGAGATTGCAGCGGTCTGTCAGAAAAAGCAGCAACACCGGAAGATAAGGCGGGTCGCCGCCCGTAAACCGGGACCATATCACCCGTCCCACCCGCCAGCCGTTACGCAACTGCCTGATGATCGAATATGCCACGAAGCCCGCCTTATCTGTCCCCGGTTGTCTCCTCCGGCAGGAAAAACAACTGGAATTTGCCGGGGATTTCCTATACATCTTACCGCAACAGCACCCGGGCTCCACCGGTCACCTGAACAGACGCATCGGAAGACGAAAAAAATCCGTGTTATAATGCGCTTTCCACGGAACACCTGAACTTCGCGAATCTGATGAGGAAAACCCATGTCTACGAATCCGACCCCCATTCTGGAATTTGTGCTGCACCACTATCATCATTTCAACGCCCGGGCGCTTCGGGATGCCCTGCTGGCCTACCGTCGGCATATCGCAGCAGGCGGCCGGATGTTCTGGGCGGTGGCAGGTGCCATGTCCTCCGCGCGGCTGGGCATAGCCCTTGCTCCGGCGATTCGTGCCGGACTGATTCATGGCCTGTCAGTCACCGGCGCGAACCTCGAAGAATCGCTCTTCCGCCTGGTTGCACACGAACATTATCACGACTTTCCCGATTACCGTTACTTTCGCAAGGAGGATGATACCCGCATCCTGAACCAGCGCCTGCGACGGGTCACCGACACCACGATTCCCGAGGATGAGGCCTTCCGGGTGGTGGAACACATTATCGTCCCGATGTGGAAACGGGCCGCGGAACGTGGCGAACGGCGTTTCTGGCATGAATACTTTTACGAACTCATTCTGAACCTGGACCCGTCGCTGTGCACAGGACCTCGGGACGAATGCTGGCTGCTGGCTGCCGCGGAACACAACCTCCCCATCGTGGTTCCAGGCCACGAGGACTCCACGTTCGGCAATATTTTCGCGTCCTATGTCAAAACCGGAGAATGCCGGGCCGATATCGTGAAGTCTGGAATCGAATACATGGTGTGGTTCTATGAGGTATATCAGCAACTGTCTGCTGAACCGGGCGTTGGTTTCTTCCAGATCGGCGGTGGTATCGCCGGCGACTTCCCTATCTGCGTGGTACCTTCCATCAAGTATGATCTCCAGGAACCGGTTCGTCCATGGAGTTATTTCTGTCAGATTTCAGACTCCACCACGTCCTACGGCTCCTACAGCGGCGCGACCCCCAACGAAAAGATCACCTGGGACAAACTGACCGAAGACACGCCGATGTTCGTGATCGAATCGGACGCGACCATCGTGGCCCCGATCCTTCTGCGAGCGCTGCTGGAATGGAAGGAACATCCCGAAGCCGCAGAGGCTCTGCTGCGACAACACGGCGGACTGTAATCCTGGCAGATTCTAACAATAAGTGCAACATCTGGTCAGTCCCAGATTCTACACTAAGTGTAACACCTGCTCAGTTTTGGCGTGAATGAAGTGGGCGGTCAACGCCCGGGACTCCCAACCTGATCCATCCCCAAACTGACTTCTTGTTGCGCTTACTGTTAGAATCTGGGTGTTGGAATCCGGGGGGAAGGAAATGGAATTTCCGGATCGGAATGTGTTAAGATAATGCTATTGGGGCGGTGTAGCTCAGTCGGTAGAGCAGCGGAATCATAATCCGCCTGTCGGGGGTTCGATTCCCTCCGCCGCCACCAGTTCATTCCAACCCGCGTCCAGTGGTCATCCCTCGGGAGATAATGGACCTTCTGATTTATTCCTACGGTGATTCCATCCTTCAATTTCGTTCTTCCCACAGTTTCCCAAACGCCTGCGTCGGGGAATCATGTGCTCGCCGGGATCGTTAACTTCCTTGAATAGGTGTTTTTATGTCATGACGGCGAAAACCAAACACTATACCCTGGCGGAAGAGATCGCCAACAGTCTGACCCATGGTGTGGGGGCGGTTCTCAGCGCGGGATTCATGGCTGTTCTGGTGTACAACGCCTGGCACATCGGGGATCCCTGGCGCGTCGCGGCAGCCGTGATTTTCGGGTTGTCTCTGGTGTTCATGTATCTGGCATCGACCTTGTACCACGCCGTTCCGGTCCCTTCCCTGAAACATCTGTTCCGGACCCTTGATCATTGCGCGATCTACATTCTTATCGCGGGTACCTACACGCCATTTCTGCTGGTTTCCATGAGGGGCACGCTGGGCTGGACCCTGTTCTGTCTGGTATGGGGTCTGGCGGTATTGGGCTGCGCGTGGAAGGCTTTTTTCGTGGGGCGCTGGGATAAACTGTCCACCCTGTTGTACGTGGGGATGGGTTGGATTGTGCTGGTCGCCCTGAAACCAGCCATCGTGGCGGTTCCTCCCGGTGCGGCCCTGCTGATGCTGTTCGGCGGATTGGCATATACCGGCGGGGTGGTTTTCTATGTTTGGGACCGGCTCCCTTTCAACCATGCCGTATGGCATAGTTTTGTGCTGACCGGCAGCGCGTTGCATGCCGCCACCGTCCTGGCTTACGTCATCCGGTAAGCCTGTTTACCGATTAGATTCTGCGCGGATGAGGTTTACGTAAGCTCGGGCGGTGTCCCGGAACGCCGCCAGGGGATCTGTCAGGGCTTCACACACGTCGTTGATGGCGCTTTCACCCTGTTCCTGCAGTACCCGCTCGTTCAGGCTGAATCGTTCCGCGAGATCTCCCACTTCCACCTCGGGATTGCGCGTATATTCCCTGGGGAAATAACGTACGATCAGGCGGTTCACCTTTCGTGCCGCGTTTCGGCCTGCCCGAGCCACTTTTTCACGGGGCAGGGTGTCCGCGTAGGAAGGTGGCGGGGTCGGATCCATCAGGGTGGTCAGGATGGGATTGTTGGAAGAGGCTCCCTGTTCCAAAGCGGTGGTGACGATGGGGGCCAGGAAGGCTTCCAGAGCCAGGTGACGGTTGGAAACCAGTTGTACCGCATTATTTTTGGGGCCCGATATGCCGATCATGTCCAGCAGGTTGATCAAGAGCATCCGCAAGGTGCTGTAGCCGGGCAGAACAGTGGCGTGGTAGGGCATGGAAAGATCGCCGATATAGTGGAGTCCCCACCCCGTGAACCGCCAGCCCCAGTAGTCATGGCCGGACTGGAACGCGAACGCCGCCAGACGCCTGTACAGGCCGATCCGGTACTCAATCTGACTTTTGCGCAGGAATGGAGCGGCCAAGTTCACGATCGGAGATTCATGGAAAAAGGCCATGTGGAAGGGCGCCTGCGAGCCGTAAAGGAGGTTGGGGTTTCCGTAGGGCTGATTGCCGAATCCATATTCAACCCCCGCGGGGGTGTTGTTGTCGGCGAACAGCCCGATATCCAGACCATAGTCCGGCTCATCACAGGCGGACACCAGGATTTCCAGCGGCGTGGCCTTTTCTCCTTCAGCAAGGACCCGAAACCGCAGAATAGACAACTCGTCATAGTTGCCCGCGACGGACACATCCTCCGGGTTCAGCAGCGTTTTGGCCGCCGGAGTGGGCTGACCGTACTCCGTGACATAGAGCGGTGTTTTCACCGCCGGATTGACCCGGATGGCCTGAAGGAAACGCTGGCGGAGGGTAGCCGGGTCGCCCGTGGCCGCAAAGGCCAATGCCTCCGGACGGGGCGAATAGTTGGCGACGTTTGCCCGAGCCCATGCCTCGATATCATTGAGTATCGGAACCAGATCGGATTCTGTGGCCGCCAGAAAAGTTTCCAGGGTTTCGGCGGCGGCCGGTGGAGCGTCCTTTATGGCGGGAAGATTTTCCACTACTGGTCGGGTAAATACCTGGTGGCGCAGCCAGGCGGCGGCGTCAGGGTGGAACATGATCACGGCTCCCGTGATTAGTGCGGCGAGGTTAAGGCTGATAGCATGCGTTTTCATCATCCACTCCCCGGGGTGTTATGTGAGGATCACATCATATCAATAGGATCCACTTTTAATCAAGTAATCGTTTTTCCGCTTGACTCTTTTTTACGTTGGTGGTAAAATCCTATATAGTGACAAGGAGTGTGCGAAAGGCGGGTGTCACAACGGAATGTGTAAGCGGAAGAGGAGAAAATAAGATGAGCAAGTGGGCACTGTGTGGATTGCTGACGGTGGGATTGTCTGCCGGGCTCAGTGCGACCGCCGAGGTATGTCCGCTGCCCCAGGATCCCGTCGCGTTGCTCAGCGTGGTTTTTCCACTGGTTGATGCGAATGGGGACGGTGGGTTATCGCCGGCGGAAGCGGACCGGTTGTATCCTGGCGTGTCTTCGTACTGGTCGTATGTCTCCTTTTTGGACGCCAATCGTGATGGAAAACTATCCCTTGCGGAACTGGCTGCCGCCCTTCAGATGCTGGGCACGGATCCCCTGGCGTTGATCGACGCCAACGGTGACCGCGCTGTTCAGTACGCGGAAGTGGCCAGTTACGTTACACCCGCGCAGTTCGCACTCGTGGATGTAAACGGGGATGGCGTGGTGGATTGTCAGGATTTGGGGGACGTATCAGATCCGGGACCAGCACCAGAGCCGGAACCGGAGCCAGAACCAGAACCTGAGCCTGAGCCGGAACCGGAGCCAACGCCCGATCCCGTTGAACCTTGTCCGATTCCAGATCTTTATGACGCGGCGATTGATCTGGTGATCCGTCTATTAGATGCTGATTGCAGTGGCGGGCTGACGCTGGCCGAGATTGCGGCCATTTACCCCGAAATTTACCAGTATGCCAACTACTTCACCATTGTTGATACCAATCGGGACGGTCAGGTGGGATCAGAAGAGTTGCGGGCCATCGTGCCGTTGTTGAGCTCCCTTTTGGAGTCGGATCCCGCTTCCTTGATCGATCAGAACGGGGACAGCATTATTCAGTATTCTGAAGTGGAGAATTACGTTACCCCTGAACAGTTTGCG
>Ga0308390_1001834_pt1 | contig 13388 bp, 11 predicted proteins | sample Hotspr2Sample149_FD_202358 | JGI IMG/M metagenome (GOLD analysis project Ga0308390, IMG submission 202358) | Hot spring phototrophic mat microbial communities from Mushroom Spring, Yellowstone National Park, Wyoming, United States - 20040719_149 ...
CTAAATTTAATCCATAAAGATTTGACCTTTTTTGAAATACAATTGTTTCAGGAGTATTTATATATTTTGGAAGGTCTAAATTTTCAGATAAAATCCTTGCTCCGAATCCTATCACATTTTCATTTATATCTTTAATTGGAAAAATTAATCTATCTTTAAATCTATCATAGTAATTATCACTGGTGGGAGATTTATTTATAAGTCCAGCTTTTAAAATTAATGAAGGTGAATATTTTTTTGAAACAAGCTCATTATAAATTTTATTAGGTTCAGAAGGAGAGTATCCGAGATTAAATAATTCTATAATATTTTTTTCAATTTCTCTTTTTTTAAGATATTCCCTTGCTTTTTCAGCTTCAGGTTTAAATTTTAAATAATAATGATAAATAAACATAGCTTCTTGGTTTACTTTATAAATTAGCTCTTTTTCTTTATTAATGCTATCATATTGACCTTCTTTAAATTCTATTTCAATTCCGGCTTTTTTAGCAAGAATCTCAACACTTTTAGTAAAAGAGACATTTTCAATTTTCATTATAAAACTGAACATATTTCCGCTTTCTCCGCAACCAAAACAGTGAAAAACACCTTTTTCATTATTAACAAAAAATGAGGGGGTTTTTTCAATATGAAAAGGACATAGCCCTGAATAATTGTGACCACTTTTTTTTAGTTTAACATATTCGCTTATAACGTCTACAATGCTTAGCCTTTGCTTAATTTTTTCAATTGTTTTATCAGAAATATAAGGCATACTTTAACTTTAAATTAAATTAAATTTTTTTAAATCTTTTTTAAGTTTTTCTTCATTTTCCTGTGAAAGAGGGCAGAGCGGTAATCTTAGTTCACCATTAAGTTTTCCCATAAGATTAAGAGCAGTTTTAACTGGTATAGGATTTGTCTCATAAAACATTGATTTAGTTAGTGGAAATATTTCATAAAATAATTTTCTGGCTTCTTCAAACTTATTAGCTTTAAATTTATTATAAATTTCAGCCATTTTATCAGGAATTATATTTGATAAAACAGAAATAACACCTTTTCCACCAATTGCAAGTAAAGGGAAATATAATGAATCTTCACCTGAAAGTAGTGTAATCTTGTCACCTGCTTCATAAATAAATTCTTCAGCCTGATTAACATTACCACTCGCTTCTTTTATTGCTACAATATTAGATATCTCTTTTAATCTTTTTAAAGTTTGAGGAAGAATATTTACACCTGTTCTCCCTGGAACATTGTAAATTACTATAGGAATGTTCACTGTTTCTGCTATTTTTTTAAAATGTAAATATAATCCTTCCTGGGTTGGCTTATTGTAATATGGAGTAATAACTAAAGCTCCATCAGCTTTCGCTTCTTTTGCAAATTGAGTTAATTCAATTGATTCTGTAGTATTGTTAGAGCCGCTTCCAGCAATAACAAATACTCTTTTTTTAACAATTTCTACTGTTCTTTTCACTACTTTTTTGTGCTCATCAAAGCTTAAAGTGGCTGATTCTCCGGTTGTTCCACAGGGCACTAAACCATGAATCCCTTTGGATATTTGAAATTCAATTAATTCTTCAAGTTTATCATAATCAACTTCACCATTTTTAAATGGTGTAACTAAGGCTGTTATAGCTCCTTCAAACATACTAATACACCTCCATTTTAAGTTTAATAATTTTATAATGGTCTTTCAATCTCTTCTTTTGTAAAACCTTTTTCTGTTACAAACCCATATATTAGAGGAGGAATTTTTGGTTTTTCATCGCAAAATTTATATGCACTTAAAATTTTTTGATCAGCTAATTTTAATTTTTCTTCGTTATTTGCATATATTGTTAATAAAGGTTCCCCTTTTTCAACCTTTTCACCTACTTTTTTATGTAAAATAAATCCAACACCATAATCAATTTTTGAGTCCATAGTTTCTCTGCCTGCTCCTAAAATAACCGCCGATACTCCAATTGTATAGGCATCTATATCATATATATAGCCACTTTCGGGAGATAATAAATCTTCTTTTATAGAAGCTGAAGGAAAAAGCGAATAATCTTCTATTACACGGGGATTACCATTGTGACCTTCAATCATTTTAGCAAGATATTCTAAAGCTTTACCGGATGAAATCATTTTTTCAGCAAGTTTTTTCCCTTCTTCCATATTTTTAACTATATCAGCCATAATTAACATTCTTGCACTATATGTAATTACAAGAGTTTTATAATCATTTGGTCCTTTACCTTTTAGAGTTTCAATTGCTTGAATCATTTCCAATGAATTTCCAATTGCCTTTCCTAATGGTTGATTCATATCAGTTATATATGCAAACATTTTTTTACCAAGATTAATTCCAATTTCTACCATTGATTTGGCAAGTGCAATTGAATCTTCTAACTTTTGCATAAAAGCACCTTTTCCTGTTTTAACATCAAGAACTAATGCATCTGTTCCTTCGGCTAATTTTTTACTCATAATACTTGCTGAAATTAAGTCAATACTATCAACAGTAGCAGTTACATCTCTTAAAGCATACATTTTTTTATCTGCCGGTGCTACATTTTCGGATTGCCCCATAATAACACACCTTGCTTTTTTTAAATTTTCTTTTAATTGTTTTTCATTTAAAACTACATTATAACCTGGAATTGATTCAAGTTTATCTAATGTTCCACCTGTATGTCCCAAACCTCTTCCAGACATCATAGGAACAACACCTCCGGCAGCTGCAACAATTGGAGTTAAGGCAAGTGATGGACCATCACCAACCCCTCCTGTGCTATGCTTGTCAACTTTTATTCCAGGAATATCAGATAAATCAAATTTATCACCAGAATTTAGCATCTCTAATGTAAGATAAGCTCTTTCTTGAGGCGTCATTTTTCTAAACCAAATTGCCATTAAAAATGCAGCCATTTGATAATCAGGAATTTTACCTTCTGTGTATCCTCTAACCATAAATGAAACTTCTTCGTTATTTAATGTTTCCCCGTTTCTTTTTTTCAATATTATGTCATATGCTCTCATTTTATACACCTCCTCAATAATATCTATTATAAATTTATTCTATCAAATCTTTTTGACCATATTTTATTTGTAAACCAAATAAATTAATAAATCCTTCAGCGTCCTTTTGATTATATATTTCCTCTTTTTCAAATGTAGCTAATTGTGAATTATAAAGCGAATAAGGAGATTTCCTACCAGCAATCATTACATTTCCTTTATACAATTTAAGTTTTATACTTCCTGTAACATATTTTTGAGTGAAATCAATAAATGAATCTAATGCTTTTCTTAAAATTGTAAACCACTGTCCATAGTAAACTAATTCTGCATATTTAAGCGCAATAATTTCTTTAAAATGCATAGTTTCTCTATCAAGTGTAATTGATTCTAATTCTTTATGTGCAATATGTAAAATAGTTCCACCCGGGGTTTCATAAACACCACGGTTTTTTATTCCTACAAGTCTATTTTCAACCATATCAACTCTCCCAATTCCATATTCACTACCAATTGAATTCAATTTTTCTAAAATTTCAACAGGTGACATTTTTTTACCATCAATTCCAATGGGCACTCCATTTTCAAACTCTATTGAAATGTATAAAGGCTTATCAGGTGTTTTATCAATTGATTTAGTCATTGTAAACATATCTTCATCAGGTTCCATTTCAATATTTTCAAGAATACCACTTTCATAACTTATATGAAAAAGATTTGCATCCGAACTATAAGGTTTTTCTTTTGAAGCTGGAACTGGAATTTTATTTTCAATAGCAAAGTTAATTAATTCTTCACGACCTTTGAACTCCCATTTTCGCCAGGGTGCTATAATTTTTAAATCAGGTGCCAAAGCTTTGTAAGTCAATTCAAATCTTACTTGGTCATTTCCTTTTCCTGTGGCTCCGTGTGCTAATGCATCTGCATTTTCAATTTTTGCAACCTCAACTTGATGTTTGGCAATTAGCGGCCTTGCAATGGCTGTTCCCAATAAGTATTTAGATTCATATACCGCATTAGCTTTTATTATTTTGAATATATAATCACGAACAAATTCTTCTCTTAAATCTTTTATATATACTTTTGAAGCTCCGGTTTTAAAAGCTTTTTCTTCAATTAATCTAAAATCTTCTTTTTGACCAATATTAGCAACAAAAGCAATTACTTCAGCATTATATTTTTTTACAAGCCATTTTAAAATAATTGAAGTGTCTAAACCTCCAGAATATGCTAAGACTATTTTTTTAACTTTTCTTTCCATAATTTCTTACTTACCTTCCTTTATCATTGATTTATTAATTATTATAACAAAATAAAAAAATGTGTCAATACAAAGTTCAAATATATTAAATAAAAAATATTTTTGAACTTAAATTAAAATCCAGAAGCAATTTTTGAAAAATATATATCATTTGTAAAATAATTTTTTCTATCAAAGAATCTATATTGAATAGCTTCAGAAATATGAACAGGTAATACTTTTTCTGATTCTTCTAAATCAGCAATTGTTCGTGCTATTTTTAATATTTTATAATAAGCTCGTGGTGAAAGGTTTAATTTTTCAACTGCATTTTTTATCAAGTTTTTGGAAATATTATCAATATTTACATATTCATTGATTTCAGAATTTTGCAAGAATGCGTTATAGTAATTTTTAGACTTTTTACTTCTTTCCTGCTGAATTTTGAGCGCTTTTTCAACTCTTTTTCTTATATCTGCTGATTTTTCGGCACCTTTATTATCAGTGTCATATTTTGTAAAATCAAGTTCATTTACTTCAATCTGGATGTCGATTCTATCAAGAATTGGACCTGAAATTTTATTGTAATATTGCTTTATTTGTCTGTAAGTACAGGTGCAGTTTCTTTTTTGTGAGCCCAAATAACCACATGGGCAAGGATTCATCGCGGCAACAAACATAAAGCGAGCTGGAAATTTTATTGTTCCCGAAGCTCTTGAAACTGTTACTGAACCTTCTTCAAGTGGTTCGCGTAATGCTTGAATGACATTTGTTTTGAATTCTGGAAATTCATCAAAAAATAGAACTCCGTTATGCGCTAAAGATACTTCACCGCATTGTATTGCCTTTCCTCCCCCAATAATTGATATATCAGATGATGTGTGATGAGGTGCTCTGAAAGGTCGCCAGAATATTAGTGGCTCATCTTCAGATAATAAACCTTTTGAGCTATATATTGCAGTGGTTTCAAAGGCTTCCTCTAAAGTTAAATTTGGAAGTATTGTAACTATTCTTTTTGCAATCATTGTTTTACCAGTTCCTGGTGGACCTACCATTATTAGGTTATGCATACCCGCTGCTGCTATCTCAATTGCTCTTTTAGCATATTCATTACCAGTAATTTCTGAAAAATCATACGGATATACGATTTGATTTCCAATATTTATTATATTGCTCTGCTCAGAAGTTTTAATAAACTCATTTTTGTTCAATTTTTCAATTAGGTCAAGAATATTTTCTACAGGAATTAGATTTAATCCTGATACCAATTTTGCTTCGTTTAAATTAGAGTAGGGTATAACAGCATATTTTATACCCTGTTTTTTTGCGTGAATTAATATAGGTAGGATTCCTTTTACCTTTTTTATACTTCCATCAAGAGAAAGTTCACCTAAGAAAATATAATTAAATCTGGTATCAGAAATTGAGAAAATTTTTGTGGCTTCTAATATTCCGCAGGCTATTGGTAGGTCTAAAATTGCATTTGTCTTTTTAATATAAGCAGGAGCAAGGTTTATTATAATTTTTTTAATTGGAAATTCAATATTACTATTTTTTATTGCGGATAATATTCTTTCCCGAGATTCATTAACTGCTTTATCAGGCAGCCCTACAATAGTAAAACTTGGCAAACCGCGAGAAATATCTACTTCAACTTCAATCAAAAACCCTTCAATTCCTATAGTTGTTCCTGTTATTATTTTTGAAATCATAATTATTTTACCTCCTTTTTTAGATTTTTATTAAATATATACAAAAAAATCGGCTTAAAATTTTAAATTAAATATTTAATATTAAATTTTATTTTTTAAATTTAATTTTTAAATAACGATATTATGATAAAAATTTAAAAATATTATTTTTAAACTAATTTTTATTAATTTTTAAAAAATTTTTAAATTTTAATTATTTTGATGCCGATTATTATTAAAAATAAATGCTAAAAAATCTTATAAAATAATTTAAAGGAAATTAAAATGAAAAAAAATTTTGAAAAATTAGATGTTGTTCTTTATTTAATTTCTTTTATTTCCCTTTTTTTTATTTTGCTGTTGCTGACCTCAAGTAAGAGCATAAATTATGATATTGATAAAAATTTTAAAAATTATTTAGATAAAAAGCAAGAAACTCTTCGTGAAATATATTTTTCAGAAAGTTTAAGTAATACTAAAAAAATTTATAAAGAAGCTTTTTATAAAGGACAAAAGTTAGATTATAAAGAGGCAAATGAAATTGAATCTGTAAATAATTATATTAATAACTCCAATATTTCTATGAATGAAAAAAGAGAATTAATTTATATTGTTAAAAAAGGGGATACACTTTATAGAATAGCAAAAATTTATAATGTTTCAATTAAGCAATTAGCAATTGATAATAATATAAATGATATTCATTTAATTAGAATTGGTATGAAAATAAAAATCAGGCTTTTAGAGAAAAATTATGAAACAATTGGTGAATATAAAGTAAAAAAATTTGGAATTAAAAAGAAATTAAAATTTATATGGCCATTAAAGGGCAGGATTTCATCTGAGTTTGGAGTAAGGACATACCCGGCAGGAAAAATGATGGATTTTCATACAGGAATAGATATTGCGGCACCGATTGGGAAAGAGTTTGTTGCTGCTGAGGATGGCTATGTTATATTTGTGGGTATAAAGGGTGGTTATGGTTTGTTAATAATAATTGAACATCCTAATGGATATAAAACATTTTATGGACATACTCTTATAAGTTTAGTAAAACCTGGGCAATATGTGAAGAAAGGTGATATAATAGGTAGAGTAGGGGATTCCGGAAGCACGACCGGTCCTCATTTACACTTTGAAATAAGAAAAAATGATGTAGCATATGACCCCACCAATTTTATAAATAATAGACTATTATTTTATTAGTAAGAATTAAATCTTCTTATTCTTCTTTGTAATTTAAAAAATTTAAATTGACTTCAAAATTTATTATATTTATTTTAATAAAAGAATGGATTTGAATTTATTAAATAATCAATTTTTTGATAAAATATTTCAAAGTTTCAATATTGAGGAAGTACAGAAACAATTTATAGATTATTTTAAATCAATTTTTTTTAACCAAAAAATTAAATTTATTGGTTTTTTAAAATTTTTAAAAAAAAAGAAAAAATTTATTTTAACTTTTCCTGGTGAAAGTGATTTTCAAGTTGATTGCAAAATTAAAGAACTATTAGAAAAAGCCTATGATGAGAAAGAAATTATAAATAAGGAAGATTATTTAGTTATTCCTTTAGTTTTTTTAAACAAATGTATTGGAATTATTTTAATTCAGTTTTTAGAAAATATAAAAAATATTCCCGTTGAGTTAAATTTAATTATAAAAATACTCTCCTTGATATATTACACAGTAAATATTTATAATATAGCTATTAAAGATTCACTCACAAAAGTTTATAATAAGCGTTTTTTTGAATATAAAATTGAAGAATTAAAAGAGAATGAACTGGAAAATAATTTGAGTTTTTCAATTATAATTTTTGATATTGACCATTTTAAGCATTATAATGATAAGTATGGGCATTTAACCGGGGATATGATATTAAAAGTTGTAAGTAAAAAAGTTGGAGAGATTGTTGACAAAATTTCAGATGCTTTTTTAGCAAGATATGGAGGTGAGGAGTTTATAATTTTTCTCAAGGATAAGGGAAAAGCAGAGGCTATAGAAATTGCCGAAAAAATTAGAAAAACAATTGAAAATACAAAAATAGAAACTCAGGAATATTTTTGGAGATTAACGATTTCAGTTGGAGTTGCCTCGTATCCAGAAGATGGGAAAATAGATGAAATATTAAATAAGGCTGATATTGCATTGTATGTTTCAAAAAAGAAAGGAAGAAATAGAACAACAGCCTATGAAAAAGATTTTGATCCTTATACTTCTAATTAATTTATTATCTAAAATTTATTGTGAACTTAATAAAAACGAGAGTGATTTATATATAAAAGCATATTTTAAATATTTGGAAGGGTTAAATTATGAAAATAAAAATAAGATAACAGAGGCAATGGAATTATATAAAAATTCTATTAAAATATATAAATTTTTTCCAGAGCCGTATTATAGAATAGCACTTTTATGTTATAAAAAGAATGAATTTAGGTATTCTGAACTTTATATTAACGAAGCAAAAAAATATGAAGATAAATTTAAAAATAAAAGTGATTATATTAAATATTTATGGTTAGGGGGCGAAATTTTTTATACCACTGGGAATTATGATAAAGCACTTAATTATTTAGTTGAATACACTAATTATAATAAAAATGATATTGAATTATTTTACAAAATTGGTGAAATATATTATACAAAAAATAATTTTGAAGCATCAAAGGATAATCTTGAAAAATATGTTAATATAGTAAAAAATAAGAATTTAATAAAAAGAGAAGAGATAAATTTTTTAAATTCATTAAAGATGCTTGTAAATATTTATAGCGAAACTAAAGATTACAAAAAGGAGATGGAGTATTTAAAAATAATTTATGTATATTTTCCAACAAAAGAAATTAAAGAAAAAATATCAATTTTATCTAATAATTTACGATATTATGATGAAAAATAATTTTTATAATTTTATTATAATCTTCCACCCATTAACATAGTCATAATAGCTTTATGGGAGTGTAATCTATTTTCAGCCTCATCAATAACTACAGAATTATGTCCGTCAATGACATCGTCATCTACTTCTTGACCTCTGTCAGCAGGTAAACAATGCATATAAATTCCATTTTTATCCATAAGTTTAATTTGTTCTTTTGTTGTTCTCCAATGTTTATTTTTTTCATTAATCTCTTCAGCTTTTTTCAGGTCATTTTCTTTAATTATTTTGCCATTTTTATCAGTATATTTAAAGCAATAAACAGAGCCCCAGCTTTTGGGATAGACTATATGAGCATTTTTAAAACCTTCATTAAAATCATTTATAATTCTGAATGAGCCATTTGATTCTTTAGCGAATTTTTTACAAGTTTCAATAACTTCTGGATCGAGTTCAAAACCTTCTGGGTGGGCGAGGGTAACATTCATACCCATTTTTGTAGCGGCGAGGATAACGCTTTGAGGGACTGCTCTTGGTTTTTCAATTGAGCCGGAGTATGCCCAAGACATAGTAAGATTTAAACCTTTAAAAGTACCAAATTTTTCTTTTATAGTAATTAAATCAGCAAGTGCTTGTGTTGGATGAAATTTATCACATTCCATATTTATAATTGGAATATCAGCATATTCAGCGAATTCTTTCATTGTAGCGTTTGCAAAGCCATAAATCCAATAAGCAGGGGGACCGTACATTCTTATTGCAATTGCATCACCGATTCTGCTTAATATTCTGGCGACATCAGCAATTCTTTCTGTTTTGTATGGGATATCATATCCTTTTCTTGCAGGTGTATAGGTTTTTCCTGGTTCTAAATCAACATGAAAGCCTCCTAATTGTTGAATTCCGGTTGCAAATGTGCTTCTTGTTCTTAATGATTGATTAAAAAACATAGTAAATAATGTTTTACCTTTTAAGATGTGGGTTTGGTCTTCGTTCATAGCGTGTCTTCTTTTAAGTTCGAGTGCAACATCAATAAGTGTTTCCCATTCTTCCCTTGAAAAATCTAATTCAGCGTCAATCCAGTCTTTTCCATAAAAATTATTTGTTCTCATTTTTTTACCTCCTATTTTAAAAATTTTTAAAAAGATTAAAAATCTCCCATTGTTAATGCCATTATAGCTTTTTGGACATGCAATCTATTTTCAGCTATATCATAAATAATGGAATTTTTTCCTGATGCTACTTCATCTGTAACTTCATGACCTCTATCAACTGGCATTGGATGAATAAATAGGGCGTTATCAGTATATTTCATTTTTTTCTCATCGCAAATCCATTCTTTATAAGAGAGAGCTTTTTCAATTTCCTGTTTTTTTAAGAATTCTCCATTTTGATAAGCATTAGGGCTCATCCAATTTCGTGAGTAGACAACTTTAACATTTTTATAACCCTCATCTGGGGAATGTGTTATATGGAATTCAACGCCATTTTCGTTTGCATTTTTTTTAACTTGTTCAATAATTTCTGGGTCTAAGTCGTACCCTTCTGGATAAGCCAAAGTAATTTCCATTCCATATCTTGATGCTATTAAAAGGAATTCTTGAACTGAGCACCAGGAGCGAGCGAGTGCGCCGTGTGCCCAGGTTACCAGAACTTTTTTGTTTTTTAAATCACCGAGATGTTCTTGAAGCCCCATAATATCAGCAAGCCCTTGGCAAGGGTGAAATTTATCGTGAGCCATTGAGATTACAGGAATATTTGACCATTTGGCATATTCTCTTATTAGCTCATCACCTGCCCCATAGTACGGAATTGAATCTTCAAGGATTCTTATTCCTAACCCAGCTGCATATCTTGCCATAACATTTGCAGCGTCTTCAATTGTTTCACCAGCGGTCTGAACTGTTTTAAGTCGCATAGATTTCGGTTCAAGAAATAGAGCATGTCCACCTAATTCTGTTGCCGCTACTTCAAATGATTGTCTTGTTCTAACAGAAGGATTATAAAAAAACATAAAGAAACTCTTATTTTTTAATGATTTGTTTAATGGATGAGTATATCTTTTTTTCTTCATCTCTTTGGCAACTTTTAGAATATAATCTAAATCAGATTTCTCCCATTCTTGTGTTGTAATTAAATCTTTCCCATATAATTTTCTTGAATACTTCATTTTTTACCTCCTGATTAAAATTAGTATTGCAAAATTTTAGGCATTTCCAATTAAATAATCACAAGGTTTCTCCTTTTTCTTACGGGCATCAGTGCCTTGGGTCGTTGTTTGAACTCACTGAACATTAGGATTACACCCGCTCTTTAATTGGGAGTTCTTTGAACTCCTAAAAAATAATGTTGCCTCTCAAAATTTTGTATTTTCTTGGTCTCTATTATGTTGAATTATTCCTTTTCTACCATTCAAAACTTTGAATAACAATTACTTGTTTATCTTTTGCTTTATTTAGAAATTTTTTATCAGCGTAATGGGCTATCAAAAGTTTTACAACATTATCAGTTTTATATTCTGATTTTACTGCCCATACTTTTTCTTCAAGTTCTTCAAATGTATCAAGTTCTCCTCTTTTTCGCTTTAACTCCTCTAATCTTTCTTCAATTTTTAACTTTACCTCACCCACTATAAATAGCTCTTTTCCATTCTGTCTTCCTTTTCCAAACAAATTTATTTCTTTATCTCCTATCTCTGTCCGAATAAGTTTTTCTGTTAACTCAATTCCGTATCGCTCTTTTAGAATTTTTGGTATCATTCTATATGCTTCATTTTCCAAGCCATAACTTATACTTCTTGATAATCCACCAAGTTCTTTTCTTGTTTCTTTTAATTCTTCTGCAAGTTTTTTTATTTCTAATTCTGTATTTTTCTGGGCTTTTGCCAGTTCCTCAACTCTTTCTTCGGTTCGTTTCTGGGCTTTTGCTAATTCACACTGAGACCGTGCTAATTCCTTTACAATATTTTTAAGTTCTGTGAAATCTTCTTTCGTTACATGAACTTCATTTATTCTTTCATCAATAATTTTTATTATCTCTTGTTTAACCTTTGATGTTATTCTAAATCTCTGCTTACTTGGTAGTTGCATATTTTTTAACTCCTTGTACTGATTAGGTAAAACAAAAATTTATTCTATATTTTCTCGTAAACTAAATTTCATTTTACAATGTAATAAATTTATTTTTCATAGTCAACATTTTACAAAAAATTTTTGCAATTTATTTTATTTTAATATTATAAAATCATACCAGCGCGTCTGTTATTTTTTCTGTAAAGATGGTCAAGGATAAAAATAGGGTCTCTTAAACGGGCAAGCAAAATCATAGCAGCAATTACATAGGGTTTGTATCTTGCTTCAAAATAAGTTTCTATTCTATATTTTTCAAAAACTTCAGATGATACTTCACCATTTTCGCAGTTAACACCTGATATATCTGCGGGTAGGCAGTGCATATACCAGGCATTACCATTTTTAGTTAGTTTCATTTTCTTTTCATCACAGGTCCAATTTATATATTTTTTATTAATTTGTAGGCATTCTTTTTCTAATTCATTAAGAGCTTTTTGGTCATTTTTTTCGTAAAGTTCGGTTCTTTTTTTCATAACTTCAAATGGCGCCCAGCTTTTAGGGTAAACGAAATCCGCATCTTTAAAAGCCTCTTCCATACTATGAACAATTTTAAAACTGCCTTTACTTTTTTCAGCATTTTTTTTAGCAATTTCTATTGTTTCTGGTAACAAATCATAGCCTTCAGGGTAAGCAAGGACTACATCCATACCAAATCGTGTTAATAAAGTGATAAGGCCTTGTGGAACGGATAAAGGTTTTCCATAACTTGGTGAATAAGCCCAACTTACAGCTATTTTTTTACTTGCTAAATTATCTAATTCATAATTGCATTTACTTCTTATATACATAAGGTCCGATAAAGTTTGAGTTGGATGGTCAATATCACACTGGAGATTAATTATTGGTGGTCTTATATTTAAGACTCCTGTTTGAAATCCTTCATCCAATGCTTTTCCCACTTCAAGCATATAAGTATGTCCTTTTCCTATGAACATATCATCTCTGATACCTATTACTTCAGCGAGGAAGGAAATCATATTAGAAGTTTCTCTTATAGTTTCACCATGAGCAACTTGCGTTTTACTCTCATCAAATTCAATATGAGTTAAGCCCAATAAATTTGCAGCCGATGCGAATGAAAATCTGGTTCTTGTTGATTTATCTTTAAATTGAGAGATTGCAAGTCCTGTATCAAAAACTCTTGTAGAAATATTATTTCTAAAAAGAGTTCTTAAAATTGTAGCGCATAAAATTACAGCTTTTATATCATCATCACTTTTTTCATAATTTAAAAGAAAATCTTTTCCATAGGTATCAAAATTTAATCTACTCAATTCTTCAAGGTCGCTTAAAATGTTTCTAAAGCTATTCATATATTTATCTCCTCCTACGTTTAAATTTTATATATTATTAAAAAAGAGGACATTAAAAATGAAAATATTAAATTTAAATATAATGATAAAGGAACAGAAGAACAGAGTTTTACCTGGGCTTCTAAGCCCCAAAAGGA
>Ga0308390_1001852_pt1 | contig 13302 bp, 11 predicted proteins | sample Hotspr2Sample149_FD_202358 | JGI IMG/M metagenome (GOLD analysis project Ga0308390, IMG submission 202358) | Hot spring phototrophic mat microbial communities from Mushroom Spring, Yellowstone National Park, Wyoming, United States - 20040719_149 ...
CAGATACAGGAGGTGGCACAGGGGCACCGATAATCTTTGTTACAGCACCAAACTTAGGAGGACAGGCATCAAGGCATGTCCCGCACTTAATACACCTTTCCTGATCAATGATATGGACCATATTCTTTTTGCTGTCTATGGCATCAACCGGGCATCGTCTTGCACAGGTCATACATGCCTGACACTTGGCTGGATCAATATAATAGGATGGGACATCACGAAATAGGACCTCGATCTCATCTTTCGTAAATAGTTTGTAGTGATCTTCCTGTTCGGGCAGGCGGGCACGCAATTTCTCCCTCTTTGCCATCTTTATATAGGGGATGAGTCTTATCACCTTTTCAAGCCTCTTTTTTAGTTCCACCCGGTTTATGCCTTCAGCTACGCCTATAGGACCCAGCCTTTTAATCTTTTCTGAGAAATCCGTCATAATCTCTGCAAAGCGTGTCCCTTCAGCGGCAGATACCCATTCTATCCTTAGCCTTTCAGGGTTAATACTGATATATTCCAGTATCATTTTACTCAGAATCGTCATGTTCAATGCATCGTAATTGCCCTGGGGGACATAATGGCAGTCTGCTGGTAGATGGCACCCACCTATAAACACACTGTCCATCCCTGCCAGAAACGCCTCAAATACATGGAGCATATCCACCCTGCCCGAACACATAACCCTGACAAGCCTTATATGGGGTGGATACTGATAGCGGGAGACACCCGCCAGGTCAGCCCCTCCATAGCAACACCAGTTACAAACAAAACCTATCATCCTGGGTTTAAACTGGGTGGTTAGTTCCACCTTACTTGTTATATCTCCATCTCTATTTGCCACCCTCACCTCACTCAGTATCTGTTTGTCTGTGAAGTGCTTTAGCTGGATTGCCTGAGATGGGCATTTTGAATTGCACAGGCCACATCCCTTGCAAAGGACAGAAGTTACCCGCGCCTTTTTCCCCTGTTTTGTATCGTAAAGTTCAATTGCACCATAGGTACATGCCTCACTGCAGGCACCGCAACCCATACATCTTTTTTCATCCACCACACATACAGAACCTGATGCGATGACCGTATCATGGGAGAGAAGGGTGAGTGCCCTTCCTGCAGCGCCGTATGCCTGATTAATGGACTCCTGGATATGTTTGGGATAATGGGCAGTGCCGCAGAGATATACGCCGTCCGCTCCAAAATCCACGGGTCTTAATTTAACATGGGCCTCCTGAAAAAACCCATCAGGGTTCAGGGTAACCTTAAATAATTCTGATATCCTTTTGGTATCCATTGACGGGATAACTGCTGCTGCAAGGGAGACAAAATCTGCATTGATCTCTAAGTTTTTGCCCATAACAGGATCAAAAACAATAACCCTGAGTAGCTCCTTTTTACCTTCTTTAAGAGGTACGATTTGTGGTTTATTATCTATATCGTATCTTATAAATTTTATCTCCTTACCCGCTGCCTCACGGTAGTAATCCTCCCTGAACCCATAAGGCCTCATGTCCCGGAAGAGTATATAGATATCCACCGATGGGTTTAATTCTTTAAGTTTTAGGGCATTCTTTAAGGACTCACTGCAGCATATCCGCGAGCAGTAGTTTCGCTCGGCTGTCCTTGAGCCCACACACTGGATCATGACAATGGATTCGGCATTGAGTATCCCTTCGTCTGCCTTAGCAATACGCTCCTCGAGCTCAAGATTTGTCATAACCTGTTCATTCTGGCCGTAAAGGTATTCATCAGGTCTATATTCCTGGGCACCTATGGCAATAACCGCTGCCCCATGTTTTATAGATATTATGCCCTTCTCTGATTCCACGGTAGTCTCAAAATTTCCCACATAACCAGCTACACTTTTAATCGTTGCACCTGTGTAAACATGGATTAACGGGTGATTATATACCTTCCTTACAAGGTCTTTTAGATAAGACTGTACATCCAGGCCCTCGATGGTATAGTAGAGATGTCTTGCCATACCTCCTAATTCATTTTCCTTTTCTATGAGAAAGACCTCATGACCCTGTCTGGCTATACTCAATGCGCAGTTCATACCGGCTATACCGCCGCCTACAACCACTGCCCTTTTATCCACGGGCAGTTCAAATTCCTGTAAGGGCTCTAAGTGTATTGCCCTTGCCAGAGACATCCTTAAGAGGTCTTTTGCCTTCTCTGTTGCCTCTTCCTTTTCCCTTGAGTGAACCCAGGAGCAATGTTCCCTTATATTGGAAAACTCAAAGAAATATTGATTTATACCCCCTACCCTCAAGGTATCCCTGAACAGGGGTTCATGGGTTCTGGGCGTGCATGCAGCCACAATCACCCTGTTCAAACCTTTCTGCTCTATCATATCGGCTATCTGTTTGTTGGAATCGCTGGAACAGGAAAATAGCTGTTCCTCTGCATGGACAACATTTGGCAAACTCAGGGCATACTCGACTACCGATGGCACATCTACAATCCTTCCGATATTTGCCCCGCAATGGCAAACAAACACACCGACCCTTGGTTCCTCACCTGATACATCCCTTTCCGGTGGGTAGACCCTCTCTACTGTGAGCTTTCCACGCCTGTAACTTAAAAGTTCACCACACCTGGAGCCTGCCCCGCTTGCCGTAAAGACCGACTCTGGGATATCTATGGGCCCCTGGAATGCACCGCTTACAAATATCCCGGGACGATTTGTTTCAATGGGATTGAATGGACGACCAGAAGCGAATCCATGACGATTGAGTTCTATACCAAATTTCTCTGCCAGAACCCTTCCATCTGAAGGTGGATTAAGGCCTATTGACAGGACCACCATATCAAATTCCTCCTCTTTTACCCCCCCATCAAAAGTAGAATATCGAACAATGACATTTTTTGTCTCCGGTACCTCTCTTACAACCGTTACATAACTCCTTATAAATCTAATACCAGAAAAGTTCTTTGCCCGCTCATAAAATCTCTCAAAGTCCTTTCCCCATGACCTTATGTCATTATGGAATACGACACACTGGGCATCGGGATCATGATCCTTTGTCAGGATAACCTGTTTCTGGGTGTATGTGCAGCATACGGAAGAACAATAACTGTTACCACCTGAATTAACCTGCCTTGAACCTATACATTGAATCCATGCAATCTTATGGGGGTGTTTCAGATCCGATGCGCGAAGTATCTCACCCTCATAAGGGCCTGTGGCACATAGAAGCCTTTCATAGTCGAGACTGCTAACCACATTTGCCATTGTGCCATATCCGTATTCTTTAAGTATCTTCGGGTCAAAGGGTGCAAAGCCAGGGGAAAGTATGACTGCACCCACATTGACATCAATGGCTTCAGGGACTTGAGAAAAATCAATGGCGTCATTCTTGCATACTGCCTTACATATCTGACACTTACCCTCCTTAAGGTAAAGGCAGCTTTCATCGATATATGTTACAAGGGGAATCGCCTGGGCAAAGTATATGTGAATCGCCTTGTTCCTCGATATCTCCTGGTTGAATTTATCCGGATAGGTGACAGGGCAGTACTCCACGCAGGTTGTGCAGCCGGTGCATTTACCTTCTATTACATATCGTGGTTTTTTTATGAGCCTGATTGTGAAATTACCTGCCTCCCCTTTAACACCACCAACCTCTGTATAGGAGAGGATTTCTATATTGGGGTGTCTATAACATTCGACAAACTTGGGCGATTCAATACACATGGAGCAATCATTAGTTGGAAAGGTCTTATCGAGCATAGCCATATGACCACCTATTGTGGGGGATTTCTCCACAAGAAATACCTTAAAACCAGCTGTGGCCAGATCAAGGGAAGCCTGGATACCGCTTATTCCACCACCAACTATCATGATGTCCCCGTAATAAACCCTGTTGGCTGGTGTTTTTGTTATTTTTTGATTCTCTGCCATGGAAACCTCCTGTATTATAATGAATCCGGCCGCACCTTCTCGACCGGACTCTAAAAGGAGGTTTGAGTCTTACGGTGGAGAAAGGGCGAGCACACTTATAAAGGGAGACCACACTGGCTCCCTTTTAAATTTTCAAACTATAAAAATTAAAATCTTTCGCATTTTTCCACCTTAATCATTATTGTCAATACTGTTGAGATTATAATCAACATTGAACATTTCCTGTAACAAAAAATATTTGCTTTTATTAATCCTTTTTCATATAAACAAAAAACTTTATCTATCTTTCTTTAAAACATTTAAGCCACATCTTGTATGTTTATATAAGATTTTAAAGTTTTTAACTATATATTTTGCAATTCCAGTGCCTTTTATACTATATAACAGGCAGACTTCAACCAAGCCCCTTTGCATCTATCAGTTCAGGCATAAATTCTCCTTCATTTCAGTCATTTTTTCGGTATTTGCATTACCAAAGGAAACTGATGCCTCCCTTTCCAAAACAGCAAGTATCTGTTCTGCCAATTGCCCATATATGGGATCGCTACGGTGTCTTGGTCTATCCATATTTACATCTATTATGTCTATAATCCTCCCTGGTCTTGCAGACATAACCATGATGCGATCAGCAAGATATATTGCCTCATCTACACTGTGCGTTACAAAAAGTATTGTTTTACGGTGATTTTCCCAGATACGGAGCAGTTCTTTTTGCAAAAGAATCCTTGTATGGGCATCAAGGGCGCCAAAAGGCTCATCCATGAGAAGGACATCAGGGTCGTTTGCAAGGGCCCTTATAATGGCAACACGCTGCCTCATACCCCCTGAAAGTTCGTGGGGAAACGAATGAGAAAATGCCTCCATGCCCACAATACGAAGATAATCCATTGCCTTATCGTATCTTTCTTGCCTTGGAACACCCAGGAATTCAGGACCCAATGCCACGTTGTCTATCACGTTCCTCCAGGGAAGAAGGGAATATTCCTGGAATACCATGCCTATCTCTTTGCGGGGTTTTGAAACATCCTCTCCTCTATATGTAATTCGGCCTGAAGTAATTGTCTCAAGACCTGCAACCATCCTTAAAAGTGTTGACTTTCCACACCCTGAAGGCCCAACAATGCAGACAAAATCGTTTTCAGAAACATCAAAATTCACATGAGCCACCGCTTCGATGACACCACCATTGTTTGATTTGAATGTCTTTTTTAAATCCCTTATTTTAATCACAGGTTCACTGTTCATCTTGTCAGCCTTGTCCATACAAACTTGCGATTTTCTATTATCCTGAAAAATAGGTCTAAAAATGCACCTATCATCCCAATGCTTATCATACCGGCAATCACTATATCTGTCCTTGCAAGGGTATATGCGTGTGTTATGAGGTAGCCAACACCAGAGAGGCTTCCCGGCAGCATCTCGGCAGAGACAAGGCACATCCAGGCAACCCCAAGACCAATCCTCATACCGTTAACGATAGAAGGTGATGCTCCAGGCAAAAGAATCTTTCGAAATATATCCCAGTGGTTTGCACCGAGAACCCTTGCAGAATCTAAAAAAATATTTCTAACACCCATTACACCATGGATAGAGCTTGTCAGAATTGGATAGAAGGCACCGATAAATATGATGAATATCATTGAGAATTTTAGATTACTGAGGTATATATAGGCCGTTCCCCTGTCAATATGAAAGAGCGTTGCAAGGCTTGCTACTCCAAACCAGGCAAGAACCAGCGGCACCCATGCAAGGGGAGGAATGGGTCTGAACATGGCAAGAAAACCATTCAATAGCTTAAAAACTGTTCCATAGTAACCCATAATTATGCCAAGGGGTACGCCTATGCAGACTGCCAGCATATATCCTGCAAGAACCCTCACAAGGCTTACAGCCACATTTGTTGTAAGGGAACCCATAGATATGAGGCTCTCTGTGGGTTTCATAAAAAGCTTGGCCACCTGCCCCACATCGGGCAGGATGACATCGTTGGCAAGATGCCTTGCAATAAAACCCCACAATGCAATAAAGACAAAAGGCACTAATAGATAAATGCCAGTTCTTACAAAAAACCCCTTTATACCCATCTACATCTTGACCTTTTCAATAAATTGCATATCAAACATCAACGTTTTGACATCATTGATTTTTTTACCCTTCAGATGGCCTGTAAATTTATTCATCTTGTTCAATATAACCATATATTCATTGGCGCCCTGCATCCAGTTTTTTGTAAACTTAGGGAGATAGTTGAGCGTAGATGCACCTGCTATATCTGGCTCTAAACCTATCCATTCAGCAGTTATTTTTCCTGCCTCAAGCCTGTTCTTATTACACCATGCATTGGTTTTGGCTATAAGTTCAACAAACTTCTCCAATACTTTAGGGTGCTTGGCTATCGCTTGGTCACTGGCTACTGTTACGCAGCACGGAAAGTCATGCCAGTATCCTTTTGGAGGAAGGTCTCTTAACTCTAACACTATCTTTCCCACACCACGACTTACCGCAACCTCAGGGAATGGCGATGGGCCAACCACTGCATCTACCTGTTTACTTGTAAGGGCAGGTATCAGGTTTGTCGTCTCTTTTAAGTCGACAAGCAAAACCTGTGCTGTCATATCGTTTGGGTCTTCTGTTACCTTAACACCAGACTGTTTTAAAGAGCCCTCCATGATAATCTTTGGTGCGCTCGTTGGAGAGTGATAACCGATCTTGACGGGTTTCTGCGCCTTTTTAATATGAGCCATAAATAAATCCCAGTTGCTAAGGGGTGAGTCTTTTGGCACAACAAGACCCATCCCCTCTGTCTGCAATGGGCTCAAAATCTTCATAGGTGTCCCTTTGTCAATGGCAGCCATCATGGCGGTTACTGATGCCATGGCTATATCTAACTGATTGCGGGCAAAAAGTGCTGCTGTTTCTGTACCACTTTTTGCCACAATCAACTGAAAGGTAGCTATTGGTTTGCCATCAACGATAAGTTCATACTTGTCCTTGGCAACAACAGGTTTCAGATATACACCCATGAATTTAAATGCCTCACCTTTTTTTGCTGCAACTATTAATGGTGTGTGGTGGGTTGTAAATATATAACCTACATTTAAAGTCGGGATCTCCGCTGCATATACACTTGAAACTAAAAACAAGGTGACAATTGCAACTGTCATAATCATAAAAGATTTCATTTTTTTTAACATAAACATCAATACCTCCTCATTTGATAAATTTTTGCATAAAATTATCATCAACACATCTCAAGAAGGGCCTGGATACGGGTTTTAATCTGACCTACATCCCCCTGAGAATAGTCTGTTTCTATCTTTAAAAATGGAAGCTCGTGTTTTTTGTTTATATGTTCACCAACCTTAACTGATTCAATATTATATCCATGGCATGCCTGCAGTATCACATCCACCACTGCATGGGGCTTGAATCTCTCTATAAGCGTATCAATCCAATCAAGACGCCTTTGATTTGGTGTCATGCATGAACATGGTATTTTTAAATAATGTTTTGCTATTGCCCTTATGGGGCTATTAGTATCTTCTTCGATAAGGGATATATAAGGTTTCATGCCAGAACATGCCTCAAGGGCCACTATAAGCCCGCCCGATTCCTCTATGATTTTAAACATCTTTGTTGCATCCCCTCCAATGGGGCAGCCAGTGACCATTATCCTTGGTGCATTATCCCTGCCGTAATGAAAACCTGATTTTTTTCTTTTTTCGAGTTTAATCAATACATCATCGAGTAACCCTTTCATCTCATCATCTGATAAACCCAATAAAACAAAAAAAATATCATAGAGCTCTTCCCATTTTACAACAGGTGATTCCATGGCCATATATTCGAAGACCTCGTTTATCTTTTTTATTTTATTGTTTGTGTTTTTTATCTCCTCTTCTATTTTTTCATCGTTGGTGGTCTTGTGGAATTTTTCTTCAAGGAATTGTTTTACCTTGTAAATCATGCCTTCCCAGTGGTCTATGGCCTCTGGCTCATCAGGCAACTGTGGCAAATCCATTACATGGATAGGTTTATAATGAGAGATTAGCTCAAACATCTTCTTCTTTCCATCACAGGTGGTCTCTCCTATCACCACATCAGATAGACCAAAAAAAGGACACGTATCGGTTTTTATAAAACCAAAGCTCGATTTTATAAGAGGACATAAATTCGCAGGCAGTACAGCCTCTGCCTCTTTGATGGGTTTATTGGAAAATGCACAGAGTGTAGCAGGGACAAGGTCAAGACTTCGTATTAACTCAAAGGGTGCATAACCACAGTATATGCCCACCACACCTTTACCCATATTTCTTTGCCTTTGAATATGGGCAATGAGTCTCTTTGTAGGTGGTTCTCCAGTAAATTCATCCTGGATTAATGGTTCATAATAACTGTTCATATATTGCTCCTATCTTTAAAACCATCAACTTGTTTAACAGATTCAGTTATCCATCTTTTTTATTTTAATAAGATAGCTATTGTCCATGTCTCTCATCACATCTACAAAACATCTATTGTATCTTGCCAAAATCTTTAGATTTTCAAGATTGGGGGTGTCATCAACGATAACAGTGACCTCATCGTGATTTTCTAAGGCTTTTTTTGCCATAATAACAGGCACACCGCAACCGAGCCCTTTTGCATTTATAACTTTAGGCATAACTATCCTCTTATGTTTAACTTGTACATTTGTTAAAATCTAAAAAACCAACAGCATCGGCTCTGCATCTTTTGCAATGATACATCTGGGGTATATACTGTGCCGCTATCTCTCTTATGTAATTCATTGTGTTTTCATCTGGTTCACAAATATTTTCAAATGATGTATTGATAACAGGGATTATAGGTATACAGTTCATTATATCAGCATTCATTTCTGCCATTTCATAAGCAATCTCCTCTATATGCCCATCATTTATCCCAGGGATTACTACCGTATTGATTTTTAATATAAAACCTTTAGATTTAATTTCTTTTATTGCCTCTTTTTGACGCTCAATAAGAATCTCAGCACCTTTTAACCCACGATATATTTTATTTTTATATTTTACCCATCTATAAATCTTCTGCCCAATTGCATGTGCAAATGCACCGGTATAATAAATTTTTATCCCTGTCTTTTTTTCATATAAGGCATTGGCAGTATTCAATGCCTCAGCAAGCCCTCCACATGACCATACCTGAATAGAATCAGATTTGAATTTTTTGGCATTTAAAATATTCGGGCCAAGCGTTAAGGCAGCTACTGAGGTAACTACTGTTTTGAAAAAAGCCCTTCTGCCTATTTTTTTCTTTTTTTTTTATCCATATATTCCTCCAGTCTGATATAATAGTTCTATTTCATTTTTTTTGTCTGCCCATATAGTGCTGCACCGTATGCTCCAACTATCTGTGGATCAGGTGGAACTAATACGGACCTTTTTAACTCCTGAATAATCAATCTCTGAACACATTCATTTAGCGCTACCCCTCCGGCAAATACAACATCTCCTGAAGGAGCAACTCTATTCAGTAATCCCAAAGACCTGCCCACTATTGTCTTATGAATACCAAGGGCTACCTCCTCTCTTTTCGCACCACGGGAAATAAGGGAAATCACCTCTGATTCTGCAAATACTGTGCACATGTTGTTTATCGTTTCAGCTTTTGTGGCTGAACAAGCTGCTTTTGAAAATTCATCAATATTGTTGTAATTCAATGCATGTGCCATAATCTCGAGAAATCTGCCAGTGCCTGCTGCGCATTTGTCGTTCATCTCAAATTTAATGACTTCCCCTTTCTCGTTAATGTGTATTACCTTTGTATCCTGACCCCCTATATCAAGAACTGCCCTACATGATGAATTTATTGCCCTTGACCCTATGGCAAATGCCTTAATTTCACTTATAGTGGTGCAAGATAAGATTTCGCTTACAAGATGACGTCCATAACCTGTTGCCACCATATAATCATATGAAATACTGTCTAAAAGATTAAACACTATATTCAGTGGGTCATAGGAGTTAAGTGCCTTTTTTTTAAGTAATATTTTGCTGTCATCCATAACTACAAGTTTAACTGTTCTTGAGCCAATATCAAGCCCTGCTATCTTCATCTATCCCTTTATCCTCTCGATAAATGCTTCAATACGTGTCTTTAACTGATTTATATCTTCCTGACTGTAATCTGTTTCAAGACGAAGGGTGGGGATATTATTATTTTCCAGGTCAGCCTCAACAGGACCACTCTCTATAATATATGGCTGGCAAAACTGTAGATTATAGTGAATTATACCTTTTGCATAGTATTTTTCAAACATTTCCTTAATATGATCAAGGCGGGAAGGGTTAGGGGTAAAAATGGCACAGTCAATTTTAAAGTATCGATCTGTTATATTTTCTAAGAGGTCTTCAACGGTGGTAGAATTTTTTGTCTCTGTTAGCCACCTTGTTCCTCGCTCGCCAACACAGGATTCTTCTCCCACAATGGCAGCACCGCTTGTTTCTACAATATAAGGCACCTTCCAGTTGGGAACAGCCATAGGACAACCTGAAATTATAACCCGCACTGTCCCTTCAGGAAATACGCCTTCACCCTTTTTTATACGTTCTTCCAGTTCATCGCATAAGGCATTGACAGAATTTGTAAATCTTACGGGATCATCATAGAAAAAGATCTGATTGATAAGAAGGCTATCAAGACCTGAAATAGGCACTGGAGTTGCCTTTCTTAGCTCTGCAAGTCTTAAAACGGCCTTTCTTTTAGCATTTACAATATCAATGGCTTTTTTGAAATTTTCATAAGTTATCTTTTTTCCACTTATTTCTTCGAGTTTAGCAATAAACTTCAGATATTCTCCCTTAAGGAGCATTTTTCCTGTATTACTTTTTGTCTGGGGCAAATCAATAATGTATAAATCTTTAATATAAGAGGATAGAACCTCATAGGCCTTTTTTTTGCCATCACAGGTATTTTCACCTACCACAAGATCACATGCCTCTATATAGGGACAGACACGGCCAAGTTTGAATCCAAAGGCGGATTTTATAAGGGCACAGATGTTTCTGGGTAGAACCTGTTCGGCACCCTCAAAGTTAAATTCAGCACCAGCACATAGCCCAACAGAGATGCTGTCTACGGCAAGGATAAGTTCTTCAGGGACAAATACACAATATGAGCCTATGACTTTTCTTCCCTGGACTTTAGCATCTATAAGCTCTTTTATCCTCAAGCCATGCACCTCGCCCATGACAAAGTCAAAATACTTCATGCCCTCAGGACGATTCTTTTGGGTCATAAATATATTCTGATAGGCATCACCGAGAACAGAAAGAAGAACATCGTGGGCCTCAAGGTCAAGACCCAGTTCCGACCACATTTGATTGTAATCTGACATAAGAACCTCCTTAAAATAAAAAATCCGGTCGCAGTCTCCCGCGGCCGACTCAAGGAGGTTATACCCTGCGGGCTTTAAGGCGGGGAAACTGCTGGATTTATTGCCATAAAGAACCAACCTGGCCCTTTAAAGGCTTCTCATATTAAAAACATTAGATTTTCTATTAACCCTCTCATAGTTCTTACTAGTGAAATAATTAATACAATAAATTATTGAAAGTCAAGAGTATTATGAAACCTTTTTAAAGTTAAGTCCATGCTAAAGATTCCGGGCCTTACAAATAGCCGTGGAAAAAAACTTATAATTTAAGGCCTGATTCCATGAGATAACCTTTCAATTAACTTTACCTTATAATTTTGCCAAATACAATTCGTCAGTTAAAACAAAGAAACTTAAAGAAATAACATCTCAATCGCAGGCTCGGACAATTTCATGTCAGGCAATGCTCAAATAATTCCAATTCTTGTCTAATTCTATTTTTCTTTTCCGATTCAGGCACCGAAGAAGAGCAGATAAAGTTCTCATCAGACTCTTCTAGGCATCTAAATGATGTTCTGTAATTCTCTTTTATATCTCTGCCTAAATGGGTTCGTACTCGTGACCTGATATCTGTCGTCAAAATCTCAGCATAAAAACACAGAGGAAAATCTGACGTCTTGAGACGAGCAAATATCCCATAAATCCCAAGTTTAGAAGGTGGTTTATGAAGCGATAGGCTATTTCCGTCAATTCTTTCTACTACCTTTGGTTCAAAGAAACTCCTTTGATCAACGAACTGCCACCATTCAGACTTGATACGCTTACACAAGGATAGGGATTCAAGAGTTTCACCACGTGCAAACTGCTCGAGAAAGACCGTAAATTCTTGCGATGCTATTTTAGTATTTTCCTTAACAAATAATCTCTTCATTTGCCTTTAGCATAACGTCTTAAATCAGCGGTGCGGTTTACCGCATCCGCTGGAGTGGCTTGTTATCTACTGATATTTTAATTCTTTCTTTGCAAACCTATAAAAGTCTCTTAAACTCTTCAATAGTAAGACCAGCATCTTTTACGATACCAGCCATTGTGAAAGCATCTACAGGGTTTGCTTTTGGGATAGTAATAATACGCTCACCATTAGTCATTGTGATATGCTTGCCTTCTCGGGCAATCCAGAAGCCTGCTTTTTGAAAAGCTTTGACAGCCCGCTGGTGATTTACTCCCTACAATTTAGGCATTGGCTATTTCTACATAGCGGGATTCTTTATCCTTTGTCAATTCCTCAACGGTTTCTAAATATGCCTGTATAGCGTCTTTAATGTTTTCTAATGCCTCTGTTTCTGTCTGTCCCTGTGACCAGCATCCTGGCAGACCAGGTACCCAGACGGAGTAACCTTCCTCTGTTTTTTTGATATTAACCTTGTATTTCATAGCAATACCTCCAAAACAATCATTATTTATATTTTACTGTTTATCAACGCTTGACACAAACCTTATATTTTCTGTGACAGTAAAAAAACCTATGGGACAATCAGTGTCAAAATCGCAATCACCTTCATACCTTGGGCTTATGCTATCAAGCCTTGGCAAATCATATTGTTGAGTTCCGTATTCATCTACCGATTTCATGCAGACACCGTAAGTTTTGTAAGGAGCTTTAACGCACCTATAACAGATGCCACAATCAAAATCCGAAAAACAGTCACTCCATGCCCAAATAGGAATACTTATAACTACCATAACTACCAAAACACATGATAGTTTTTTCATATTTTCCTCCGTTTCTCTGCTTTAATTTTGCAGATAACGAAAAAATCAGCCGGAGCGTAGCGATCGGCTGTATTGCCTTTGTTACATATATTTTAAAAACCTTTTTCAGCGCCTTTTTTGGCATTCTCTTTGTCATATTTTTCTTGTTGCGCTTGAATCTCTTTTGAGATCATATATAAGGCACCTGGAGTTGCCCCCGTCAAACCGGACACCGCTCTAACTTATTTTGCATCATCTTGTATTCCCTTGGTGATCTCATCTTAAGCCCCTTATGGGGATG
>Ga0308390_1001859_pt1 | contig 13269 bp, 9 predicted proteins | sample Hotspr2Sample149_FD_202358 | JGI IMG/M metagenome (GOLD analysis project Ga0308390, IMG submission 202358) | Hot spring phototrophic mat microbial communities from Mushroom Spring, Yellowstone National Park, Wyoming, United States - 20040719_149 ...
CAAAGCGCATGTTCAACACCTGGGGATCCCCGCTGCTAGTTTCCCCCCAAGGAAGGGGGAGCCGCTTACTTGGCCAACCTACACCCTATCTAGGGATCCCCCGGAAGGGGGAACTTGAGGACGCGTGACTAAAGCAAGCCCGGGAGTTCTTAAACTCCCTGGGCGTTTCCAATTTCTAGGGATCCCCCCGAAGGAGGAACGATTGTCTTTCACCACCCTGATGAGTGGTATGAATACTAGTTTCCAATTTCTAGGGATCCCCCCGAAGGGGGAACAATGGACCCCTTTCGGTGTCCTTCTAATTTTCTAGGGATCCCCCCGAAGGGGGAACCTCCCCCATTGAGATCCCCATCGTTAACTGCCCTCCCGAGTGTTTCCAATTTCTAGGGATCCCCCCGAAGGGGGAACAATCCGAAGGATCTGTTATATTTCCTGGTTCCTGTCGTTTCCAATTTCTAGGGATCCCCCCGAAGGGGGAACACGGCGTCATCGAGTGGATCCCATCTTCTGGCCCGATCTGGGTTTCCAATTTCTAGGGATCCCCCCGAAGGGGGAACTTATCTTCTACGATCTGGAGACAGTCGTAGAGCTACTGGGGTTTCCAATTTCTAGGGATCCCCCCGAAGGGGGAACATGAGTACCTAGTGTACAACTAAGTGTATCGTATACGTTTCCAATTTCTAGGGATCCCCCCGAAGGGGGAACATCGTAGAGAAAATTCCTGAGTGGGTTCTTGCCAAGTTTTGTGAGTTTCCAATTTCTAGGGATCCCCCCGAAGGGGGAACCCAAGCACCCAGGATTGTTTCCTGGGTGTCTTTTATGTTTCCAATTTCTAGGGATCCCCCCGAAGGGGGAACTGGCTGAAGCTCTAGGACTTCAACGCATTGTTTCCATCGAGTTTCCAATTTTTAGGGATCCCCCCGAAGGGGGAACAACACGTATCTTGAAACTCGACGAAGTAACCATTCGTGAAGGTTTCCAATTTCTAGGGATCCCCCCGAAGGGGGAACTTGAGAAGGTAGCATTCCAACCTAAGCCCATTCAGGGTTTCCAATTTCTAGGGATCCCCCCGAAGGGGGAACCTTATTTATGCAATGGCTGGTCGGAGTCGAATATCGACTATGTTTCCAATTTCTAGGGATCCCCCCGAAGGGGGAACATCGTGGGCGGTAGCCTGCGAGCTCCTGCCTGATTGGTTAGACTAGTGTTTCCAATTTCTAGGGATCCCCCCGAAGGGGGAACATCAAGCCCGTCTGGCCAACGGGCGTCACTTCTGGGTCTGTTTCCAATTTCTAGGGATCCCCCCGAAGGGGGAACTGTTGAGCCACCACGGCTCATAGTGAAGGAAATTGCTGGGAAGTTTCCAATTTCTAGGGATCCCCCCGAAGGGGGAACGTTCAGCCTTAGCCACCGGCTGGTGGTTTTGATCGGTTTCCAATTTCTAGGGATCCCCCCGAAGGGGGAACAAGAACTTTATACGGCATAGGCCTAGGGGTATAGAGTGTTTCCAATTTCTAGGGATCCCCCCGAAGGGGGAACACCTACCTGTCCAGCATAAATATCCTGTTTGCCTACACTGTTTCCAATTTCTAGGGATCCCCCCGAAGGGGGAACAATACATTCGCGACGTTGCAATTATCCTTGGGAAAGGTTTCCAATTTCTAGGGATCCCCCCGAAGGGGGAACTACGGCATAACGTATTTCCATTACTTAATGTTATATAGAAAGTTTCCAATTTCTAGGGATCCCCCCGAAGGGGGAACCTTTTGTACCATTGACAGCTATGTTCGACAGGTTTAGCCAGTTTCCAATTTCTAGGGATCCCCCCGAAGGGGGAACAAGATACTTCTACCTGCAGTTGAGAAGGTAGCATCCCGTTTCCAATTTCTAGGGATCCCCCCGAAGGGGGAACGTGAACGTCCGGTGCCGCAGGAAATCTTACCAACACTGTTTCCAATTTCTAGGGATCCCCCCGAAGGGGGAACAGTACAAGCCGTTGCCCATTGGGCCTTATGGTTTGCAGCACAGTTTCCAATTTCTAGGGATCCCCCCGAAGGGGGAACCAGTATAACACAGCTGTAGGTCTGTTGCGTCAATTGTGTTTCCAATTTCTAGGGATCCCCCCGAAGGGGGAACTTACCAGAACATAACGGAGGTTTACCAAGTCTTCCGCATTATCGTTTCCAATTTCTAGGGATCCCCCCGAAGGGGGAACTTTAACAACCTGAAGGACTACGTGGACATGTGTGCCTTGTTTCCAATTTCTAGGGATCCCCCCGAAGGGGGAACGTTTCGGCTACTTCCTACCAGATGAGGTAGATGAATAGTAAGTTTCCAATTTCTAGGGATCCCCCCGAAGGGGGAACGCTCAAGCAGCTTGGAACGAAGCTGCTAACATACTAGAAGTTTCCAATTTCTAGGGATCCCCCCGAAGGGGGAACCCGGGATATTGCCCGGATTCTAGCACGCGTTCACAAGGGGTTTCCAATTTCTAGGGATCCCCCCGAAGGGGGAACATCCGGGCAATATCCCGGATGTACGCACAACGTTGTGGTTTCCAATTTCTAGGGATCCCCCCGAAGGGGGAACATGATGTAGTGACCGTCTGCACCGAAGAACTTCATAGGTTTCCAATTTCTAGGGATCCCCCCGAAGGGGGAACTTGAAATAGGCATAACCACCTTCTGCCTATTAAGTGTAGTTTCCAATTTCTAGGGATCCTCCCGAAGGGGGAACAAGAACACCCAGGAAAAATCCTGGGTGTGTTGGTGGGGTTTCCAATTTCTAGGGATCCCCCCGAAGGGGGAACCAAAAACACAACATAGCCCTGTTTACCCCTGATGATCCAGTTTCCAATTTCTAGGGATCCCCCCGAAGGGGGAACTGTCCCACTACGTCAGGTTATATGGGTGGGTTATTAACCAAGTTTCCAATTTCTAGGGATCCCCCCGAAGGGGGAACCAAAGCCTTGTCCACTGCGACTGTGGTCTTGTCCCGTATGTTTCCAATTTCTAGGGATCCCCCCGAAGGGGGAACATCCCACTTGTCAAGCTATCTCCGTAATAACCTTCTTAGCGTTTCCAATTTCTAGGGATCCCCCCGAAGGGGGAACCTCTACGAAATCTCCCAGAAACCCAGCCAGCAAAACTGCCGTTTCCAATTTCTAGGGATCCCCCCGAAGGGGGAACCAGAAGACGGCACCCTCCATCCGCCAGCCATGGACGATAAGTTTCCAATTTCTAGGGATCCCCCCGAAGGGGGAACCAAGCTAGTCTCTATTAGAGGACTCCGCCTGAAACTCTTGTTTCCAATTTCTAGGGATCCCCCCGAAGGGGGAACCAGTCGAGATTGTTGAGCATCCAATCGATTTGTTCTTGTTTCCAATTTCTAGGGATCCCCCCGAAGGGGGAACTAGCATGGCTTCGATATACTTATTTGTACTGTCTAGAGTTTCCAATTTCTAGGGATCCCCCCGAAGGGGGAACGGTAGTGTGGGGCTGTGAATAAATAACCTAGTTCTTCTAGTTTCCAATTTCTAGGGATCCCCCCGAAGGGGGAACTGAAGCCCACCTTGTTAACGGGAAACATTTCTTCGTGTTTCCAATTTCTAGGGATCCCCCCGAAGGGGGAACATATGGATCGTAACGCCTACCGGACTGTTGCCCTAATTGTTGTTTCCAATTTCTAGGGATCCCCCCGAAGGGGGAACACGTTCTCATGAATGCATCGGACGTCGCCCAAATGGGGTTTCCAATTTCTAGGGATCCCCCCGAAGGGGGAACTCTACCCCTATTAAACCCAAGCAGGGCAAGGAATGCAAGGCCTATTTGCGAGGGGGTCGGTCGAAGGTGGCAAAAAAGGGCCCCGAAGAGGGGGGGTGAGAGGCCTGAAAGCCTTGTGGCGCAAGGCATCGAGCGGGTCAACGAAAGAATCAGCCTTTGCGGGTTTTGGCGAGGCGCTCGCAGAGGCGTTGATACCATTTTTGTGTTGCCTCGCAAACATAGCTAGCCTGAGGATTCACGCAAGGGTTTGCGGGCTGCCCAGGCAACTGGGGCGGAGCGAGTGGCGGGGCAGACAGGCCGACAACTGTTCTAGAGAGGGTACTGCATCAGCCAAAAGCCGGCGAAGGACTGGGCCCGGAAATCGCTCTGGATGGCAAGGAAATGGATCCCTTGGGCTTGGCGTTGTCGCTGGGCAAAGCCTTCTGCCTCCGCCCGCAGCTTTTCATCTTTTAATTGCGCAAACAGATAGCAATCGTTGAGGCCAGCCTCGAACAGCAGCCGTCCCTCGGCAACATGCAAATAAGCAGGCTCCATACCGCTCAGCCAAGCTGCTATGGGCAAAGCCCGCCGCGAGGCAATCACCAAGCCGGGAATGATCGTGTCCGGCGCCCAGGCCTCCCAGTTCACCGGGAACAGCTCGCCGAATTCCATTGGCCAGGTCTCGGCTTCCCGCAGATCCCTGGCCCGCAGCGTCACGAACGCCCAGCGCTCCCCCTGCAACTTATCCGGCAGGGGGATGGGATCCGGCGGCTCCGGCTCTACAGGGGGCTCAGGGCTGTAGGTGAACTGGGTTTCTTGGGGGTAAACCTGCTCTGCCCGCTCTCGCATCCAGGCCTTGAGGGCATAGACCCGACGGCTGGGCAGCATGGGGATCCCGGCGGCGTTGCAGGCCCGCTGCAAGATGGAGCTCATGCGGGCTCGGAAGACGCGAATGGCTGCAGGCGGCTGGGGGGCTGCCTCCAGATAGCCGCGCAACTGTTGGGCTACCCAGGTGCTATTGACCTCTTGGTTGCTGCAGTACTTGGCCTGGCGCAACTGGCCGCTGGCATCGCAGACCAGCAGCTCCCAAACCCGCCGCCCCTGCCCATCCCGCAGTGGGACGGCGTTGAAATCCATCTGCCAAATGGGGCCGCGCCCAGGGCTAGAGTGTAGGGGTTGAGTGGCCAAGGTGTTCCTCCCGTTTGCTACGCACTGCTGGGAGAGCGATCCGGAAGCTGTTGGCCTGAGGGATGGAAAGCAGTATCCCCGACCAAAGCCCATTCCCGCTCTCCAAAAATGGCGGCAGGGTAGCGGTAGTACTTAAACTCCAGCAGGTTGTAGAAGGGATCCTGCAAAAAGAAGGTGCCGTGCTCCAGGGGGGTGCCGACAAAGCGCCAGCGTGGCTCCTGATAGAAAAGCAATCCCCGCGTGCGGGCCCGCTCGGCCAGCGCCTGCCAATCTGCCTGGGCAGGGAAGATCAGGCCAAAGTGGCGGGGGTAGATGCCCCGCTGGGGCGTCAGCTTTTCCTGGGTGAGGTGGGCCACCAGTTGATGGCCATACAGGTTCAAGATGACGGCGGCAGGGGTTTCTCGACCGACCTCGCAGCCCAAGCCCTCGCCGTAGTAGGCCTTGGCCAAGGCAAGATCGGCAACCGGAAAGGCCAGATGAAAGCAGATGGGTTCCATGGGCTCTCCTGCAAATCGGGATCCCTGCTCTTTATCTAAGGTAGGCGATTTTAGAACGGCTGCTGCCAGGTGGAATGCCGACTGTACGCCTTTGCGCAGGAAGCCCAACCGCTCGGATGCTATAACACTAGCTAGCGTGTAATCTGCTTGCGCCAGCAGTGCGGAGCACTCTTGCGTCAGCGAGACGGAGTCCTTTGGCCGAGTCTGCAGCAAGAGAACTCGGTGTGTTGAGAGGTTTGTAAGAAGGGGCAAGCTTGGTCATGACCAGCATCTGGGTTGAACAGCGCCGCCGCGAGGAAGAGGCGCGCGACTTTTTTTGGATGGTGGCGCTGTCCTTGCTGCTGCACGTGCTGGCGCTGCTGGCCTTGCTCTACTGGAGTCGATTTTGGCCACTTCGCCAGCAAGAACAAGAGGCCATTGAGTTTATCCTGCTAGAGCCAGAAGATCTCAAGCCGCCGGAAGAAGCAGAGCTGGTTTCGGAAGTGGATTCCCGCGATGGGGGCGAGCGGGCGGAAGCCCCCCCTTCTCAGGGCAGTCCACCCCAATCCCAGGCTGCTCCTCGCCAGAAGGCTCCCCCACCTCCTCCGCCGCAACCCCAGCCGCCGCAACCGCAGCCGCCTGCCCCTGTTCCACCCCCTGCTCCGGCGGAAGTTGCTCTGGCCACTCCTCGATCTACCCCACCCCCTACGCCAACTGCGCCTCCGGCTCCTCCTCGGCCCACTGCAACGCCGACTGCAGCGCCGCCTCCGCCCACCCCAGCTCCCCGACCCACTCCCACCCAGACTCCGCCACCGGTGGCGGCTGCTCCCCCTGCTCCGCCGGCTCCCACCCGCCCCCCCACTGCCGAGCCTCTACCCGTGCAGCCCAGGGAGCGGGACTCGGATCCCAGCCAATTGCAGCCTGTTGCGCCTGCTCCCCAACCGCCGACGGAGGTTCTCCCTGCCGAGCGGCCCTCCGATGCTTCCCAGTTGGGGCCGCCCCTCAGCGCTTCCGCTCCCAGTGATGGGGCCGGGATCCAGGGCAGAGGAGCCAGCGGCTTGGCCAACCCCACCCAATCGGCTCCCAACCCCCCCAGCGTGGCGGCGCGGGCCAATGTGGACTGGGGCCCTTGGCTGGCAGCTCTGCAACGCAAAGTGGAGCAGAATTGGATCCCTGGCCAGACCGGCACCTCCCGCCGCACAGTGGTGATCTTTACAGTGGGCCGGGGGGGCGAGCTGCAGAGCATTCGCCTGGCCCGCACTTCCGGCAGCCAACAAACCGACGACGCAGCGCTGACAGCAATTCAGCGGGCGGCGCCCTTTTTGCCCCTGCCTGAGGCCTATGAAGGCAACTCGGTGACGATCAACTTCACCTTCGACATCAACGTCTTGGGCCAGTTGACGGTGGGGGGATCCGCCAACTAGGTGGGGGATCCGCTTCTGGCAAGTTTAGGCAGAGGCGGCAGCTGTTCTTTCGGGGGCGGCACCCTGCTCCTGCAGGGATCCCATCTGGATCAGCTCGATTTTGTAGCCATCGGGATCCTCGACAAAGGCGATCACGGTGCTGCCGTGTTTCATGGGCCCGGGCTCGCGCACCACTTTGCCGCCGCGGGCTTTGATAGCCTCACAGGTGCTGTAGATATCCTCGACGCCGATGGCGATGTGGCCGTAGCCGTTGCCCAGCTCGTAGTGGTCGGTACCCCAGTTGTAGGTTAGCTCGAGCACCGCCGTTTCCGATTCGTCGCCATAGCCCACGTAGGCCAGCGTGAACTCCCCGCTGGGGTAGTCTTTTTTGCGGAGCAAGTGCATCCCCAGAACGTCACAGTAGAACTGCAAGGAGCGCTCTAGGTTGCCAACGCGGATCATGGTGTGGAGAAGACGCATGGGACGAGCTCCAAGAAATGGGCGACGTTGCGTTTATTCTAGTCCTTGACTCCTAGAGATCCGTGGATGAGCTCAACTCCCCTGCAACGCACCCCCCTGTTTCCCCTGCACCAAGCCTTGGGGGCGCGGTTTGTCTCCTTTGCCGGCTGGGAAATGCCGCTGCAGTATCAGGGGGTGGTGGCCGAGCATCGGGCGGTGCGGGAGCGGGCAGGCGTCTTCGACATCTCCCACATGGGCAAGTTCGACCTCTGGGGGCCGGAGCTGGGATCCCACCTCAGCCGTCTGGTGCCCAGCGATCTGGGCGCTGTGGCGGTGGGATCCGCTCGCTACACGGTTTTGCTAAACCCCCTAGGGGGCATTGTGGACGATGTCATCTTCTACCGGCACCCACCAGAAGGCGAGCTGGAGCACTGGAGCCTGATCGTCAACGCGGCCACCCGCCAAAAGGACTGGGAGTGGCTCCATCAGCAGGGGATCCCCGGCCTGGAACTTCAAGATCACACCGAGTCTCAGGTGTTGCTGGCGGTGCAGGGGCCGGCAGCCGAAGAGGTTTTGCAGCCTTTTTTGGCGGGATCCCTGAGGGCTTTGCGCCGGTTTCAACACGGGCAGTTTGCGACTCGAAAAGAGAGATCCTCAGGGGCAGGGGTCTTTGTGGCCCGCACCGGCTACACCGGAGAGGATGGCTTTGAGCTCCTGCTCGGCCCTGCCGACGGGCTTTGGCTCTGGGAGCAACTGGTGCAGGCGGGGGTACAGCCTTGTGGACTGGGCTGCCGCGATACGCTGCGCCTGGAGGCCGCTTTCTGTCTCTACGGGCAAGACATAGATGAGAGCACCACCCCCCTGGAAGCCGACCTGGGCTGGTTGGTCAGCAATCCAGGGGACTACATCGGCAAGCCTGCCCTCGAAAGCCAACGCCAGCAAGGGATCCCGCGCCGTCTGGTGGGGTTTCGGCTGTTGGAGCGAGCCATTCCCCGCCGCGGCTATGCCATCTACGCTCCCAACTCCCCTGAGCCGATCGGCCGGGTAACCAGCGGCACCCATTCTCCCACTTTGGGCTATGGCATCGGCCTGGGATATGTGGATTCAACTTGGGCTAAGGTGGGATCCCAGCTAGAGATTGAGATTCGGGGCCAGCGCCGTCCTGCTGAAGTGGTGAAGAAGCCGTTCTACAGAGGGCAGGCTCCAGTTAGCTTGGGGAGTTGAGCTGTCTGCCGGCCTTGGGGGTGGAGTATTCCTGCTGTAGCCGCCGCAATTTCCGCAGGGCCCGCCGCTCAATTTGCCGGACTCGCTCCCGCGAAAGACCGATGTGCTCCCCAATCTCCCGCAACGTCAGGCCCTTCGACCCATCCAGCCCATAGCGGGCCACAATTACCTGCTGCTCGCGTTCGCTCAGTTGGCTCACCAGGGCGCGCACTTCCTCGCAATGGGCAACCCGATTCAGATGTTCGATGGGATCGTTGTCCTCGTCAGGGATAAAGTGCTGCAGCTCGGTGCCGTCCTCGTCGCCTACCCCTACATTAAGGGATCGGATCTCGGCCATGTGGCGGGTGATCAGTTCGCGGTAGTTGTCGCCAATATCCAGCGAATCGAAAACTTCCTCTGCGGCAGGCCGGGATCCCTTCTCAGCGGACAGCTCGCGGTAGCGCCGCTTCACCTGGGAGACCTTCTCGTACATGTGGGCGGGCAGCCGGATCAGGCGCCCTTTGTTTTGGATGCCGCGGTTCACGCTCTGCCGGATCCACCAGGTGGCGTAGGTGGAGAACTTGTACCCCCGCGTGGGATCAAATTTTTCCACGGCGCGGGTGAGGCCAATGGTGCCCTCTTGAATCAGATCCAGGAACGGCAAGCCGCGGTTGCGGTAGCGCTTGGCAATCGACACCACCAGGCGCAGGTTGCATTCCACCATGCGCTTTTTGGCCGCTTCCCCCTGCCGCAGGATCTGCTGCAGCTCCTCTAAAGGGATCCCCAGCCGTCGGCTCCAATCCTCCAGCGACTCGTGCTGCCGCCGCTGCTCCAGAAGGGCCATCATCCGCTGCACTTGGTGGGCCAGATGCAGTTCTTCCTCAGCGGTGAGCAACGAGTAGCGCCCAATGATTTTTAAAAAACGCCCCACTGCGTCTTGCAGCTCAAGATTCTCCGCCATATCAAACCCCACACCATAAGTTGATGCCCTGTCAGAATCTTCGCTTCTGCTGTCGCATCAAGCTTGCTTCCCACAGTACGAAGCCGACCTTGCTGCAAACAGCACTTTATTCATACCAGTAGAAAAGCCTTTCCGTAAAGGTTTTGGCAACCTAAAATCCAGACTTTCAGCGGCTATTTGATTCACTAAATTTATTGAGTCTTGTCCTTGAGCTACCGCCAGCGGTTCCTCAGTTCCGGCCTCTGTCAGCTCGCCGATTTACGGGTAGATGTTACTAAAATAAGGCGATTCCGTTACTCAAAACTTAAATCAATAGGACAGAAAAAAGCAAGCAAGATCGGTCATGCTCTCTCAATCGTTAACCAGATTGTACTGAGATAAGAAACATGTTTTTTGATACACTCTACATCGCTACAGATGCCTATTTTGTCTGTAGAAATCTATCGGAGAGGCTGGCCCGGCAAGGTATCAAACAGCCTGCTAATCCATTTCTGAAACCTTTTGAGGCTGATTTCAGAGAGAGTTGTCAATGAGCCTCAACCCCAAACCAGCCAAGGCAGATCCCAAGGAAAAGCCATCGTCTTGGCTGCCCCAAGTTTAGAGTAAATCAAGATAAATTTTGGATCTCAGACACTACCCATAGAGTCAAGTCTTCGAGCCGCCATCGTACTACAGGTTATCCGTCGAGTAGGGGCTATGGAGCCCAGGCGGGAAAAGCCGCAACCCCTGCTGTCGCACTCGCCGCTCCTGGAAGGGGATGGGGGTGACGCGCGGCAAAGGTGTAGCCACAGGCTGGGGAGTTGAAGTGGGGACAGGCTGCGGAGAGGGCTCTGGGCTGGGTTCAGGTTCAGGAGTGAGCCCTACGGGCGGTGGCGCGGGAACAGCCGGGATCCCTTCTGCGGTGGGACGGGAACGGTCCAGCTGAAAGCGAGGCTGGCGAGGCGGCGCGGGAGTGGGTGTCGGGTTGGGCGTCGGCGTCGGGGTGGGCGTCGGCGTCGGGGTGGGCGTCGGCGTCGGGGTGGGTGTCGGCGTCGGGGTGGGTGTCGGCGTCGGGGTGGGTGTTGGGGTCGGCGTGGGCTGAGGCTGCACAATGGCCAGGGCCTCTTCCGCTTTCAGCTCGCCGCGGATCAGCTTGGAGAGCGTGTCTTGGCCCCCGGGGGTGTAGGTGATCTCGCGGGCAGCGCTGTTGAACACATTGCGGATGGGATCCCCTTTGCTGTCCACCAGCTCCACCACCATCACGTTGCGACCGGGCCTCAAGCCCTTCAAGTAAAAAGACTCCCAGCGATCCAGCAGGCCGGACTGGCCGTTGAGGGTGTAGCGGATGCGCCAATCCCGCGGCAGGTCGGTCAGCAAACTTTCGCGCACCGGGGCGTTGGCCAGCCAAAAATCCACCAAGATCGGCTCGGCACCGTAGCTGCCGCTGGGCTGGTTGTAGGTGAGCAGGGGCAACTGCGGTTGCGGCACATATTCCGGTGTGGAGGCGAGCACGTGGAAGCTGACCTGGGCGTAGGCCTCGGAGTTTTTAAAGCTCTCGTGCCAGGGCTTGCCGGCAAACACCCGCAGGGTATGGGATCCCGGCTCCAAATCTTCGAAAACGAGGGGAGCATCGGCGTCGTAATGGGCGATGTAGGGCCGGTTGTCCAGCACCACGTGCAGATGGGGGCCAAGGCCCAGTTGCGGATCTTTAAAGAGCGGGTACCCCTGCACCGCAAAGCGAACGGTTACTTGCCGCTCCGACAACACCTCTCCGGGTTGGGGGCTGAGGATCTGTACTCGCGGACGGCAGTGCTCCAAGTAGGCATCCAGCTTGGCGATCTCCGGCGGCACCGGTACCCGCTCGAGCTGAGGTAGCTGTTCCTGGGGCTGTTCAAGCGGGGATCCAGCGCAAGCGACCAGCACAAGAGCCGCCACCAGAGCCATCCACCATCCCCATCTCCAGGTTCTGGCCTTTCCCGCGTGTCTTTGCATGAGCCTCACATCCCAACACTTTCGGTATCCTGCCGAGCTGCAGATAAGCCATCCCCACATTACCAGCATGTGTCCTTTGGGGAAGATCCCCTCCCCCGCCCTAGAATGGGATCAGCGGTCTGGCCCAAGCCAGGTCAGGAGAACTTCTGAGGTCAGGTATGGCTGTGTTGGCGATAACGGCCCTTGCAGGCCTGGATCTAGCTCAGTGGCAGGCTTTGCTCAACAACGTGGCCTTTGCCGTTTGCTTAGGGGCCATGCTGTTTTATTGGGGCGGGGCAGCGTTTCCCCAGGTGCAGCTTCTGTCGGAGCTGGGCTTGGCGGGGATGATCGGGGCGAACTTGACGATCGCCGCCCTGCTGACGGCCCGCTGGATCGATGCCGGCTATTTCCCCTTGAGTAACTTGTACGAGTCTTTGTTTTTCTTGGCCTGGGGGATCACCGCCTTGCATCTGCTGGCTCTCCACTGGACTCGTAGCCGTTGGGTGGGGGTGACGACCGCCCCGCTGGCGACGGGCGTTGTGGCCTTTGCCGCCCTGGCCCTGCCGGCAGATATGCAGGAGGCCCAGCCACTGGTGCCGGCTTTGCAATCCAACTGGCTGATGATGCATGTAACGGTGATGCTTCTGGCCTATGCAGCCCTCTTGGTGGGATCCCTTTTGGCCATCGCTTTTCTCATCGTCACCCGCGGCCAGGAAGTTCAGTTAAAGGGCAACTCCCTCGGCCTGCAATTTGGACCCTCCCAGCCTGCAACCCACCCCGAATGGACAGAAGCCACCCTGCCATCGCCCGCTGCAGAACTGGTCTACGCCGGGATCCGCTCCCCCCGACCGGCTGAACCCCCTCCCCAACCGGCACCCGAAGGGATCCCGCTGCAACGGCTGAGCCTGGCGGAAATCTTAGACAACACCAGCTACCGGCTAATCGGGCTGGGGTTCCCGCTGCTGACCATCGGCATCATTGCCGGCGCCGTCTGGGCCAACGAAGCCTGGGGCACCTACTGGAGCTGGGATCCCAAAGAAACCTGGGCCTTGATCACCTGGTTGGTCTTTGCCGCCTATTTGCACGCCCGCATCACCAAAGGCTGGCAGGGCAAGCGCCCCGCTCTCTTGGCCAGCTTGGGCTTTGGGGTGGTTTGGGTGTGTTATCTGGGGGTGAACTTTCTGGGCAAAGGCTTACACAGCTATGGCTGGTTCTTCTGAGATCTCTTGGGCCAACAAATCAACCCCCGTTTGTGGGTATTCTGGTGCTGGCAAGCCGTCGTGGATCCCTCTGAGGAGAAAAGCATGCGACTGTTCAACTACCTGATCCTGTTCTCGGCCCTCCTGGGAATCGCTCTTTTCGCCATGCAAAACGCCAGCCCGGTCACGATTACCTTTGCCCCCGGCGTCAGCGTTGAAAGCCCGCTGGCGATCGAACTGTTGGCCTCTGCCGGGATCGGGGCCGCCCTTGCCTGGCTCTATAGCCTCTGGATGCGTCTCCAATTCAGCATCGAAGCCCGCGAGAAAAATCGGCAGTTGCAAGAAAAGGAAGTCACCATTAGCGAGCTGAAGGAAATGGTGGTGGAGCTGGAAGCCAAAGTCAAGCAACTGCCCCCCAGCAAGCGTGCCGAGCCCCAGGAAGACATTCAGGACGTTAAGGAAGTCACCACAGAGGGATCCCCTGCCTAGAACTGTTCCGAATGGATCCCGTCGATCTCCAAGCAGTTGGGGTAAAATTGAAGTTCTGCTTGCCTCTTCCACTAGCCCATCACTTCCTATGCAGGTCACACAAGAAAAACGTCCTGGCAGCCGGGTTGGCCTCAAGATCGTGGTAGAAGCCGACCAGGTTAAGCGCTCCTACGAAAAAAC
>Ga0308390_1001863_pt1 | contig 13258 bp, 11 predicted proteins | sample Hotspr2Sample149_FD_202358 | JGI IMG/M metagenome (GOLD analysis project Ga0308390, IMG submission 202358) | Hot spring phototrophic mat microbial communities from Mushroom Spring, Yellowstone National Park, Wyoming, United States - 20040719_149 ...
TGCGCTTGACATCTGGCAGCTGCAGGACAACAATCGACATGGCGATCTCCGTTGTGATGGTGGTATCTATCATCTTACTCGGAGCTCGCCTATTTGTCAAAACCAACCATCTATGTTACAGACACGCTTCGACTAGAGCCGTGCGCAGACCAGCATTGACTGCCATACGAAATAGCCCTGCGCCGGTGATGCCGCCGCCAATGATTAACACATCCCAGAGTTGCTTAAGATCAGACCAGGCGCGGAAGCGGTGTTCGGTGTTCCACATAGTTACTCCTGTACGGAAGATTCAGAAAAACTGGCAAGTTTGCGCCAGAAGTCCAGACTTTCAACCATCACACGGCGAGTAATGGCTTCGATGCGGTCGTAGTCACCGCTTTGGGTACAATCCAGCAAGCTTTGATAGAAGCAGCGCGAATGGGCGCGAGCTTCAGGTAGTTGAAAGTAACGCAATCCCATTTCTTGATATAGTTCTTTGAAACCATTGAGGATCAGGGTGAAAACCGGGTTTTCGGAAGCGATGGTAAGTTGACGATGAAGCTGCCAATCGGTATCGGTGAAGGCTTGTGGGGCGTCGGCGGTTTGCGTATAGCCATTAAAATACTTCAACATTTCCACAGGATGTCGCTCCACTGCAAGACGAGTATACGTCGGTGCAAGCAAAAGGCGAACCGCCAGCAAGTTAGTGACAAAATCTGACGATAAATACTGGCCGCGGCGAGCAATAGCTGCCAACACTGCCAGATTGCCTTCCTGCCGGTAGTTACGAACGCGGGTTGGTTTCCCATGACGAATCTCCACCCAACCATCGCGTGCCATGCGTTGTAGTGCTTCGCGCAGGGTAGGGCGGGTGATGCCCAGTCGCACTGCCAGTGTTCGCTCAGCAGGCAGATTGGAATCAATTGGAAATTCACCATCCAGAATGGCGTTGATTAGGCGTTCCTCTGCCAATTCCGTTAGACGGACAAGGGGCTTCCAGCTCATAAACACCTCTGTGTTGAAGAATAAACCAGCAAGTGGTCTTACCAGTTTATTTCAGTATAGCGGATAGAGAAGGGGATTACAAGAGGGAGATAAACATAAGATTTATTACCGAAAGCGGTGCTCCGATCATAAATTTTAATAACTAACAATTTTACAAAATTTCACTATTGAAATTTTGTAAAATTGTTTATATAATGTTATTGAAGTCCCCTAGCCACTGTTCATTCGTATTGCCAGGAGGATGCTATGTTACTAGCTAGTGAAAGGGAACAGGTTGTTGTCTATGGACGCAAGTTGATCACTTCCAACCTGACCACTGGTTCGGGGGGCAACTTGAGCATTTACAATCGTAAGGAAGGTTTGGTGGCCATCAAACCAAGCGGGGTGGACTATTTTGAAATGCGACCAGAGGATGTGGTAGTGATGACCACTGAGGGTGAGGTAGTGGATGGAAAATTGAAACCATCCAGTGAATACCGTTTTCACCTGGCTCTGCTTAATCACCGAGCAGATATCAACGCCGTGGTTCATACTCATCAGGTTTACGCTACTACAATAGCTTGCTTGAATTGGGAAATTCCAGCTATTCATTACTTGGTAGGCTTTTCGGGGAACAAGGTCCCGCTGGCGCCATATGCTACCTTTGGAACTCAAGAGCTTTGCGACAACATTGTGCGTGCTATCGGTAATTACAACGCTTGCCTGATGGCAAATCATGGGATTGTGACGGTGGGTGAGACGATTGCAGCGGCTTTTGCCACTGCAGAAGAGCTTGAGCTGGTTGCTCGCTTGTTCTATCAAGCCAAATGTATTGGCCAACCGGTTATTCTTTCGGACGAAGAAATGTCCATTGTTTTGGAGAAATTCAAAACATACGGACAACATGCTCAAGATACATAAGCATAAATACTTGTGTGGAAAAGCAAAAGCTGTTGAGGGCTTTTGTTCAAAGTTACTCTATTCTAAATCTAGAGAGGAGTGTGACATATGAAGAAATCCAAGTTTTTGCTCTGGCTTATCACCGTGGTTACGGTCATAAGCATGCTGGCCGCTTGCGCTCCAGCCGCTACCCCTACTGAAGCGCCGAAAGCTGAGGGAAAAAAGCCTTACGAAATCGCCGTAGTAGTCAAAATTACGGGCATCCCATGGTTCAATGTGGTTGAGACAGGCGTGAAGCGAGCAGCTACCGAACTGGGCGTTAATGCTTATCAAACAGGTCCCGCTCAGGCAGATCCTGCCCAGCAGGTTAAAGTAGTTGAAGACCTTGTTGCCAAGGGTGTTGATGCCATAGCCGTAGTGCCCAATGATGCAAAATCACTTGAGCCGGTTTTCAAGAAAGCCAAAGAAAAAGGCATTGTCGTGATTACTCACGAGTCGCCCGATCAGGTAGGGAATGATTATGACTTTGAGTTGATTGACAATGTCAAATTTGGTCAGCAAGCATGGGAGCAACTGGTACGTCACATGGGCGACTCGGGCGAGTATGCCATTTTTGTTGGCAGCCTTACTGTTCCGCTGCATAACTTCTGGGCTGATACTGGCCTCGCCTACGCTAAGGAGAAATATCCCAACCTCAAACCCGTTACTGACCGCATTCCCTGTGGTGAAGATGCCGACCTGGCTCGTCAGAAGACACTGGAATTGCTTACCGCATACCCGAATCTGAAAGGCATTGTAGGGTTTGGCAGCCTTGGCCCAATTGGTGCTGCTCAAGCACTCAGGGAAAAGGGGTTGGGCGATAAGGTGGCTGTGGTAGGTACGGTAATACCCTCTCATGCTGCCCCTTACCTAAAGGACGGTTCAATGGATGAAGGCATTCTGTGGAATCCGGCGGATGCTGGTTTCGGTATGGTATGGCTAGCCAAGTATATTCTGGATGGCAACAAAGTTGAGTCGGGCATGGAAATTCCAGGAATTGGCAAAGTTACCGTTGAAGGCAATGTAGTGAAAGCTGACGCAATCCTCGATATCACAGCCGAAAACGCCGAACAACTTGGATTCTAGCTACAACTCTTTTAGGGGAGGCTTGGAAACTAGATGAGCCTCCCCTAAAATAAGACTCTGATAAAATTTACGTATACACAAAATTCCTTATATCTCCTTTTTGGGAATCAGCTATTTTCAATTGTTAGGCAAATAAGGCATGGCAGAACCTTTCCTTACGTTGAAAAATGTTAGCAAACATTACGCGGGTGTTACTGCTCTAGATAATGTAAATTTTGAAATTTTTAAAGGCGAGATTCACTGCCTTGTTGGCGAAAACGGCTCTGGTAAGTCCACAATGATCAAGATTATTGCTGGGACAGTACCACCTGATCCAGGGGCAATAATCCAGATCGAAGGACAGACAGTCCACGGATTTCATGCGATTGACGCGATTCATAGAGGCATTCAAGTTATCTATCAGGACCTTTCTCTTTTCCCCAATCTAACGGTTGCTGAAAATATTGCCCTCGGGCAGTTTGTTGCCGCGGGCAGCAAAATGATTAACTGGAAGGAGCTGCGCCAGATCGCTGAAAGGGCAATGGCGCGCATTAATATCAGATTGCCGCTAGACGCGTTGGTTGGAGAAATCTCGATTGCCGATCAACAATTGGTAGCGATTTGCCGGGCGTTAGTTCATGGTGTTAAGCTGCTTATCATGGATGAGCCAACCGCCTCATTGACCAGAAAAGAGGTCAACGCCTTGCTTTCCGTAGCATTAGATATGCGTTCCAAAGGAATCTCGATTATTTTTGTCAGTCACAAGCTGAACGAGGTTTTGCAAATTGCTGATCGGGTTTCTGTTATTCGGGATGGGAAGATAGTCGGCACATACCCCAGCACCGAACTTAACACTGAAAAACTTACTCATTTGATGACAGGTAAAAAACTTGAATACAAGCCTTTCGTCCGGATAGTCAATCAGGAGAAACCGGTTCTGGAAGTCCACCAACTATCCAAACGAAGCCAGTATAGAGATATCAGTTTTAAGTTATATCCGGGTGAGATTTTAGGTATTACTGGTTTGTTGGGTTCCGGACGTACTGAGTTAGCTTTGTCGTTGTTCGGGGTGACCTCACCCGATTCCGGCGAAATTTTGTTTGAAGGGCAACCAGTTAAGTTTCGCTCAAATCGGGATGCTATGGGAATGGGAATTGGTTATGTGCCTGAAGATCGCCTAGTTCAGGGTTTGATCATGAATCAATCCGTTGGAAAGAATATTGCCATAACAACGCTGGATAACTTGGTGAATCATTTTGGATTGATTGATCGAAATAAATTGAGGAACACTATTCACCGTTGGGTCGAGAACTTGGCGATCAAGGTGCCGTCTGTGGAATCTCCCGTGCAGACCCTGTCTGGAGGTAATCAACAACGCGTTGTGCTTTCAAAATGGATTGCCACTAATCCGAAGGTATTAATTCTGGATGGTCCGACAATTGGCATTGATGTTGCTGCAAAATTTGCCATTCACGAAATCATTCGTAATCTGGTGAAACAGGGGATCGCTATTATTCTGATTTCTGACGAAATCCCCGAAGTTCTTAACAACGCAAACCGCGTTTTGGTAATGCATAAGGGTAGGTTAGTTGCTGAATTTGATCCTTCAAACACGTCACCAGATGAGTTACAAAATTTTATGGATACCATCGAGTAAGGCATCATACGGATGAAGAAAATTTTCTCTTACCATGAAACCTATGTCTTGATTGCAGTCGTTATTCTTTCGATTGTGATCACTTTGGTCAATCCAGATTTTCTTACGCTCGAAAATCTCTTTGGACTCTTGAGAAGCTATGCACTGATGGGGACATTTGCTGTTGGCGTATTGTTTGTTTTGATATCAGGTGGAATTGATATTTCTTTTACAGCCATTGCCACAATTACAGGGTATACCGTTGCGGTTCTTTTATTGAAGGCGGGTGACAAGCTGAATATTGTTTTGATCTTCTTAATTGCCGGACTTATAGGCGTTGCACTGGGCATGATCAACGCTGCCATTATCTATTTCTTTCGAATTCCCAGTATTATCACCACCATTGCGACCATGAACATTTACTACGGCATACTTACGGTTCTTTCTCAAGGAAAATGGCTATACGGCTTTCCGCAATGGTTTAGCGACTTTGCCGAGATTAATGTATTTACCCTGACTAATCGCGGTGGGACACCTTATGGGTTTTCTTTAATCACCTTGATTTGGTTTGCTGCAATGTTGTTGGGATGGTTTATTTTGCGTTACACGATTATCGGTCGTAGTGTTTATGCCATGGGGGGCAATATGGCTTCTGCACACCGGGCTGGCTTCAACTTGATGGGACTACATTTATTTGTGTATTCGTCTATGGGGTTCATGGCTGGGATTGCCAGTGTAATACAAGCGCTTCTTGTTCAAACAGTTGCGCCGAATGCACTAGTAGGAAAAGAATTGGATGTGATTGCTGCTGTTGTATTGGGTGGTGCCAGCCTGAGTGGGGGTACAGGCAGCATGTTTGGAACTTTTCTGGGTGTCTCGCTGATCGCTATTCTAGGAAACGGATTGACTCTGATGCACGTGCCTTCATTCTGGTATAAGGTATTTATCGGACTGACCATTTTGCTCAGTGTTGGCGCAAGCACATACCGGCGCAGGCTATTCTCACGACAACGTGTCATTATCGAGGAGGAAGTGAGATGAGCAAGGCATCTGAATTCTCTGTCTTATTGCTAGTTCTTATCGGTGTTTTGGTACTGATGAGCCTGCTCAACGGCTCAAATTTCCTGAGTCTTAACAATTTCCAATCCATGGCATTTCAAATGCCTGAATTGGGAATACTCTCCCTGGCTATGATGATCACCATGCTCACTTCTGGTATCAACCTTTCCATAATAGCCACTGCAAACCTTGCAGGAATTATTATGGCAATGATTATGACGTCGGGCATTGCGCCGGAGACTACTGGACCAGGCGGTGTCGGGTTGGTGCTGATAGCAATAATAGCGGGACTTTTCGTATCCACGTTGGTTGGGGTGCTGAACGGTGCACTGATTGCTTTTGTTGACATGTCCCCCATCCTGGCAACTTTAGGTACCATGATCATGGTCAGCGGTATTGCGATCGTGTTGACGAAGGGATATGTGATTTCCGGTTTTCCAGTGGCAATGCAGGTTATCGGTAATGGCAACGTTGGTGGAATTCCAGTGCCTATTCTGATTTTTTTGGCTTGCGCATCTATCATGGGTGTCATATTACAGCATACCCCTTTGGGCATGAGAATTTACCTGATTGGTTCCAATCCCGTTGCCTGTCATTATTCAGGTGTCAACAATCGCTCAGTTATCTTGCGCACTTATCTAATTTCCGGATTGTATTCTGGAATTGCCTCTGTGGTTATGATTTCCCGCTTTAACTCGGCAAAAGCTGATTACGGTGAGTCTTATTTGCTTTTGACAGTGCTTGCTTCTGTGTTAGGCGGGGTCAGCGCCGCGGGTGGTTTTGGCCGGGTTTCGGGTCTGGTTTTGGCTCTCATCATCTTACAGATGATCTCTAGTGGTTTGAATCTTATGGGTGTGAGTAATTTTTTGACAATTGCCCTGTGGGGCATGGTTCTGATCTTCGTGATGGTCGTGAAGTATCTGATTGAACGCTATCAGGAACGGAGATACATGACATGAACTACTTGTTGGGAGTGGATTTAGGTACCACGAGCCTTAAAGTTGCGCTTTTTACCGAGGAAGGGCAACTTCTAGGAAGTGAAAGTCGGGAGTATCCCATTTTAGTCCCCCGGTCGGGATTTGCTGAACAGGATCCGCAGGAATGGTGGAAAGGGTTCGTCAGTGCTGTTCAAAACCTAAAGCAGCGTTTTCCGCAAGAATTTGATCGGGTTGCAGGCATTGGTCTTTGTGGACAGATGCATACCCAAGTCTATCTAGGCAGTGATGATCAACTACTACGACCGGCTATTACCTGGATGGATCAACGATCGGGCAACATTGTGGAGCGGATTCGTCAGGACACGGCAGCGCATGAGTTAATCTTCCGAGAAACCTCCAATTTTGCCTCAACTACTTACACTGCGTTACATCTAAAATGGGTGCAGGAAAACGAACCCGAAGTTTGGACGCAGTTGAAGAGCGTTTTGATTGCGAAAGATTATCTAAAGTACTTGTTAACAGGTCAGAAGGCAATTGACTTCGCTGAAGCCAGCGGGACGCTGTTATTCGATGTTCAGAAGGAAGCCTGGTCTGAAGCAGCCTTTAAATTCTTTGATATTCCTCAAGAACTGTTCCCTGTCGCCCTCCCTTCGGATGAGATTATTGGACGCGTGACTAAGACTGCAGCGCAGATCACTGGACTGAAAGAGGGAATCCCCGTCGCTAATGGCAGTTCAGATAATTCAGCCTCAGCGCTTGGCGCCGGCATGGTTAGACCTGGCCAGGTAACTTTGATTATTGGCACGGCCGGAGTGATTACAGTTTGTTCTGACCGGCCGCTGCCCGATGTTCAAAATCGCACCTTGTGCTGGCACTACTGTCTTCGGAACCGATGGGTAACTTTAGGAATTATGCAAACCGCGGGTGAGTCTCTGCACTGGTTTAAGAACGCTTTTGATCAAGCGGATAAGCCGTTTGCAGCTTCTGAAGATATCTTTAACCGCTATAACGAGGTAATAACCAATGTACCAGATGGCTGTAGAGGACTGATTTTCTTGCCCTACCTCAATGGCGAGCGAACGCCATACTGGGACCCTGTAGCGCGAGGCGTTTTTTACGGTATCGGCTTGCAATCTGAAAAGGCTGATTTTATTAAAGCAATCATGGAAGGAGTCTCATTCGCTTTGCGTAACAACATTGAGACTGTAGAGGCATTAGGAATCAAAGTTGATGAGGTTCGTGCTGTGGGTGGCGGTTTGAAAAGTCAGCATTGGCTGAATATATTGGGTAAGATTTTACGTAAAATGGTGACCACTGTAAGCGTACGGGACACAGCAAACCTGGGTAATATTCTGTTATGTGGTAAGGCATTGGGAATATATTCCTCAGTGGATGAGGTTATTGACCGAATGGTTGCAACGGACAGGCAGGTATATTACCCAGAAGGGGAAGCGGTATATGAAAGACAATATCCTCTCTTTTTAGAGTTATATGAGCGCCTTAAGCCCATGTTTCGCCGCTCTGCCGAATTAACCGCGTAATGATCTGTGATTTTTGTGGATGATGAAAAGAAAAAATTGTCTTCACCTGCTTGCATTTGACCTCGGTGCAGAGAGCGTTCGAGTCATTATTGGGCACTTTGATGGTAGACAGTTGAAGGTAGAAGAAATTCATCGGATTCCGAATAGTCCAATTCGGGTTGGGAATAACCTTTACAGCGACGTCCTTCATATCTGGAGTGAGCTCCAAAATGGATTACAAAAAGCAGGGGCGCAATATGGCATGGCATTAACTAGTGTTGGGGTGGATACGTGGGGTGTTGACTGTGCTTTGCTCGATGTTAATGATCGCTTGATTACTAATCCTTACCATTACCGTGATCGGCGTACTGATGGCATGATCGAAGTAGCTTTTTCGCGTGTACCATGTGAAGAGATCTATTCGTATACCGGCAATCTTTTCGTGCAGTACAACACCCTGTATCAGCTTCTAGCATTTGTCCAACAGGAAAAGCCACTATTGGATGCTGCTCATTCGCTCTTGATGCTGCCTGATCTATTTCACTTTTGGTTATCCGGCGAAAAAGTTAGTGAGTTCTCCATTGCTACAACCTCGCAATGTTATGATCCTGTGCATCATGATTGGGCGTGGGATCTTTTGAAGCGCCTAGATATTCCTCTTCATCTTTTCCAGCGTGTGGTGCCGTCGGGAACGGTGATCGGTAAGCTGCATGGCTGGCTGGCGAAGCAAAGTGATTGCGGTGAGATTCCAGTTGTGGCTCCAGTTTGTCATGACACAGGTAGTGCGGTAGCTTCAATTCCGGTGCGTACTCCTCACTACATGTATATCAGCTCTGGGACATGGTCACTGGTAGGAGTGGAGCTTGAAAAGCCCATGATCACTGCTGAGGCATTGGCTAACAACCTGACCAATGAAGGCGGCATTGGCAATCAGACACGCTTTCTGAAGATTGTTCCCGGAATGTGGCTGTTGCAACAATGTCGTAGCGAGTGGGCGCGGCGTGGACGTCTTTACACCTATGATGAACTCACGGCAATGGCAGTAGAAGCTCCTGCGTTTGGCCCGCTCGTTTGGGTAGCTGCACCAGATTTCCTTGACCCTGGAGACATGCCTGCACGTATTCAGGCATATTGTCAGAAAACCGGACAACGAATTCCACAAACTGAGGGCGAAATTGTTCGCTGTGTACTTGAAAGCCTTGCTTGTCAGTATCGTGGATTATTACTTGTCTTAGAGAACCTTCTTGGGAAGCATCTTGAAGTCATTCATATCATCGGCGGAGGCTCTCGCAATCGCTTACTTAACCAAATGACTGCTGATGCAACAAATCGTCTGGTCATTGCCGGCCCTGTTGAGGCGACTGCGACTGGTAACTTGTTGGTCCAAGCAATGGGACTGGGACACCTATCTTCTTTGGAAGACTTGCGACAGGTTGTTCGAGATTCTTTTGAACTGGAGTTTTTTACTCCCGAAAATTCTTCTCCCTGGGAAGAGTGTTGTCAGCGCTATAGCGAGCTGAAAGGCACTGGAAAACAGAATGGATGAAAATCTGCACCTAATGATCAAGATAGCCAAGCTCTATTATGAGAGCGGATTGACGCAGGAAACCATAGCAGAACATATGCGTCTTTCTCGTCCAAAAGTTTCGCGATTATTGCAGGAAGCGCGTCAAAAAGGTGTAGTAAAAATTTCAGTCATTCAAGAGCCGGGAGATTTCTCAGAGTTGGAGCAAGCGCTGGAGGCTCGTTTTGGACTGCTGGAGGTGGTGATCGGGCATGTGAGTGAACCAGATTCTCCACAAGTGGTTTCAAGAGAATTAGGCATTGTTGCGGCAAAGTATCTTAACCGTGTTGTCTTGGATGGTGATACGATAGGTTTGACTTGGGGAACTACGCTCTCGGCGATGGTTGACCATGTGACGGACGTAAAAAGAAAGGATGCAGTAGTAGTGCAATTGGTAGGTGGGCTTGGTGAACCGGACTCAGAGGTTTATGTTACAGAGATGGTCAGACGGCTTTCAGTGGCATTAGGCGCTACACTACGCTTGTTGCCTGCCCCCGGTATCGTTAAATCGGCCGAATCGGCTCAATTGCTCCGTTCTGATCCTTATATTGCCCAAGCATTGGAAAGTGCTGCCAAAGTTAATATTGCTTTCGTCGGTATTGGAACAATGACATCGAATTCGTTGCTTGTACGCGGGGGAAAAATTATTACCCAGCAGGAAGTTGATTTGTTGAAAAAAGCTGGCGCCGTTGGTGAAATTAGCATTCACTTCTACGATGTAAATGGGAATCCCGTTCATTCCGAAATTGACGATCGAGTGATTGGTATCAGCCTTGATACACTACGGTCTTTACCTCGAGTGGTTGGAGTTGCGGGTGGTAACAGTAAATTTGCTGCCGTCTTAGGTGCAGTGCGCGGTCGGCTTATTAATATCTTGATTACTGATCCCATTAGTGGACGGAAACTACTTGAAGCTAACTGATCCTCTAGAGAGCTTTTTAATCATTCCCGATCCCAGGAGGAGGTTGACATGTCGCAAGGTTATCTGATTGGTGTTGATATTGGCACATATTCTTCCAAAGGTGTCATTGTAAGACCGGATGGTAGTGTTATTGCAAGTGATACGCAGCCTCATGGACTGGATATGCCCAGACCAGGCTTTGTGGAGCATAACGCGGATAAAGTGTGGTGGCATGATTTTGTCACAATTGTTCGAAATTTGTTACAGAAAACTGGTGTAAAACCAAAAGAGATTCTTGCAATTGGCACAAGTGCCATTGGTCCTTGTGTCTTACCCATTGATGACCATGGCAATCCACTACGTCCGGCAATCCTTTATGGTATTGATACTCGAGCTACTCGGGAGATTAAATATCTTGAACGGCAGTTGGGTAGGGATACCATTTTCAAAATCAGTGGATTGAACTTAAGCTCCCAGGCTTCCGGTCCTAAAATTCTCTGGATACGCAATCATGAGCCAGAGGTATACAAAAGAGCTCGTTGGTTTCTTACCAGTGAAGCCTATCTGGTATACAAATTGACTGGTAAAACTTCAATAGATATTTATACCGCTGCCAGTTATGCCCCTCTTTACAACACCACCATGCAGAAGTGGGATAAACAAGCGGCAGATTGGATTACGCCTCTGGAGCGCCTGCCAGAGGCATACTGGAGTTACGAAGTGGTTGGGAGGGTAACAGATGAAGCAGCGCGCGAAACTGGATTAGCCGCGGGCACCCCAGTTGTGGCAGGTACGACCGATGCAGCTGCAGAAGCAATCAGTGCAGGTGTGGCAGAGTTTGGCGATATGATGCTGATGCTGGGCAGTAGCGTATTTTTTATCATGAAAACAGCCGAATTATATAAAACACACAATTTCTGGACCGCAAATTTTCTTGAAGACGGCGCATTTTCGTTCCTGGGTGGAATGTCTACTAGTGGAAGTTTGACCACCTGGTTCCGTGATCAGTTTGCTCAGATGGAAATTGCGGATGAAAACAAGGGCGGCGAAGATGCCTATGCCAAACTGGCAAAATTGGCTGCCGCTTCACCGGTTGGCGCGCGAGGCCTGGTTGCGCTCCCGTATTTCGAGGGAGAGCGTACCCCAATTCATGATCCCAAAGCAAAAGGAGTCTGGTTCGGTTTGACCCTTAAACACTCCAAAGGCGATATATATCGCGCTCTTCTCGAAGGGGTCGCTTATGGAATCCGCCATAACTTTGAAGTGATGAAAGAAGAAGGAGTCCAGCCAAAACGGGTTATAGCAGTTGGGGGAGGAACAAAAAATCCGCTCTGGCTGCAAATTATCTCGGATGTAGGCAATATCGAGCTTGAGGTTCCAGAACAACAAATTGGCGCCAGCTATGGGGATGCCTTTCTGGCTGCTACAGGAATCGGATTGTTTCAGAACCTTTCGGAGATCAAGCGCTGGGTTAGGGTTAAAGAAATTATCAAACCAAACCCTCAAAATAAGGCGGTTTACGACGTTTACTATCCGGTTTTCCGCGGTCTTTACAAGCGAACGAAGTCCTTAATGCATTATCTTAGTGATCATTTAGTGGATGAGTCAACAACTGTTGGCTAAAGCCGATAGCTTGTTCCTGGCTCTGAGGTAGAACCGCATCCGAGACTATAGGCTGGTTGACGGCAGCCCTGGCTTGAATATCCAAGCCCCGTAAGTATCCGTAACGGATAGCGAAATGGCACGTAACTGTTTTCTTGCAAATCTATGCTCCTCCTCGACCAGCGTGTTTTTATCCAGATTAGTTCCTTAAGAAGCCCTTGACTTGGCTTATGGATTTCTCCAGCAATTCTCAAAAGGGTATCATCTTCAACACAATTTTGGACATGGCAAGCAATTTTTGGCATCTCTGTTGCTCTTACTCAACTTACTTGCATTCTTGTTTCACACGGTTTTAGACCTCGTGGACGAGCAATACCGTAATACCGTGCCATCCGTCAAACGTTAGGTACACGCCGCCGATTTTTTCAGGATTTGGAAGCCTTTTTGCGCTATTTTCAATTTGACAGTTGGGATATTGAAAATTGCCGCGAGTGGCTTGCCTAGGCTGAAATTGTTCAGGTCGGCAAGGACACGGTCAAGGGCAACGGCGTAGTCACATTCCCGTGAGGAATAACTGCATAAAACGGATGCCCGCTAGGCGGTTGAAATTGCCCGCTCGGTGCGCACATTTGCCCGCCGCTGGCTGGTGGTGTAAATGTCTTGAAGTGGTAGTCGACGCGTTGCTCCAACGGCTGGACGATTTAGCCGAAGCGTGTTCGGGCGGGTATCAGCGCCTTTATGATGAGCGGGTGCGGTTACGTCAGCTGGCGTGGCAGGTGCAAAGCGCAAAGATACAGAGAAGAGCGAAAAACAGGGTCTTGGCGGTCAATCTTAGGGCTTTTTAAAGTTCAACAGCCTATTTTTTGTATAGATATGCGCCATATATGACTTTTTCAACACCCTCTCGGATAGCGGTATTGATTTTTCTCACCGAAATTGTTATCATTAACGTGAATTCGGGTTAGGCGGGCAAGGGCAGGTACTCGTCCAAGCCCAAAGACGGTTTTGATGGACGGCGGCAGTAAGCAATCAAGCCGCACAGCACATTTACAAAGAAGTTGATGATACTGC
>Ga0308390_1001868_pt1 | contig 13251 bp, 13 predicted proteins | sample Hotspr2Sample149_FD_202358 | JGI IMG/M metagenome (GOLD analysis project Ga0308390, IMG submission 202358) | Hot spring phototrophic mat microbial communities from Mushroom Spring, Yellowstone National Park, Wyoming, United States - 20040719_149 ...
GCTCAACCGTGGGAACCACAAAGTGACCGTCGGCAGTCGTGGCGCGCAACACGCGCTCGATGTGGCGTCGCTCGTTATAGCGCCCCTCACTCTCATACACCGCGCTGAACGTCTTCTGCCGCTCCCCAATCTGCGTTGCCGAAAGTCCGTCCCGTCTCATAAGGTGGTTGACAGCGCACACGATAGATGACGAGTCGACACCGCCGCTCAGGCAGGTGCCGACCGCGACATCGGAGCGCAATTCGAGCCGCACAGCATCGATGAAGAGGTCGCGGTACGCTGCAATGATCGTTTTCGGTGCCTGGGCGCGATGGCGACCGTCCGGCAGAACGATGTCGTAGTAGCGACGCGGCAGAGCAGGCAATCCATCCGCAATCCGCATGCAATGCCCTGGCGGGAGCGAACGCACCCCGGCGAAAAAGGTGGCACCGTGCTGCGGATCGGGCAGGCGTCCATCGACAAGAAACTGATAGATGGCAAGCATCTCGGGGGCAAAGGGCAGCGCATGTCGTCCGACCAGCGCCTTGATCTCGGAGGCGAAAGCGAAGGTCTGACCGGTTGCCACATAGTAGAGCGGCTTGACCCCAAAGCGGTCGCGCGCCAGAAAGAGTTCGCGCCGCTCACGATTCCAGATCGCAAACGCCCACATCCCATTCAGGCGATCCAGGCATGCCTCGCCCCACTGCGCGTATGCTGCCAGAATGACCTCCGTATCGCCGCCGCTGCGAAAGCGATGCCCAAGGCGCTGCAACTCTTCGCGCAGTTCGATGTAGTTGTAAATCTCGCCGTTGAACACGATCCAGAAGCGCCCATCGGCACTGACCATTGGTTGATGACCGGCGGGCGACAGGTCGAGGATCGCAAGCCGGCGAAACCCGAACGCCAGACTACACCCTGTGCCATGCGCCTGATCGAGCGGCGGCAGTGCCAGACGCGGATCGGTCTCGGCTCCGGCATACGGCGCACACCACCCTTCCTCTGGTGAAGCCAGCAGATACCCCTCATCGTCCGGTCCGCGATGACGCAACCGGTTCGTCGCAGTTTGCACCGCCGCTAGATCGACCGGTCGCCCGTCACGATGCCAGATGCCGTAGATACCGCACATAAGAATCAAGAACTTGAGAATCAAGAACCGAGAACTAAGAACCGAAAACCGGCTTAGGGGTTAGATCGCTTGATAGAACCGGTCACCCGCCCCCTGCACGATTCTCAACCTCTGACTTCCACTCGCAACGTTCAGCCTTCAACCCTCAACCTTCGCATATCGTCCCGGCGGTAAACATCTATGCCAGGGCTATGCCTTCTTGAGTAGCCTGTCTGACAAAAAGGTTGCCTTCAGCCAGCATACGATCAATCTCCTCACGGGTGTAAGGAAACACGTCCACGCCTACCGGCAATCCCAATGGTAGATAACGCGGGATGCGTTCCAGAAACGGTTGGGTGGACGACGACAGAATCACCAGCAGGTCAGCATCGCTGCCAGGCGCCGCTTCGCCACGCGCCAGAGAACCAAACAAGAGCACCTGTTCAATCTCCGGATGGCTCGCCCTCATCTGACGCGCGACGGCTTTGAGTTTCTCCATCACGCGCTGCGAGTCCAGCCAGTATATGTTCACAGAACTGGAGGATCGCCCCGGCATCTTGAATACTCCTCTCCGCTTCAGGACAGGTATAGTAATCCATTGGTGCGCCCTGATCAAACCCATTAGGATAACGGGCAGGAATGTAATGTTTATCCAATGCCTCGGCGCGCTCAACCAGGTCCTCCGATGGCTGATACGGCTCAGGCAGGTTCGTCAGTAAATTCGTCACAGAATGCCCCCAGGCAACGGCACCAAGCAGCTGATAGACAGACTTGAGCGCTTTTCCTGCGCTCTGCTGGGCAGCGAAGCAACTCCACTCATAATCCCCATCCTCAGCAGCATGACGGGCGTGAGCTCAATCACACCTGGAATCAGTCGGATATCGTTCCAACATATGCGTGACTTCTGTACTTTCTCAGACGCTCTTTTGTGGAACATGAGCGTGCCCGATGATGCCTGATGGTGCAGACGACGCAGCCACAGGAATCCATTCGAGACGACGTTCTCGTTGCGTCCACCAGGAATACAGTTGCCCCACTGAACATCCCCAAGCATTTCGACGCGCAGCTTCCTCTAAAATCGTCTTGTATACCGACCACCATTTGCCATCATTAAGATAGTTCGGATGCCAGTTAAGTGTCAGGCAACCTCTCACCTTAGCAACCCGATCCAACAATTGCACACAGTGATGAATTGCCAATTCAAGGTCATACTCAAGCGCATTTGTTGTAAAGAGAGCACCATCCATGATGTGCATAGGAATCTCAAGGACGGGTAGAGAAGACTGTGATCTGTGATCCCAACACCAATATGGAAAAGAAGTTCCAGCACGGAATCCGATATTTCGGTTGAATCCTTGAGTAGAGTCGCACAATAACCCCGCTTCAGCCTGTAAACGCGGTGTACGGAGAATATCATAATGTAACCAATGCTGCCTTACGCTAATAACTCTCTCTCCGATTACTCTTTCGATCTGAGACCGTTCATTGCTAAGAATCCCTGGTTCAGTAGCAGAATAGTAACTTCCATGCAGTCCTACATCCCATCCAGATTGATGAATATCCCGCATCATATCCTGCACTCTCATCAGGCGACCAGCGAAACGAACGTGGTCATCGAAATGGTACACCGCGTCCCAAACAGATGGTTTAGCGACATGCGAAGGAAAGAAGAAAAAAGTAGATCGAAAGCCATAGCAATCTTCAAGCTTCAACCAATCCTCGTAATGCCACAACGGATCTATTCTTGTTTTCGATGAAGGGATCGTTAGGGCACGTAGCGATCCTATCATCCGTCTAACCTTTTCCATCTTCTTTCCAGAAGATCGAACTACACGATACCAAACCTTGAAAAGCTCAGGCACTGTGTGGTATTGTGACACTAGATCAACATCATGTGTCAGACAAAGTGCAAAAGAGCGTCTCTCTGGCCAAAGAGGCATCCATGGCCACTCAGGATGTTCTTGCATGAGACGATGGCGCAGTTCAGCGAGGGATTCATCGATCCAGGGGTGGTAGAGTTTACCTTCGCGCTGGGACTCAGAAAAGGGCCATTCCCAGTTGCCCCACTGATCGCGAGTACCTGCTTCCACTTCAGGTAAGCGTGACAGCTCCTGAAATAATACTTTCTCTAGGCCCTTGTCGACCTTAAGCCCTCTCAAACCTATCAAGTTATCGATAAAGTTTTGTACATAATGAGATTTGTTTACCTCAAACATATCGCTCATACGCTCATTTCAAATACCTTAGCCACGAACGGAGATCATAATACACTCTTAATGGCAAGGAATTAATTTTAACTACTTGAAAATAGGGCGTTTGTTGAGCACCAAAAGAACGAAAAAATCGCTCTATGGGTTCAATTATCGAACCTTCAAAGTCGAAGCTCTTGGTTACGGTTGCGGCAAACTGGATAGCCTCCCACATACACAGGCTGGTCGCACCACTAGAACGAAGAGTAGGATGTCCACCGCCCATCAAGTAGTAAGCACTTTGTTCATCCCAGACTATGTAGACACCAGCATGGTGTCTACCAAGTTTATCTTCTGCAATGAATATCTTTCTCGCATTGTGTTCTACACACGCCGCGTCCAGGCGTCGAATAAGGGATTCGGGGTAGGGAAGATTCCGTCCTTGTCGCTCAAATGTTTGAATATTTAGGGGAATAAACGCATCGACCGGCAAGTCTGTACGAATCCTGAGATTAAAACGGCTTTCTGCTTTTCGAATATCTCTACGAATATTCTCTCGGAAGCTTTCCCATATTAAGCTTATGTCGGAAAGGTTGTTGATTCTGTAAGTATAATGGGTCGTCTGTTGGAAACCTTTCCAGTAAAATGGGAGCCAATTTGTGATTGAAAAGTGAAAGTTCTGCTGAAATACGTCAAAACTAGGTAAATTTTCAATTAATTCGGCCATAAGTTGATGTTCTTCTGATATCCGGTTAGCATATTTACCTGGAAACGCTCGTAGCCAAGGCCCTAGATGAAGCGTCAATGGCGGCATATCCATCACTTTTAGTCCATATTTTCGCTTAATAACGTAAGGTAAACGAGCATAGATTTGTCCGCCCTTCTCTATGATCACCTCACCCCAAGAACCTGGAGCTACAGCTTCAAGCCACCAGGGTTGCTGGAATATAGAATACGCGCTCGTAAGATTCATCAGAAAAGCTTCTTCATTACTATGGAAAACCTATATGGATGATATAAGGAGCCAAAGACCGTTATTTTGAATCCAATATGCATAAAATCGAAAAAGTCTTTCGGATTGTACCAAAAACCTAAATCTTCTCCCTTAAACCTATACAGTAGCTCTTTCAGAAACAAGTAAGATTTAGAAGTGGAAGGTTCTTGAATTAGTTCTCCAGATCTATAGCTGCTTCTCAGATGTCTCATCGGAACGTTTGCTACCAATAGAATACCTCCATTATAAAGCATGTGGTGTGAATTGTGTACGTACCTACGAAGCATTGATTTATCGAAGTATTGGACAACCCCGTTACTAAATATAAGCTCAAACTTTCTTTTAACACAAAAACTCGATGCATCGGCACAAATCAAACGAACATTGGGGTATTTGGAACGAAATATCCTCAACATGTTCTCCGAAAAATCAACTCCTAGATAATCAGACTTATTAATGTCTAGGTAACCGAATAGAGCACCGTTTCCACATCCGCTCTCCATCACTGCACCTCCGGCGTAGCCAGATGCATCAAGTATACTATTAATCTCCTCTGCGAAGCGCCGATACCACTCGTCAGTACCACCATAATGAAGTGGTGTAGATTGAACTTTCCAAAAAGATCTCCATCTAAAAAGAGGATTCATAAAGTTAACTCCTTTTTCATATTGCTTAGCGCGTCTTCGGCAAAAAAAGCTCTACCCACATGGCGAGGAACAGTCAGATCTTTCAATTTTGCGACCACCTCGATCAATTCTTGAGGAGTTCTAGCTAGATAGGCATATCCAGTCTGTGTCAGAGAAAGCACACTCTCATGACCTGAAAAGGGAAGTATGATTGTCGGTACACCGAGGGCTAAAGCCTCATAGTGACAGGTCGAAGCTATACTAAGATGCAAATGTGATGTCAACAAAATGTCGAATGTAGAGGGTGGTTCAGGACTTGCAACAATCTTTACGTTTGGAAAGAAACAAAGTTTCTTTTTGTACACATCCTTATCCGACTCACCAGGATGCAATTTTACGTATAACTCAACGTTTGGAAGTTGTTTGCAGCATTCCCGTAGAAAATGCACCATAAATGACAGAACATTTTCGACATCTAAATTTTGGCTAGTAAGAAGTAAGCGAATTACATTCTGGGGTTTAGAAACATTCCTGTGTCGATGATAATCCATTCGCAAACTTCCGACAACGGGTAGTTCCTCGACCTTCCAAAAACCATTGATCAGTAGGTTCTGCCGCCAGTATTCACCGTACAAGAATATCTTATCGGGTATAGGCATGGACTCTCGATAATAATTCGCATACGTTGACCAGGAATATCCAGCGTGCCAAGGTGTAATAAGGCCGTGTTGGAACTCAATCACTTTTACACCCACAGACTTTGCCGCAGCAACAATCGCATGATCGCAATAGGAAGTGACCATGAGCAATTTATCTGGACGAGTTCGTTTAAAAAACCAATCGTATACTCTTTTTGCCCAATAAAAATCTGAAAAGACTCGTATTATACGGTTCTTATCGAAGTTTTTCAAATCATCATACTTGCAAAGAGCAGAAGATACACCTTCCGCTGCTCGGACGACGTCGGAAGGGTAATGATAGAGAGAGAGTAGCCTTGACGCAACAAGAAACGCGCTTGAAGTCATGTTAGACTTGAACCACGCATTTTTTCGTGCTTTTGAAAATGCAGGATTGGTGAGAAGTTCAATCTTGAACCATCCGTCCATCTCGGAGATGAGATCGTCGAAGAAAATATCGACGTACACATCTCCCCTCTTTTCCGAAAGATTTGAGTCGTAGACCCTAAAGACTAAATTTTCCTTCTTTAGCGTAAGTATGATGGCAATGTCACGGATTGTTAGGCTTATCAAATCGAGGTAATTTTTCTTGACCTTTTTGCGGGTGATTTTCAGATTCCGAAGATGCTCTCCTACTGAAAACCTTAATAACGGCCAAACACACCATCCGTCTACTTGAAAACGGAGGAGATCGTGCTTTTCCTCCATATCAATAACTCTTTGACAGGCTTGCATGTCTGCAAACACTTTTATCTTCCCCTAGCGATCAAGTTCGCAGTCTCGATAAAGCACGGCTACTCCCATCTATGAGAAACCGCTTTTCTTCCTCCGAGAAAAAACCAAGCAACAATAAAGAAACAGGAACAAGCGCTATCAGGACTAATACGACAGTAATTGCCTTAAATGGGTTCTCGGGGATCGAAAAATGTCCAAAAACCCACAAACAAAATGATACCGCGAAAACTATAGATAAACGTCTGTATTCATAAACTATCGGGTACTCGGCGAACGAAAACAGACATATTAGGATTAGCATAACACCATAGCTGATACAAGTTGTCCATGCCGCTGCTATGGCACCGTGAAGAGGAACCATCCAAAAATTTAGGGAAATGTTAATAAGCGATGTCAAGATCATGACCAAGGATATTACAACTGTCTTCTTACGCAAGAACAGGAAATTAACGGGAAAATAGTACAGACCCGACAGTAATAAACCTAACACGATCCAAGGAGCTATTTCACTGGCTTTGTGATACAACGGCGAGGTCATCATAGTGATAATCGGACGGGCCATAAGTCCGAGAAAAGCCCCTACTAAACAGAGAATAAGAGCAAAATATGTCCCTAATTGGCCTAAACGAACAGGTAAATTATCTTTTTTTTCAGCATCAACTCTAAACAGCATTGGAACCCAAGCTATGTTGATCGAATACGCAACCAGACTCATGAGAGATCCGTAAGAGTAAGCTAGAGAGTATATACCCACCTGGTCAAGAGAGACGTACCACTGTAGTATTACTCTATCCGAAAGTTCAAGAATCCAGCCAGATAGCTCGTGCAGAATTAGTGGTGCTGAAAAAACCATTGCTTGACAAAAGATATGTTTCTTGAATGCAAGAGATATGTCTTTAAAGACTACTGTTAGGTAGAGCATGAGCATGATCAACGAAGCTATCAAGTAACCTGTCAATAATCCATTAACTCCTCCCAGATGCAAAGCGAGGAAAAGTGAAAGTCCCGTCTGCAGGATAGATCCTGATACTGTCAGCAATATGTAAGTAAGGCTGCGTTCCTGCATCTGCAGAAGCCGCAGAGGAATAATACCACAAGAGTTGAAATAGGTTGTCCATATTGCAATGCGAAGATAGGGATGAAACGGGACATCACGGATCACAAAAGAAAACAAATATGAACCCAGCTGATCTAATAGAAGAGAGACTAATCCACCTACGAGAACAACGGTAACGAAAATAGTCCCGATACCCTCTCTACGCTCATTTTCACTAGAGCTGTGAAAATAAACTACTGGAACAAACCCGTGAATACTAAATGAAATAAAAATGGACACAACACTAGAGACAACATTAGACAATGCCCAAACCCCATAATCTGATGGATCTAACAATCGCGTATATATCGGTAATAGGAAGAATGAGACGGCTTTGAGAAAAAGGCTGCCTGAACCATATATGATTGATTTTAGGATTAAGCTCTTAATTTCTGAAAACACAGACATGTCTTATCTTTATTCTACCAGGTTCCAGCTAAGTGGTGTTCCCCTTCCGATATCTCTCGCTGACCGCCGACCTAGTATCTGCTTCAAGCAACGAGTATGTAATCCGTATCCCGGCCGAATAGACCGCACATTTTCATCTGTAAACACCTCCCCTGCTTTCATATCCTTCACTACAAACAACGATCTTCGGAACACCCTACTTCGAGCCTCCTGTTCGCTCACCCCATAATGCACCTTTCCCAAAGCCTTTTCTACAGTACGAATCGCTTCAACCATTGCCTTGAACTCATGTGGCTCTAGCGAGAATGCACTATCGGGGCCGGGAATGTCACGAGATAATGTGAAATGCTTCTCTACAATGCAAGCACCTAACGCCACTGCTGCCACCGGCACGGCAATACCCAGGGTATGGTCTGAAAGCCCTACTGGAACACTGAAGGCATCCGCTAGGTGCGGAATTGTCCGCAGATTCATCTCCTCGGGTGGAGCGGGGTAGGCGCTGGTACACTTGAGCAGTGCAACTTGGGTCGCCCCAGCACGGCGAGCAGCGTGCACAGCTTCTTCTATTTCACTCAGGGTGGCCATACCGGTGGAGATGATCAACGGCTTGCCTGTACGCGCCATCTTCTCTATGAGAGGGATATCCACAATCTCAAAAGATGCCACCTTATGAACCGGAACCCCCATCTCTTCCAAAAAGTCTACCGCCGTAGGATCAAAGGCTGTGGAGAAGAGATCTATGCCAATTTCATCAGCGATCTCTTTGAGTTTAGGCTGCCACTCCCAGGGCATATAGGCTTCGCCGTAGAGATCGTGGAGGGTGCGGCCATCCCAGAGCGTTCCTCCGCCGATGCGGAAGTACTCTTTGTCCGACGAGATAGTTAGTGTATCGGGCGTGTACGTTTGGAGCTTGACGGCATCAGCGCCTGCTTCTTTGGCTGCATGCAGAGTCCGAACTGCTTGATCAACATCCTGACTATGATTAGCTGACATTTCAGCGACGATGTAGACTGGCTCACCGTCCCCGATTCTTCGCCTCCCGACTTCTATGTATGGTCTCATTGGATACAGCCTCCTACCGGACTAAACGAATTAGTTCAAACACTTCTGCCGCCTCCATCCCCGCCATACTCCCCCATCGCCTTGCAATCGCCCGCAGAGCTTGAGACGAGCGAGGATAAGGGAAGGATCGGACTTCGCTCTCATACAGCACTATAGCCTGCACCTTGGTCTCTAATGTGGCTTTAATGTCCAGAAAGACATTAGGACGAAAAGCCGACTTGAACTGACCAAAAGACCACTCTGTGGAAGACGGCACTTCAAAGGCGTAAATCTCTCTGACTGGACAACCGAGCACTGGTCGAGTTGCCGTTGGCACAGCCCAGTGAACGACCACGTGAATGTTTAGATCACCGCCGTGATAAGTAGTGTAGATAACTTTCGGTCGAGTCTGCTCTATTAGTTGCTCTAATGATCTTGATTACATCCAACAGCGGCAGAGTATCGAAGCGATTATCAGGCAAGTTATAGAGAAAGAAGTCCCTGGCACCCTCTAAATCCGCCACCTGTCTACTCCGATGGTGAATTGCTTTGACCAGTCTTGATTAGCATGATCTTGCTGTTGGTAGCGGGATGTGATTCTTCACCCAAAATGGCAATGCATACGTTCCTCCCTTATCGTGCTAGCCGGGGAATGATGCTTCCACAGCCGAGGACTTTATCGTCAATGATCGGACGTCAGGCAACTCTGGAATTCTACCTTTGTCAGGTTTACGCCGCTTGAAGACAACCACTTTACCAATCTGGAAATATGGCTCCGGCTGTTCTTCAACAATACGCCGTATCATTTGTGTTGAGAGATATGAAGCCCGAATGTAGATCTCTTCAGCATTTCCCTCCAGGAAAAGGTTTTCCTTCAAGTAAATTGGTCAGCATCGAAATACCTGACCGTACGTAACTATTCATCGCCTCGCACCCTAATATAGTGTACGGCTACATTACCTCTGACATTTTCGATGTTCAATCTTTTAAAACCAGATCTTTCAAAGGCTCTTATTGATGCCTCATTATTCGGCTTAATAAACGCATGGACAGAACGTATGCACGTTAAGTGAAATACTTCCTTCACTGCCTTACTTATCAGAAGTGCTCCGTATCCCAGTCCGCGCTTATCTCTATCTACACTTACACTAATTTCTGCTTTTCCATCTCTATCAATGTCAAATCTTACCTGTCCTACTGGCGTGTCCTCGCGATCTACCGCAATAAAGAAAAGGCAGCTAGGCTCTAGCAACTTACGAGTAAACCACTGGACATGCTCTTCCCAAGGTATCGGATCTGGTGAAAAAGATAGTTTCCTTGTTTCTCTATCATTTGCCCACTCCCAGAGTAACTTGCAATCACTTTCTCGAGCATACCTCAGCCTCAGTTTATCACCTCTTATATGCATTAAGACTCTTACAATCCCTTCGCCATCCACCAATTGCTGCCCACATTGGCTCATCTTCGCACGTGTCTTTGAGTCCTTCAGCAACTGCGTCAATACCTGAGCTATTTTCATAGGAGAAGCATCACTGTACCATCCCAAATTTACAGCCATCCTCACCATATCAAGGCGTTCAGCAATCGGGCGTTGATTGCTGGCAAGGATTAGGACAAGAGCAGGTAACCCCATAAAAGCCAATTCCCAATTTGTGCTTCCTCCCGCTGACACCGCCACATCGGCCCAGGCCATCAATGCGGGCATATCCGTCACGTTGCTTTCCAGGCGGATGGAGAGTCGAGAAGTCTGAACAGCAGATTGGAGTTCTGCATAATGGGGATTGCTACCACCCACTACAACGACTGCTTCCAATCCATTAACATCCACATGCTGTAATGCCTGAATCACCTCGAGAGTCACATTGCCGGGGTCGCTGCCCCCCATGGTGACCAACACTCTACGCGCCACTTCTGGAATTTCCCGCTTCCAGCCCCGCCACTTGAGAAACTCCCGCCTCAAAAGCACATAACGTGTCCCCAGCAACATTCGGGTGTAAGGCTCTTTGTTTTGGTACAGGTCTTCGTGGGCATGGACGTTCTGATTCAAAACCAAATCTGCAAAATAATACCCTGCATGTCCACTGTCGTCAATAAATAGCAGACTTAGCCCAGATCTTTTAATAGTCCGCTGGTAATCGGTACCAAAGTGGTATCCGTCCACTACGACCCAATCAGCCCCTACCCGATGTGCATAGTCTGACGTCTGAATCGCATCTTCTGTGCTTCCAGGCTGGACTGGCAAGTGAACCACTTCCATCCCTTCCGAGTGCAAGCGGGACTCCAGTGCCGATACTTCTGTAGCCATTAGAAAAATTACCCGTCCTCCGGCATTTTGCCAGGCCTGGGCCAGAGCCAGACAGCGCATCAGGTGGCCTGTGCCAATTTGGACGCTGGCATCAGTGCGAATAAGCAAAGACTTCACCCGGCTTCCCTTTCATGCTGTACATGTCGGTTAATTTCCACCCACTCTGGATGCTCTTCCAGCACTTTGAGCACCTCGTGCCAGGAGAAACTATCATGGCCAAAGTAGTCATATATCCGGCGCACAAAGGTGAGATCTTCGGGCGTATCTACAGTCCAGCGCATGGTGGAATAGTCTACCTGGCTGAGGACATTATGAATGCGAAACCGGTCGGGATTGCGATAGATATAGGGAGTGACGTGCTCACGCCAAGTCGGACTGCGATCTTCACGCCAGGCCCGCTCCAATACATCTATGCGCGTCACTTCAGTATCCAGACCCCGCGGGAATGTGCGCTGAGGCCACGTGTTACTGGCATAATCCACCTCTGGCTGGCGTTCCAGGAACTCTTGCACCACTTGATCTACAATCTCTGGATCTATCAGTGGGCAATCCGATGTGATGCGAACGATGAGATCGGCCTGATATTTCCTGGCTGCCTGGTAATAGCGATCAAGAACATCCTCCTCACTCCCGCGAAACCAGCGCCAGTCACGGGCCTCACATAATTTGACAATTACATCATCCAGAGCATTTGTCGTCGTTGCTATTACTACTTCCTGGAGGGACTTCGCCCGACAGATACGGTTAACGACACGTGCCAACATTGGCTCTCCAGCCAAGTCTTTCAATACTTTTCCTGGTAGCCGCATGCTACCCATTCGTGCTTGTACAATTGCGATAGTCCTCATCTCACTTCTCAACCACAATTCTTCTCTAGCAACCACCAGTGTGTTTTATCAAAGCCATCTTCAGATGTCAAGAATCCGCTTCGAACAAGGGTCAATTCAGGGAACTGGCTTTGGTAGTGCCGAAGAAAATCTCGCTTCCATAACAGGTTATCATATCCTCGGTAATGCACGACAGTCTCTTCTTGAGCGAAATATTCAATTGCCAGAATGTAGCGTTTGCTCACTCGATAGATCTCGCTTAGAGCCAATGGAAGATCGCCAAGTGGGATGTGGATCAATACTCCAGCAGTGAACACCAAGTCGAAATACCCATCCTTAAACGGCAAGTCAAAGGCATGACCGTATAAAACACCCACATTTACACTGGATGCTCTGGCAATCTCTAAAGCGTAGCGGTTTGGCTCAACACCAACTATGTCACTACCCTCTCCAAGGATTCTGGCAAGGCAAATGAGATTATGCCCTCGGTTACATCCGACCTCAAGCACTCGCTTAATCAGCAAACCGTCCAGCATCTGTTGAAAAGCAGGTAAACGAGTATGCCAATCAATTTCGTTGCGATCTGTATATGCTTTACCGAACTCACCTTCCCAAATCTCTAAAGGGTTTACCATCCTGCCTCCAAACATTAACTCGTGAATGCGCTTACGACCTTGTGCACAGCTCTAATAACATCTTCCACGTCGGCATCCGTCATCTGCGGAAAAATGGGGAGCGAGATAATCTGCTCGTAGGCCGCTTCTGCCACAGGACACAGGCCCGGCTTTGTACCGAACTGCTTACAGTAAAAAGGATGCAGATGCACCGGAATATAGTGGACATTGACCCCAATCCCTTCGGCCCGCAGAGCAGCAAATATCTGTCCTCGCGCTACCTGAAGTCTGGTCAAATCAAGCCGAATCACGTAAAGGTGGTAAGCGTGCGAAACTTCTGCACGAACACCCAATGGCTGCACAGCTGGAACCTCAGCGAATGCAGCATTGTACCGCTGCGCGATTTCTTGTCTTCGCTTGACCCAAGTAGCGAGTTTTCGCAACTGACTTAACCCAAGCGCACATTGGATATCTGTTATACGGTAATTGTAGCCCAAATCCACCATTTCGTAAAACCATGAACCCTGCTGCTCACGCTGGTGATATTCGGTGGTTATACCATGGTTACGGAAGATACGCATCCGAATGGCGAGCTCAGAGTCATTAGTTGTTGCCATTCCTCCTTCGCCAGTTGTAATATGCTTTACCGGATGAA
>Ga0308390_1001869_pt1 | contig 13250 bp, 7 predicted proteins | sample Hotspr2Sample149_FD_202358 | JGI IMG/M metagenome (GOLD analysis project Ga0308390, IMG submission 202358) | Hot spring phototrophic mat microbial communities from Mushroom Spring, Yellowstone National Park, Wyoming, United States - 20040719_149 ...
TGCAAACATCAGCCAGGCCCCGATTTTCCCATTGCTGAAAACATGGATTTTCACAAGGCTTTTCCTTTTGTTGGTAAATTTTGATTTTTAATGCTTAACCTTATTTTACCATATTAAAATTTTTTTGCCTGATTAACTTTTGTTTTTTATGCTAATCATTATGGAAAGAGTTTCAGATTTTGACGGCGGGCAAGCAAAAAAACGGCCGGTCTGAATAGGGGGGATTCAGTCCGGCCAGAAAAACTACAGTCTGTCAGGATGTTTTGGGTTTACGCCCAGGTCATCGCCGTGGGCTTCTGGAAGATGATTGTCTGTTTCAGGAAGTTCACCGCCTTGGTCAGACCTTCCCAGTTGGACATCAGGCTGTCTTCATGCTCGATGCTGATCGCGCCGTCATAGCCCACCATGCGCAGCATCGAGAAGAAATCATTCCACCACTTCAGGTCATGGCCGTAACCGCAGGTTCGGAAGATCCAGGACCGGTTCATTTCGTCGCCATAGTGCTTGGCGTCGTTCACGCCGTTGACCTTGGCGTTCCACTCGTGGACCACGGAATCTTTCGCGTGCACGTGGAAGATGGCCTTGCCCAGTTCCTTCACGCACAACACCGGATCCATGCCCTGCCAGAACAGGTGGCTGGGATCGAAGTTGCAGCCGAGCACCGGCCCGCATTCCTTGCGCAGTTTCAGCAGCGTTTCGGGGTTGTACACCACGAAGCCCGGGTGCATCTCGAAGGCAAATTTCACGCCATGATCCTTGAGGAACTGCGCGCGCTTGCGCCAGTAGGGAAAAACCACCTCGTTCCATTGATATTCAAGGGTTTCCAGATAATCAGGTGGCCACGCGCAGGTCACCCAACTGGGACGCGTCGCCTTGGGATCCGAACCCGGACAGCCCGAGAAACCATTGACCACTTTCACCCCCAGCAACGAAGCCAGACGGATGGTTTCCTCTTCCGCTTCCTGATGGGCTTTGGCGAAGGCGGGATCGGGATGCAGCGGGTTGCCGTGGCAACTCAGCGCGCTGATTTCCAGTCCTTCACCCTTGAGCATGGCAAGCAATTCTTCCCGCTTGGGCTTGGATGCCAGCAGTTCCTTGCGCGGGCAGTGGGCCTCGCCGGGGTAGTTCCCGGCGCCCAGTTCCACCGTCTGGAGCCCCAGCGGCCGGATCATTTCCAGCACTTCCTTCAGGGGCTTGTCGCCGAACATCACCGTCAGCAGTCCGAGTTTCATAGAGCGTCCTCCTTTATCGGGGTTTGCGCTTGCGATCCGCCGGCTCTCCCGACGCCGGCCGCATGGTTTTCGGATGATTATATTTGCACGAATGCCTCCCGTAAAACAACCTTTCCGCCATTTGGCGCGCATGAGCTCAGGAACGCTTTCCACCACGGCACTCCATCCGGCGACTGAACAGGGGAACAGAGAATATGTATACCCTGTCTTCCCTGCGGTGGCCTTGGATTTAGCGGCCCCGCGATCCCGCTCTGTCCCGACGGTAATATGCGGCAATGATCAGGTGCCGGTTTTCCTGTAAAAAATAGAGCTGCAGAACGGGGTTCCGGAAGGGTAATGGGCAGACCTTCTTCCATGAGTTCCCGTCCGGTCATCTGCCGCTCTTCCTTGTTGTCCGGAGAGGTGATCACATAGACGGCATTCGAATCCAGTCCGCGCAACGGGTAGCGAACGGAGGCGTGGGGACTTTTCTCCCGCCGGAAAGCCTGAACCACACCACCCGCCAGATCAGGGCGGTCCAACTGCCAGGCCAACCACACATCATCACCGGTTCCATAGGGACTGACCGGATAAAAATCGCCAAAAAAATAGGGTACGGTATGCTGCCATTCCTGGATGAACTGACGCGCCTGCTCAAAATTGAACCCGATTTCCCGGACATCCCAATTCAGCGCGAGAAAAGGAGCCAAGGTACTGCGGAAGCCATAGGATGATCTCTCCCAGTTCACACTGTCGTGATAGGGAAGCCAAAGGTCGAAGCCGAATGTCACGGACTGATGGGCTTCCGGGACCTGTTCCAGATCCGTCCGCAACAACGGCACCGCCCGGCGCATGGTTTCGAGGTCATCGCGTCGTCCCCCGCTGGCGCAGGAATCAATCAGCATACCGGGATGCCGACGCCGCAGTTCATCAAAATACTGGAGATACCCCTCGACATAACGGATTTCCGTTATACCCTGCCGGTTTTCCGGATCATTCCCGCGCCAGAACGGCAGCGGATCAATATTGAAATCAGAGCGGTAAAAATCAATTCCTTCCTCGGTGATCATCTGGTCGATATGGTTGGTAATCCAGTTCCGGACCTCTGGGTCATCCATTCTGAGGAGGCCGCCGTCCTTTCCGCCATAAACCCATTCCGGGTGGTTTTCAGCGATCCAGGAACCTGCGGCAACCCGTTCAACCTCAAACCACACCAGCAGTTCTATTCCCTTTGCGTGGGCGTGATCCGAGACCGCTTTGAGTCCGCCAGGGAAACGCTTCCGATCCACCTCCCATGTACCAACCTTGGGCCATCCCCAGTCGCCCCCGTCATTGACGTACCATCCCGCGTCGATCCACCAGGTGGTCAGCGGGATGTTCTCCCGCTGGCAGATGTCCAGGAAAGTGATTTCTCCCTCCTGGGTGGTTTGGGAATGAAAAGGCCAGAAGGAAGCCATGGCGAGTTTCGGTCCCAGTGGCTTGCCGTGATCCAGCGGGAAATTGTGGGAGAACATCCATCGGCGCCAGATGTTCTGCGCGCGCAGCCAGTCGCCCCGATAAAACTGCAAGACGATCAGCGGCGTACGGATTTCTTCGCCAGGATGGAGCACGAGGCGGGTCTGTTCCTGACCGGCCTGGATCCGCAATCCTGTGTCTCCGTCCCGAACGAATCTGGTGGCCCACTGTCCCGGCCAACCGACCGCGATCAGCACCCCTGATCCGGTGCCGAATTCCAGGTTGTAATAAGGCCACGCCCCATTGGTCGGGCGTCCGCCCTCGGGCGCGAACTTCAGGGTGGAATCGGGTTTCAGCACAGCGGTCATCGGCGCGAAACTGTCCATGGCGTACCGGTCGCCGTGGTGATAATGCAGCAGGAACTCCCCATCCCCACCCCGATGGAACACGCTATCCAGCGCCTGGATGGATTCCAGGAGAGGCGTATCCGTCAATCCTTCATTTCTGAAGTACACGGTCCACTCCACGGTGGGGTAATCCTTCCAAACGATGCCCTCGCAACGGACAACCAATCCTGTCTTCGAATCCGCCAATTTCAGGGTGTGCCGTTCCCTGGTTTCATCGACCGGCCCGGTCGTATATTCGCGGTGCCAGTCCGGTAGCAGCCGGGTGGCAGGCTCCTCATCCATCGTGAAAGAGATAAACGGCTCACCGGAACGTTCCGTGGAGCCGAAACACCGCGAAACCCATGCATCCCGGTCTGCGAATTCCTCAGGAGCAGGAACGACACCCGTGATTCCTGAGCACAACAGGACGGCCAGCAATACCGTGGTCATGACCTCGTTCTCCTTTACCCGGGCAGAATACGAGGATCATGCCACAGCCGGTCTGTCGGTCCCGGCGCGGCATCTCCGGGTTGCGCTCCACACCAAAAATTCCGGACAATACCCCCATTCACGCGGAGAAGGATGGCAGCCACCATGATTCCCCAGGGCGGTACAGCGGTTGATTATCTTATTGTGCTGGCGTATTTCGTGGGTGTTACGCTCTTCGGGGTATATTTTGGCCGTTACGCCAAGGGTACCAGCGATTACTTTTTCGGGGGACAGCGCTTTGCGTGGTGGCTCATTGGTTTCTCGTCGATCGCCACAATGGTCGGCAGTTACAGTTTCGTCAAGTACAGCGAAGCGGGTTTCTCGTATGGCCTGTGCAGTTCTCAGAGTTATCTTAACGACTGGTTCTGGGTGCCCATTCTGCTGGTGGTCTGGCTGCCGTTGCTGTATTACCGGCGGATCCAGTCGGTACCCGAATATTTTGACCTTCGTTTCGGCCGCGCCGCGCGGCTGGCCGCTACAGTTTTCATGCTGGTATATCTGATCGGCTACATCGGGATAAACCTGCTGACCCTGGGCAAAGCCATGCAGCCACTGATGGGCTGGAGCGTGATGACCGGCGCGGCAGTGACCTGTGCCCTGGTCACCGCCTATGTGATGGCCGGCGGACAGACCTCGGTGATCATGACGGACCTGCTGCAGGGCGTGATTCTGCTGATTGCCGGTCTGGCACTGTTTGCCGCCGGTATCTGGGAGGCCGGAGGTTTCGGATCTTTCTGGGAGGCCCTTCCGCCCGGTCACCGCTTTCTGTTCTCTGAATGGAACCGTCCCGACTCCTTCAGTTTTATTGGTATCTACGTGCAGGACGGTCTGGCCAATTCCGCCGCGTTCGTATTGATGAATCAAGGCATGATCATGCGTTTTCTGGCGCTGCGTTCCATCCGTGACGCGCGGAAAATGACTGTGCTATGGATTCTGATTCTGTCGCCGCTGGCGGCGATCGCGGTTAGCGGCGCGGGCTGGGCGGCGCGGGCTCTGGTCTCCCAGGGTCAGTTATCCACCACGGCGGAGCGAGCCTTCATTGATGCTGCGGAATTTCTTTGTGCCCCAGGCGTTTTCGGTCTGGTGCTGGCCGCGCTGCTGGCGGCGCTGATGAGTACAGCTGACACGCTGATCAATGCGGTAGCCGCTGTAACCATCAACGATATCTATCGTCCATACCTGGCTCCCAACCGTGAAGACCGGCATTACCTGCTGGTGGCCCGTCTGGTAAGTCTCGGCGCGGCGGCGCTTGGCTTGCTGCTGGTGCCGGTGATGGCACAGGGCACCATCTACCATGCTCATGCCATGTTTACCGCTGCGGTCACGCCGCCCATGGTGGTTGCGATCCTTCTGGGCATGTTCTGGCCCCGTTACAACCATCCCGCGGCTCTGGCCACGCTGGCGGGAGGCGGCCTGCTGAGCATGATCACGTTTATTCCCGGTCTGGACGACCTGCTGATCCGGCCGTTTTCCTTCGGCATGGGCCCGGAAAGTTACGCCTTTACCCGCGCGCTGTTCGGACTGGTGACCAGCGCGGTAATCGGCACGGGCGTTGCCGTGTGTACCCGGCCCCAGCCTATGGCACAGTTGTTGGGTCTGATCGCCGGTACTCAACTGGACGCCATGCACCTGTACAAGGGCGGTGAACCGAACCTCAACGAGGGCCAAACCGCCTACGGCACGGTCCATGTGGACCCGGAAGTGAAGGGCGATTTTGTGGTAACCCTGTCTCCGGCGGTCCGTGACCGGCTTCGGGTTCGGCCTGGTGATATCGTGTATGTATGTGACAGCCGATGGTGGCTTGGCGGTCTGCGCAGTTTCCACGGCCGGGTTACAGATGCACCACCTTCCTCCCATGACAGAGATATCCGGATCACGCCGCACGCGGCGGCCTGGTCCGGTCTGAAAGCAGGCAGCGAAGTGTGGGTGGAGAAAATCTGCTGATCCGTATGGATCCAACGGGAGAACGCACATGAAGCACAAGTTCCTGGGCCAATGGGTCTTCTGGGGATACGGCTTACTCCTGATGGGCTGTGCCCAAGCCTTATTCGCCGAGTCGCTGATCATCCACGTTGCCCCAGACGGCCGGGATACGTGGAAAGGTAGTTTGGAGCGTCCCGCAACGGACGGCACAGATGGTCCGGTGGCTTCACCGGGCGGAGCCGTGAACCGACTTCGGGCGCTGCGTGCATCCGGCGTGAGTTCGGAGACACCCGTCCGGATCATATTTCAGGCAGGACGGTATAGACTGACCGATCCGGTTATCCTGCTCCCCGAAGATTCCGGCGGGCCAAACGCACCGGTTACCTTTGAGGCTGCCCCGGGTGCGGAAGTGATCTTGGACGGAGGCGTTCCGGTGACCGACTGGCGTGTAGAGGCTGACGGTACCTGGACCGCCCCAGTGCCGGCCGGATGCGGCGGGTGGGGTAATCCTGTCAGCGCGCTGTGGATAAACGGACAGCGGCGCGTGCCCGCCCGAATCCCGAATGCCCGGTACGCCTCTGGTGATTTCCCGCGGGACGAGGAACTCTTTTTTCTGGACGGTATCGTCACAGAAAAAGACAGCACCGGCAAAGACGTGCCCAGTCAGACGTCGTTCCGGTTCCGCGCGGGAGACCTCAAAAAGTGGGCCGGACTGGAAGACGCACGGGTGGTCGTCTATCATTCCTGGGCCACGTCCCTGTTGCGGGTGGCTTCCCTGGACGAAGCGGAGCGGATTGTGACCTTCACGGGCCCCGCGCGGTGGCCCTTTGGCCAATGGTCCAAAAATCAGTGGTATTTTGTCGAAAACCTGGATGAAGCCCTGGACCAGCCTGGAGAATGGGTGCACCTCACCCATAAAGGCGTTATCCGTTACAAGCCCATGCCAGGCGAACAGCCAGAATCCGTGACGGCGATGATTCCCCGAATCCAGCAGTTACTCGTGCTGCATGGTGAACCCGAGGCCGGTCGTTTCGTCGAGCATGTGCACTTCCGCGGCATTACCTTTGAACACACGGACTACCCGATTGCTCCCGAAGGCCACAGTGATCCACAGGCGGCGGCATCAGTTAACGGGGCGGTGGAATGGACCGGAGCCCGTCACTGTGTAATCGAAGACTGTAAGATCGCCCATACTGGAAACTATGGGATATGGTTCCGTCGGGGATCCCAAAATAACCTTATGCGCCGCTGCACCCTGTATGACCTCGGAGCCGGCGGCGCGCGGATCGGAGAATGCGGCAGCCCGACATCTGAGAATGAAGCGGCGGGGTGGAATGAGATCGACAACTGCATCTTTCTGGACGGCGGACGAATTTTTCGCGAGGCGGTTGGGCTCTGGATTGGCCGCTCTTCCTATAATCGTCTGGCCCACAATGAAGTGGGGTGGTTCCGGTACACCGGCATTTCCGTGGGATGGTCCTGGGGGTATGATCCGTCCTCCGCACACCACAATATGATCGAATTCAACCATGTTCATCACATCGGTCAGGGCCAGTTGAACGATATGGGGGGGATTTACACCCTGGGGATCTCCCCCGGAACCATCGTCCGCAACAACTGTTTCCACGACATCCGGTCCAATCCCAAACTGTACGGCGGATGGGGTCTGTATACCGACGAGGGCAGTTCCGATATCCTGATGGAGAACAACATCGTCTACAACACCACCACGGGCGGGTTCCATCAGCACTACGGGCGGGAAAACCGGATCGTGAACAATATCCTGGCCTTTTCGGATAACGAACAAATCATCCGATCCCGCCGGGAGGATCATCTGTCCTTTTATTTCCTGCGGAATATCGTCTACTACGACAACGGCCGCCTGCTGGGATCCAACTGGCAGGACGACGCGGCTTTCGTCACAGAGGGGAATCTGTACTGGAATACGGCCGGTCCGGTCCGATTTGGCGATGATGACCTGGCCGGATGGCGCCAACGCGGCCATGACGTGCGCGGTCAGGTTGCGGACCCGAAATTTGCTGATCCCCAAAATGGCGATTTTTCCCTGCCGCCCGACTCCCCGGCACTCGCCATGGGATTCAGCCCCATCGACCGGAGCCGGATCGGCCTCTACGGCAACCCGGAATGGACGAAACTTCCGGAAATCCTGGCGCACCAGTTAGGACTGGACACCCTGACTCCTTAACGGACTGAAACCAGCGCGTCCGAAGCCTCGGCCGCCAGATCAACCCGGCGGCGGATGACCCGGCACCGGAGCGGATCTACCCCCAGGAGTTCCAGGATCTCCCGGGATTTCACAAGCCGTCCATCCCGGGAACAGGTCCGCAGGCGGAGAACTGCCCTGTCTTCCGATGGCACGGTCGCTTCCACGGCAAGTTCTGTAATCAGCGGCTTCAGATCCACCGGTACAACGGCCCGGCCACCAGGGGCAGACCGGTGTTTCACCGACCGAAAAACCATCAACTGATCCTGTTCCAGCAGGGCTTCCACCCGTCTCCATGCTTCGTCCGGCGGGATAGGCAGCATCAGGGTGTAGGTAATAGCGGCCAGATCGGCCATCAGAGATGGAGCATTCAGCGGCACCGGCCGGACCGACCGGACTGAAAACCCCGCGGGAAGTACTGCTGCCAGGGCCTTCCGGGCCGCTTCGGGATCCACTTCGCCCGTCAGTTCCACATCCATGGGATCATCTTCGGTTTCTTCCCCCACTGGGGACGCCAGGGAAAAGGTCACTTTCGGATGGGCGTGAAAGCCCTGGGAATACGCCAGCGGAAGTCCCGCGCGCCGCAGCGCCCGAATCCAGGCTGTCGCACTTTCGAGGTGGCTGAGCAGCCGCACCATACCCACCCGGCCTGTCCGGAAACGCAGCCGGGCCACCGGTGCGGCAGGCTCGGCCTTTATCGGTTCGGATACGCGCGGCGCAACGGTCACCCTCTCCGGCTCAGCGCCAGGCACATCCGGCCTGTTTTCCTCCTGCTGCCGGCGGCCTTTCCGGCTCCGGATAATCATGGTGCCGCAGGCCCTGGGCATGATCTCGACCACGCCGCACCGGTTGCATCTGCCCTTGCGGCAATCGGGTCTGATTTCCAGATCTTGCGCGCGGCACCACTCTTCCGCGAGCCATTCCGGTCTCACCAGGGTGTCGATGTGGTCCCACGGCAGCCGGGTACCCGGTTCACGGGGCCCCAGCGCGGCTTCCACGTCGTACCGGATTTCCTCGACCGCCCGCAGCCACGGATCGACGCGCAGTTTTTCCTCCCAGGTTTCATACCCCGCTCCCGCGCGCCATGCGGCTTCGATCAGGTCACCGGTTTCCCGGCCGCCCCGGCTGATCAGCCCCTCAATGAATGAGGCCGCCGGATTGTGACGGCCGAAATGAATGGACCGGTGCCGGCGGAATCGCTCGAGCAGCAGCCCCTGCCGGCGTTCGGTTTCTTCGCGGCCAATCTGTTCCGCCCACTGGAAAGGCGTGTGCGGCTTGGGCACGAAGGTGGATACCCCGGTGCGGATCATGGCGTCCGGGCGCACCCGTCGTCCCGCCTCCAGGAGCCGGACACACAGGTCCGCGATGGCCAGCACGTCTTCATCCTCCTCGGTGGGCAGGCCGATCATAAAGTAGGTCTTCACGTGACGCCAACCGCGGCGAAAAGCCTCTTCCGCCAGCCGGATCAGGTCTTCATCGGGAATATTTTTGTTGATGACCGCGCGCAGTCTCGGACTGGCCGCCTCGGGCGCGAAGGTCAGGCCGCTGCGCCGCACCCCCGCCACCAGATCCGCCAGTGCCACAGAAAAGGAATCCAGACGGATGGAAGGCAGCGACACGGATGCCATACGCGGACGGGCCGTCTCCACCGCCTGTTCTACCAGTTCCCGGGCCCGGGAATAATCGCAGGTGGACAGGGACACCAGGGATACCCCTTCCACGCCTGTGCTGTCGAGAGCGGTTTGCATCGCCTCCGTGATGGTCCATGTCTCCCGTTCCCGTACCGGACGGGTGATCATTCCCGCCTGACAGAACCGGCAGCCCTGGGTACACCCCCGCAATACTTCGATTCCCGCCGTGTCGTGAATCAGTTGAGCAAACGGTACCACCGGTTTCACGGGCAGTGGGGCCCGATCCAGACTGATGACGGTCCTCCGACGGATCTTCGGTTCCGGAACGGCCATAATCCGGCCTTCGACAGTTTCAACCGGATGCAGCGCGGGAAGATACAGCCCGGGAATGCCTGCCAGGGCATCCAGGCGCCGGTTCCGTGGGGCCCGCCGCAAAGGCAGCAAGGCGTCGGCTATCTCCAGAATAGCCTCCTCTCCGTCTCCTATCAGAAAGGCATCCACGAAAGCCGCGAGCGGTTCAGGATTTACTGCGCACGGTCCGCCCGCGATCACCAGCGGCGCGTCCGCCGGTCTGTCCGCGGACCGCACTGGCAGTCCCGCGAGATCCAGCATTTCCAGCACGTTCACATAGGTCAGTTCGGACTGGAGCGTAAAGCCGATGACATCCGCCTCGGCCACCGGATCCCGGGACTCCAGCAAAAACAGACAAAACCCGGATTCTCGAAGCCGCGCGGCCAGGTCTGGCGCGGGCAGACATACCCGCTCCGCCCATATCTCCTCTCGCGCGTTCAGGATGGAGTAGAGAATCTGCAGGCCAAGGTTTCCCAGGCCGAGTTCATACAGATCCGGAAAGGCCAGAGCCACGCGCAGTCTCACCCGCGCGGGATCCTTGACGACGGTATTCCATTCGCCGCCCACGTACCGCGACGGCTTTTCCACCCCGGCCAGCAGTTCCTCCAGGGGATGATTCCAATGATGTGTCATGATGTGCATGTCATTCCCGTAGCAAATAAACACCCAGGAGCGCAGCCGCCACAGGCTTCGAATCGGCTGTTTCAGAAACACCACCATATCACAGAATCGTCCCCATTCACCTGATGGAACGGATATCAGATCCTCCGGCACAGACGGGATGAAGGCTTGCGCGGCAAGCACTCCCCGTGATAAAATTCATTGTCGTGGGCGATTAGCTCAGTTGGTTAGAGCGCTGTCTTCACACGGCAGAGGTCACTGGTTCGAGCCCAGTATCGCCCACCATTTTCTTTTTTATTTTCTTTTTTCTTTCCAGGGCGGGTTCTTCTTCCTGCGATGGGGGATCCAGGCATTCCCGCAAAGACAGATTTCATGGCGCCCTACATCTCTTTCCGGTCCCGCACTTCAACCCGCGGTTAACGCGAATCAGGTGCGCGTAACTGTCCTCCCGATATTCAATTTTTTAACCCATTCCTAATTTTTCCCTTGCAATTTTGGCGATGGTGTGGTACAGTTGAGTTGGAAGCGACGCCTGAGCGGTTGCGGCCGGAGACAGCGGAAGCGCAAGCAAACGTTGAATTCAGGGTAGCAACTAGAGGAGGCTAAACTCAGAAACAATTCCGGTCGCTTCCGACGGGCTCGTAACGGCCGGAACTGAATTTCGGGTGCGCCTGCAGCACCCATGAGATGGGTTCGACCCGCCTGCGGGCAGGTCAGTCGGTGGCGGACATCCCGGATTCAGTAAAGGCCGGGGCGCGGGAGTTGCGTGGCCGGAACAAAGACTTTGTAAAGGTCCCGAACAGGACCCGAGGCCCATGTGGAGCGGCCACAGTGAAGACGCGAAGTCTTCAGGAACGTGACTTCCGCGCCATTCTTTTACTCAGGGTGATTTTCCGGCAGTTCAGCCACAGGTGCACCAACTCCCGTCCATTCTTTCCAGCCACACATCGGCTGTTCGGTTCCGCGTGACCGGCCGTTCGTGATACACTGAACAGGCCTGATCAGCGCGGGGATACGCCCATGAACGGAAACGACCGAATCTGGTGGCTTGTTGCGGGGACAATGGTGACCCTGCTGGCCGGAGCGGTCCTCTACAGGGTTGTTTTTTCGGGGACTGTCCCGTCGGGATTGCCCGCGGATCAGCCGCCGCAGCCTCCCAATCCGCCCGCGGCGGTTACGCCGGAACCGGCTCCTCCCCCCACGCCCATGCGTCCCGAAATAAACGCCGCCCTCTTCGACCGGCTGCTCTATGGGATGACCGAAACAGATGTACGGGCCATACTCCAGACCGATCCCGATACCACAAAAACGGAATATATCCCAGCGGGTGAATTCACTGAACCCCGGCGAATCTACTGGATGATCTGGGAAGACCTCGAGAAAAAACGACGTTTGCGTCTGGGACTTGTCAACGGCAAACTGGAAGAGAAAGTGCTCGAACTGATTGAAAAGGACACACCATGATTCGGAGGACTGCCCTGATAACAGCCCTCATCGGACTGAATGCCTGCGCGCTGGCGGATGATTCAAATATCCTGCGGGTCATGACGTTCAACATCCGTTACGGCACGGCTCCGGACGGTGAAAATCACTGGCTAAAACGGCGGGAACTGCTGGCGGATACGATCATCCAATACCGGCCCGACGTGCTCGGACTCCAGGAGTGTCTTCAGGAGCAGGCCGAGTTCCTGCAGGAACATCTGTCCGACTACGCCTGGTTCGGCCTGGGACGCAACCGCGACGGATCCAGCGAAATGACAGCGGTGTTCTACCGGAAAGACCGTTTGGCGCCGCTGCTGATGGAATATTTCTGGCTGAGCGACACACCCGAGGAGCCGGGATCCGTCGGATGGGATGCCCGAATCACGCGGATGGCCACTCGTCTGCGGCTGTTCAACCGGCAGACTGGCCGCCGATTCACCCTGGTGAACACGCATTTTGATCACATCGGCGAAAAGGCTCGTGAAGCATCGGTAGGCGTGGTGGTCCGCAGGCTGGAACAGTGTCCACCCCCCACTGAGGAGCCGGTGATTTTCATCGGTGATTTTAATGCCGCGGCCGGGAAATCAGCGCCCTACACCGCCGCGATGAACGCGGGATTCCGGGACGCCTGGGTTGAATCACCTGAAAAGAAGGGACCGTCCATCACTTTCAATGGATTCAAACCTGTCGACCCCGCCGCGGACGAACGGATTGACTGGATTCTGTTCAAAGGACCGGTTGAGCCCGTATGGTGCGAAACCATCGACCGGAGCGAGAACGGCCGATACCCTTCAGATCATTTCCCGGTCTTCGCGGTGTTTCGTCTGCCCTGAGGGCGGCGGGACCTCCGTATTGCAACCGGGTATCTCTTGCCGGGTGGAACTGGCCGCTTCGGTGTTTCAGCAGCGGGCGAACCAAGTGACGCGGCAGTTGCCGCCTTTACGTGGGGGACTGGATTGCGGGCCGGCTTCCGCATGATAAACAGGTAGTTAAATCCCCGCAGAAAGAAGTTGCCCTCCACGGCCGCCCGATGCCAGTGGGGATATTCCAGTTTCCGGTTATGCCGGGCCACGCAGATAATGTCCACCGGCTCAAAATACTTGCGCAGGATCCCGAACAGTTCAAACCCGATCGGACAGAACGGTTTGTTCTTTTTGAACGAATCACACACGTACAGTGCCATGTGTCGGTTTGGACGCAACACGCGGTAGATTTCCCGGATGACCTGTTCCATGGCCTCGTAATAGGCCGGTTCACGGGCGTCCAGTTTACCGATACACCGGGGATCATCACTGTACCGCAGGTGGGTGGAATAGGGCGGATCCACAAACACAAAATCCACCTTCTCATCCTGCAGAGGCAACTGCCTGGCGTCCTGGCGGAATACGTCCGGACGGGTGGGTTGCAGGTCATAGCCCAGAGCCCGCCGTTCCAGTTCCCGGGCTACGTCCAGGGTAGTTCCGCTGCCAGCCATGGG
>Ga0308390_1001870_pt1 | contig 13249 bp, 5 predicted proteins | sample Hotspr2Sample149_FD_202358 | JGI IMG/M metagenome (GOLD analysis project Ga0308390, IMG submission 202358) | Hot spring phototrophic mat microbial communities from Mushroom Spring, Yellowstone National Park, Wyoming, United States - 20040719_149 ...
AAGCAACCATTCGCTTGTGGCTGTTTGCCTTTTCATTCCCAAAAGAAAGGAGATGCCGTTGGGTAACATTATCATTTGAGAGAATGAATGGCTTTCGGTAACATTATCATTTGGCTTGACACGGAGGTAGACCAGTTGCAAATGATGGCTGCACAGGACATGAGTACAGAAACCATGCTTCGGGCAGACGATGGAGTGCGGCAGCCATGCTTCCGCAAAGGCGCAGGCAAGACTATGGTGCTCGAACAGCGGCCGGATTCGCTCATTGGTGACCTGTGCTTGAACACTCTTGGAGTGAGCCAATCCGTGTCAGGCAGAAAAACGGCGCGATCCTGCTGCCTGGCAAATAGCAGGCAAAAAATGGCAGTCAAAAGGCAGTCTGGTTTGTTAGGGTTAACTCAAAAAAGTCTTCGATTCATTATGAGGAGTGTGAAAAATGAACCGAAAAGACTTACGGAAAAATTGTTTGCTGTCGGGCGGCTGGGATTCCTCTTGCTCCTGACCATCAGTTAGATGAAGTGGGGTAGCCCAACCAACCTGCCGCAGGCACAGGCGGGTTTTTTGCCTTCTGAGCGCCGCCTCTCGCTTGATAACAGACTTGCTGCTGTGAATGACCTCACCTGGCAGGTTGAGATTGTCGATCCCGCCAACTCTGCAGGCGAATCTGTATCTTTGAAACTGGACTCGAACGATCAACCTCACCTCAGTTATGTTGATCAGAGCACCAGAGAATTGAAATATGCATATCGCCAGCAGGGGGGAAGATGGCATCTGGAAACAGTTGCCGGCAATGTTTATTACCAGACTGGAACTTCCCTTGCGCTTGACAGACAGGGAAAACCGCACATTGCCTGCTTCTCTTGGTCTGCTATTGCCTTTATCCTGGCAAGGTTTGATGGTGGATAACCGAAACCGTTCATCAAGCTAGGGGGTTTTACCCCTCGCTTGCCTTAGACAGTCAACAACGTCCCCATCTCAGCTATGATCTGGATGGGGTTATCTGGTATGCCTATCGCCAGCAAGACGGGTGGGGGAGAAGGGTTGTAGAAAGTGTGGGGATTGTGAACGTCTCCAATTCTCTCGCCCTGGATCAGAACGATAATGCTCGGATCAGTTACTACTTTTATCATAGCAGCAATCTTTAGTACGCGTGCTGGATGGGGATAAATTGGGATATCAGGACAGTTGATTCCTGGGGAGATGCAGGCTTTTGGAACTCGCTGGCTTTAGATGCGCAGGATTATCCGCACATCAGTTACTATGAGTTATCAGATAGAGATCTGAAATATGCTTACCAGGACTCGCAGGGATGGCATCTTGAAACAGTTGATGGGGAAGGTGAGGTTGGAGAATACAACTCCATTACTATCGATCAACAGGGTCAGCCACATATAGCCTACTGGAAAGAGACCGCCTCGGGTCTTGAGTTGAAGTATGCCGTAAAAGAGGCTGGTGAATGGCAGATCCAGACGGTGGCGCCTAACGTCTCTACTTGGCCGATGGTCCATCCAATTCTGTCTTTAGCCCTTGACTCACAGGATTATCCTCATCTTGGCTATCCTGGGGGTAGCCTGAGGCACGCCTGGCTGGGTGAAGAGACGAGCGGTTTCTTCCTTTACTTACCCTTAATCTTGCGGTCGCCCTGACGCCCCGGTTGCCTTGCTCCAGACAGGATCAAACTCGATCCGCCCGGGGAAGGATTTTCCCGAGCGGATACCGCAGGTATTTGCCCGCTTTAGCGTTTGGGTTTAACAGCCCGCTTGCGGCGCATAGCCAGGAAGCTGGCCGCGCTCCCGACTGGAAAGAGGCGGGTGTAGCCCCAACCAAAGAGCAACATCAGCAGTGGCAGCCAGAACGGCAACGTCCGCTCACTCCTAGCTGATAGGCTAAGCAAACCTATGCTGGTCGGTGAAAAAGTGAGCCGGTAGTCCTCCACTTCCCCACCTTCTGCTAGACCGGTCCAGCTGATGGCTGTGCTACTAGAACATGTTCCATTGCTATCTCGCGGCACGATCCGGAAGCGGGCAAACATGGTTGCGCTGTTTGCTGCATTTCCAGGCAAATTAAAGGTGAAAGAATAAGAACCATTGCTTACAGGTTGGTTGTCAATAATTTTTTCATAATTGTCGTCAAAGGTTTTATCTGCCCCAAAGTTCGTTCCATCCCAGAAATCCAACCAGGCACTCAAACAGCCATCCCCGCCACTGACCGTCACCTTCAGCTCCCCTTGCCCATCGCTCCAATTGCCGCTGAAGGTCACGCCATCGTCGTAACTGTCGCTGCTTGCCAAGTCACTCTCTTGTCCATCTGCTTCGTAGGAGATGTCATTGCCAAGGCGCAAACCGCTAAAGCGGTGGCGGGCGCCTCCGTTAGCTAACAGGGTTATGGCATAGCCAGATGGCAGATCGCCAAAGTCCATTCCTTCGCCATCGGTGTCGCTGGCGGTGTTGTCACCAGGGGTGCTATCGGCCGGGTGCGAGACGGTAACGGTGTTGGTCAGGTTACCGCTTGCCGAGATGGAGAGATTGGCAGCGACAGTATAGGTGATGATAGCGCTGGCAGGCAAATCCACCGTGTCAGAGAAGTTGGTGGTGATGAAGCCGCCGGAGCCGGTGCAGGTGGCGCCGCCGGTGGTCACACATGTCCACGACCAGGAGGTGAATTGCGCCGGGATGTTATCCGTGACGCTCACGCCCAGGGCATCGCTCGGCCCGATGTTGGTGACGGTGATGGTGTAGGTCAGCGTGCCGCCGGGGATGTAGGTCAAGACGCCGTCGGTCTTGCTGATGCGCAGATCGGGCGCGGCCTCCAGCGGCGTGGTGTCGCTGCCGCTGTTGTCGGCCGGCGTCGGGTCTGGCCCGTTCGTCCCGTCATCGCCGATGACGGCGGTGTTGGCGATCTGCGTCACGCCGAGTGGGACGGGATTGACGACCGTCAGGACGAAATCCACCGAGCCGCTTGCGCCGGCGTTGAGCGTGCCGACCGTGAAGGTGCACACACTGCCCGCATTGTTGTCCGGGATGCACGTCCAGCCTGAGCCGGTGTAGGTGGTGTGGGCCGGCACCGTCTCGGTCAGGATCACACCGGTCGCGCCCTGATTGCCGACGTTGGTGTAGGTGAGGGTGTAGGTGAGCACGCCGCCGGGCATGGTGCTCACGCCGCCGTCGGTCTTGGTGATGGTCAGGTCGGGCGCGGCCTCCAGCGGCGTGGCCTCGCTCGAAGTGTTGTCGGCCGGCGTCGGGTCTGGCCCGTTCGTCCCGTCATTGCCGATGATGGCGGTGTTGGCGATCTGCGTCACGCCCGCCGGCACCGTCGTATTGACGGTCACGACGAACGTCGCCGAGCCGCTTGCGCCGGCGTTGAGCGCGCCCACCGAGAAGGTGCACACGCTGCCCGCGTTGTTGTCCGGGATGCACGTCCAGCCTGAGCCGGTGTAGGTGGTGTGGGCCGGCACCGTCTCGGTCAGGATCACACCGGTCGCGCCCTGATTGCCGACGTTGGTGTAGGTGAGCGTGTAGGTGAGCACGCTGCCGGGCGTGACGGTCACGCCGCCGTCGGTCTTGCTGATTTGCAGATCGGGCGCGGCCTCCAGCGGCGTGGTGTCGCTGCCGCTGTTGTCGGCCGGCGTCGGGTCTGGCCCGTTCGTCCCGTCATCGCCGATGATGGCGGTGTTGGCGATCTGCGTCACGCCCGCCGGCACCGTCGCATTGACGGTCACGACGAACGTCGCACTGCCGCTTGCGCCGGCGTTGAGCGCGCCCACCGAGAAGGTGCACATGCTGCCCGCGTTGTTGTCCGGGATGCACGTCCAGCCTGAGCCAGTGAAGGTGGTATGGGCCGGCACCGTCTCGGTCAAGATCACGCCGGTCGCACCCTGGTTGCCGACGTTGGTATAGGTGAGCGTGTAGGTCAGCACCGCGCCAGGCATGGTGCTCACGCCGCCGTCGGTCTTGCTGATTTGCAGATCGGGCGCGGCCTCCAGCGGCGTGGTGTCGCTGCCGCTGTTGTCACCCGGCGTCGGGTCTGGCCCATTCGTCCCGTCATCGCCAATGACGACGGTATTGGCGATCTGCGTCACGCCCGCCGGCACCGTCGCATTGACGGTCACGACGAACGTCGCCGAGCCGCTTGCGCCGGCGTTGAGCGCGCCCACCGAGAAGGTGCACACGCTGCCCGCGTTGTTGTCCGGGATGCACGTCCAGCCTGAGCCGGTGTAGGTGGTGTGGGCCGGCACCGTCTCGGTCAGGATCACACCGGTCGCGCCCTGATTGCCGACGTTGGTGTAGGTGAGCGTGTAGGTGAGCACGCTGCCGGGCGTGACGGTCACGCCGCCGTCGGTCTTGGTGATGGTCAGGTCAGGATAGGTCAGGGTGACGTTTTCAGGATCGCTATCGGCGTAGTCGTTGAGGCCGCCCACGCCATCAGCGCCGGTGCGCTCGTTGGGATCGGTGCCGTCCAGCGAGGTCCAGGTCATCGAGGCGGTGTTGGTCAGCACGTCGCCGGGGTTCGGCGGGCCGGGCGGGCCATTCACCGTGACCTGGTAGGACAGGCTGGCGGTGTTGCCCACCGGCAGCGAGCAGGGAGCGGAGCAGGTCCAGGTCAGGGTAGGCGCGGCGGTGTCGTTGGTCGTCCAGCCGGCGGGGGCGGAGATGGAGCCGGCGACGTAGGTCAGGCCAGCCGGAATGGTATCGGTGATGACGATGTCGTAGGCGGTGGAGGTGCTGCTCGCCAGGTGGCTGACGGTCAGGGTATAGGTGAGGGTCTGACCGTAAGCCGGGGTGGTGTCGTCGGCGGATTTCACGATGTTCAGTTCGGGCTCGAGGACAGTGACCTTCTCGGCGGTGGGGTCGGCGAGGGTGGTCGTCCCGGTATCGGGATCGTTGTAGGTGAGCGAGGCGGTGTTGGCCAGCACCGTGCCGTTCTGGTTGCCCAGTTCGTTGTTGACGCGAGCGGTGACGAAGATGACGAAGGCGTTGTTGTTGGTCACGTTATCGGCGGCGGTGGTGACGTTGCCGAAGTCGAGGCTGATGTCATCACCGGAACCACAGGCGCCTGCACAGGTGAAGGTCGGCGGATTGTTGGTGAAACTGCCGTTGTAATCCGCCGTCAGCAAGCCGCCGCTGGCCGCCGCCGTGGTGACCACGCTATGGCTGACGTAAACCAGGCCGACGGGCAGGTTGTCGGTCACGACCAGGGATTGGGTCACGCCTTCGGGCAGGGTGACCAGGATGGGGAAGGTGACGGTGGCGCCGATGGGCGCGCTGGCCGGGGTGGGGGTGCGCTTGTCAATTTGCGGCGCGGAGAGGGGAGCGCTTGCGCTGGCGGAAACGAAGTACTTGTTGACGCCTCCAGAGCCGTTGCGTTCACCAGTGCCCGAACCGCTTGCCCCCGGCGTAACCGAGCCGGTGGGATTAGGAGAAGCGCCGTTGCTGCCAGGCAGCGAGGTGTAGGTGACGGTGGCGCTGTTGGGGATGGTGTAGCCGGCCGGGGCGGTGGCGGCGACCGTGCCAGTGATAGTCAGTGTAATCGTCTGACCAGGGTCGAGACAGGTGGCGGTGAAGGTCAGGTTGTTGCCGGTGAAACTGCCGCCGTTGTGGCTGAAGACGGTCGTGCCGCCGCCGTTGCCCACGCAGGTGGCGCCCTGGGTAGTGGTGATGCTGGAGACGGTGAGACCCGTCAGGTTGGCATCGAAATTGTCGGTCAGATTCAGGTCAAAGGCAGTAGCGCAGTTTGCTGATCCACTACTTCCCTGACAGCCGCTCGCCAGCGAGGTAATTTTCAATTCATAAGTGACCGCATCGCCAGCATCGGTTGGGGCAGGCGGAAGCAGAGATTTGCTCAATCGGAGATCGGGCTCGGCAATATACACCCTAACACTGGCGGAATTGGGGCCATTCTGGGTGCCATTAATGGTGACCGCAAAGTAGTTGTCGCGGGCATCACCAGCGTCGTTGCTTCCGGGGCTGGTGTTATCTACCAGGGCGTTGAACTCGAGGATGACGTATTCGGCGTCGGCGTCGCTGTCGTTATTCGTCAGCGTGCCGAGTTTGAAGTAGGGGTCGCTACCGGTGTTGTAGGTATCCACATCGGTAGAAGTGCTGTTGGTGCTGCCCACGTTGTTATCGGCCAGCGCCGGACAAGAGGCAGGGATGGCGGGGGTGGTGCCGTTGGCGGTGCTGCCGGTCAAAAAGCAATTCGGGTTGGTAATTCCCGGCACGGGCAGCGTGCCATAGTTGGTGGAGGTGATTCCCGCGCCGTTGGAGACGAAGGCGACTTTGGCGGTGCCGTCATCCAGGTAGGTCAGGCCGGTGGGCAGGTAATCGCGAATCTGAAAGTTGGTGCTGGTGCCTTCGGGCAACTGTACCACCAGGCGATAACGGATGATCTCGCCGATGGCGACGCGCTCGGTGCCGCCGACGACCCCGGTATGGGCTTCGGAGGTGGCGAGCAGGTACTTGGACGGAGCTACATTGTTGATGGTCACGGTTGCCTGGCCCTGGGTGCGATAGTCGTTCAACACGCCGGAGTGCAGCAAACCATCCGCGCCGGTGCGTTCATCGGAGGCGGTATTGTAGAGCGAGCGATCGCTCACCGCGCCGGAGAGGCTGGTCCAGCGCGTCTCGGCGGTGTTGGTGATGACTTGGCCGGGCGTAACGCTGTAATCCACGGTGGCGTTGAAGGTGATGGTACAGGTCTCGCCGGGGTCGAGTTGGGAGACGGAGCCGGTCAGGGTGGGCGTGTCGCTGAGAGTGAGTGTGTGTGTGATACATGAACCGCTCAGGGTGGTGGCGGTGTAAGTCAGTCCGCTGGGAACAGTGTCGCTCCAGGTGACATCGTAGGCGGTGGTCGAGCTGCTGACCGGGTTGGTCAACGTCACGGTGAATGTGACGGTGTTGCCGGCGTCGGTGTTCGTGGGGACGACCACTTTGCCCGTGTTGACGGTCGGCTCAATGACGGTCACGTTCGGGGCGGAGACGGCAGGCAGGCTGTTGCCCGTCCAGGAGAAGACGGCGGAGTTGTTCAACTGCGTCCCGGACTGGTTGCCGGTCACATCCAGAACGACGGCAGTATAGCGGATGGTAATCGTCTCAGGAGTGGAGTTGACGACATCCGCATTGGTGATATTGGCTAAATTAAAGACGACCGATTGGCCTCCTCCGCTGACGGTCGGGTTGGTCGGGGCGTTGCAGGCAGCCGCAAAGCCGCCGGGCAATGTCGTTGTTAGGAGGGAGGAGGGCGTAATGCTCACGCAATCCACGAATGCCAGCCCGGCGTCGAGCGTATCCGTCACCACGGCATTGGGCGTTATCCCTTCTGGAATGGTCAGGGTTAGATCGTAGGTGACCAGTTCGCCGATCACCGCCTGCGTGCTGGAGTTGACGGCATTATTGATCTCGGTGCCGACCAGGGTTTTGGCGGCCTGAGGAGAAGAAATGGTTACCGTTGCCGGGTCGCTGGCGGTGTAGTCGTTATTCGTTCCGCCGCAACCGGCGGTGTTGCCCGTGCGCTCGCAGGAAAGGGTGTTGTTGGGCGTCTGCTGGCCGATATTGCCGGGCAAACTGCTCCAGTCTATGTTGGCAGTGTTGATGATCGTCTGGCCGGGCGAGACCGAGCCGTTGAGCGTGACCTGGTAGGTGACGGTGACGGAGCAGCCCAGCGGGAAGGGGGTGACGGTAACGTCCACCATCGTGGCGGTGGAGTTATTGGTTACAGTCGGCGAGCCGCAGCCAGCGCCAGGCGTGACGGTGATGCTGGCAAGGTTGAGCGTGACGGGCAGGGTCGAGAGGTCATCGCGCAGGTGGGCCTCGAAGGCGTCGGCGTTGCTGGCGCCAGTGTGGGAGAGGACCGCCGTGTAGGTGATGGTATCGCCGGCGTCGCCAGTGGTGGGCGCGGCGGTTTTGTTCACCTGCAGGGTGGGTTCGACGATGACGACATCCGGTGCGGAGGCGTTGGCGCTTCCACCCGTCCACGAAAAGGTCGCGGCGTTGTTGCGCCCCACGCCGCGGTTGATGCTGGCGCTGTTCAGCACGACGGCGGTGTACTGGATGGTGATGGTCTCTGGGGTGCTGTTGTCCGTATCGCTGTTGGTGATGTCGCCGAAGTTGTAAGTCAACACGCGGGCGTTCGCTTCACCAGACTCCATGATTCCGCCCGAATTGTTTGAGATGACTGCGTTCGCGCAGTTGAATCCGCCCGTGGCCGAGACGGAGGAGGAGGCGGTGATGCTATCGCACGAGACGAAAGCCAGGCCGGGATCGAGCGTATCGCTGAAAACGGCATTGGGGGTGGTGCCTTCCGGCACGGTGATGGTGACGGTGTAGGTGACCATCTCGCCCACAGCCACGTTGGGGTCAGTGGTGAAAGTCTGGTTGGTGGAAGTCAGGGCTTTCGAGAGCAACGGTTTGGTAATCGTCACGCTGGCGGTGTCGGTCGGGTCGTCGCCGGTGTGGTCGGGACCGCCTTCAGTGCCGGCGTAGTTGAAGAGGGTGGCGGTGTTGGTGAGGGTTTGGCCTACCTGGACGGAGGTGTTGAGCGTGACCAGGTAGGTGATAACGGCGATGTTGCGACCGGTGTTCACCGACGAGCCATCCGGGTTCTTGCCGGGGTCGAGGGCGCCGGCGGGCAGGTTGGTGGGACCGGGATCGTTCAGTTCGATACCTTGATCGAAGAGCCCGGTGCCGCCGCCTACGTTGCTGTAAGTGAAAGCCGCGCCCGTGCCGTCGGTGACGCAGACTGAGCCGGATACGAGGGTCATGCCGGCGGGCAGGCTGTCTTTCACCCGCACGTCGAAAGCGCTGTAACGCCCGGTGTTTTCCAGGATGATGGCCATCATCACCTGATCGCCAGCGTCCACACCACTCAGGTTGCTGTTGACCGGGTTGCTCGCCAGGCCGGGAGAGGTGATCGTTCCAGTAAATGCCGGGCATCCGCTGCCAGTGAAGGTCACCGGGCCAACGGTGGAAGGAGAGAAGACCCCGGCAGGGTTATTCGTCCACACCACGCCTTTGGAGATGCCCACCACCGGCTCCTGGAGTTGAACCTGGACGATGGCGTCAGAGGTACTGCTGCTGGAGTTGGTGCTGCCTTCCTGCGCGTTCGCCAGGTTGGTCAGGTAGAGACCATCGGCGAAGGGCTGATTGTTGACGGTGACGGTGAAGAGCAGTTCAATCGTGCTGGGAGAGTTGGCGCTTGAATCGTAATCGCCGTAGGTCCAGGTGATGCTGTTGGCGGCGCTGTTGGTGGTGAGGGTGGGTGTGACCCCGCTGAACGTATTGGAGGGTCCGAGGCAGGAAACGCCCGCCAGCGGTATGCCGCAGGCGGTATTGTTGAATGTGGTCACTTCGGTAGCGCTGTAAATCGGCAGGGGCAGGTAGTCGGTGATGACCAGGTCCTCGAAGTCGCTGGTGGGCAGTGTGTAGGTGATGCGGTAGGTGACGGTATCGCCTGGCGCAATGCGCACCGGTGAGGGGATGGAGGTGTTGCCGTTGAGAGCATAGATGGATTTGGAAATCGTGCCGCGCGGGATGCTGACGGAGGCGGCGCTGGTATCGGCTTCGCTCCGGCCGGTGAGCGTGCTGGCATCGCTGGTGGAGAGCAGGTCGCCGTTGATGGTGACGTTATCGTTCAAGATGTCGCCCTGGTCCACACTGGGGTCGCCGCTGGGGTAAGTGTCGGTGAAGTTCTCCTGGATGACGGTGCGGAAGACGATGGTGCCGGTGGTGGGGCCGTCGTTGTAGGAGTTGCAGTTCGGGTCGCCGCTGCCCGTGCCGCCGGTCGGCACGCAGCCGCCGATGAGTTTGCCATTCTGGCCGCGGGCGATGATTTCATCTGAAACGCGGAATGTGATGGTGGTGGAGCCGTCAGTACCGTCGGGTGGTGGGTTAGGTCCCGTATTGCCAATCTGGGATGTGTCCACTGTATAGTTTGCCGCGTTCATTGGGGCAGCGATCAGAGTATAACCATTGCCATTGATTTGCAGCGTGGGAGTAAAGGATGAGTCAAAATGTTGCCCATCTGAGATAGTATCCTTAACTACCACATTCTGGAAGGCGAAGAAATCAGAGACCTGGAAGTTGAGCGTGTATTCCAGCACGGCGCCGGGCTTGGGAATGCCGCCGCCCACCACGCTGACCGATTTCTGAATGGCGATGGATTTGTCGGTCAGGGTGTGTTCGCAGCCGGCCGGGTTCTGGGTGAACGTTCCGCCAGTATCGCGAGGATCAAGAGGTATGGCCCATGTTCCGCCAGCACTGGCGTTGTTACAGGAGGTAGCATCATCACCGGTGATGGGGTCAATAACGGAAGCGTTAGTGGAATCGCGCAGGGGGATGTAATACTCGAAAGTCATTGTCACCGTGCCGCTGACCGAACCGCTGAAGTTGCAGGAGAGCGTCCCCCCAGGGGTGGAGGTGGAAGGCAATGTGCAGGAAGCCCCGGCCGGGTTGGTGCTGACCAGCGAGACGAACTGCATGTTGTTCGGCAGCACATCGGTCAGGTTGAAGGCGGTCATGCTCTGACCGGGAGCAATCTGGGCGGTGACGGTATAGCGACGCGGAAAGTTGGGGCCGGTGGCCGTCTCGTCTTCGGGACCGTTGTAGGATTTGGAAAGAGTGAGCAGGGTGGGGGTAACGTTCGTCGAGACCGGGCTGCCGGTAATCGGCGGGTCGGTGAGGGGATTATTCAGCGGGTCGGCGCCGAACATGAATCCGCCTTGCGCCTGAATGGGCAGTGCTACGCCCAGGTCGGCGTAGTTGCTCAGGTTCGCATTGACGGTGACTGTGGCCGGCGGCTGCGCCGGGACAAACGAGCCGAAGGGCAGGGTGATGACCACCAGTTGCCAGGTGAAGGGCGAATACAGCCCCGGCGGTTGGGCCGGGCAGGTGATGGTTTGCCCGGTGAGCGGATGGGTGACGGTGGAACCGGCCGGGCAGTTCAGCACGTTCGTGGTCACCGATTGGCCGAGATAACTGGCACTGACGAAAGAGATGCCATCGTTCGGCCCGCCGCCAGAAAGCCCATCCGCGCCGCTCAGCGGCAGGAAGAGGTCAATATAGGGGCCGTAGCCGGTATCGGAACCGATGTTGTCGAAGGTGACGGTGATGGTCAATGCGTCGCCAATGAAAGGATAGGCGGGGGCGTTGAGGTTCACACTCGGCAGCGGGTCAGGCGCAAAGAGCGGTTTTAGCGCTGGCGCAGCTTTCACTGTGGGGATGGATATTGTCGATGGTAAAGAGAGGAAGATGAGCTGAATGAAAACAATCACAAAACGGTAAAATGATCGCTGTTTCATAGCCTTTCTCCTTAGGGGATTTGATCAAACGCTAAATTCCGTACAGTGGATCTTGTTGCTGGCAGGGATGTCTTTCTCCGAAAAAGGCAGGGGATTATTAGCAGGGGTTGCTGAGCACAGTTAAAGCTGCACTTCAACTTAAGGGTGCGATAATGGTGCTTAAGAAAGAAAAACGTCATCTCGTAAAAACATTACTAAGATAACATTATATTTGCGTAACGCCGATCAGGTACTCTAAGTGCTGTTTTCCGGAAAATCGAAATAAATTAATTTTTTAATAAATATCACAAAAACGGTTGATTGTCAATCACTTTCCACAAAAGTTTGTGAAAAACACTTGACAAAATCGTCACTTTCTGCTATTATTTCGTAGTACGAAATAATATGAAAGCGCTCAATTCTCGCTATCGTCACTCTCCCGCTGGTCAGCTTGCCGTTGCGCTCTATCGCATATCGCAAGCCATCCAGTATTTGCTCCGCCAGCGCGCCGAACAGGAAAGCCTTTCAGCCGCTCAGGTGCAGGCTTTGCTCTTTCTCAAACACAGTCGCCCTTCAGCTCATACGATGGGGGGGCTGGCAAAAGGCATTTCCCTCGCCTACCCGACCATCAGTGCTATGGTGGATGCTCTGGAACGGAAAGGATTGGTGCAACGGAAGGTGCAGGAAAGCGACCGACGAACAATCATGCTCCATCTGACCCCCGAAGGGGAAAAACTCAGTGGCGATTTAGAAAACTTGTTGGATGAAATTGAGCAAGCCATCCAAGCCCTGCCTCAAGCGCAGCAAGAGGCCTTGAATCAGGCCGCCCGGCAAATTATCTACCGCCTCAATGCGGCTGGGTATATTCACCTTCATGAGATGTGCTGGCATTGCCAGTTCTTTCGTCAAAATGCGCACCCTGATGACCCACACGGGCCGCACCACTGTGCCTTTATGGATGCTCCCCTGGCGGAAGCGGACACTTACCTGGATTGCCCCGATTTCCATCCCGATCCAGAAAGGAGGTGAGAGCGATGCCTGTTCCGAGCACCCGTTGAAGAACTTTTTTGAAAAGCTGTGAGCCTACATTTAAATCAACTCTGCTATTAAGAATGCAAATTAACCCTTACAGGTAGGAAGGAGGTAGCGATGAACCAGATTCTAGGTTATACCTATGGCAGCGAACAGGTTGCCAAATCGCCGCTGTCAATGGCGGAGTTCGAAAATCTCAAAAAGGCGGTCTTGTTTAGCGAAGAGGATGAGCGTTACCTGCGTTTGGCCGGCGAAGTGCTCCAGGATCAAATTGAAGAGGTGCTGGATTTATGGTATGGTTTTGTCGGCTCTCAGGCTCATTTGGTGTATTACTTCACCGATGGCAAGGGCAATGCGTTGAGCGATTACCTTGCGGCCGTGCGCAAGCGGTTTGGGCAATGGATATTGGACACCTGTAATCGCCTCTATGATCAAGCCTGGTTAAATTATCAGCAAGAAATTGGTTTGCGGCATCACCGCACCAAAAAGAACCAGACGGATGGGGTAAAAGCTGTCGAGCATATCCCGCTGCGTTATCTCATTGCGTTTATCTACCCCATCACGGCAACCATCAAGTCCTTCCTGGCTAAAAAAGGACATAGCGCCGAGGAGGTAGAAAAAATGCATCAAGCCTGGTTTAAGTCGGTTGTCTTACAGATCGCCCTCTGGAGTGTCCCTTACGCCAAAGCTGGCGATCATTGAGTTTTCATGGAGAGCCTCAACTGCGGACTGGTGTGCTCACCTGAGCGGTGATCCGTCCCAGGATGAGCGTACCGGTCCTCTGGTTTGCCAGGAACAGGCTTTGCATGCTTTTCTGGCTCACCTCTGCCGCTCGTACACCACCCAGTTCTCCCACCGCGCCATCTCCTGAAAGCCGGGCGGCGGTGCGGTGGCAAAGCGTTGACTGACCTGATCGGCAAATGGCGTCTCGGTCCGTTGCACCAGCAC
>Ga0308390_1001873_pt1 | contig 13237 bp, 10 predicted proteins | sample Hotspr2Sample149_FD_202358 | JGI IMG/M metagenome (GOLD analysis project Ga0308390, IMG submission 202358) | Hot spring phototrophic mat microbial communities from Mushroom Spring, Yellowstone National Park, Wyoming, United States - 20040719_149 ...
TGTTGGAATGATCGGTTGAATTGAACAAAGGCGGTAGAGTGAATTTGGGTAAATGCTATACAAATGCCGGAACAGAATTCTGCGATTTAGTACAATAGTATCAGTTTTCTTTAGAGAAGGATGTAATTGTTTCTAATCTTCTAATGATGAAAGAGCATTGGGTGACACAACCTTCACAGATTTTTTTGAAACTGGACAACATATTCAAGTCCTATAATGAGGCTGGACGCCAGCATACGGTTCTGGACGGAATTACTACAGAGTTTTTCAAAAGTGAGTTTGTTGCAATTTTGGGTAAGAGTGGGAGCGGTAAATCTACCCTGCTTAATCTGATTGGTAGCGTGGACCGCCCTGACGCAGGGGAAATTTATCTTAATGGTGAACATGTGACTGGCATGGATGATACCCGGCGCACTCTGTTTCGTCGTGAGAAAATCGGGTTTATTTTCCAATCCTTTAATCTGATTCCAACGCTGACCGTTTGGGAGAATATCAAACTTCCACTAGAATTGAATAAAAAAATAAACACCAAGTGGCTGAAGAGGGCGCAGGAATTGGTGGAATTAGTGGGTCTGGGAGACCGCTTGCAGGCATTTCCTGATCGTTTATCAGGTGGCGAACAACAGCGTGTTGCGATTGTGCGTGCTCTGGTGCATGACCCGCTGCTGGTTCTGGCTGATGAACCAACCGGCAATTTAGATGAGGTGACCGGGCGACAAATTATGACCCTGCTGGATCAAATGACGCGGCAGGCGGGTAAGAATCTGGTACTGGTGACTCATTCCCGAGAGGTGGCTTCGCTGGCGGACCGCAATTTCATTCTGGCTTCGGGGAAACTACGGGAATGTTCGAAATCCCAAGAGTGCTGATGGGAAAGAAAATTTCATACTTTTCTTCAGGTTTGTTCAATGTAAGCCTCCGCTATCTCTTGCGGAATCGCTTGCAGAGTATATTAATGCTATTGGGAGTAGCTTTAGGTGTAACATTGCTGGTTGCCATTGATCTGGCGAATGTCAGCGCTCAACGTTCATTTGAGCTCTCGGTTGAAGCGGTGACCGGTAAGGCTACTCATCAGCTTGTAACCGCTGACCCGCGCGGCATAGATGAAAGTGTGTACGTTAATCTACGTATGCAGGGAGTTCATGTCCCTATTGCGCCAGTGTTGCTGGCTTATGTAACAGTTCCACGAATGGAAGGTCGGACATTGCAATTGATGGGCATTGATCCCATTGCTGATGTGCCTTTCCGCAGCTATTTGAGTCTGAATGGACAGGTACCGCTTGAACAATTAGTTTTATTCCTGACAAAGCCTGGCGCTGTTTTCATTGCACGGAACATGGCAGATCAGCATTCTTTGGATATTGGTGAAACTCTTGAGATTGAGATTGGTGGGCAGCGGCGAGAGATCTGGATTGCCGGAATACTTGAGCCGAAAGACGCATTAAGTCGTCGTGCTCTGGATGGGCTTTTGCTGGCAGATATTGCTACCGCACAGGAACTGACTGGACGTGTGGGAAGACTGGACCGTATTGACTTGATTTTGCCCACTGATTCTAATTTGGTGCATTTATTTGCAGAGCGGTTACCACCCGATATACGCCTAGAAGACGCAACTACTCGCAGCGATTCGCTTGAACAGATGACTGCCGCTTTCCGCATTAACCTGACTGCTCTGAGCATGCTGGCTCTGGTGGTTGGTTTGTTTCTTATCTATAATACGATGACATTTGCCGTTGTGCAGCGGCGTGAGCTTTTTGGCACATTGCGCTGTCTTGGCGTAACCCGGCGTGAAATATTTGTCCTGGTTGTAGGTGAGGCTTTTCTGGTGGGAATTTTGGGCAGTACATTGGGAATCATTTCAGGAATTATTCTGGGACGCCAGACTACTCAAATGGTAACTCAGACCATCAATGATCTTTACTTCACCACAACGGTTCAATCCGTAGAGTTGCCTGTGGAAAGTCTAATAAAAGGGGTGTTGGTAGGAGTGACTGCCACTATGCTGGCTGCAGTTTTACCGGCTTGGGAGGCAGCATCGGTTCCGCCGCGAGCGGCGCTTCTGCGTTCTGGCTTGGAGGCACGCACCCGGAGGAAGATCTGGCTGGCTTCGGCTTTGGGGATAGTAACAATTGGTTTGGGTATCGGGTTGTTTTCCTTTCCAGCCGGTGGGCTTTTCGCGGGATTTGTGGGAACTTTTCTTTTGGTAGTGGGGATTGCGCTACTTTCTGCTTTGCTGATGGTTGTCTTTTTGCAAATATCCGTTCATCTCCTAGGAGGCATTATCGGATTTGTAGGGCGGATGGCACCTCGCAGCCTTATTAATTCACTTTCACGCACTTCTGTAGCTGTGGCAGCTTTAATGGTGGCGGTAGCAGTTACCATTGCGGTGAACTTGATGATTGACAGCTTTCGTTATACGGTTACGTTATGGTTGGAGGCAACTTTGCAGGGGGATATTTATATTAGTGCACCAACACTGACTGCTACAATTCCTTCTCAACCGGTTGTCAGAGAAGTTATCAATGTGGTTGAGGTTTTGCCGTCTGCCAGCCGAGTGAATTATTCACGTTCGATTACCGTTGATTCCTCGCAAGGTGCTGTGCGGCTTTCAGCAATCTCAAATGAGCGAATTGGCTGGGAACGGTTATTCCTCAAGCGCTTTGTTCCGCTAGAGCAGATTTGGCAGGCTTTGCAGCAGGGACAGATACTGGTTTCTGAACCGCTGGCTAGGCGCGCTAATCTGTTAACGGAGGGGAGTGTTTTGCGGTTGTTTACTCCCCAAGGCTGGCAGACGTTTCGTATAGCGGGTGTTTATTATGATTATGCTTCCAGTGAAGGGGCAATCTTGATGTCAATGGATGTGTATCAAAAAGTCTGGCAGGATGATTCGGTAACAGCAATTGATCTGCGTCTACGTCCGGGTGCGGATGTAGATCAGACAGTTCAGGATTTGCAGAAAAAGTTGGGCGATGTTCAGGAGTTACTGATACGTCCAAACCGCGTTCTGCGTGCGGCTGTTATGGAAGTGTTTGGCCGTACGTTTGCGATCACAACTGCTCTGCGTTTTTTGGCGACCGTGGTGGCTTTTATCGGTGTGCTAAATGCGCTGTTGCTTCAACAAATCGAGCGCCGTTGGGAAACAGGAGTATTGCAAGCGCTTGGCTTGACAGGCAAACAGCTCTGGCAGCTTGTCATGTTGGAAACAGGGTTGATGGGTTTGTCTGCTGGCTTGCTTGCTGCACCAACCGGTTATGTGCTGGCATTGGTTTTGATTTACGTGATTAATCAGCGTTCATTTGGCTGGACACTCCAGCTTTTACCTCAGCCGGCAGCGTTTTTTCAGGCGCTGGTCATTTCTCTGGCGGCAGCGTTGCTGGCGGGATTGTTCCCTGCCTGGCGAATGAACCGCCTGCAAGCTAGCCAACTAATACGTAATGAATAAAAACATGGAGTTGGGATGAAAAAGTGGTTGTGGATTGTTGGGTTGGTTGTGATTGTGCTTGGAACGGAGGTAGGTATGTCTCGTTCAGGATCACAGCCTGTGCAGATGTCACTTGAAACGTTTCCGGTTATTGAGGGTGAATTTCAGCGCGCGGAGGTTGGACGGCTTTTTTCTTTTCCGGCTGATCATGGGGCGCATCTTGATTATCAGACGGAGTGGTGGTATTACACTGGTAATCTGGTTGCTGAAGATGGACGACTGTTTGGGTTTCAGTTGACATTTTTTCGTCGGGGACTAGTTTCACAATCTGAGCGGGTGCCGCGGGAATCAAGATGGGCTGGTGACCAGATTTACATGGCCCACTTTGCCTTAAGCTGGATCAGCGATCGGCGTTTTGATGCATTTGAACGATTTAGTCGTGAGGCTGTTGGTCTGGCAGGGACGCAGGTTGATCCGCTCTATCGGGTCTGGCTGGAGAATTGGAAGGTTGTTCAAGTTGGAGATAACCAATATCAACTGTTTGCTGAAGCAGGGGATATTATGCTGGATTTGGCACTTCAGGATGTGAAAGGTCCAGTGTTGCAGGGAGTTGCCGGGTACAGTCGGAAAGGACCGGACCCCGGAAATGCATCATATTATTACAGCCAAACTCGTTTGTTGTTGCAAGGGAAGCTAACTGTGCAAAGTCGGGTTCTGAATGTGCACGGTGAAGGGTGGATGGATCATGAGTTTGGCACCAGCACGCTTTCTGGAAACCAGGTTGGCTGGGATTGGTTTGCGTTACAGTTGGATGAAGGAAGTGAATTGATGGTTTATACCATTCGGAATGTGAACGGTGAAACCGATCCTTTTTCCAGTGGTATGATCATCCGTGCAGATTGTTCTACACATCTGCTGAAGTTTGAGGATTTTATACTCAAGGTAACAGACACTTGGAAAAGCCCGCAGACTAGAGCAGTTTATCCAGCGGGCTGGATAATTGAAGTTCCAGAAGAGGAATTGACGCTGCGCGTCAGCCCTCGTCTGGACGATCAGGAATTACATCTTTCGTTTACGTACTGGGAGGGTTCAGTTGAGGCTAGCGGCGAACAGGCTGGCAAGGCTGTCAATGGTCAAGGCTATGCTGAACTAACTGGATACGCACAATCTATGCAGGGCCGTTTTTGAGTGAACAAGTGGGCGGAACGGGACTCGAACCCATGACCTCCTCCTTGTAAGGGAGGCGCTCTAACCAACTGAGCTACCCGCCCAAGCGCTTCAATTATACCCGAAATGGGGCGATTATGTTAAACTCTTAGTGATTTTGTTTCTAAGTTCAATGTATTCACAGAGGGATTGAGATGCGTTTTGTACGTTATCAACGTGGAAATGAGCCGCCGGCTTATGGCTGGTTGTTTGAAGACCGGATAGGGATGATTGAAGGTTCGCCGTTTGGGGATTATCGTCGTCTGGAAGCAGACTTGGAGCTGGTGCGCGTGCGACTGCTCGCACCCGTTACACCGGGAAAAATCATTGCAGTCGGACGAAATTACGCAGATCATGCCCGCGAGCATGGTGCTGAAGTTCCGGAGTTGCCTTTGATTTTTCTAAAGCCGCCCAGTAGTGTGATTGGTCCAGAAGATGCGATATTGCTACCGCCTCAGTCGCAGCAAGTGGAACACGAGGCGGAATTGGCTGTTGTCATTGGGCGCGCCGGACGCTGGATACATCCTGATAATGCTGCCGATTATATTTTAGGATATACCGCTGCAAATGACGTGACGGCACGCGATTTACAGCGACTGGATGGTCAGTGGACGCGCAGTAAAAGTTTTGATACGTTTTGTCCCCTAGGGCCCTGGATTGAGACGGAACTTGATCCTGCGGATGTGATGATCTCATGCCGTGTGGATGGTGAATTGCGCCAGATGGCTTCAACGCGTGAAATGGTCTTCAGTGTTGCTCAACTTGTGGCATTTATATCCTCTATTATGACTCTCAACCCTGGTGATCTGATTCTGACCGGAACACCGGCAGGGGTTGGACCACTATTACCTGGAAATGTGGTTGAGGTGGAAATCGAAGGGGTTGGCATTCTTCGCAATTCGGTCATCGCTGCTGCCGGCAGGACACCGGAAGTCAAAAGATAACGTGGTATAATTTCAACGTTAAGTAACTTTTCATTTCTTTGCTAGAAATCAGGAGAAAGAGGTATGTCAGGTCATTCGCATTGGGCGACCATTAAGCGAAAGAAAAGTGCCAGCGATGCTAAGCGTGGACAGCTTTATACCAAACTGGCGCGTGAGATTGCGCTGGCAGCACGCGAGGGCGGTGGAGACCCGGAGACCAATTTCCGCTTACGATTGGCAGTGGATAAGGCACGCAGCCAGAATATGCCAAAAGACAGCATTGAACGTGCCATAAAGCGCGGTACTGGTGAGAATAAAGAGGGTGCGGCGTTTGAGCAGATTTACTACGAGGGTTACGCTCCACATGGTATTGCTTTGATGATTGAATGTGTGACCGAGAATCGCAATCGCACGGTTGCAGAGGTTCGTCACATTCTCAATCGGGTGGGCGGCACAATGGGTGAGGCTGGTTCAGTAAGCTGGCAATTTTCGCGCAAGGCTTATTTTTCTTTTCCGCTTGGCAAGCATCATTTTGATCGTATTTTTGAGATTGCTGTGGAGGGCGGAGCGGATGATTGCACTGAGAGCGATGGTAACGTTGAAATTGTTGCTCCAGTGGAGTCCTTCAAGATCATCAGCGACTTGTTGCGGAAAGAGGGCATTCAACCAGAGGAAGCTCAACTGCGCATGATCCCCAATCAGGAAGTAGAGCTGGACCTGGAAAAAACGATGCAGGTGATGCGCGCAATCGAAACTGTTGAAGAGTTGGATGACGTTCAAAGTGTTTACTCAACCCTGCGTATCACTGAGGAGGCAGCGGCTGCGTTAGAGGCAGCTTGACCTGTCCTATGCTTGTGGTCGGCATAGACCCCGGGACAGCAACAACCGGCTATGGCTTTGTGCGTGAGACGGTTGAAGTCGGGCTGGAAGCGGTAGAATATGGTATTATCCAGACCCCTGCCGGACTTTCGCAAGAAAAACGGTTAAGCCTTCTATTTGAAGCCCTAAATGACAAGCTGCTTTTCCACCGCCCGGCAAGCGCTGCGGTGGAAAAGCTTTTTTTTCAACGTAATGTTAGCACCGCGATTGCGGTAGGGCAGGCGCGCGGGGTGGTGTTGCTGGCGCTGGCACAAGCTGGCTTGGAAGTTTCTGAATATTCACCACTGGAAGTTAAACAAGCGGTTGCTGGTTACGGCGGGGCTGATAAAAATCAGGTTCAGCAGATGGTCCGTGCACTCCTGAATTTGCCGGAGATTCCCCGTCCGGATGACGCTGCGGATGCACTTGCTGTGGCAATTTGCCATATCCACAGCAGCCGGATTGAACGATTAAACCGGGTTTAGGCAAATGATCACCAGCGCAAGTAACCCTCTGATTAAACAGGTGCGCGGCTTACGTCATCATAAAGAGCGCCGGGCAACAGGATTGTGTTATGTGGAAGGATTGCGGATCGTTGCGGAAGCGCTCCATCAGGGGGCAGTGATCGAAGCTCTGCTTGTTTCGCCAGAATTGCTTATCAGTCGGTTTGGGATTGAATTGGTGGAAGAGGCGCGTGCGAAGGGCGTTTTGGTTGTCGAAGTCAGCGAAAAGGTATTCAAGAATATCGCGCTTAAAGAAGGCCCGCAGGGTCTGGCGGCAGTTGCACATCAGCGCTGGAACCCGCTGAACGTGGTTTCTGGCGAAAGGGGTGCTTTGTGGATTGCGCTCAGCGAAGTAGCTGATCCGGGAAATTTGGGTACCATTCTGAGAACCGGGGATGCAGTTGGTGCCAGCGGAATTATTTTGCTGAATGACACAACGGACCCGTATGACCCAACCGCAATACGTGCCAGTATGGGGGCTGTGTTCAGTCAGATGCTTGTTCGTTGTACTTTTGAGGAGTTTGCTGTCTGGAGAGCCAAAAATCATATTCCTTTGATAGGAACATCTGATAAAGCAGATAAAGAGTATCGTCAGGTAAAATATCCTGAGCAGTTAGTGTTGTTGATGGGCAGTGAACGGCATGGATTGTCCGAAGAGCAATGGCGGCTGTGCGATGTTGTCGTGCGTATCCCAATGGTTGGTCACTGCGATTCACTCAATCTGGCAGTTGCCACCAGCATTGTTCTATATGAGATTTTTTATCAGCGGCGAGAGTTAAACGCTGAAAGGTAAGCCTCTATGATCGCGTCCATAAAAGGCAAAGTGATTGGCAAGAATGAGAATAGTCTCATTGTTGAGGTCGGCGGTGTTGGGTTGGAAGTATTTGTCCCCAAAGCTTTGCAAGAGACCGTGCAGACAGGGGAAATTTGTGCTTTGTACACTCATCTGGTGGTACGTGAGGACTTGCTGGCACTATATGGATTTGAACATGAGGAAGAACGGCGTTTCTTCCTGTTGCTTTTGGGTGTTACTGGTGTGGGACCGCGAACTGCATTGTCCATTCTTTCCACGCTGAGTCCGGAAGCCATCCGCAGGGCGGTTTGGGCAGAGCAGCCTGATGTATTTGCGCGCGTGGCAGGAGTGGGAAAGCGCACCGGGCAAAAAATACTGTTACACTTGCAGGATAAAATTGGCAAAGAAGTGCCCTTTGGCGAGGTGCCTGTGCTGGACGTGGATACACAGGTGATTGAAGCGCTCACCTCGCTTGGGTATAGTGTTGTGGAAGCACAGGCAGCCTTGCAATCTCTACCGCGCAATGCCCCGCAGGATGTTGAAGAACGCCTGCGGATGGCGCTGCGTTATTTTTCTGGTTAGGCGGTGATCATCTCTTGTTCTTCCATCAGTGCAACCTGAACACCCCGTTCAACATTGACGCGGGTGAGGACTGCAATCCCAATGATGAAGAAGACAATCAAAGAGACGATGCTCAGGCGGCTGCCCCCCATCACCGTAGAAACCACACCAAAGATAAATGGTCCTAGAATATTGGCAAACTTTTCAAAAACGCTGAAGAAACCGTAGAACTCGGCGGATTTGCTCTTGGGCATCAGCCGTCCGATAAGTGAACGGCTGAGCGCCTGTGAACCGCCCTGCACGGTGGCAACCAGCGCACCGAGCGCCCAGAACTGCCATTCATGGTACATGAAGTATCCCAGAATGGAGATAACCGTATAAACGCACAGGCTCAAGTAAATCGAACGTTTGGTGCCGATCCGTTTTGCCAGCCAGCCAAACAAAAAAGCAAATGGCGCCGCCAGAAATTGAACCATCAGCAAGGTGCCAATGAGCGTAGTTTGTCCAAAGCCAAGCTCGCTGCCGTAAGCGGTTGCCATCACAATGATTGTTCCGATGCCATTGGCATAAATCCAGAACGCCAGCATTGCCAGCGACAGATCGCGGTAATGGCGAATCTCACGAAAAGTTTCAGCCAGCCGCTTAAGGCTTGCCTGGATGGGTTTGTAATTTTCTTCACCGGGTTTGATACGTCTTTCAGGTTCTCTGACTGTGCGCAGCAGAGGCAGGGAAAAGATAAACCACCAGACAGCGACCGTTACAAAACACAAACGGGTCATTAACCCGGTATCTACTCCCAAAAGTTTGGGCAGAAACATGATCATCACTAAATTGATTGCCAACAGGATACCGCCGCCGATATACCCCATTGCATACCCGCGCGAGCTGACCTGATCAATTTCATCCGGGCGGGCAACATGAGGAAGCAATGCGTCATAATATACGAGACTACCGGCGAATCCGACATTGCCGAAAATGAAGATAATTGAGGCAAGCAGCCAGTCACCGCTTTGCACAAAATACAACATTGCGGTTGCAGACACACCGAGCATCATAAAGATGGTGAGGAAACGCTTTTTAGCGCCGCTGAAGTCTGCTACCGCGCCCAGAATTGGGCTGATCACAGCGGCAATCAGAGCCGAGATGGATGAGGTAAACCCCCAGCGGGCGGTTGCCAGATTGGGTGCCAGATTACTCGCTGCAACGGTGGTGTAATATACCGGCAGAACTGCAGCCATGATGGTGGTGGCGAATGCGGAATTTGCCCAGTCGTACATTGTCCAGGCATTGATAGCGCGCTTGTGTTGTTTCTCGTCTTGGATAGTCATGTAGAATCACTCCCGTTAGATGAGGATGTTCTTATTATACAGTATTCGTTTTTGTAAAAGGTTTTGCTTTAAGAATCGAAAATTTGGTCTATGTTTTGATATAATAATTTGCTACTCGTTTATTTTTGGCGGCAGATGCTGCTCATTGAAGGTGTATCATGACACAGAATATGATCCGTGTGGTGGGTGCCAGAGAACATAACTTGAAGAATATTACGGTAGAAATTCCGCGCGATCGTTTCGTGGTGATTACTGGTCTTTCCGGTTCGGGAAAGTCTTCACTGGCATTCGACACAATTTTCGCCGAGGGACAGCGCCGCTATGTGGAGTCGCTTTCTGCGTATGCGCGCCAGTTTTTGGGACAAATGGATAAACCCGATGTGGATTATATTGAAGGGTTGTCTCCAGCCGTCTCAATTGATCAGAAAGCCACTTCGCATAACCCTCGTTCGACGGTAGGCACAGTCACAGAAATCTATGATTACCTGCGTTTGTTGTTTGCGCGGGTGGGCATTCCGCATTGTCCGGTATGCGGTCGTGAGGTGGTTAAGCAGTCCGCTCAAGAGATTGTGGATACGATTGAAAAGATGGGCGCCGGAACGCGCCTGTTGATTCTGGCGCCGATTGTGCGTGGACGCAAAGGGACGTATCAGGCGGTCTTCGATGAAATCCGTAAAGCGGGGTTTGTGCGGGTGCGCGTGGATGGTGTGGTGATAAGCCTGGATGAGGAGATCGCGCTTGATCGTTACAAGATTCATACGATTGAAGCGGTGGTGGATCGCATTATTCTGGGTGAGTATGCCGGCGAAGAAGAAGCGCGGACAGCTCGCTCCCGTCTCACCGATTCAGTAGAAACTGCTCTCAAGGTCGGCGAGGGGTATTTGACCGTGCAGAACATCAGCCTTGATCCGCCTCAGGATTTCTTCTTCTCCGAGCATTTAGCCTGTCCGGAGCACGGCGTCAGCCTGCCGGAGATCGAGCCGCGTACGTTTTCATTCAATACGCCACATGGAGCCTGTCCGGATTGTCAGGGGCTGGGCAGCCGGCTGGAGATTGATCCGGATCTGCTGATCCCGGACCCGGAACGCTCGTTATGTGAGGGAGCGATCGCCGCGCTGGAGTGGAATGGTCCTCGTGAACAGGGCGGCTACTACTGGCAAATGATTGAAGCAGTGGCAAAGTTTTACCATATTGACCTGACCGCTCCCGTTTCGTCCATTCCAAAAGACAAGCTGGATAAAATCCTTTATGGAACAAAGTCGCAGGAGATCACCGTTACCCTCAGCGGGCGCAACGAACGCCAATCCACTTTTTCCACTACATTTGAGGGTGTCATCCCCAACCTGGAAAGACGCTACCGGGAGACGCAGTCGGATTATATCCGCAACAAGATTGCTGAGTTTATGAGTGACCGTCCCTGTCCAACCTGCCAGGGAAAACGGCTGCGCCCAGAGGCGCTGGCAGTGACGGTGGATGGACACAACATCATTGAGGTCACCGACTGGCCTGTCCTGCGGACGCTGGAATGGACCCGTCGGCTGATGGAAGGGAGTGTATTGACGGCACGGCAGCGGTCAATTGCTGACCGCATCCTGAAAGAGATTGAGGCTAGGTTGAGTTTCCTGGTGGATGTTGGGTTGGATTATTTGACCCTGAGCCGTTCTGCCGGCAGTCTTTCCGGCGGAGAGGCGCAGCGGATTCGTCTGGCGACGCAAATCGGTTCGCGCTTAATGGGTGTGTTGTATGTGCTGGATGAGCCTTCTATCGGTCTGCACCCGCGTGATAACGACCGTCTGCTGGCGACGTTGAAGCATCTGCGCGACCTGGGCAATACGGTGCTGGTCGTGGAGCATGATGAGGAGACCATCCGTGCTGCTGACTGGGTGGTGGATTTAGGTCCGGGAGCAGGCGAGCATGGCGGGTATGTGGTCTGTGAGGGACCGGTGGAACGTATTCTTGCCTGTCCCGATTCGCTCACCGGCGCTTACCTTTCGCGGCGGCTTGAGGTGCCTATGCCCGAAAAACGGCGCAAGGGCAACGGCAAATATCTGCGCGTGGTTGGCGCAAGCGCCAATAACCTCAAACATCTGACCGTGGATATTCCGCTCGGCAGACTGGTTTGCATTACCGGCGTTTCCGGCTCGGGAAAATCCACGCTGATGGTGGACGTGTTGTACAACGCCTTAGCCCGCCAGTTGCACGGCGCCCATACCCAGCCGGGTGAATATGAGCGGATTGAGGGCGTCGAGCATATTGACAAGGTCATCAACATTGATCAATCGCCGATTGGTCGGACGCCGCGCTCCAATCCGGGGACTTATACGGGATTGTTTGACGATATTCGCAAGTTGTTTGCCGAACTACCAGAGAGCAAGATGCGCGGCTACAAGGCGGGACGGTTCTCCTTTAACGTTCACGGAGGTCGCTGTGAAGCCTGTCAGGGTCAGGGACAACTGCGGATCGAAATGCAGTTTCTGCCGGATGTGTATGTTCCCTGTGATGTCTGCCATGGGGCGCGTTTCAACCGTGAGACGCTTCAGGTGCATTTCAAGGGGCTTTCGATTGCGGATGTGCTTGACCTTACCGTTGAGAGCGCTATGGAGTTATTCTCCGCTTTTCCGGCAATTTATGCCCGTCTGAAAACCCTGGATGAGGTAGGGCTTGGGTATATCCGCATTGGACAGCCGGCGCCAACGCTTTCCGGCGGCGAGGCGCAGCGCGTTAAGCTGGCGCGTGAGCTTTCGAGGCGGGCTACAGGGCGGACGCTGTATGTGCTGGATGAGCCATCGGTTGGTTTGCATGCCGCAGATGTACATCGTTTGATTGAGGTGCTGCAGCGGCTGGTGGATGCCGGCAACACAGTCTTGATTATCGAGCACAATCTGGATATTATCAAAACGGCGGATTACCTGATTGATTTGGGACCTGAAGGCGGCGACAGGGGCGGCGAGCTTGTGGCGGCTGGCACACCGGAAGAGCTTTGTCAGGTAGAGGCTTCTTATACCGGTCAGTTTCTGAGACGTTACATGCAGGATTACCAGCGGCAGCGGGAGGCGGCTGCTCAGCAAAGCCGGGTGGTTGCGCAGCAGACTTGACGAATTTTATTTTATGGTACAATCTCACGCACACCCTTTTGCACTGCCGGCAGGGCGAGTTAGCCTATCCTATGGCAGTGCTGCTCGATTTTTTGAAGAGGAAACACAATGGATGGAAAAGAATCTCCACAAAACGTGATTGACTCGTTTCGCAAACGTCAGCAAATCATGCCGTTTCTGATTGGAGGACTGGCAGTGCTGCTGGTTGCGGTGGGGGTGATCATTCTGGTTGTCTGGTTTACCGGCTCTGGTGATTTGTCTTTCTCGTTATTTGCCAGCGCAACCCCTACCCCTACCGATACCCTGACGCCGACGCCAACCGTTCCAACCGCCACGCCAAGCATGACACCAACCGAGACGCTGACGCCCACCATCACTGAGACGCCAACCCCTTCCGGTCCGCAGGAGTACACGGTTCAGGAGAACGATAATTGCTGGGAAATTGCTCAGAAGTTCAAGGTGGACTTTGGCGTTCTTCTGGCGATTAACAATTTTGGCGGCGCCTGCCCGATCAAACCCGGTGATAAAATCCTCATCCCGGCGCCCAAT
>Ga0308390_1001878_pt1 | contig 13219 bp, 11 predicted proteins | sample Hotspr2Sample149_FD_202358 | JGI IMG/M metagenome (GOLD analysis project Ga0308390, IMG submission 202358) | Hot spring phototrophic mat microbial communities from Mushroom Spring, Yellowstone National Park, Wyoming, United States - 20040719_149 ...
CTGGCAGCGCGCGGCGCGCTGGGCGGTCGCCAAGTTTCAGTGCTCTTCAGCGAGCCGAAAATTCCTCAATCAGAAGCTGCGAAGTGCTACCCGCGCGTGTTGTCGGTGGTTTCAGTGCTCTTCAGCGAGCCGAAAATTCCTCAATGTCGAAGCGACCGCGGTTGGCGTAATCGCGCGGGTGAGTTTCAGTGCTCTTCAGCGAGCCGAAAATTCCTCAATACATCGTTGACGGCGAAGGACAGAAAACGTTTCGTGTTTCAGTGCTCTTCAGCGAGCCGAAAATTCCTCAATATAATTGTGTACGAAGTAGAGTGTTGGGAAGCGGACGTTTCAGTGCTCTTCAGCGAGCCGAAAATTCCTCAATTCTTCGCAGCGCGACTGCGCGGCGTGGATGTGACCGTTTCAGTGCTCTTCAGCGAGCCGAAAATTCCTCAATTGCGCCAGATACTGCCGCGCTACGCGCCGTCAAGCGAGTTTCAGTGCTCTTCAGCGAGCCGAAAATTCCTCAATCGGATGGCGACGTATCGCGACGTGACGTTTTGGAGGTTTCAGTGCTCTTCAGCGAGCCGAAAATTCCTCAATGTTCCTTCCTCACCTCAACGCGGTCACAAAGTCATCCGTTTCAGTGCTCTTCAGCGAGCCGAAAATTCCTCAATGACGCGGCGGAAGAGCAAGCGGATTTCTGTGAGGAGGTTTCAGTGCTCTTCAGCGAGCCGAAAATTCCTCAATGGCGCTTTCGAGATGTCAACGACGCGCGTCGTTTCCGTTTCAGTGCTCTTCAGCGAGCCGAAAATTCCTCAATACTCAGCAGTCCGTCGGCGACGTTGCTGTTGACGAGTTTCAGTGCTCTTCAGCGAGCCGAAAATTCCTCAATGTGCCGGTACCCTCGCCAGATAGAGATTGTTGCCATTTTGTTTCAGTGCTCTTCAGCGAGCCGAAAATTCCTCAATTTCAGTAAGCGCGGGGACGGGGGTTGACCCGTCCCAGTTTCAGTGCTCTTCAGCGAGCCGAAAATTCCTCAATTGTGGTGCGCACGCCGGCGTTGGTCGGGGATTTCGACGTTTCAGTGCTCTTCAGCGAGCCGAAAATTCCTCAATGTTTGTCCCGACGCGCCAATACGGTGTACGGCGCGTCGTTTCAGTGCTCTTCAGCGAGCCGAAAATTCCTCAATTGCGCCGCTCCAGTTCCTCGCCCATCTCGCGCAGCGCCGTTTCAGTGCTCTTCAGCGAGCCGAAAATTCCTCAATAGAGGTGTACGTCCTCCCCGCGCTCGACGCGGGCGAGTTTCAGTGCTCTTCAGCGAGCCGAAAATTCCTCAATCGCGCCTGGATGAACCACAGCCGGCGGTCCGCCCAGGTTTCAGTGCTCTTCAGCGAGCCGAAAATTCCTCAATCCGTTGACTGCACCGCGTTCCACGCCGTCTGTGCGGGTTTCAGTGCTCTTCAGCGAGCCGAAAATTCCTCAATCCGACGCCATCGAACCAGCGGATTTCGATTCGCAAAAGTTTCAGTGCTCTTCAGCGAGCCGAAAATTCCTCAATTGTGCGCGGCTGGCTGCTCGTGTACGACGATCTGGGGTTTCAGTGCTCTTCAGCGAGCCGAAAATTCCTCAATTGATTTCGGGGGTGTTCGGCGACTGCGGAAGGGCGAGTTTCAGTGCTCTTCAGCGAGCCGAAAATTCCTCAATTGCCGCAGTTTTGACCAACTCGCGTTTCGTCAAATCCTCGTTTCAGTGCTCTTCAGCGAGCCGAAAATTCCTCAATTCGCCGTTCTGCTCGCGTTGACGGCGCTGCTGCTGGCGTTTCAGTGCTCTTCAGCGAGCCGAAAATTCCTCAATGCCGATCCGCGTCTCGAAGTGGGTGCGCAAACCGAAAGTTTCAGTGCTCTTCAGCGAGCCGAAAATTCCTCAATAGAGATTGCGAAGGCGCTGGATGAGATAGAGGCGACGGTTTCAGTGCTCTTCAGCGAGCCGAAAATTCCTCAATCGCGGCGCGTTTTGAGCGTATTCCGCTGTTCGTTCGTTTCAGTGCTCTTCAGCGAGCCGAAAATTCCTCAATATAATTCAGCGGGCGGATGATGTCTTTGTTCGTCGCGTTTCAGTGCTCTTCAGCGAGCCGAAAATTCCTCAATTCGCTGATGTTCGCGCGATCCTCAACCGAATCATCAGTTTCAGTGCTCTTCAGCGAGCCGAAAATTCCTCAATTCCGGCGGTCGTCGCTGCGATCTGCTTTTTCGTGAGTTTCAGTGCTCTTCAGCGAGCCGAAAATTCCTCAATGAGTAGGGTTTACACGCATTGCCTTGAACGTAACGTCAGTTTCAGTGCTCTTCAGCGAGCCGAAAATTCCTCAATTCTGTCAGAAGACCCGGCGCTGCTGGCGCTGTTCCGCGCGTTTCAGTGCTCTTCAGCGAGCCGAAAATTCCTCAATTTGAGGTTGTCGCTGAGGTCGAGCGCGCTCAGCAGTCCGTGTTTCAGTGCTCTTCAGCGAGCCGAAAATTCCTCAATTACGTCAGAGACCGACTGCCGGAACTCGTCGCGCGGCTGTTTCAGTGCTCTTCAGCGAGCCGAAAATTCCTCAATCGCGATCCGCAGTGTCGTCGCCGCCAAGCGCCGCCGTTTCAGTGCTCTTCAGCGAGCCGAAAATTCCTCAATGCGATCCGTCGCTTGCCCGCCTTTTGACATCCACCGTTTCAGTGCTCTTCAGCGAGCCGAAAATTCCTCAATACCGCGCAATTGACCACCTCGTACTGCTGCCGTCGCGTTTCAGTGCTCTTCAGCGAGCCGAAAATTCCTCAATCGGTCTGGCGAAGAAGTTACACATAACGACAGACGGTTTCAGTGCTCTTCAGCGAGCCGAAAATTCCTCAATATGAACTTCTGGTCGGGACGCACGTTCCCGAATCAGATGTTTCAGTGCTCTTCAGCGAGCCGAAAATTCCTCAATACGCCGCGTTTTCGAGTACGTCGCAACGCTTTCCGAGGTTTCAGTGCTCTTCAGCGAGCCGAAAATTCCTCAATATCGCGCTGTAGGATTGTTATGCCGCGCCCGTATGGTTTCAGTGCTCTTCAGCGAGCCGAAAATTCCTCAATGGCAGCAGCGTCGGCGCGACGACGCCCGCAACAAACGTTTCAGTGCTCTTCAGCGAGCCGAAAATTCCTCAATTGATGGCGTATAAGTTAGACCCGTCGCTCACCAAGCGTTTCAGTGCTCTTCAGCGAGCCGAAAATTCCTCAATTAATCTTCAATATCCGCGCGTCCGGCAGAAACCGGGTTTCAGTGCTCTTCAGCGAGCCGAAAATTCCTCAATCGCGTATGAAGACCTATCGCGACGTGACGTTTTGGAGGTTTCAGTGCTCTTCAGCGAGCCGAAAATTCCTCAATCGTCCCGGCGCATCAGCACGCCGCGGGACGGAACGAGGTTTCAGTGCTCTTCAGCGAGCCGAAAATTCCTCAATTAGCCGTCCAGATCGTTGACGATCTCGTACTTCACCGGGTTTCAGTGCTCTTCAGCGAGCCGAAAATTCCTCAATGCTACTTGTCCAGACCTCGAATATAATTACTACCGGTTTCAGTGCTCTTCAGCGAGCCGAAAATTCCTCAATTCTACGGCTAACCCACACTTCTGTCGTCTTCGCGCCTGTTTCAGTGCTCTTCAGCGAGCCGAAAATTCCTCAATGGCGCTCGCATATCGCTACGACCTCGTACCGACCTGGGTTTCAGTGCTCTTCAGCGAGCCGAAAATTCCTCAATCGTGAGGGTGACGTTGAGGCGACATTAGGGATCGAAGTTTCAGTGCTCTTCAGCGAGCCGAAAATTCCTCAATGCACAAACCGTACTGTCCGCTGAGCGTCCCAGCCCGCCGTTTCAGTGCTCTTCAGCGAGCCGAAAATTCCTCAATAAATCGCGTGAGGTGCCCGACGCGCCCCGTCGGCGTCAAAGTTTCAGTGCTCTTCAGCGAGCCGAAAATTCCTCAATTGCGCGCGTACCACGCACTGAACGACGCCGCGTACCGTTTCAGTGCTCTTCAGCGAGCCGAAAATTCCTCAATGAGTGTGCGTGACTGGCGTGTAATGCTGGTGCCGTGTTTCAGTGCTCTTCAGCGAGCCGAAAATTCCTCAATGCCGCCAGCGCGAGGAACGCGAAGACGCCGGCAATCGTTTCAGTGCTCTTCAGCGAGCCGAAAATTCCTCAATAGAGCGCAGCGCGGCTGAACCTCACGCCGTATTACGGTTTCAGTGCTCTTCAGCGAGCCGAAAATTCCTCAATCAACGAGCAGTTTCTCGTCAGAACGCCCGCGTTGGTGTTTCAGTGCTCTTCAGCGAGCCGAAAATTCCTCAATACAATCGCCGTCCAGCAGCAGATAATCCAGCGGCGCGTGTTTCAGTGCTCTTCAGCGAGCCGAAAATTCCTCAATGGACGGGAGCGATGTGGACGATTTCGATCCACCCGCGTTTCAGTGCTCTTCAGCGAGCCGAAAATTCCTCAATGCGTCGTTGGTGTTGTCGAGCGTCCAGCCGTACCGCGGTTTCAGTGCTCTTCAGCGAGCCGAAAATTCCTCAATGGGAAATCACATCTGCTGGCTAGGATGCTCGTTGAGGGTTTCAGTGCTCTTCAGCGAGCCGAAAATTCCTCAATGCCAGACGACGGTAGCAGGCGGCGCGCCCGATCTGCACGGTTTCAGTGCTCTTCAGCGAGCCGAAAATTCCTCAATTTAGGACGCGCGGGGACGGCTCTACCCACGTCCCAGTTTCAGTGCTCTTCAGCGAGCCGAAAATTCCTCAATCCATCATCTTCTCTTTTATTTATATGAGGTGTTGTGAGTTTCAGTGCTCTTCAGCGAGCCGAAAATTCCTCAATCTCGTTGAAGAGCACTGAAACTTGCCGGACGCGCTGGAGTTTCAGTGCTCTTCAGCGAGCCGAAAATTCCTCAATCGTTGAAGAGCACTGAAACACTCGACGATCCGGTGAGTTTCAGTGCTCTTCAGCGAGCCGAAAATTCCTCAATGCGTCACCCGCAGCGCCAGACGCAACGCGGCGCTGGAGTTTCAGTGCTCTTCAGCGAGCCGAAAATTCCTCAATACGCTGCGCAGCCGCTCGGAAAGCGCGGCGACGTACTGTTTCAGTGCTCTTCAGCGAGCCGAAAATTCCTCAATCAAGCGACCGATAGTTGATAAACCTCAAAAAGAACTTTTCGTTTCAGTGCTCTTCAGCGAGCCGAAAATTCCTCAATTCGCGCTTCTCTTCCGCAGTCTGCGCATCGTCCGGCGCGTTTCAGTGCTCTTCAGCGAGCCGAAAATTCCTCAATGAACGGGGGCGATGTGCACGATCTCAACCCAACCGCTGTTTCAGTGCTCTTCAGCGAGCCGAAAATTCCTCAATGTACTCGACCTGCGCCGGGTTCGGCTCAAGCGCGTGCGTTTCAGTGCTCTTCAGCGAGCCGAAAATTCCTCAATCCAACGGCGACAATCCCAGACTGCGCATCGCGGTCTGGTTTCAGTGCTCTTCAGCGAGCCGAAAATTCCTCAATCCGGGTCGTTGGCGTAGTCGCCGGATAGGAGCAAGCGTTTCAGTGCTCTTCAGCGAGCCGAAAATTCCTCAATCCGCGCGGGCGTTGCTGCGTCGCGCGCTGGCGGATCGTTTCAGTGCTCTTCAGCGAGCCGAAAATTCCTCAATGAGGAGTTGGACGAGGCACAACCGGAGGAGTTGGACGGTTTCAGTGCTCTTCAGCGAGCCGAAAATTCCTCAATTCCGGGTGGGTGGAGATCGTCCACATCGCCCCGGTGCGGTTTCAGTGCTCTTCAGCGAGCCGAAAATTCCTCAATCTGTAACCGACATTATCGAACTGCTGGCTGGACTGGGTTTCAGTGCTCTTCAGCGAGCCGAAAATTCCTCAATAGTCGATCCGTCGGCGCGTCGGGCGCTCTGCTCGAAGTTTCAGTGCTCTTCAGCGAGCCGAAAATTCCTCAATTCAGCGAGTTAACCCACTCGATGATGCCGTTGTGGAGTTTCAGTGCTCTTCAGCGAGCCGAAAATTCCTCAATACGCGCCGGACTAGCAGCGCCGCCGAAATCGTCGTGCGTTTCAGTGCTCTTCAGCGAGCCGAAAATTCCTCAATCCGCCTTGCGGAGGATGAAAGCGTAGTCTTTGGCAGGTTTCAGTGCTCTTCAGCGAGCCGAAAATTCCTCAATTCCGTCAGCCGCGCGCCAAGGCGCGGGCGTGAACGCCGTTTCAGTGCTCTTCAGCGAGCCGAAAATTCCTCAATGGGTGTGGTAGGATATGAGCGTAATCGATTTCGCTGAAGTTTCAGTGCTCTTCAGCGAGCCGAAAATTCCTCAATGAAACTCACCGACAAAGCATACCTTCTGCGTACTGTTTCAGTGCTCTTCAGCGAGCCGAAAATTCCTCAATGGTTGCCTACGCGCCAGATCGCGATCTGGTAATGTGTTTCAGTGCTCTTCAGCGAGCCGAAAATTCCTCAATTTGAGGTTGTCGCTGAGATCGAGCGCGCTCAGCAGACCATGTTTCAGTGCTCTTCAGCGAGCCGAAAATTCCTCAATACGAGACGGCTCGTTTATGCTGCGCCGCCAGTGCACGGTTTCAGTGCTCTTCAGCGAGCCGAAAATTCCTCAATGTCAGCAAGCGCGGGGACGGGGGTTGATCCGTCCCAGTTTCAGTGCTCTTCAGCGAGCCGAAAATTCCTCAATAGACTTCGACGCGCTGATCAACGCGCACAACGACGGTTTCAGTGCTCTTCAGCGAGCCGAAAATTCCTCAATCGAAGGTACTCGCTGCGCTGGCGGAGGCGACGTGGATGTTTCAGTGCTCTTCAGCGAGCCGAAAATTCCTCAATCTTTGGTCGCGCCCCAGCGGAACCGCGAAGCGCGCCGTTTCAGTGCTCTTCAGCGAGCCGAAAATTCCTCAATCGCCCAGCCCGCGTTCCAGTTTTGTGTGGTTATCCCGCGTTTCAGTGCTCTTCAGCGAGCCGAAAATTCCTCAATCCGGTCTGGTCAACACCCAACGGAACCGCGAAGCGCGCCGTTTCAGTGCTCTTCAGCGAGCCGAAAATTCCTCAATTTGAGGGAGGCGTCTACACGCCCACCCGCGCAACGCGTTTCAGTGCTCTTCAGCGAGCCGAAAATTCCTCAATTCGTTGTTGTGACGCACAACGAACACCCCGCGCTCGGTTTCAGTGCTCTTCAGCGAGCCGAAAATTCCTCAATCTGGCGCGGGCAGATCGAGCGGATCGAAGAGGCGCGCGAGTTTCAGTGCTCTTCAGCGAGCCGAAAATTCCTCAATCACGAGACGGCTCGTTTATGCTGCGCCGCCAGTGCACGGTTTCAGTGCTCTTCAGCGAGCCGAAAATTCCTCAATCGTAGCCTCGGCGCTCTATGAAATAGATGACGACCGAGCGTTTCAGTGCTCTTCAGCGAGCCGAAAATTCCTCAATAAATTTGCGCGACATCATCGAGCAGAGCAATACGAGTTTCAGTGCTCTTCAGCGAGCCGAAAATTCCTCAATACACCTGCGTGACTTCGACTACGACACCGACGGCACAGGTTTCAGTGCTCTTCAGCGAGCCGAAAATTCCTCAATGTTCCGCCGCGCCGGACGCGCGGGAAACGCGGAAATGTTTCAGTGCTCTTCAGCGAGCCGAAAATTCCTCAATGGTTGCTAAGAAGTATAATGATCCGGTGTACCTTCGGTTTCAGTGCTCTTCAGCGAGCCGAAAATTCCTCAATCAAGCGGATGATTGCACAGACGCCGCACCCGTTCGGTTTCAGTGCTCTTCAGCGAGCCGAAAATTCCTCAATTCAAACTCGAAGACAAAAACGTCTTCGAACGTCGGCTCCGTTTCAGTGCTCTTCAGCGAGCCGAAAATTCCTCAATCGCGCAAAAGACTTTGTCGTACTGTCGGGGCTTTTCGGTTTCAGTGCTCTTCAGCGAGCCGAAAATTCCTCAATGAAGGAAATGCCACGACAACTCTTTCCCTACATCGGGTTTCAGTGCTCTTCAGCGAGCCGAAAATTCCTCAATCGCGCGGTCGACTGGGCGCGCGGGGTGCGCGGGGTTCGTTTCAGTGCTCTTCAGCGAGCCGAAAATTCCTCAATGGGGTGACGAAATGAATATTGTGACGTCCTATCCTGATGTTTCAGTGCTCTTCAGCGAGCCGAAAATTCCTCAATAATTGTACCGTCCCAAGGCTTTCTGATGCCCGGGGACGGGTTTCAGTGCTCTTCAGCGAGCCGAAAATTCCTCAATACAATCCCCGTCTATGCTGCTATTCTCTTCAGCGAGTTTCAGTGCTCTTCAGCGAGCCGAAAATTCCTCAATTGTGGGCGGGAGCAGTGACTACGCAACGATCACCGTGTTTCAGTGCTCTTCAGCGAGCCGAAAATTCCTCAATTCAAGCGAATGGTCGAGGTGCTGACAGACGAGAGCCGTTTCAGTGCTCTTCAGCGAGCCGAAAATTCCTCAATGCGGTGCATCAGATGCGACTGTCGCTTCTCGACGAGTTTCAGTGCTCTTCAGCGAGCCGAAAATTCCTCAATGCGGCGCAGCAACGCCCGCGCCGCGTGACGGTCGAGGTTTCAGTGCTCTTCAGCGAGCCGAAAATTCCTCAATGAATTTCCCGCTTGACAACCGGCGCGGGGTGTGGTGTTTCAGTGCTCTTCAGCGAGCCGAAAATTCCTCAATGTCGGTTAACCGTCGTCCTCCCGCGCGTCTTCACGCGTTTCAGTGCTCTTCAGCGAGCCGAAAATTCCTCAATTCTGCGCGATCACTCGCTCATACGGCAGCCCGAACGGTTTCAGTGCTCTTCAGCGAGCCGAAAATTCCTCAATTGGACGCGATCGGCGCAATCAACGAGGAAGCAAAGCGTGTTTCAGTGCTCTTCAGCGAGCCGAAAATTCCTCAATCGCCGAGGTCTTCCCGCCGCGCGGGACTTCGGCGAGGAGTTTCAGTGCTCTTCAGCGAGCCGAAAATTCCTCAATTAAGCGCGTTGAACCAGATCGCGAACAGCGCAAACGTTTCAGTGCTCTTCAGCGAGCCGAAAATTCCTCAATCTTGCCGGAACCGACGTTGATCATCCACACCGGCAACGTTTCAGTGCTCTTCAGCGAGCCGAAAATTCCTCAATGCGATAGAAACGTATCTACCGATTGCCGCGCAATAGTTTCAGTGCTCTTCAGCGAGCCGAAAATTCCTCAATCAGATCGCGGTACGGCTGGCGCAGCCGCTTCGCCGCGGTTTCAGTGCTCTTCAGCGAGCCGAAAATTCCTCAATCCCGTCGCGCACCGACCAGCCGCCTGGTTTGATGAGTTTCAGTGCTCTTCAGCGAGCCGAAAATTCCTCAATGGAGATCCCTCGGCATGCACCCAGATATGCAGCGCGCGTTTCAGTGCTCTTCAGCGAGCCGAAAATTCCTCAATCAAAGTGGGTGCGCAAGCCCGCGCGCCTGTCGCACCCGTTTCAGTGCTCTTCAGCGAGCCGAAAATTCCTCAATACCCACTCCCACCGCGAAATGTCCTTCCCGTTGTGGAGTTTCAGTGCTCTTCAGCGAGCCGAAAATTCCTCAATGCGGCGGGAAGACCTCGGCGCGGCGCATCAACGATCTGGAGTTTCAGTGCTCTTCAGCGAGCCGAAAATTCCTCAATCTGGCTGGACTTCGGGCGCGACGCGCTGCATATTGGGGTTTCAGTGCTCTTCAGCGAGCCGAAAATTCCTCAATACGAGTGGGTAGAGCGTTGCGTGCTCTACCGCACCGGTTTCAGTGCTCTTCAGCGAGCCGAAAATTCCTCAATGCTTCGCCGCGTCAACGACGGATTGCGGCAGAATGGGTTTCAGTGCTCTTCAGCGAGCCGAAAATTCCTCAATAGGTCGTAGTAGCGGTCGCTGTTGCGAAGGACAACGACGTTTCAGTGCTCTTCAGCGAGCCGAAAATTCCTCAATTCTATCCGTATGTGTTCGATGGCTGGGGTGTCGTGCGTTTCAGTGCTCTTCAGCGAGCCGAAAATTCCTCAATATGTCAGACGCCTTCCGTCTCTGCGCGCCGCGTGAGTTTCAGTGCTCTTCAGCGAGCCGAAAATTCCTCAATGAAACCTCGAAATGTGGTGGAAGATTGAGGAAATCCGTTTCAGTGCTCTTCAGCGAGCCGAAAATTCCTCAATGCGTTCGTAGGGCAGACCGAACGCGGCTTGTTCGTCAAGTTTCAGTGCTCTTCAGCGAGCCGAAAATTCCTCAATACCGCTCACCACCCGCACTTCCGTTTCGACGCGCCCCGTTTCAGTGCTCTTCAGCGAGCCGAAAATTCCTCAATCGATGCGCAGCTGCGCTTCGACGCCCGCCTGGACCGGTTTCAGTGCTCTTCAGCGAGCCGAAAATTCCTCAATCGACGCGCGCGGCGGGCGTCTTTGTGATGTTCGTGCGCGAGTTTCAGTGCTCTTCAGCGAGCCGAAAATTCCTCAATTTCTAACCCCTTCGCCAGTAGTTGTACAACCGTCTCGTGCACGGTTTCAGTGCTCTTCAGCGAGCCGAAAATTCCTCAATTTACGCAAGAGCATTTGGCAAGCGAATACATTTGGCGCTAGTTTCAGTGCTCTTCAGCGAGCCGAAAATTCCTCAATCTGCGTGCGGTCAAGTACGCACCGGACGAGGTTGCGGTTTCAGTGCTCTTCAGCGAGCCGAAAATTCCTCAATCGAGACGGTTGTACAACTACTGGTGAAGGAGTTAGAAGTTTCAGTGCTCTTCAGCGAGCCGAAAATTCCTCAATAGTATTCGATGTGCTGCGCACGCCCTCAAGCGTTCGCGTTTCAGTGCTCTTCAGCGAGCCGAAAATTCCTCAATTGTCCGTAGACATAAGCGACAAAAAAGAACGTCGATGGTTTCAGTGCTCTTCAGCGAGCCGAAAATTCCTCAATACGTGCCGGGCTCTGCCAGCGGTGCCCTGCACATCTGTTTCAGTGCTCTTCAGCGAGCCGAAAATTCCTCAATCGATCTCGATTACCGCAGCGCGTTTCTCGCGCCGGAGGTTTCAGTGCTCTTCAGCGAGCCGAAAATTCCTCAATGCAACAAGCCTTGGACGCGATGACCGAACTGGTCAAGTTTCAGTGCTCTTCAGCGAGCCGAAAATTCCTCAATCCAGGTCGCAAAGACGGTCGCCTTTCTTTATTTCTAGTTTCAGTGCTCTTCAGCGAGCCGAAAATTCCTCAATTCGCGCAGCGCTTTCGCCAGTTCGCGGCGGCGGTCGGTGTTTCAGTGCTCTTCAGCGAGCCGAAAATTCCTCAATTCATATTTGAGACCGAGTAGAGTAACTGACTCTTGTGTTTCAGTGCTCTTCAGCGAGCCGAAAATTCCTCAATCTCCATTGAATACCGCGATGTAGCGGCTTGAAATAAGCCCGTTTCAGTGCTCTTCAGCGAGCCGAAAATTCCTCAATGGAGGCGCTGCTCTACAAAGCGCTGCGGTTGCAGTCGCGTTTCAGTGCTCTTCAGCGAGCCGAAAATTCCTCAATCACAGATACCATGAGAGCGCATTCAGAATTGCCACCGTTTCAGTGCTCTTCAGCGAGCCGAAAATTCCTCAATCGCACCTTGATCCCCAGCGCCGCGTGGATCAGCAGTGTTTCAGTGCTCTTCAGCGAGCCGAAAATTCCTCAATTGTCAAGGGCGTTCGGCGAGGATTTCGGTTGAGATTGTTTCAGTGCTCTTCAGCGAGCCGAAAATTCCTCAATCGGCGTCGAACCGAACGAGTTGACGAAACGCGAACGTTTCAGTGCTCTTCAGCGAGCCGAAAATTCCTCAATTCTACCCACTCGTCCGCGCGCGCCACATCAACGAGTTTCAGTGCTCTTCAGCGAGCCGAAAATTCCTCAATAGACGGGAATTGTCAAGCGCTTAGCCGCGTCAACGAGTTTCAGTGCTCTTCAGCGAGCCGAAAATTCCTCAATTTAGTAGAGACGTAATCAATAATCAATCACACCAAGAAGTTTCAGTGCTCTTCAGCGAGCCGAAAATTCCTCAATCAGTAAGAAGTATAAGAAGTCAACGCGCCAGACCGCGAGTTTCAGTGCTCTTCAGCGAGCCGAAAATTCCTCAATTCAAGCGCGACGGTGACGAAGAGCGCCCCGAACTCAACGTTTCAGTGCTCTTCAGCGAGCCGAAAATTCCTCAATTGGGGTTCGGAAGAATGCCGGTGGTGTCCGTTCAGAAAAGTTTCAGTGCTCTTCAGCGAGCCGAAAATTCCTCAATGTGTCTGCGGGATCGTCTTGGACGGGGCAGGCATCCGTTTCAGTGCTCTTCAGCGAGCCGAAAATTCCTCAATTCCCCCGCGATGAGCCAGGCAATAAGATCACTCATGGTTTCAGTGCTCTTCAGCGAGCCGAAAATTCCTCAATCCCGAACCGAAAACGGCGCGCGGGTGGATCGGGAATGTTTCAGTGCTCTTCAGCGAGCCGAAAATTCCTCAATCGATGAGGATCGGCGCGGTACGGTGTACGAGTTTGTAAGTTTCAGTGCTCTTCAGCGAGCCGAAAATTCCTCAATTGCAACAGGCGCTCACTGCGCAGATCGGCATTGTCATCGTGTTTCAGTGCTCTTCAGCGAGCCGAAAATTCCTCAATGCCAGGCGATGAACCACCCTTGTCAAGGCGGCAACGTTTCAGTGCTCTTCAGCGAGCCGAAAATTCCTCAATTCCTGGCTCCAGTTCCTTGTACCCGTCCAGACTTGGTGTTTCAGTGCTCTTCAGCGAGCCGAAAATTCCTCAATGCGAATAGTGGTGCACGTTATCCGGTGGTCGCGTTGTTTCAGTGCTCTTCAGCGAGCCGAAAATTCCTCAATTGAAGATTACGAGTTCGTCAAGTACGAGGAGTTCGAGTTTCAGTGCTCTTCAGCGAGCCGAAAATTCCTCAATGTTGGTGTACCGATCATCTAGTAAGGAGGTAAGCAAAAGTTTCAGTGCTCTTCAGCGAGCCGAAAATTCCTCAATTCCGATCCGCGAAGGGAACGGGCAAAACCCGGTGGCGTTTCAGTGCTCTTCAGCGAGCCGAAAATTCCTCAATGAAGAAATGTGGCGTATGGCAAATCCGAGCGACGATGACGTTTCAGTGCTCTTCAGCGAGCCGAAAATTCCTCAATCCCGACCCTCGCACCTGCGTCCATCCATATTTCCGACCGCGATGATCACGCTTCGTCATTCCTGAGCCTTCCTGGTGCGTCGCCATGAC
>Ga0308390_1001883_pt1 | contig 13184 bp, 7 predicted proteins | sample Hotspr2Sample149_FD_202358 | JGI IMG/M metagenome (GOLD analysis project Ga0308390, IMG submission 202358) | Hot spring phototrophic mat microbial communities from Mushroom Spring, Yellowstone National Park, Wyoming, United States - 20040719_149 ...
AATTTATAAAGACATACCCCTTGTCTTTAGTTTTGAGCCAGAAGAGGGCACTAAAGCCATCAGGGCAGTTTTGACAAAGGATAAGGATGGAAAGGATATTATATTTGAAGATACAGTAAAAGCAGGTGAACGTTTTATTATCAGCAATCTTGATGATGGTCTTTATTACCTCATAATTTCAGGTATAGATGCATTAGGCCTTGAAGGTGAACAACAAGAGGCCATAACCATTAAATTCAGGGCAAATCCATTACCACCTTTTATAAAAATTAAGGATGAAGATTTAGAGTTTGTTGGAAAATCAGCTGAATTTAGCTGGCTTAAGGTTAAAGATGCAGTAAGTTATCACATCCAGATAGCAAGGGATGAGAAATTTGAAAACATGATAGAGGAAAAAAAGGATTATAAAGACCTCAAATATAAGACAGGCACAATGGAATACGGCCAATATTATTTCAGGATATGCTCACAGGCCTTTGATGGATATGAAGGTGGATGGTCAAATACAGTAAGATTTAAACTTATTCCACCACCACCAATACCACCTATGGAAAAACCATCGGTAGGTAAGGATTCTATATTTCTTAAATGGAGACATGTCGGTGAAGGCATAACATATCATTTTCAGATGGCAAGTGATGAGAGTTTCAAGGAGATTATAATGGATAAAAAGCTTGAGAAATCTGAAATCATATTAAAGAGGCCAAAAGAGCCAGGTATATACTATGTAAGAACAAGCAGCATCGATAAAAAGGGAAGGGAGGGAAGTTTCTCATTGCCCCAGAGCTTTGAGATAGAAAGGGGCTTCCCTTATGAAGCATTAGGCATCATAATGGGTTTAGGTGCCATTAGCCTTATGTTATTTTGAGATATAGCTCTAAGGAGATAAGATAAGTATGGGTGTAAAAAAAATACTAATTGTAGATGACGACCCGGATATCAGGTTGCTCGTTGATTTTCATATGTCCAGTGAAGGATATGAGGTATTGGAGGCATCTGATGGCATGGATGCGCTAAACATTATAAATGAGAACACTGTAGATATTATAATAACCGACATTACAATGCCTAATATGGATGGTTATGAATTGATCAGAAAGCTAAAGGAATCAAAAAAAGGCATTGATATCCCGATAATTTTACTTACAGGCAAAAAGGAGGAGGATAGCATTATTACAGAAAACACGGAATACCAGCCAGATGAATTCTTATCAAAACCATTTACAAAGGACGCTCTTTTAAAAAAGATAGATAAATTTCTTCATAAAGAACAGTACTCAAAATAGATGTTCAAAAGGGCACATATTACAGTTAAAAGGATAGTAATTTTTCTTATCCTTATCGTTTCCCTTATCCTTTTTGATTTTGCAGGTTTTTTTGAGTTTTTTAATAACTACTTTTATGATCTTTCTTTCAGGATAAGGGGGTTAATACCTCCAGAAAAGAATATTTTACTTATAAAAATAGATGACAAGAGCCTTAAAAGATTAGGAAGATGGCCTATAAAAAGGTCATATTACACACATCTAATAGAAAAGGTAAAAAGTGCCCACACTATTATGCTGGATTTTATTATGACAGAACCTACTTTGGAAGATAAGGCCTTAGGCGATGCCATAAAAAGTCATGGCAGGGTTATGCTTCCACTGTTAATAGAAGATAATATAAACATAAATTATCCTGCTGTGCCCCATGAGATGAAAAATACAGGCCATGTTCAGATAGAACAGGATGGTGATGGTGTTGTAAGAAGTGTATACCATACACTGATAGCGGGAAGCAAAAAAGTGCCTTCCATTACATCAATAATCTATGAAAACTATACTGGCAAAACATTTAAAAGAGAAAATATTAATAGAGTTTACAAAAAAAAGACAAAGGGTATTATACAGTGTGACAGGATGAAAATTAATTATGTTGGAGGCTATGACTCCTTTGATAATATATCCTTTATTGATGTCCTGGATAACATTTACCCGCCTAATTTATTTAAAGATAAGATTGTAATTGTTGGCTTAACTGCAACGGGTACCACTGATATCATCAGAACGCCTTTTCTAAAGCACAGAAAGGGTATGCCAGGCATAGAGGTCCATGCTAATATATTACACACCCTGATACTTAATAATGCAATACATGATTTACCGGCATGGTTAAGGCGGTTGTTAGCCCTGATATTCTCTTTGTCTGTGTTTTTTCTTTTTATGATAATAAGTGAAAAATGGTCTGCCATATCAGGAATCTTTTTTATTATTTCTATTTTAATTTTAAGCTACATCAGCTTAACAGTATTTAACATATGGGTTGCGCCCACATTGTATTGTTTTTGTATCTTTTTCGCATTTTTAACCAGTTATATTTCTAAATTCGAAGATGCCGTTGCAATGCTCGGTAATGCCTATAAAACACTGGAATCCCGCTTAAGATGGCCCCCGGAAGATAAACAAAATGCCTATCATGGCCTCTCAGGTCTTTTTACAAAAAAAGGCATCAACACCCAGGTTAAGGTATTAAAGGATGTGGGTACACAGTTAAGTTTTGAAAAAGAACTTTCTGATAGGGCGCTTATGAGTGATATACATGGTGTTTTGCTTTTCGGTAAAGGCAGAGAAAGAATACTTATTAATGAATATGCCAGCGGGCTATTTAATGAGCATAAAATAGATACAAGCATTGCAGACACTTTTATAAAATCAATAGCTCCATTTTTATTAGAGAGGCCAGATATTGAAAGTATCATAAAAAATCTCTACAATGAACAGGGAAATCCAACATATACACTGGCCATTGGAAAAAGATACTTTAAGATTGATTTTTCATGTTTCAGTGTGGAAGATTCAAAATATCTACTCATTATTATAAATGACATCACAAAGATAAAAGAGCTCGAACTTCTAAAAAGTCATCTAATATCTGTTGTCTCTCGTGAATTAAAGAATCCAATGACATCAATTCTGGGATTCAGTGAGATACTTTCTAAAAACCTCACCGGTAAGATGCAGAATTTTGCGGCGATAATAAATAGAGAAACCGAAAGGCTTGTCCGTTTTTTAAATACCTTTCTTGACATAACAAGGATTGAAGAAGGCCGGCAGCCAGTAAAACTCACACAGGTAAACCTTAAAGAGGTTATTGAGGATGTAGCAAATGCATCAAAACCCATTGCGGATATAAATAAAATTAATATTCAAACCGATGTTCCAGAAGACATAGATAATATAATAATAGATAAAGATTTGACAAAACAATGCATCTTTAATCTTGTGGAGAATGCAATCAAATACAGTCCACAGGGTAGGGATATAATTATAAGACTACAGGATTTAGACGAAACCATAAGGATTGATGTGATTGACCACGGTTACGGTATAAAAGAAGAGGACTTAGAGAAGATATTTGATAAATTTTTTCGCTCCAGTTCTGAAAAAACAAAAAATATTAAAGGTTCTGGGCTTGGATTGACTTTTGTGAAGGAGGCAATTGAATTACAAGGTGGTCAACTCGCTGTTTCAAGCAAATATAACGAGGGCTCAACATTCAGCATCGTTTTTCCTAAACAAAAGATGGGGTAAGGAAAAAAATGATGGTAATCTGATCATTTTACCAAAGACAAGGTTAAATAGTGGGATGCAACCCCAAAGCCCATACAGGCTATATTCTGTGAACCCATCAATCTTACTGAGCAGTCTGGAGGTATAGACCAGGACAATTGAACATTAAGACAATAACAATAACAACAAGCAGAGGATCATATATGGGGTAATGAGTCATTTAAACGACCAATGGGGAAGAAAGCCCTTAAAAGAATTTACACAAAAGAATTGACACTGCCTCTGGACATCATATTATATTTTATTCTTGAAAAAGGGGCAAAAGATAAAAGGTATCGAAATTCACGGGTTTTAATCATTTTTACTTAATTTTAATCATTTTTACTTAAAAAGTTTTGAGAATACTATAATGTGTAAGGAGGTAAAAGACAGATGAAAAAAGCGCTTTGTAAGATTGGACTTTGTTTCTCCATAGCCGTACTGCTGGTAGGCATGACGCTTTCCTTAAGCGTCTACGCTGAAAACGTGCATCATAAGCCCATAACGATAAAACTCATAAATCTATTAAAGGAGTATCCAGAAATAAAAACTATGTTAGAGAGATCTCTTGCGGAAGCTAAAAAAATCAATCCCGACCCAGAAACCAATCCTGCTCAGAGCTTACCCGAACTTTTTAACTACCTTGACCAGGCTGTAGAAAAGCTTCCGGACACACACATTGGATCAGATATTCATTATCTCACTTTTCTTGCTGACCAGCCCTTGGCGGAGTTGAAAGGCAAGGGCTTATTCAAGAATTCCCTCCAATACTATCCACCTTTTGCCTCATGGATGCGGGAGTTTGCCATTGCCCGGGGAGAGTTTTTAAACTCCGAAAAGTCCTGGAATGCAAAAATTTATCAAGAGTTTTATAATGATCCGAGATTTGGTTTGCAGAAAAACTGGTATGAAGATCCATCCAACTGGAAGACCTGGAATCAGTTTTTCTCCCGTTACTTGAGGTCACCTGAGGCACGACCGATTGCCTCGCCTGATGACCCTTCAGTAGTTATTGCCCCAGCCGATTCTATCCCACAAGGCGTGTGGAAGATTGGCAAAAATTCAAAAATCAAGGCAGAAAACGGTCTGAAAGTTAAAAATGACACCTATTTCAGTATTGAGGACCTGCTGGGTAAGGACAGCAACTACAAAAATGCCTTTGCAGGTGGAACCCTCACTCATTCTTACTTGAGTCCCTTCGATTACCACCGCTATTATTTTTGCCGTTGGCGGTGTAGTTAAAGAAAAGAAAATCATACCGGGAAATGTTGCCTGTCCATCAAAGTGGAATGCAGAAAAACAGACTTATGATGCTGTTGATTTAATGGGCTTGGGCTGGCAGTTTACACAAACTCGCGGCTATGTAATAGTAGATACCGGAAAATATGGGTTAGTGGCGTTGATTCCGGTAGGAATGGATTTAGTATCTTCAGTTAATTTTGAGGATAAAGTAAAAGTGGGAGCTACTTTTAAGAAAGGAGACATGCTGGGCACCTTCCTTTTTGGAGGTTCCGATTTTATTATGCTTTTTCAGGAAAAAGCTAAATTTGAAATCACAGCTCCAAAAGAAGGCTCTATGTACAAGCACCTTCTTATGGGAGAAAGGTATGGGGTGTTGAAGGGGCTAAATGAAAGTTCCTCTGCCAGAACAACTTATGAAGGAATTCTTCCCTGCGCAGACTGTGAAGGACTTAAGACCGAGCTTACGCTGGATCAAGATTTTACTTATAATTTAAAAGAAACATATCTTGCTACACGGGATGGGGACAAAACCTTTACTTCCTCCGGAAAATGGCGGAAAATCAAAGACGGCAAGGGCGATCTCATTCAGTTAAATTATGATAACTCCCAGAAGCTATACAATTTTCGAGTACTCGATGAAAATCACCTGAAAGTTGTGGATAACCAGGGTAATGATATTGAATGTCCCTTCAACCTTGTGCTCACAAAAAAATGATTTTCTACGTAAAGAAATATCTTTCAAGCAAAAAGTGCATAAATAAAACATGGAAGCCACCCTAACTCTTGGTTGGGGTAGTTTCCTAAGTAAATTATGGAAGGAGGTGAAAACAAATGAGCTTATTAAATACCCTTTCGCTTATACTTGAAATCGTTACGGCTGGCCTGGGAGTATGGTTGGGATTGATGAAAAAGAAAAAATACGGGTGGCTAATTGCACTGACATTTACAATTTATGTGATTTACGATCTTAGCCGGTTTTTGAACCTGGAGCTTCCTGCGAGGGAGCTACTCTTTTTGGCCGCCAGTATATCTATTTTTTGTGCGGTCTGGTTATTAGCAAAACAGCCATAGGAAGAGAGCACTTAAATATTATAATTTTGCCATATACCAATGAGGATGGGGCAATGGAACTGGCTTTCCGCATCAGTAATATTGTGCGGCAGAATAATTATACTTTCCCCCAAATCCTGGACAACCCCTTAAGTTTGGTTCACCTCTGACTGATGATGGCATATAACAAATTAGAAGGAGGAGGGAAGATGAACACAGTGAGGAGAAAACTTGATTTAGCCTTGAAGGTTCAGGTTGTGCTTGAAGCTATCGGGGAAAAAGGACAATAACAGAGATAGCATCCAAATATGGATTTCATCCTAATGAGAATTACCACCTGGAAGAGGTATTTTCTTGATCAGTTACCCCACATATTTACCAGAGGTAATACCAATAAAGAAAAGGCCTATGAAGAAGAAAGAGAAGCATTGCTAAGAAAGATAGGTCAGCTCGAGATGGAAAGGGACTATACTGACCCCCATATAGACTGGACACGCCAAAGGTGTAGAGGTTAAACTCTCTCGATAAGCAGAGATAAACCTTTAAACTGGAGGTATTAAGATGAAGCAAAGGAAATGGACAGCAGAGGAGAAATTAGCGATAGTCCTTGAGGGGCTAAAGGAGAAGGACTCTGTTGCTGATATATGCAGGCTCGTAGAGCATCCCGAACACGATGTATAATATAACAAGGATGGCCATTAGCAGGATGCCTTAAGGTTGACGAAAGATATTGATTTTAAAAGGATAATGTTATTAAACTTACTCTATAAAATAGTATTGGAATTAAAGATTAATGTGAAGGGAATCTTTTCTAATGCCCCGTATTTTTGATAACATAGACCTCGACCTCCTCCCAGCCTTAAGACAGAGCCTTGAGCTATCCAGGAGGTCAGATTTTTGTGTTGGATATTTTAATTTGAGGGGATGGAAGGCGATTGATTATCTGATCGAAAATTGGGCAGGAGGAGAAGGAAATCAGTGCAGATTACTGATTGGTATGCAAAAGTTGCCAGAGGAACAATTAAGACAGTTTTACAGCATAAGAGAAACTGAAAATGTAATTAGCAATCAAACAATAATTCGCCTGAAAAGAAAACTTGCTGAGGATTTCAAAAATCAACTTACAATTGGTGTGCCTACTAATGAAGATGAGGCAGGTCTTAGAAGACTCACTTCTCAACTAAAATCAAAAAAATTAGCTGTAAAACTCTTCTTGAGACATCCTTTACATGCAAAACTCTATCTTTGTTTTAGAAATGACCCGGTAAATCCAATAATAGGTTATCTTGGTTCAAGTAATCTAACCTTTTCTGGTCTCTCCTCTCAAGGAGAGTTGAATATAGATGTCCTTGACCATGATGCTGCTGAAAAGCTATCAAGATGGTTTGAAGACAGATGGAATGACAAATATTGCATTGACATAACAGAAGAACTTATTAAGGTCATTGATGAGAGTTGGGCAAGGGAAGAGCCATATCCGCCTTACTGGATCTATATAAAGATGGCATATCATCTTGCCGAAGAGGCAAGGGCTGGATTAAATGAGTTTGAGATTCCCTCAGATATAAGAGAAAAGCTTCTGGAGTTCCAATCTGCTGCTGTGCGTATTGCTGCTCATCACCTTAAAAAGAGGGGTGGAGTAATACTTGGTGATGTAGTGGGACTCGGCAAGACACTTATGGCAACAGCACTTGCACGGATTTTTCAGGACCCTCCTCATCTACTGGAAACACTCATCATCTGCCCTAAAAATCTTGTAAATATGTGGGAAGATTATGTTCATAGATACCGAATCATTGGTAAGGTTATGTCAATTACACAGGTTCAATCTATTTTACCTGAACTGAGGAGATATAGACTACTAATAATTGATGAAAGTCATAATTTGCGAAATCGTGAAGGCCAAAGATGGGCCGTGATCAAGGATTATATAGAGCGTAATAATTCTAAGTGTATATTGCTTTCAGCTACACCATATAACAAGAGCTATCTTGACCTTGCTAACCAATTAAGACTATTCCTTGATCCTGAAAATACAGTAGGAATTAAGCCTGAAGAATATATTAGACGCGAGTGTGATGGAAGGATAGATGAATTTACAAGAAAACATCAATGCCCGGTTAACACTCTTGCTGCCTTTGAAAAAAGTTCCTATCCAGATGATTGGAGAGAATTAATGCGGTTGTTTATGGTCAGAAGAACAAGAAGTTTTGTAGAAAAAAATTATGCCTATGTAGAATGCCCTTCCTGTAATACAGTTTTGAATGCATCGCAAAATATTTGCCCAACCTGCTTAAGGAAGAAAACAACAGAAGATAAAAAGTTTCTTGTCCTTGAAGGTGGAAAGAGGTTTTATTTCCCGAAAAGATCGCCCAAAACCCTATCATTTCATATAAGAGACAATGACCCAGATGATCAGTTTGCAAGGCTATATACAGACGAAATTGTTAATATCATAAGGGACCTACATCTTCCTCGATATGGCCTTGGTAATTATCTCAAACCCCTATTAACCTTGTCACCCTCTTCAGAAGAAGAAAGGATAATGCGTAATCTCTCAAGAGCAGGTAAAAGGCTCATAGGTTTTTGCCGTACTAACCTTTTCAAAAGGCTTGAAAGTAGTGGCCATTCATTTCTCTTATCTGTAAAGCGTCATATACTTAGGAATTTTATTTATCTATACGCAATTGAAAATGGCTTTCCACTGCCTATTGGCACACAAGACTCCGCATTGTTTGATACAAGAAACAATGACTTTGACAGTGAATATTTATTATTTGGCAATGAGACTGATGAAAATCTGACCAATGAATCCTCTTTTGAAGTAGGCAGTTTTATTGATAGAGCAAGAGATTTTTATACACTAATCAGGGATAGATACCATAATAATTTTGAGTGGCTAAAGCCCGATTTCTTTGTTGATGACCTCAAAAAACATCTTTTGGAAGATGCAGAACGACTCTCTGAAATTCTCAACATAGCAGGGGAGTGGCAACCTGATAAGGATAATAAACTAAAAATGCTTCATAGGTTAATTATGGAAAAACATCCAGATGATAAACTCCTAATCTTTTCTCAATTTTCTGATACAGTTGATTACTTATACGAAAATCTGAGAAAGCTCGGTATTGATAGAATTGCAAGTGTTACTGGTAAGACAGAGAATCCTACTGACTATGCCCGTAGATTCAGCCCTCTTAGTAACCAGATAGAAGACAATAATATTGAAGAACTCAGGGTTCTAATCACGACCGATGTATTAAGCGAAGGTCAAAATCTACAGGACTGCCACATAATAGTAAATTATGACCTTCCATGGGCAGTAATAAGGCTTGTTCAAAGGGCAGGAAGAGTTGATAGAATTGGCCAACTATCAGATAGAGTTCTTTGCTATACCTTTCTTCCAGCTGAAGGAGTTGAAAGGCTAATAAGACTTCGTTCTCGCATACGACAGCGTCTACAGGAAAATGCTGAGGTATTAGGGACAGACGAGGCATTCTTTGAAGATGAAAGGCACGATGATGTTATCAGAGATTTGTTTACAGAAAAATCAGATATATTGAATGACCCAGAAGATGAAGAGGTAGACCTCGCATCTTTTGCATATCAGGTATGGAAAAATGCCTGTGACATAAATCCTGAACTTAAAAATAAAATACCTGAATTACCCAATGTAATCTTTTCTACCAAATCACTTGCACACATAAACACAGGTATAAAATCTTCAGGTGTCATGGTTTATGTACGCACAGCTGATGGCAATGATGCACTTGTATGGCTTGATGAAAAAGGTAATATAGTGACAGGATCTCAATTTGAAATATTCCGCGCCGCTGCATGTGAACCAGATACAGCACCTCTGAATAAGCTTGATAATCATCATGAACTTGTAAAAAAGGCTGTCCACTACATACATAAGGAACACCCTCTTACAGGTGGTCAACTTGGAAGATCAACAAGTGCGCGCAGACGTGTTTACGAAAGACTTAAAGACTATGCCCAATCAATTAGTGGAACACTTTTTGATATAAAAATACTACAGCAGGTAATTGATGCAATTTATGAAAGACCGCTCACTCAATATGCTACTGACATCATAAATAGAGAACTCAGGGTTGGAATACCTGACGAGCGACTTGCAGAACTTGTAATATCCCTTTTTGAAGAAGACCGTCTATGTGTTCAAAAAGAAGATAGATTCTCTCAAGAACCTCAGATAATATGTTCTCTCGGTATAAAAAGAGATTAGAATTATGCCATTTGATAATAAGGGCAAGACCACTTTTGCAAGCTGCAGAACTGCAAAAGCTTTTTATAGAAGAATTAGGCTGGGAACCATGTAATAATCATGTAACTATTCTAATAAATGAAATCACATTTGACCTTACTGCCATTGCAGAAAAAAAGGGATTTGTAGTATGGCTCTATGAAAGTCCTGACAATAATCTACCAAACAACCAGCTCAGATTAAAACTTGAGAGAAAATTATCTGAAACAAGTTATGAGCATATTATAGTATTTCTTACAAACGATAAAACAAGGCAATTATGGATGTGGGTCAAAAGAGAATCTGGGAAACCTTTACGTCCCAGAACATTTGAATATATAAGGCCACAGCCAGGGGATAACATCCTCACAAAACTTCAAAATCTCTATATCTCTTTTGAAGAGGAGGAGGCTGGATTATCAATTATACATATTACTCATAGAGCAATAAGGGCATTTGATGTAGAAGGGGTAACAAAAAAATTCTATGAGAGATTTAAGAAAGAACACTCTGAATTTTTAGGATTTATTAAAGGCATTCCAATCCCTGAAGACAGAGAGTGGTATGCATCAGTGATGTTAAACAGGTTAATGTTTCTATACTTTATTCAGAAGAAGGGCTTTCTTGATGGTGATCCTGATTATCTCAGAAATCGCCTTAGGTTAATGCAAGAAAGATTTGGCAGGGATAAGTTTTACTCCTTTTATCGTTATTTTCTTCTCAGGCTTTTCCATGAAGGACTTGGTAAGATTGAACATTCAAGAGAACTTGAAGACCTTATTGGCAAAGTTCCATACATAAATGGGGGCATTTTTGATATACACGCTATTGAAGAAAAATATGGGAATAAGATTCAGATACTTGATAAAGCCTTTGAGAATATTTTTGACTACTTTGACCAATACGATTGGATTTTAGACCCCGAGCGTTCAACAAGAAATTCTACTGGTAGAGAAGAAATAAATCCTGACATACTCGGTTACATCTTTGAAAAATATATTAACCAGAAACAGATGGGTGCTTACTATACAAAAGAGGACATAACAGAATATATAAGCAAAAACACAATAATCCCATATATCTTTGAAACTGCAAAGGCAAAATGCAAGGTTGCCTTTGAAAATACAAATTGCCCAACAGTCTGGAACTTACTCAAAGAAAATCCTGATAGATATATCTATCCTGCTGTTAAACACGGCATATCGTGGGATATATATACCAACAAACCTCTTGATAAGCCTTATCCTTTACCAGAAGACATTGAAAAAGGGCTAAATCCTCCTACACTTCATAATCCTGTAGGTGAGGTCAATTCAATAAATGAAATAGAAACAATAAGACTACGAAAAGAGTGGAATAAACCGGCACCACCAGAATATGCCCTTCCCACAGAAATATGGAGGGAGGTTATCTCAAGAAGAAAAAGATATGAGGAAATACGCAATAAATTAAGTTCCGGTGAGATAAACGGTATTAACGATCTTATCACATACAACCTTGATATAAGGCAATTTGCACAGGATGTAATTGCAAATTGCGAAGGCCCTGACCTCTTAAGAGCCCTATGGAATGCGATTAAAGGCATTACTATACTTGACCCAACCTGTGGCTCGGGTGCATTTCTATTTGCAGCTTTGAATATACTTGAACCTTTATATGAAGCCTGCCTAGATCGTATGGAAGAGATGCTCAAAGACGAGGCAGGTAAGTATGAAAAAAGTTCTATTCGGTTTACAGAGCATGGTTATCCCCTCTTACCTCATAAGAAGATGGAAGACTTTTCTTATATCCTTGAAACTGTTGCAAGACACCCTAATCGTGAATATTTTATCTTCAAAAGCATAATACTTAACAACCTTTATGGCGTAGATATAATGGAAGAGGCTGTAGAGATATGCAAACTAAGGCTTTTGTTAAAACTTGCGGCACAGGTTGACCCTGACCATCGTAAACCTAACTTTGGTATAGAGCCATTGCCTGATATTGATTTTAATATCCGTGCTGGCAATACCCTTGTTGGCTTTGCAAGATATAAAGATGTAGAGAATGTCGTTAAAAGCAAGTTTGATTTTGACAATACGATGGAAAAAATTAAAATAAAGCCTGCTGACCTCCAGCAAGCATTTGATAGATTCAGAGAATTCCAAACAGAAGTAGATGGCACAGTTCCATCAGAGCATAAAAAAGAAATCCAGGAAAGACTCAAGGCACTTGAAGAAGAACTGAACCATTATCTTGCAGGAGAATATGGAGTTGATGCAAAAAGGGAGAAAGACTATGCCCACTGGCTCAAGACCCACCAGCCTTTTCACTGGTTTATAGAATTCTATGGCATAGTCCATGAAAAAGGCGGGTTTGATGTGATTATAGGAAACCCACCATATGTAGAATACAGCAAGGTAAAAAGCCAATACACTATCAAAGGCTACCAAACAGAGAGTTGTGGGAATTTATATGCGTTTGTGGTGGAGAGAAGTTTTCAAATACTAAAATCTCAAGGGCTTTGTGGTATGATCGTACAACTCCCGATTGTATGTACTGATAGAATGAAGCCACTCCAAGAACAATTCCTTGATAAGAGCAAACTTACATGGTTTTCCAACTACGATGACCGTCCATCAAAGCTATTTGATGGATTACAGCATATTAGAGCTACAATATTTATAACTCAAAGAGCTGGTTCGGTAACTAAGAATATTTACGCCACTACTTATAATCGCTGGTACTCTGAATTACGCCCAATGCTTTTTGAATTGCTATGCTTTGAATCAGTTGCTGAACATTTAATAAATGGAGCTATTCCTAAAATAGGAGACCATATCGCCAAAATGATTAAACAGAAAATTGGAATATCCAAACCATTAAAAAGATGTCTGCTATACACGCCCCAAAAACTTGTTTATTTTCACAATGGAGTTGCCCCCGTCAAACCGGACACCGCTCTAACTTATTTTGCATCATCTTGTATTCCCTTGGTGATCTCATCTTAAGCCCCTTATGGGGATGATTTATATTATAATCTTCAAACCACAAAG
>Ga0308390_1001888_pt1 | contig 13145 bp, 11 predicted proteins | sample Hotspr2Sample149_FD_202358 | JGI IMG/M metagenome (GOLD analysis project Ga0308390, IMG submission 202358) | Hot spring phototrophic mat microbial communities from Mushroom Spring, Yellowstone National Park, Wyoming, United States - 20040719_149 ...
GCGGGTTGAGGGAATTGAAATTAAAGATTTGGTTAAGGGTAAGATTTTGTTGAGCATAGAAAAATTATAGCAAAAAAGTCATAAATTAATTGCAATTTCAATTCTTCTTAACACTTCATCAACCATCCCAGGCGGTGGAGTAAGAAGACGAACCGCAGAATCAGAATAACCTTCTTCTCCCCCTAAAGTTAATTTATAATCCGCTAAACTTTCGCTTCTAATACCTACATAACTTAATCTTTGATAAAAATCTGGTAAATTAGAAATTATCACTTGAATCGAAGTTTTTAAATCGGTTGGAGCAACGGTTAATCCTAAGCGGCTAAGCCCATCATAAAAAAGTTGATTTGTTTCAATATTATAACGAGCTACCCTCTCAGCATGAATTCTTGCTAAATAATTTCCATCTTTTCCTTTTGTAAAAAGCAGTTGATAAACAAATTCTGCTTCTCTATTTAAACCAAAAACTAATCTTTGCCCCCCATTATAACCATCATCTAAAAACCGATTAGACATAATCGCATAACCAGTTCTTAATCCAGGCAATCCTTGAGTTTTAGAAAGAGAACATAAAGCTACACCTCCATGATCAATAGTCAATTGAATAATTTGATTAAACTCATCGCCTAACACCTCACCAAACGCCAAATCAACCAAAGCTACTCCACCAAATCTTCCTACTTTTAAAATTATTTCTTTTAATAAATCTAAATTGGTATAACCAAAAGGATTATTAGGATAATCTAAATAAACAATCGCATTATTAAATTTAGAGTCCTCACTTTCTAAAATTTTTTGCCAAGACGAAGAGGGATGTAAATTAATTAAATCAACTATTGGCGCATAAGAGTTCCCATGTCGCTCTACCCATTGAGAAACATTGGGAAAAGAATAGGAAGAAACATAAACCGGATGAAACCCTCTTAAAGTTAGATATCTTATTACCTCATCACCAGCCCCATAACTCCCGTTACCATCAAATACAATCGCTTGATAATCTACTCCTTTTAATCCCAAAGCATCTATAATCAATTGTCTTGTTGCTACATGTAGTGGATCTTCTGGGTATCTCGATAATTCAAAATACGGGTCGCGACTTTTAAGGGGTTGAAGTAATTCAGGTGCTGGACCAATTGGACTTGTTCCCAGACCCAAATCAATTTCTGAGCCAAATCGACCATCATATTTTTCTTGACGAACTACATAACCCAATTTTTCTTGGTTTGCCATAAAATCAAAAAACCCCGCCTTTGGCGGGGTTTTGAAAAATTTTAAACTTTTTTTACTAAAACATCACCCCGCCAAAATAGGGGTTAAAAAAGAAAAAAAATTTGTGTAATTTATTTTTTTTCATAAGTTGATTGATTATATATCATCTTAAAATTAACTTTTCAATTGTATATTTTTTTATTTTTCTGTCATCAATCTCAAATCCTAAACCTGGCTTATCAGGAACTTTAACAAAGCCCTCTTTATCAACGAAAAAACTATCCTTTACCAAGTCATCTTTATAAAAAAAATTAACCGGTGACATATCAGCTGGATAAATATAATTTGGTAAAGAAGAAACGACGATATTAAAAGCTCGACCAACACCCGTCTCAAGCATACCACCACACCAAACCCCAATATTATTTTTTTGGCATAAATCGTGAATTTTTTTGCTTTCCAAAAGACCGCCGACTCGCCCTGGTTTGATATTGATTATTTTACATGCTTTAAGATAAATTGCTTTTCTAGCATCCTCAACTGATAAAATGCTTTCATCTAAACAAATCGGCGTTTTTATTTGTCTTTGTAAAATCGAATGATCTATAATATCATCATCAGCCAAAGGTTGTTCAATCATTAAAAGATCATAATTATCAAGCTCTTTAAATACTTTTATATCTTTTAAAGAATAGGCAGAGTTGGCATCAACCATAAGTGGAATATTGCCAAATTTTTTTCTTATTGCTTTAACTAATTTTATATCCCAACCAGGTTTTATCTTTATTTTTGTCCGTCTAAATCCTTGCGTCTTTCTTAGTTCAACCTCTTCTAAAGTTTCTTCAATTGTTTCTTTTATTCCAATACTTTCACCAACGGCTATTTTATCATGAGTTCCTCCTAAAAGTTTTTTTAATGATTTATTGGTTTTTAATGAAAAAACCATCCATAATGCGTTTTCAATACCCGTTTTTGAAAAATTATGATTTTTTATTGGTTTCAATAAATTCATAAATTCTTCAATTGTCTCAAACTCTTTATTCAAAACTAAGGGAGAAATATATTCTTTTAAAACAAGCATACAAATATCAGTTGTTTCCGGTTTATAAAAAGGAAAAGGCAAAGCCGCTGCTTCACCATAACCAACCAATCCTTTATTAGTTTCAATCTTTACTATCACAGTAGGCTTGCTTGTAATTGTCCCAAAGCTTGTGGTAAAAGAAGTAATCATCGGGATAGAAACTTTGTATAAAATAATCTTTTTTATTCTCATGTTTTTTATAAAAAAATTATATAACAACTTGACGATGTTTTAAAAGTGATAATAAAGCCTGACCTAATGGTAAATTTTGTCTCTCCTCTACATAAGCTATCGCTCTATCTGCCCCATTTTGTCCTGTTTCTAGAACCCATCGAGGATAAGCTAAATATCTTTGTTCATCCGCGGTTAAACCTTTTGCAGCAATCTCTAAAATTTTATTAGCAAAATCAAAAACAGTTAAACCATCTACCTCACCAGCCAATCCATCTTTTATTGCTGCTTCCCTTAATGCTTTTAATTTAAGCCAAGGAATACTATCAATATAAGCCGAAGATTTATCTAAATTTCTAATTAATCCGGCTTGAATTGCTGCTGGGGCAATAATGACTGAGGAAGCAATCTCATTACCAGCTTCTAAAATCTCTCTATCAGGAAAATTAGCCCCAGGATCTCTTCCCTCAATCCACATCGACTTAGAGTATGAAGAAAATATTTCTTCAACTTTTCTTTCTCCTGGATTTTTTAAGGCTTCTAAAAATTCTTCTAGAGGAAAATTTTCTTTATTTAAAGTAAATCTTACCCGAGCACCAGAAAATTGAGCAAACTGCATCGCTTCAAAATGAGAAATATCTGGGACGACAACAACCGAAGTTGGAGGAAAGCCATTAAAAATATCTTTTAATCTTAGCGCTTGCCAACTTCGTCTAGATAAAAATTCAATAACTGATGGATTTTCAGGGATAACCAAAACTTTATCCCCAATTCCTTTATATTCTCCTTCTTTATTATTTTTTTCAGCAATAACAAAATGAATAGCGGTATCATCCCCAAACATCCAATTAAAATACTGAGCTAAGGTTGTAAATCTTTGTTCTGGAAACTGGCTGGTTTTTCGATCTCCTTCAATCTTGCTATATTTCATCATTCTTTTCCACATTGTAAGTCGTGCTTCTTTAAAAGACGACCTTTTTCCTTCTTCAAAAGGACTGTTGGCGAATAAACCAATAAAAGCGGCTCCTGCACCAATAATTACCGAAACAGCATCAGCTGCCTCTTCAGGTGAAATTGAGGTAGTTGGACTATTTTGTGCTCAAGCATCAATTCCTGCGGTATGATCCCAACCTCGATACCATAAATAAGGGTATATTCCTTTTGGAGCAACAAATGCTCTGTAAGTTTCTAAATCTCTTTTTCCTAGAGGATGAATTGATAAATTAATAACCGACGCCCCTTCTTCTTCTAAAGCTTTTTGAACTGTTTGTAAATCTAATCGCATTAATTCTGCTAATTCAGCTAACGATGATCTATAGGAAAGCGATGTCTCAAGCAAATTCCGACCATTATCAACTCCCTGTTCACCCAAATCACTACTAACTACCCCTAAAATTCGAGAATCTATATCGCTTAAATGAATTTTAGGTTTAGCTCCTCTTTCTTGAGAAAATTCAGCTAATCTTTGAAAAAAATCTTGAGATACACAATGAGGTTGCCCGGTATCCAAATTGGTTACCGGCTTTTCAATTTCTGCTCCATAGGTTCTTGGTTGTTTTTCCATAAATCATCGATTTAACCCCGACGGATCGCCGGAAATTTTATAATCTTATAAATATTATTAAAAAATTCTTTAAAAATAATCATAAAAAATCAAAAAACCCCGCCTTTTAGGCGGGGTTAAATATTAATTTTTAGACGACTAAAAAACCTCCCCGCCTAAAGTGGGGTAAAAGTAAAAGAAGAAATTTATATTTTTTTGTAATTTAACCAGCATTTTCAATTGATTAATTTTGGTAATCTGATAAAATTATTATACATTACTAATAAATAAAAGTCAAATTAAATGAATATTCAAAACATATATCAAAATAAAATAGGAAAAGCAAAAATAAATATAAAAAAAGCTATAGCCGGTTCCAAAATAAATTGTCAACTTACCTATACAGTTGGAGAATTAGGAATAGACGAAAGCGGGAGCTTAAAAATTTTATTTAGAATTGTTTCCGACTGTGGTGAACTCCAATTTGAAAATGAAGAAAATGACAATTATCTAAAAATATCATCGACTAATAAAAATTTAAAAATAATTCCTTATGGTAAATCAACAGGACTTATAGGTAAAATCCACGAAAGACCTTGGAGTAAGGGAATAATAGTTTATTTTTTCGGAGATTATCTTAAAGAAAACGATAAAATATTTTTTTATTTTAAAAACTGGCGTGTTCAAACTTTTTGTGAAAAAAAATTTCAATTTAAAATATTAGTGGATCCTTTTGCTACTGGTAGATACATTTCTTTACCGCATTCACCTCATATTGAAATTATTCCTGATAAACCAATTAAATTAGTAATATTAGCAAAAACAAAAACCGAAATAAATAAAAAAATGCAGTTATTATTTAAATTAGAAGATCAATGGGGTAATCCTTCCTTTAATAGTCCTGAAAGTATTATTGTTATAAATAAAAATAAATACTTTAAAGAAACAAAAAATAAGGAGCTAAAACTAAAAATTAAAAAGGGAAAACTTCTTGCTTTATTAACTCCTATTAAAATTGGAAAAACTTATATATCTGCAAAATATAATAATCATGAATATATCTCAAATCCTATTGTAATTGAAGAAAAAGTTGATTTTTTTAATTTTTGGGCCGATTTGCATGGTCAATCAGAAGAAACTGTTGGCACTAATGATATTAATAATTATTTTAATTTTGCTAAACAATGGGGATTTTTAGATGTTGCTTCAATTCAACCTAATGATTTTCAAGTTACAAATCAATTTTGGAAAAAAATCAATGCGGTATCTAAAAAATTTAACAAAAACGGTGTTTTTATCGTTTTCCCAGGTTACGAGTGGTCAGGTAATACCGATAAAGGCGGTGATAGGAATATTATATATTTAGAAGAAAACCAGCCTCTTTATCGATCTTCTCATGCCCTCTTAAATAATTTTAATGATTTAGAAAATGATTGTGTTAACGTAGAGGATTTATTTAAAAAACTTAATTTTAAAAAAACCATCGTTATTCCCCATGTAGGTGGAAGATATGCTGATATAATAAAATATTACAATTCTTACCTTGAGCCTTTATTAGAAATCCATTCTGATTGGGGAACTTTTGAATGGTTTTTATTTGAGGCTTTAAAAAGAAAATATAAAATTGGAGTTTGTGCCGGGAGTGATTGTCATGAGGGCCGTTTAGGAGCAAGTTACCCAACCTATGATCATTTCAATAACATTGGAGGATTAACTTGTATTTTAGCAAAAAAATTAACTAGGGAAGAAATTTTTAAAGCTATAAAAAAACGCCACACTTATGCAACAACTGGCAAAAGAATCTACCTTGATGTCAAATGTTATTCTACAAATAATGAATTTCTTGGGATGATGGGCGATCAGATTAAACAGAACAAAGAAGGCAAAATATTTATAAAGATTAATTGTTTTACCACATCTTCTTTGGATAGAATTGAAATTTATCACAATACAAAAATTTTAGATTATTATTTCCCAAAAATTGAGAACAAAAAACAAAAGGCGATAAAAATTTTATGGTCCGGTTCAAAAACAAAAGGTAGAGATAGAGAATTTTTTTGGGAAGGCTCACTTATTTCTTTAAATAAAATTGTGAGAATAGAAAAAATCAATTTTTGGCCAAAACATAGATTAATTTTTAATAAGGATAAAAATTTATTAAGCTGGAAAGGATCAACAACTGGAGGAACTCAGGGATTGATTTTAATTTTTAGTAAAATAGAAGGAGAAATAAAAATTAAAATTAATGGAAAAAATCTGGGCCTAAATATTAAAGAAATAGGATTACGTCCAAAGACTTTTCAAATGGGAGGTTTAGATGCAAAACTAGAAATTTATGAAACATCAACCACTGATAGTCCACAAGAAATATCTTTTAATTTAACGGTACCAAAATTTAATAAACAAAAAGTTAATCCTGTATTTGTAAAAATTATTCAAAGAGATGGACATTTAGCCTGGTCTAGTCCAATATTTTTTATTAATCCTAATTCTATTTAATATAAGTTAATATAAGGTAAAACATTCGGAAGCTCATACCACGAAGAAATAGTAATTAAATTTTTATCGCCCCTTTCTCTTCCAACTAAAATTGCTTTCATCTCCAATTCAATAGCTGGTATTAAATCTTTATCATACTGATCTCCAACCATTACTGTTTCATCGGTTGGAACGCCTAAAAATGAAAGGGCATTTTAAATGGTTTTTTTTCTGGTTTTAAACACCCAATTTCTAACGTAGGAAAAACTAAAAATGGTCCAACTCTTCTTGGCTCTTTTTCTTGATAATTATAAAGTAGTAAAGGCTTTTCCGGATTACCGGTATAAATACATAATAGAGATTCCTCTAATAATTTTCCTAGAATAATGCATGTCCATTCTAAACTTCCATTCTAAGTGTCCCTAATAAAAATCCCTTTTTTACCAAAGAATCAACAAGTGCTTTTAATCGGTCATCTGGTTGCAAATCATTCCAAAATCGTGTAGATATTGATTCTACTTCTCTTATTATTTCCAATTCAGTTAACCCTGTCAACAAAGATGCTAAGGCTTTTGTTTTACTTCCTCCACTAAAATTCATTTGTTGATAGAATAATTTTCTTTTCTCTTCAGCCTTCAATCCCATAGTTTAAGCTGCTTTATCTATAAAAAAACTATTCGCCGCAAAATGTTCTTTATTCGGATGATAAATATAACCATCAACATCGGTAATAATAGCTCTAATCATAATAATTTATCTAAAAACCCAAGTCACCTTTTGCCAAATCTAAAAAATTATAATAATCATCCCCACATAATGATAAAATCTCTTTTTTCCTTTCTAAAGAAATATTTGGTTTTTTATGTGTTCCTCCCACATATCTAAATCTACCTTGTCTTAAAGTAGGATAGACTGCTTCGTGGAAATAAGTAGGATTTAAAGCTTCACCCCATCTTACTTTTACCCCTTCAGAACTTGGTATTATTAAATTCCAGTCATTATCTACACCTAAAGCTCTTGGATCAAAAATCAAGTGAGATTCTTGAAAAGTTTCTCCCAAGCCTACTCTATCTAAAAATCTTTTCAAAAAATCAAACTCTCCTTCTTCTAATAAATCAAACACAAAAGGTACTGCTTTTTCCCCAATTATTTGTTTATAATTAAGATATAAATCAATTATATATTTTTGCATCCCTGCGTAGTATTCTAGATTCTGCCCTCCAGGAACATAATGATCTAGCGATGCAATAGCATTTACAGGATTTCTTAATCCAAAAATCACACCACCAATTTTATTAATTGGAACACCAGCCATCATAAGAATATTAATTGGGTCAAAAATTTCTGCTTCATCTATTGGTCCCAGTGTTTCTTTCATAAAAACTACTCCTTTGTCATTTGGTCCGACTGGATCAACTATTGTTTCTCCTCCGTGTCTTAATCCAAATTTCCAAGGTTGAAAATAAGCTTTATCAACTCCTGGATGACCAGCCATAACAGCTAAAAGAGCGGTGCTTCCACTTCTGGCTGGACTAACAAAAACTACTATATTAGGTATTAAATTAGGGTCTTCCGGAATTTTAAATAATCTAGCTACTTCCTCAGGCCTTCTAAAATACCCTGTTTCAAAAAAAGGTTTTTTTTCCATAGTGATTTGGTAAATCTATAAAAACTTATAAATTTAAATTAAATTTCTTTTTTCCAAATAAGATAAAATTTCTCTTACTGCTTCTTGCGGAGTTATATTAGTGGTATCGATTTTTATCTCAGGATTTTTCGGCTCTTCATAAGGCTCATCCACTCCGGTAAGATTTGATATCAATCCCTGTCTTGCTTTTTGATATAAGTGCTTAGGATCTCTTTGCTTACAGACTTCAATCGGAGTAGCAACGTGTACTTCAATAAAACTTGCTCCAATATCAGACGTTATTTTTCTTATAATATCTCTTGGATTCCTATAAGGCGCCATCAAACTAACTATTGCTATTCCACCTCTTCGTGCTATTTCAGCAGCTACCAAACCAACTCTTAGAATATTTGTTTCCCTACCTTCACGGGTAAAAGGAAGTTTTTGTTTAAATTCTTCTCTTATCATATCACCATCTAACCAAATAACTTGTCTTGGATCCAAATTATTAAATCGTCTTTCCAATAACTCCGCCTCCAAAGCCTTAGCAATGGTAGACTTTCCTGCTCCTGAAAGTCCAGTTAAAAAAATTACCATTGCACGATCTACACCAGTAACTTCTTCTAATGATGCCCCTCTATTTAAAAAGTTATTAATTAAATCATTAATATTCCCGCCATTAATTAAATGATTATCTATATCTCCAATAATTCTTCTCACATCGATTATATTATTTCTATAATTAAAAGATAAAACTTCTGCTACCTCAGGAAAAGTAAACCATTCTGGTGGTTTTTCCCCTTGCTCTAACATTCTTCGAAGTTGAGTGCCAGAAATTGATTGGGGATTACTGCCTTGAGGTAAAGATGATATAGGATAATATCGTCTTGTTTCCATATCATAAACCATTTCTTCTAAGGGAACAACATTTATTCCTATTTCAGAAGATAATGATAAAGCCAATCTCTGAGCTTCGTATGGATCATAAAATGAAACCCCATTACTTGGATTTCTACAACCAGCGTGATCGCGTCCAATAATAAAATGAGTGGCTCCATAATTTTTTCTTATTATCATATCAAAGATAGCTTCTCTAGGTCCTGCATATCTCATTGCTTTTGGAACAACCGCTAATAACGCTTTTACCCCCATATTTTCATAATATTGTATTATTCTTCTGTAAGCAGCTACTCTTGCTTCTTGAGGAACATCATCTGATTTTGCTTCGCCTACAGTCGGATGAATTAATAAACCAACATTTGGATATTCACTAGCTACTTGACGAAGCGCATGCAAAGTCGCCTCAAAATGAGCACGATGAATAGGATTGCGTGTTTGAAAAGCAACCAAAGCATCTAAATTATTTTCTTTTTTCCATTCAATTACTTGCTCTGGAGTTAGTCTTAAATCTTGGAATCGATAATGACTTGGGGTTTTAATAAACTGAATCGGACCTCCAATATAATATGGTGGAGAGTCATAAAGATAAGCTACTCCTGGATGATTAGGATCAGTTGTTCCAAAAACCAACTCTGCCTCTTCTTTTTTATTGGGTTCCCATATAGAAACAACATCTAAAATGCCGCAAGGAATTCCTTCTCTATCAGTTAAAACCAAACGTTTATTATTATCCGCTTGATTCGCTGTATTTTTATTAACACTTAATACAATCGGAACAGGAAAAATATCTCCATTTGGTAATCTCATATTATGAGTAACACTTCTATATTCTTCTTCTGTCATAAAACCCAAAAACGGTAAAGCGCCAACAGCCATCAATTCAAAATCGCAAAGTTCTCTTGAAGAAAGGCAGATTCTTGGTAGTTCTAATAATAATCTTCTTTCTCGATCGCCTTGAGGATTGCCTTCTACCTTATTCTGACTCATATTTTTGATTTATTATTAAATCAACTTTTAATAACTAAACACCTACTCAAAAACAAAAATAACAATAGAAAAAACTAATAACAAAAAAACCCGCCTAAGTCGGCGGGAGTATTTTTTATTTTGGTTTTATCAATCACTCATCCTCCCGCCATATTAAGCGGTAATAAGAATAAAAAGGACGAAAATGATTGATAAAACCTGGTTTTTCATATTGATGAAAAAATATTTTACCAAAGATTTTTATTTTTGCAAGAGCAATTTTATTTCGCTACTAGGAATAGAGAGAATTTTACTTCTAATTTTTAAAGCTTTCTTTCTTATCTTTTCGCTGATTTCGTTAGGAAAAAAATTAAGTTTTTCTATCCCAATCACTCTTCCTTTTTTATCATAAATCATCACATCATCTGAATACTCGGAAATATTGGAGTAGGCCTCTTTATTTTTATCATCCCACCAAAAAGAAAACGTATTACCGATTGGGTCAAATAAAAAAGTTATTTTTCTTTTTTTTGTTTTTTTGCCATACAATTTCCCCTATTCTCGACTTTTTACACCGATAACTGGTAACAACAAAACCATGAGTATTAAGATGTGTTACCACAACGCAAATCAAATATCTTTTCTCTCTGTGATAGTACAGTTTAACAAAATAATAGAATAAACTAAAGGAAAAAATATCTTATTACCTATCCTGGGATTAATCAAAAAAAATAAAATCCCTCTGATCCTTTTTGGATTTTTAGATTAATGAAGAATCATTTCTTCCCAACAAATAAATCCAAACCGGAATAAAATATAAACTCATGTTAAAAATTTTTTCTTTTTTTAATTCTTCTTTGGTTAAAATCAGTGCTTTTGAAGAAGAAAATCGCTGTAAAAATCTTAAAACACCTTTTAAATCTTTTTTATCTATCTTCTCTTTAAACTTTATTTCCACTGGTATTTTTTCCTCTAAAACCAAATCAACTTCGTTTTGCCTTTCTTTCCAAAAAAAGGAAGAAGAAGAAAAAGAAACGACTAAATTTTCCACGACTTTGCCAAAAAAATAAGGTTGATAAAATCTTTCTTTATTGATTTGATAGACAAAATTAGTTGAACTTAAATATATTTTTTTTAACTTCCTCTCAGAAACAAATCGACTGGAAGAATAGTTATAAAGGGTCCTAACTAAAAAAGCGCTTTTTAAATAAAAAATATAGTTGGCCACTGACCGTTGATCTCTACCCAATACTTCCCCCAAACGAGAATAATCAAGTAAAAAACCAGGATTAGAACCAATCAATTCTAAAATTGTTTTTAAAATGAAACTATCTTTTACTTTAAAAAGCGGGGCAATGTCTCCAAAAACTATCTTTTCTAAAATTGATTTTGAATATTCTCTTATTTTAAAATCCTCTTCCTCATTGACAATCTCGATAAATCCTCCATTTTTTATGTAAGAAAAAAAACGTGGTAGCAATTTTTCTTTTTTAAGGTAGATCTCTTTGGCTTGATCAAAGTCCCAAAGGTCTTCAAACTCGATTTTTTCTCCCAAAAAAGTAAGATACTCAGAAAAGCTTAAAAGCGGTAAAACAAACTCATAAACCCTTCCGGCCAAACTTTCTTTGACTCCTTCATAAATGCTCAAACTGGCTGACCCAGAAACAATAAATTTTATATTTGGATAAAGATCATAGTAAACTTTTAATTGATTTTGAAAGTTATTTAACTTTTGAATCTCATCCAAAAATAAATAGATTTTTTTCTCTTTTAGAATATCTTTTCCCAAAACTAATTCTGAATAATTTTTCAAAACTTCATCTAAAGAAACATTGGCTTCGTCAAAAGAAAAGTAAAGAATATTTTTTTTATTGACTCCGTTTTTTAAAAGATAATCGATTAATTGATATAAAATCGTTGTCTTGCCCACTCGGCGAATGCCATAGAGTAAAATAATCTGACGCGTATTTAAGAACTTAACCAAAGAATAAAATAAATCCCTTTTAAAAGGCTTAAGATACATCTCTTCAACCTTACCTTCCTCCCACCAACGATTAAATGTAATTAAATTTAACATACAATTACATTGTAATGTAATTAATTTAAAAGTCAAGCAAAAGTTATGCCTCACTTAAAACATTACCGAAAATAGGTTGATGCCTCAAAGTAAAACATTACCGAAATCCTTCTTTTTTATACAATAACAAAACCTCTTTTTAAGACAAAAGGCAAAGTTAAAGTGGGGTAAAAGAAAAAGTAATAATTTTGATTTGCTTTGTTATTAACCATAATATTTTATATAATATAAAAACAAAATTTCAATAGATATTTAGCTAGATTAAATCTTTATGCCTCTTGCCATAATTGGAATGTCCAATAGCGGAAAAACTTACTGGTCAAAAAAACTGGAAAAAGAAAAAGGTTACTATTATTTTGGCTGTGATGATTATATTCAAAAAAAACTTAATTTTAAATCAATGGAAGATTTAAATTGCTGGCTGGGATTTCCTTATGAAAAAAACTATCAAAAAAATAGTCAGCTTTATCTTCAATATGAAAAAGAAGCTGTTGAAATGGCTTTAAAATTAATTGAAAATAGTCAAAATAAAAAAATCGTCGTTGACACCACGGGCAGTATTGTTCATTTGCCTCTTTATTATCTTAAAAAATTATCGTCAGTGGCCAAAATCGTTTATCTTAAAATCGAAAAACAAGCAGTAAAAAAAATGGTCGATCTTTATTTCAACAGTCCAAAACCAGTAATCTGGGGTGATTTTTTTAAAGAAGAAAAAGACAAAAGTCCAATCGAAAATCTTAAAGAAAGTTATCCACACCTTCTTAACTTTCGTCAAAAGCGTTATCAAAAATTTGCTCATATTATTTTGGATAGTTTTCAAATAAGAAATAATAATTTTTCAACCGATGATTTTTTAAAAATGATAAACTTACGAAAATGATTAAATACATAGGGACTCGCAGTCTAAAAAATAAAAAAATTCCTTTTTCCCAAGCCATTTTAAAAACAACCGATGAAAATAGCGGTCTTTACGTTCCAACAACCATCCCGCATCTTAGCAAAAAAGAAATAAAAAAACTTCTTCCTCTTTCTTACCAAGAGTTAACCTATCAGGTTTTTAAGCTTTTTGATGTTGATTTTGAGGAAAAAGAGT
>Ga0308390_1001894_pt1 | contig 13130 bp, 5 predicted proteins | sample Hotspr2Sample149_FD_202358 | JGI IMG/M metagenome (GOLD analysis project Ga0308390, IMG submission 202358) | Hot spring phototrophic mat microbial communities from Mushroom Spring, Yellowstone National Park, Wyoming, United States - 20040719_149 ...
GGATGTGGGCGTCAGCGCCCTGAGCGTCGCTCAGCCACCCCCACCGCGTCAGTGGAGCCAGATCCGTGTTGATATCCAGGTTATTCAGTTCGATTCCACCGGGTTCTGCTGTCAGCCGGTCGAGGGTCAGTACAGTCCGATCCGCCTCCGCCCGAACCTGATCCATCCGTACAGACCAACCGTCGGCGTGTTCCCATCTGACTATCCCCGTGGCGCGGGCCCGCAGGGTCCAGTCTGTCGGCAGAAAAAAGGGTCCCCAGCCCAGTGAAGTGGAGGTAACATCGCCGGTTTCCCAGGTCAGCCGGCCATATTCCGCGTCGAACCGGCCTGCTGCCGGCATGGCCAGTTCTCCCCATATGCCGGTCAGGCCGGCCAGCGACGCGAGTTCCGCGGCATCCACTCCGGGTACCTGCCACTCACCCCTCAGGCGGGTTCCTCCCAGCCATTCGGCCATTCCTACTGTAATCCGGGTTCGGTCTGACAACTGTGCTGTTCCGGAAATGAGCCAGTGTTTTGCGTCACGGTATATTCGGCCGGATGCCCGGACCTGTCCGGGTGTTCCCAGCGGACGTCCATGCCAACTCAGATTTGAATCACCTGTTACCTGCCAGCGAACCTCTGATTGGGCAGAATTCAATGTGATCGCACCGGACCACGTACCATCCAGACCGTCCAGGGCATTCCATCCCCGGGTCCGCCGCAGCCATCGGGCGATATCCACGCCAGCGGCCCGGACGGTCAGCACGCGCCACCCCGTCGGGGGGCCCTCCACAGCCACGTTCAGGGTTTCCTTGTCATCCGTGTCGCGCAGGCTGACCTGGAAACCATCTGTGGAGGTTTCCGCGTCAACCGTCCAGTGGACCGAATCGCCGGGTTCGGGCCATGCCGCCGAACAGGTACCCTGGAATCGTTTGACCTGAGGAAGGCCTCCACTCCATGAAGCGATGCCATCCAACCGTGCATCCAGTTTTTCCGGAAGCCATGGAATCCATGGCGAGAGCCATGGTTCGAGCCAAGGTATCGGTTTCGGCCAGGAACGCGGAAGCCAATCCGACAGTGCCAGAGTGACGCGGTATGCCGTTTCAACCGGCACGGCCTGCAGTTCGACGTATCCCGCATTTTCCAGTTCCAGACGTGCCGTGATCGTGCCATCGGTATCCAATTTCCAATCAGCGGTTCCGTTTCCGTGATACCACGGTAAGGTTTCCGACCCCCACGCAAGGCCGGTAATCCGCGCGCGGCCGGACGCGGAGGTCTGCCATCCGCCTGTCGCCTGCCGCGTTGCTTCCAGTGACAGCGGTTCCAGGTCCAGCTGGTCGAAGGTTAGCCCTCCACCCGTAAGGATTCGGGACAGCACTGCCCACGCCGGATTTTCCAGCGTTCCGCCTTCCAGATCCAGACTGGCGCGGGATATACCCTGAGCATCCCATGCGACGCTGAGGCGTCCGGAGGGACGCCCTTCCTGGGAATCAACCCGCGTCATGTGAATCAGGCACATGCCTTCAGTGGAGGATCCATGAAGGTGTCCCGTCACACGCACCGGCAAAGGGAAAGTGGTCTCCGAATTCTGGATCGCGCAACGCAATGCTGATACTCCGAATCGGTATGACCATGACGCCGGCATAGGTTCAGATTGAAGATTGACCGGCGACCCTTCCAAGGTAACAAACCCCTCCGGTGAGGCCAACTGTACCTGTAACTTTTGGACCCGGCACATCTCAGGCATTTTCCGGAACAGCGTCTCCAGCATCCGGAACCATTGATTGAAGACCGGTGGCGCGGCAGACGGCTCTTTTTCCGGTCCGGAACGCCACAACCTCAGCCTGTCCACATAAACCTTAAGGGAACCGATACTGATTTGTCGCGCGGGAGGGTCTTGCCACGGCTGTATTCCTGACAGCATGAGGTCCCCGGCTTCTACCGCCGCGCTCTCGTTTTCGTCCGGGATCCACTGCACGCTTTCCAGCCGGATCGCGGGGTATACCTCCGACACGGCCGCCCGTACCCTGCCGTATGGAGATCCCAGCCGCAGCGTCAGGCCGAGCGGTCGTTTCCACAAAGGTCCGTCCGCGTCGATCTGTACGGGCGTCATGGCCCCGCTGACCACCGGCAGCCACAACGGCAGGCCCGCCGCCAACCCAATCGCGACAGCCGCGATCAGTGACACCAGCCAGAGACAACGCCGGTACCGTTTTCGCGGGGGAGCGCTCTGTTGTGTCGAATGCGAGTTCATCACGCGGTTCCGGTATCCGCCAGCAGATTCCGTTCCGTATCCGCGGAAAGGATCCGGTTGGGGCGGTCTGTAAGCGCTGATTATGGGGTCACAACATACAGCACCGATTTCAGGGACTTCCGCCTAAACGTCTGTTCCGGCGAACAGATCATCCAACGTTTGCTTTTCGCCGGGAACGCTTACAGTGTACAGGAAGGGTCCCGCGGCAGGTATGGCGGAAGCGGCCGCGTTCCGGAACAGCAGCGAGCGGACGGCGTCATGTCTTCGGCGGCAAGGAACAGAGATATCGGTGGATATTTTCGGCGGCGATCCGGCCCTGACCCATGGCGCTGATCACCGTGGCCGCGCCCGACACGATGTCGCCACCGGCGTACACGCCGGGCACGGAGGTCGCCATGGTTTCCGGATCTGTTTTAATAGTTCCGTGGGAAGTGGTTTCCAGTTCCGGCATGGTCTGTGGGATCAGGGGATTGGGCTTGTTACCGATGGCGATGATCACCGTGTCGGCGGGAATGACGAATTCCGACCCCTTGACCGGTACCGGCCGTCGGCGTCCGGAAGCGTCCGGCTCGCCCAGTTCCATGCGGATACACTCGATGCCCGTGACCCGATGGTGTTCATCACCCAGGATCCGGGTGGGGTTGGTGAGCAGCTGGAATTTTACGCCTTCCTGTTCGGCGTGGTGGATTTCCTCGTTCCGGGCGGGCATTTCCTCATGGCTGCGCCGGTAGACGATGGTCACATCGCCGCCCAGACGCAAAGCGGTGCGGGCCGCGTCCATGGCCACGTTGCCGCCGCCCACCACGATCACCTTCCGGCGCTGAATCGGCGGGGTATCGAAGTCGGGGAAGAGGTAGGCTTTCATCAGGTTGGATCGGGTCAGGTATTCATTGGCGCTGTAGACCCCCACCAGGTTTTCTCCCGGGATGCCCATGAACGACGGCAGGCCTGCCCCACTGCCGATGAACACGGCGTCGTAGCCATCCCGTTCCATCAGTTCGCGGATGGTGGCGTTGCGGCCCACCACGAAATCCATCACAAACTGGACGCCCAGTTTCTGCAGAAAAGCCACCTCGGCGTTGACGATGGTTTTGGGCAGGCGGAACTCGGGAATGCCGTAGGTCAGTACGCCGCCCGGCTCGTGCAGGGCTTCGAAAACCGTCACGTCGTGGCCCATTTTGATCAGATCGCCTGCGACGGTCAGGCCGGCGGGGCCCGCGCCGATCACCGCGACCTTGCGTCCCGTTTTCGGCGGAAGTTCGGGCACCGGAATTTCACCGTGTTCCCGTTCCCAGTCGGCCACAAAGCGTTCCAGCCTTCCGATGGCCACCGGTTCACCCTTCACGCCCAGGATGCACACCTTTTCACACTGCTCTTCCTGCGGACAGACCCGGCCGCAGATGGCCGGCAGCGAGTTGGTTTCCTTGATTTTCATGGCCGCTTCAGCGAACCGACCTTCCCGGACCAGTTCGACGAACGCCGGGATATCATTGTGAACGGGGCACCCCTCCACGCACCGCGGTTTCTTGCACCGCAGGCAGCGACTGGCTTCGAGGATGGCCACTTCCGGCGTGTAGCCGTAGGGCACTTCGTTGAAATTGTGAATCCGATCCTCCGGATCCTGCTCCGGCATCGGCTGTCGCGGAAACTTCTCAGCCATGGTTCAACATCCTTGCACCGCGTCTTGCGCGGACATTCCCCGTTTCAGGCGTAGCAGCCGCAGCCGCCGTGGCTGTAACCCTCCGGCGCGCCGTCGTGATGATGCCGTCCCGGAGACGCCGTTCGGCCCACCGACATGATTTCGGCGGCGGCATAGGCCGAACGCCGGTCCTTGACCTCGTCCCAGTCCACGAGATGGGCGTCAAAGAAAGGTCCGTCCACGCAGGCAAACCGCACTTTGTCGCCCACCGAAATCCGGCACGCGCCGCACATTCCCGTGCCGTCAACCATGATGGGATTCAGGGCTGCCCACGTGGGAATCCCGTAGGGCCGCGTGGCTTCGGCCGTGAGTTTCATCATGAACGGGCATCCCACACAGATGACCCGGTCCACCTGTTCGCCGGCGGCCAGACGCCGCGTCAGCGCGTCCACCGCGTGACCCCGTTCACCCATCGACCCGTCGATCGTGGTCTGGATAAAGGTGTCCGCGGCGGCCGCCAGTTGTTCACGGTAGTACGTCAGGTAATGAGACCGCGCCTCCACGATTGCCGTAACCCGGTTGCCCGCTTCCCGCAGCGCCCGGATCAGCGGACGCACCGCGCCTACGCCGTAACAGCCGCCCGTCACCACCACATGCCCGTACCGGGCCACCTCCAGCGGAATGCCCAGCGGTCCAGTGATATGGGCCACGCATTCCCCCGCTTCCATCATGACCAGTTTCCGACTGGACTGCCCTTTTTCCAGCACCACCAGGGTGATGGTTCCCGCTTCAGCGTCCCAGTCACACAGGGTGTAGGGCACGCGTTCGGACCACGCGTCGGCCATCACAATCACAAACTGTCCAGCCCGGGCCACTTTGGCCACCTCGGGGGCGGACAGCACAATTTCGTATGTGTTGGGGACCAGTTCCCGCAGAGACAGAACCCGGAACCGGCCGTCATCAGGATTTGCCCCCGCGGCGGCGGTCCGGAACGCTTTGGCCACCGCCCGTTTTTCTGCTTCGGGCACGGGGAGCGGGCAGTCCTCCAGCGGCGGAAGTTCCAATAGACCGCTCACCTGCTCCTCGATCCGGTGACCCCGGAACCAAGCCACCCGCTTCGACAGATCCAGCGCTGCCTCAGGGGGACGGTCCCGCTGGAGCCACAAGCCGGCCGCCTCACCGCCTACTTCACGAGTCAGTTCCGCCACCGACTCCCATTGGAGTCCTTCGGCTCCCAGCGCCCGCGACAGCCTTACCGCGATCTGCCAGTCCTGCAAGGCGTCTCCCGGTGGAATGGCCGCCGGACGTATGGGCCGGGGCGTGCCTGTCCGATCCAGTATGGTACCTTCCGCTTCCGCGAACAGGAGCGCCGGAAACACAAAATCCGCCTTTTCCGACAGGGCCGACGGATAGGCATCGGACACCATCAGCATGTCCAGGCCATCCACCCGGGCAGGATCCACGAAAGGCCCCGTTGTCCACAGCACCCGAACCGATTCCGGTAGTTCCGGCGGCGTGATGCCGCCCCGGGCGTCCCGCTTCACTTCCACGTAATGCGGCGATTCCATGATCACCCGGGTGAACCGTTCGAGGACCAGCCGATCCTCCAGGGTAAGGCTGTCATCACAAATCAGGGCGAATGCCTCCCCCGTGAAATGGGTAAGCCGGGCGGCCGCCGCTTCCAGCGCCGGTTTCCAGTCCGTGGGTCGCTGAGCGGCCTTGACCCGCATCAGCGGACGGGTCAGGCGGTTCTTGCCGTTGTGAAACTCAGCCACGGCAAACCGCCCCACCACACACAGCGGCTGACCCACGGCCAGCGCCCGCGTACTGATGACCCGGCCTTCCTGCGCCGCCACGGTCATCGCGCAGGCTTCCGGGCAGAACGCGCACGTCGTCGCGGCACGCCTGTCGGGAGCACCCCACCATTTGGCGTACCGGTCGGAAAGCGTGCCCGTCGGACAGACATCCACGCAGGACCCACAAAATGAACAGCCCGCCTCCAGCAGGGACATGTCAAACGCCTGTCCGATCCGCGCCTGACTGCCCCGACCGATGAAATCGATCACCGCCTTGCCATGCTGCTCCCGGCACACCCGGACACAGCGCCCGCACAGAATGCACAGATTCAGGTCCCGGTCCATGAACGGCTGGGACCGCTCGACCGGCCGGTGATGATACTCCGGCGCGATAGGCAGTTCGGTCAGTTCCAGCTGCTCCGCCAGGCTCCGCACGTAACATTCCGGTTTGTTGTTGCAGGTGTGGCACCCGGTGGTACTGCCCACCTTTTCGGGCGTGGGCCGGAAGGTCTCACATTCCTGCCGGTGGCCGCACAGCAGGCAGGCGTTTGGATGCTCGAGCATCATCAGGGCCAGAACATTCCGCCGCAAGCGGCGCAGTTGAGGCGTATCCGTCCGCACATTCATTCCCGGTGTGACCGGCGTGGCGCAGGAGGGGGGGTATCCCCGCATACCCTCCACTTCAACCAGGCACATGCGGCACCCGCCGTGGGGGGTCAGCCCCGTTTCCGCGCACAGATGGGGAATTTCGATCCCGTGCCGCAGCGCGCAGTCCAGAATCGTTTCCCCGGGCTGGGCTTCCACAGTCTGCCCGTCGATGCTCAATGTAATCACTGATGTGACAGCCGCACTCATGATTGATACTCCATTACAGCCGTCAGCTGGTGGTTGCGGCCAGTTGCCGCCGCGCTTCGATCCGTTTCAGGTCCCCGCTTTCCCGGTAAATCGCCGCGCTGGATGGCGGGCAGGCCGTCAGGCACGAACCGCAGTGAATGCATTTTTCTTCGGAGATCCGATGGGGCTCGCCCTTTTCGCCATCGATCGCTTCGGCCGGGCACACCCGCATGCATACGCCACAGCCTTTGCACCGCTCCGGATCAATCCGGTACCAGACCAGTTTCCTGCACGCAAACGCCGTGCATTGGCCTTTTTCGATGTGTTCCTCATATTCGCGGCGGAAATACCGCAGCGTGGTCAGCACGGGATTAGGGGCTGTCTGCCCCAGACCGCACAGGGAACCGGCCTTGACCGTTTCCGCGATTTCTTCCAGTTGCTGCAGGTCCTCGGGACGTCCCAGCCCTTTCGTAATATTTTCCAGCAGTTGAAGCATGGCCCGGGTGCCCACCCGGCAGGGCACACATTTCCCGCAGGATTCCTGCTGGGTGAACGTCAGGAAATACCGGGCGATGTCCACCATGCACGAATCCTCGTCGAGCACGATCATACCGCCCGAACCCATAATGCTGCCCGCCGCGCCCAGAGATTCATAGTCCACCGGCAGGTCGAATTTCTCCGCCGGAATGCACCCGCCTGAGGGCCCGCCCGTCTGCACAGCCTTGGGCGCCTTGCCGGACGCCATACCGCCGCCGATCTCCATCACGATCTGGCGCAGCGGTGTGCCCAGCGGCACTTCGATCAGCCCCGTGCGGGCCACCTTGCCCGCCAGCGCGAAGGTTTTGGTGCCCCGACTCTGGGGAGTGCCCACCTCCGCAAACCATGCTGCGCCGTTCCGAAGGATATGGGGCAGATTCCCCAGGGTCTCCACATTCTGGATAACCGTCGGCTGGCCCCACAATCCCCGCTGCGCCGGAAAAGGCGGTTTGGGCCGCGGCATGCCACGCATGCCTTCGATGGATGCAATCAGCGCGGTTTCTTCGCCGCATACGAAAGCCCCCGCGCCCTGCTTTATGTGGAGATCAAAGGAAAAATCCGTACCCAGGATCCGCTTGCCCAGCAGGCCCATTTCCCGCATCTGGGTGATGGCTGTCTCCAGACGACGGATCGCCAGCGGATACTCCGCGCGGCAGTAAATATACCCCTCACTCGCGCCGATGGCATATCCCGCGATCAGCATGCCCTCAAGCACGGCGTGGGGGTCGCCTTCCAGCAACGAGCGGTTCATGAACGCGCCAGGATCCCCCTCGTCGGCGTTGCAGATCAGATATTTCGGTGAACCCGCGGCTGCCCGGGCAAACTGCCATTTCTTGCCGGTCGGGAACCCCGCGCCGCCGCGGCCGCGCAATCCCGACGCCAACACCTCTTCGATCACCGCCTCGGGGGACATGCTCAAGGCCCGTTCCAGCCCCTGGTATCCCCCCCGGGCAAGGTAATGATCCGGATCCTCGGGGTCAATGACGCCACAGTTGATCAGCACCCGGCGCACCTGGCCCTTCATCATCGGGTGATCCCAGAAGGATGGGACACGCCCGTAACTTTCGGCGGTCATGACGCCCAGCGCCCATTCCCCGCACAACTCGCCGCCCATCACGTGCCGCTCGAGTATTTTTCCGGCCGCGTCGGCATCCACCGGACCGTAACAGCATTCTGGCAGTCCCCGATGCCGGACGATCATGATGGGCTCAAAACAGCAGGGCCCCAGACATCCCGCGCGTACTACCCGCGCTTTCAGGCCGTACCGTTCGATATCCCGTTGCAGCCGGTTGATGACCGCCTCGGCGCCTGCCGCCAGACCGCACGTGGCCGCACCCACAAAAAACACCGATTCCGGCCCCGACATCAACGCCTGCCACCGCGCTTCCGCCTGACGCCGGCGTTCCCGTAACCGTTCCATGATTACGCCTCCTGCCGCGCGGACCGCGCGCCCTGATCCGCGTACTCCCGCAGCACACCCGGCACTTTCTTTGGGGTCATGCCCGCGTACACCTTGCCGTCCACCGCCACTACCGGTGAAAGCGCGCAGCAGCCCAGACACGCCACCCGTTCCAGACTGAACTGACCGTCCGGCGTGGTCTGGCCTACTGAGATGCCCAGTCGGCGCTCGATTTCCTCCAGCACCTGCGCGCCACCCCGGACATGACAGGCGGTTCCGTTGCACACCTGAATCTTGTGCCGGCCCGGACGGGTAAAGCGGAACTGGGTGTAGAAAGTAGCCACCCCGTAGGCTTCGGTAGCCGAGATGCCCGTGAGTTGCTCCAAGGTTTTGAGCGACTCCGGTGAGATATATCCCAACCGGTGCTGAATTTCCTGCAGAATGGGGATGAGGCTCCCCCGCCCCGAGGGAAACGTCGCGATAATTTCCCGTACAACACCTGCCGCGCCATCAGCGGAACTGTTGTCCTGCATAACTCCTGAAACTCCCCGGCACGCGCCTGACCAACGCCTGCCTTACTACGATATGTGTGGAAAAAAAAGGGGTTAACGTTAGCATAGCAAAGAAATATCAGAAAAACCAATCCGACACCTGACTACGGCCCGGATGCTGACAATAATGACCACACGTGGTCAGTTTGGGGATGGATCAGGCTGGCAGTACCCGCGCGGGTTCCCCGGATGGACGCACCCCATGGCGCGCATCCGGAAATCCCGCGCCTTGACCGCCCACCTCATTTACGCCAAAACTGAGCAGGTGTTGCACTTATCGTTAGAATCTGGGGGATTCAGGTGGAGGGTGTACGTCTGGACAGTCCGTTGTCGCGGAGATATTATGAAATATTAGGGGATACCGGAAAACGACTGAAGGCGCGGCTGGAGACGGCCGAGGCAGCAAGTGAATGGGAAGATAAACAGGGAAGAAAGGGTAAATCCATCCTATCCAGGCATGCTCTGGTGGCCGGACAGGGGAAAAGTATAGCCTTTTGGTGGATGGACGGGATCGAGTTGCGGATTCACGAGAGGTCGACGGTGGCGGTGGGGCGCAGGCGGGCGGGGCCGAGCACCAGCATGGCACAGCGGTCGGCCCGGAGGCATTCGGCGGCACAGGCCGCCAAGGCTTCGGATGTCACCTGGTCATAACGCTGCAAGTGTTCTTCGAGGGGGAGGATCCGGCCGTAATCGAGGATGGATACGGCGTTCTGTCCGGCCCGGGCGCCGCAGGATTCGTGGGCCATCAGGAGGGATGCCTTGAGTTGTTCCCGGGCCATGTTGAGTTCAGCCTGATCCGGCGGCTGTTCGATCACACGGGTGATTTCCTCGAAGAGGAGGCGTCTGGCGTCCCGCCAGGCATCCGGGGCGGCGGCCAGGTACACGCCGAGGATGCCGGTACGACTGAAGTGCTGAGTCCAGGCGTAGACAGAATAGGCCAGTCCCTCGCGCTCCCGAATGCGGTCAAACAAGCGCGAGGTGGAACCGCCGCCGAGCACCTGGGCCAGCACGGCCAGGGTATAACGCCGGGGCTCATGAAGAGACGCGCCGGGGAAGGCGAGGCAAAGATGCCCCTGGTTGAGCGGCCGGTGATGGAACCGGGCACCGGCGGTGAAGCGCGGGGGATCCGGCCGGCCAGGGATGGGCGCGGCGGACCTTGCTCCGAAAAGGCGCGCTGCGGCGGTCGCGACGCCCTGACGGTCGAAGCATCCAGCGACGCTCAAGACCATGTTGGTGGGGGTGTACCACCGACGCATAAACGCGGCGATGTGCCGCCGGGTGAGAGCAGTTACAGATTCGACACTGCCGAGGATGGATCGTCCCAGGGGATGGCCGGGCCAGTGCTGTTCGGTGATCAGGTCCTGAACGTATTCCTCCGGTGAATCTTCGGCGGCTAGAATCTCCTCGATGATCACAGCGCGTTCGCGGGGCAGATCGCTGAGGGTGGGGTTGAGGGTAATGTCGGCAAGGATTTCCAGGGCGTCGGGGGCGTGATCAGCAGGGATACGGGCGTAAACGGAGGTGTTTTCCCGGCCGGTGGATGCGTTGAGGTATCCGCCGCGGGATTCGATGGCTTCCATAAGTTGACGCGCGGTGCGGGACCGGGTACCTTTGAACAGGAGATGCTCGAGAAAATGGGCGGCGCCCCATTCGCGGGGAGATTCATGTCCGGATCCCACCCCGATAGCGACGCACAGGGCAGCCGTGCGTGCCCAGGGCAGGTATTCCAGAACAACGGTCATGCCGTTGGGCAGCCGCAGGACTTCCGGGGAGCCGGTTTTCCGGCCCGCTGGCGTCAGGGCGGCGCGCGGATGATTTCGCGCGGACCGTTGGGTCATGGCGTCAGGGTTCCGTGAAACGCGCGGTCCAGGCGTTGGAGTCCGGACCGCGCGCGAGATTCAGCGCCCAAGTTAAGGATTCAGCGCCGGCGTCCGCCGCGGTCACGGTCGGAGCGGTCGCGGTCGGGTCGGCGGTTTTTTCCGGTATTGCCGCCCGGGCGGAATCCGCTGCCGCGGTCATTCTGACCACCGGAGCGTCCGCCACCGCTTCCACCGCGCAGGTTGTCCGAACTGACCCGTCCGAGTTCGACATCGGCCTGGACCTTGGAAAGGTTGATGCGGCCCATCTTATCGATTTCAATAACTTTGACGTCGACTTCATCACCGATGTTCACGACGTCAGTGACCTCGCGAACCCGCTGAGGGGCCAGTTCAGAGATGTGGATGAGACCTTCCTTACCGCCCGGCAGAGAACAAAAGGCGCCAAAGTTCATGAGCCGGGTGATGGTGCCGTGGTACATCTGACCGACCTCGACATCGGCGACGATTTCACGGATCATAGCGATCGCGGCGTCGGCGTCTTCCTTGTTGACGGCGGCAACATGCACGGAACCATCATCCTCGATTTCGATCTCAGCGCCGGTGGCGTCCTGAATACCACGGATGACTTTTCCTCCGGGTCCGATGACTTCGCGGATTTTATCTGGATCAATGTGGATGGTGTAAATCCGCGGGGCGTAAGGGGAGATATCGGGCCGGGAAGCCCTAAGTACAGCGTTCATTTTTTCGAGGATGAAGAGGCGCCCAGTGCGGGCCTGTTCGAGCGCGCGCTCCATGACCTCACGGGAGAGTCCTTTGATTTTGGTGTCGAGTTGGAACGCGGTGATGCCGCGGGCGGTGCCGCAGACCTTGAAGTCCATGTCGCCAAGGTGGTCCTCATCCCCGAGGATGTCGGAGAGGATCCGTACTTCGTCACCCTCTTTGATGAGGCCCATGGCGATACCGGCGACAGGCCGTTTCATTGGCACGCCGGCGTCCATGAGACTGAGGGATCCGCCGCAGACGGTGGCCATCGAACTGGACCCGTTGCTCTCGCAGATTTCGGAGACGACGCGCACGGTGTAAGGGAAATCGGGGATGTTTTCGCCTTCCTCAGGGTGATAGGTATCGAGGAAGGGTAACAGGGGCTCGAGGGCGCGTTCCGCGAGTTTGCCGTGTCCGACTTCGCGGCGTCCCGGACCGGTAATCCGTCGGACCTCCCCGACGGACCAGGGCGGAAAATTGTAGTGGAGGAAGAAGCGACGGAATTCATCGCCGGTGAGTTCATCGAGGCGCATTTCGTCGCGGCTGGTGCCGAGGGTGGTGGCGACCAGGGCCTGGGTTTCGCCGCGGGTGAACAGCGCCGAACCGTGGGCCCGGGGAAGCACGCCGACTTCAATGGAGATGGGCCGGATTTCATCGAGGCGGCGTCCATCCATGCGGATGTTGGTCTCGATGACGGACCGGCGCATGATCTGCTTTTTGAGGTCGTCAAAGGCCGACGCGATCATGGGGGCACGGCGTTCGGCGAGTACCTCACCATAGCGGGCCAGGAGGGTTTCGGTGGTTTCTTTCGCGATGGTTTCGATGGTTTCGAGGCGGACCTGTTTTTCGCGGATGCCCAGGGCTTCGGTGAGGCGGGCGGCAGCCAACTCAGCCACATCCGCGGGGACCTCGGGATCCATCTCGGGCGGGGTGAAAGGCATTTTAGGCACGCCGGCCCGTTCGCGCAGGGCGTCAATGGCGTCCACAATCAGCCGGATGTAGCCGTGAGCGAATTCCAGCGCTTCGACCATGAGGGATTCGGGCACCTCCCGGGCCTGGCCTTCCACCATGCATATGGCGTCCTTCGTACCGGCGACCACCAGATCGAGCACACTCTGACCCATCTTGTCCATGGTCGGGTTGACAATGAGAACGCCGTCAATACATCCAACCCGTACCGCACCCACCGGCTCCTGCAGAGGCACCTTGGAGATGTGCAGGGCGGCGGAAGCGGCATTAATGGACAGCACGTCAGGATCATGGATGTTGTCGGCGGACAAAACGTTCTGGCAGACCAGGATTTCGTTCATGAATCCCTTGGGAAACAGGGGCCGGATGGGCCGGTCCGTCAGGCGGGAAACCAGAATTTCGCGCTCGGACGGCCGGGATTCGCGACGGAAAAAGTTCCCCGGGATCTGGCCGACAGAATAAAACTTCTCCCGGTAATCCACCGTTAGGGGGAAGAAATCCTGGCCTGGCTTGGCCTCAGGTGCGACAACAACCGTGGACAGGACCATGGTGTCGCCGGACTGACAAATGACGGATCCATGCGCCTGTTT
>Ga0308390_1001904_pt1 | contig 13086 bp, 4 predicted proteins | sample Hotspr2Sample149_FD_202358 | JGI IMG/M metagenome (GOLD analysis project Ga0308390, IMG submission 202358) | Hot spring phototrophic mat microbial communities from Mushroom Spring, Yellowstone National Park, Wyoming, United States - 20040719_149 ...
ATATTTGACTGTACCAACACTTTTATTATTGCCTTTTAATTAAAATAAAAGCCCAAAGGTATGACATATTTTGTCCCACATAGCGTTTTTTTTAATTTTTGTATCTAACCCACAACCTTTCTCCTTTTTAAGACAAGAGGAGGATGGTGAGTGGTATAGTGGTGGAGTAGTTTAGTGGTTTAGTGATGGAGTAACCCCGTTAGGGGTGGCATTATTGTAAATAATAGATTGCGGGTCAGGCCCGCAATGACGGCTGGTGAAAAGTCATCCTGAACCCCGATTTTATCGGGAGACGAAGGATCTCGTCGTTAAGCAAAAGGGATTCTCCCCGATGAAATCGGGGCTTCGTCGGGGTCTCAGAATGACGGCTTTCGTTTGTCATCCTGAGCGAAGCGAAGGATCTCATTTTTGAGAGAATGAGATTCTCATGACGTTGCTACGCTGTCATGCTGAATCCCGATTTTATCGGGGCAGGCTTGTTTTAAATTTATCTTCAATTTCCTCTTGCTGTGATACTATTATGCGTTTTAATATTGCTGGTTTCATTTTTTTATAACCATAAAGATTTGACTAATCTTTATGGTTATAATAATGGATTATTTTGGAAATGTTAAATATTTTTATGGTTTTTATTTATAATTTTCATCATTTACCCAATTGCGGAGGGTTGTTAATTATATATCCAACCAACATTTTTTTTGCAAAATTTCCACCATCATTTAATACCATTTCCGAATCCCCAATATTGCCAAATAAACACAACCGGTTTTGGGTTACAATGGTGATAAAATATGCCCGTTGGGAATAATCGTAATTTTTTAACCGTACCTAACGCCTGCCCTGAGTCATATGTAAGAGGCGGTGGTGGACGTTGGGGTTGTGGGTTATTTTTCTATCAATTTTTTTTATCACCTCCACTATCAAGTAATAAAATTTGTACACCAAATCATCTGTTTCTCGATCCATTGAGTTGGTTTCTGTTTTGGATGCACGTGATATGATTGCTGATTAATTTGAAGACAATGTTTTATCCAACAATGCATTGTTTGTAATTTAATTTAAAATATTTTAATATTTTAGAAAATATCAATTTCTTTCTTCTTTTTTTTAGAAACATCTGAAATAAAATTCATAACATTTTTTATCTTTCCTATAAAATCGTCTGTTGTATGACCTAAGTATTCAAAACTTTCTGAAGATATTCTTTTTATATTAAATTCAGGAAGCTCTGTATATATTGGACTATTTTGAATGTTGCTCAAGTAATCTACAAACTCATTTTTTTTATTTTTACTAAGAATTTTCAATTCAGTTGTATTATCAGTTTCAAAATCCTTGTCAATAGTATTATCAAGAAATTTGGGGTTAATAATTATCATTAATTTATCAAGGAATGTAGATAATTCATTAAAAATAAGGTTGTTTATATGTGGGTCAAAGAAACTATAACCAATAATTAAAAAATATTTTTTTTCTCTTAATTTTCTTTTGAAGTATTCAAGCAATGAAAAAAATGGTTCGATAGTATAAATTTTAGTTCCATGACCAAATATTAAAAGAGGTTCTATTTCAATGTTCTCCCCATTCCTATTGTATTCATTGCTATTATTTGACTTAATTATTGTACCGTCAGTTAATCTTGACCAATTTATAGATCCGTGTAATTTGCAAAGATTAATTCTTGAAGCATTATATGTATTTTCATCTATACTATATTTTTCGAAACCAACCCATTTGTTACTTACAAACCCAGTATAAACTGCATTTTCATCAAGGAAATAATCCTCTAAAATGGTATCATTGTTTAAAGTGAAAATCTCTAATTTAATATCTTTTTCTAAGTTTTTAAGTAAATCTTTAAAGGGCTTCAGATATTCAGAATTTTTACTTTCTTTTGTATTATAAAGAAGCCATTGTGGATAACAATCTTTTAATATTTGTTGTTCAATTGAAGTATAAATATCAGTTTCAGAGTTCTTTTTCTCGACATTATATTCTTGTTCAATAGTAAGAATTTTATCTGACCAGTTTCCGGTTACAGGATAAGGCAATAGATTTTCACGATTTTTTATTTTTCTCAATAATTGGGCAAATTCTTCAATGTTTGGATTATATACATATTTTCCATTGCTATCTAACGATCTAAATTTTGCCTGATAGTCCAAGCACGATAAAATAAATTTAATTGCTTTACGTTCTGATTTTGAAAATATACTATTATCACTTTCGTCAAATGACCTTTGTTTCAAATCTTCGAGCATTTCGTTGGACAATTTACAGCCTGCTGGTTTTGAAAAACCTGCGCCTGTGAAAATTAAGGATTCACTTAATATATTCATTAAGTTATTACTCATATAAACCAAACCGTTTTTTTAGCAATTTCGGTATCTGGTAATGTATTATTTTCAAAATGAGCTATATATTCAGCAATTAATTTTGAGTAAATTGTAGTTACAGGCTGAGCTTTTTGTTTTAAGCTTTTCCAATACAATCTTGAAAATTCATAAATTTGACTAATTAACTCGTTTTTGTTAAAGTTGTTATCAGGATCGTATATTCTTAATTTAACCGGAAGTTCTTCATGATAAATAGGATTTATTGGTTTTTCCCAATATCTAAGGTTATTAAATAATAAGTATTCATTTGGTTTTAAATTTGCATAAATTCCACTTTGAGGCATTAAAGATTCGTATCCAAGATCAAAACCTAAATCAACGGTTGTTTTGGTGTCGTTTATTTCAACTACAGCAAAACTAAAATTCGGACCAAGTTCTTTTTTTAAGGTTTCATTAATTTTATTTGTATCTTTATTACTTAGTGTTTTATAGTAATGAATAACAATTTTGTTTATATCTTTTGTATAACCTTGATCTTTTTGATAATCTTTTAAAGATCTAATTAAAACTTCACAGATATTATCTACAGTATTACCTTTAAAAGCATTAACTTGTTTTATAATTCCACTATTGTCAAAATATACAGCTGAACCTAAATATTTATCTCTTCCATGTTTAAAAATATTAAATCCAACTGTTAATTGATTATAATGTTTTCTTTCTAATTTCCAAGGTACCCCTCCTAATTTACCTAACATAGCAATGGCAATATTTGGTAAACTAAAATGGAAATTTTCCATAAATATTTTATTTCTTTCAATAAACTGAGAGGGTATATTTTTTTTCAAAAGTTTTTCTTTAATTTTATAATAAATTTCTGATTGTTCTTCTGATGCATTTGTTTTAGAAAAAGGCATTATACATATAGCTAAAATATTATTGTAATGATTATCATGTAATTTTTCATCAAGACAGTCAAGTATATCATTATGGGATGAATATTTTATTTTTTCTTCGTAAATATTAGCCGGTATCCCAACATAACTTTCAATTCCAGGGAAATGCCTATAGCCTCTTGATAGATATGTATATAGCTTATTAGCGCTTTCACTGTCCGGATATATAAAAAGAAGCTTTGTTTTTTTAATTTCCTCTGGAATTAAATAAGGGCCATAATCTCTCATTCCATTTACAGTTGAATAATCAGTTTGATTATTTTTAAAAACCATTTTATTTTTTTCAAAATCTACTTTATTTGTATTTTTTTGAATTAAATTTTGATGTACAACAATCGTATCTTTTAGTAGATCTGAAAGTTCTTTTATAAAATTGAGAATTAAGATATAATAATCTCTATAAAATTTCTTAATGGGTCTTGGTTTTATATTTAATTTCTTGCGTATTTCATAATTTGCTTTGACATCTAAATTAAAGTCAGAATCAACTAATTTTATCAACAAATTGATATTCACAAATTTAAGATTATTAAATTTTGATATACTATTTTCCAATTCGTTATTTAGTTTGCCTATATATGTATCAGTTGAACCAATTCCAATTTTTAATTCTATGTTATCTTTCCATACATTTATGAGGATATCATAACGCTCATATTGATTAAAATTATTTTTTCTTTCACTTTGTTCTTTTTGTTTGTAAACAGATAAATCAACCCCTTCTCTAAATGGCTCTACTATATAATTGCTTTTTAATTTTTCAATAATGACTTCTTTCAAAAATTTCTTTTTTAATTCATTAGGTAATTTTTCATATTTTAATTGTGCTGCATAGTTATTTTTGTTTGATTTAAAAAAAGACAAATAGATATATTTTTCCTCTTTTATATTTAATTTTTTTAAACTACTTATCCAGTTTTCAATTTCATCGCCTAAACTTACAGATTTAAACTTTTGAAGTAATTTTGTTGGTTTATACCTACAATAAATATATTTCTCATCATTTAATTGATTTTCTTCAAAGAATGAAACTTGCCCAGAGAATTTTTCAATTTCAACTTTAACTTTGTTTAGAACAATTTCCTTTTTATTTTGATCAATTCCCATGTTTTTCTCCTATGTCTGTGTTTAAAATGTGCATCCAAATTTAATCATTTTTCTATTATTTTTATCTTCTACTCCGTCAAATCAACCCCCTACCCTCATTTGCCATTTTTTTAATCATTGACTCTCACCCCTTACATCTCACGTCTCACTTTCATTTTGATTTCGCTTTTAGTAGGCGATTTTTGACGAGTTCTAAAACAGCACGATATACTTCAAGTTGTTCGTCTTCGGTTAAACCAAGGGCTTCAAAAACAATTTTATCAAGTTCTCTTCTATCGGGCATAATTTTATCAAAAGAAACCTCTTCGGGCTTTACATATTCGTAAGGATGTTCGGGATGCTTGCAGTTTTTTTGATTACATTTTTGAAAGCCTAATTCTTCAAATACGGAGCAAATTTCCCGATTAATGAATGAATTAAGATTATTAATATTTTTTAAACTAAAGCAGTCGGGATTTAATATAGGAAAATTTTTTATATCTAACTTTACTAATCTTCCAGCACCACCGCCTAAACCAGTTCTAGTTAGTATTTCAAAAATTAAAAATGAAAAAGTTGAATTTAATATAAGGCATAATTTATCATTGTTCTCTTCTGTTATTGCATCTATTCCATAGAAATTATGTTCAAATGCTAAATAATCCTCATTTTTATGAACCACATGAATATCATTTCTTAGGTCAGGCCACAATAATTTTGCTTTTTTTATTTTAAAAGGAATATTTATATTTTTAATCATGCTCAAAACGTCTTTAACTTCAACTTTAATTTTTTTTATTTCTTTTGGTGATTTCCAGCAGGGTTCAAATCCATTAGGAGTAGGATTAATAATTCTGGTATAGTATTCTTTATTATTACCGGTAATGATGCCACTTTTAATATTAGCTACTTCGTAAAGTTTACGTATATTTGGGTTTTCCAAAATCTTAAAAAAAATCTCGGGTGCTCTTAGATATTTTCCGCCCCATTTATTGCCAATATAGGGGTAATTCCACAAGCGATTTTCGTTGATTTGATCCTCTTCGGTTTCGATGCCTTCGAGCCATAGTTCTTTTCTGGTTTTGGGTATTAGTCGAAATGTTTCGTTCATAGTTTTTTCTTTCACGTTGTGGATTTGACTCAATATTTCTGGTTTGATAATTTCTCCAAAGGGCTTTTTAAACACAACAAATTTGATTTTATCCTCCCAAGAAATCGTTTGTGGTTTTTCGATAAAGACAATTACCGTGTTGATATCTGCTTCGAAGCTTCGTTCTGCAAGGTTGTCTACAATCATCAAAGGCTTTTGATATCGCAACAAAAATTCTTGTAGTTCTGCACCAAATCCAACATCCAACCAAGAATTGGAACTTATATAACAAAAAATGCCCGATGTTTTTAAAAGCGAAAGTCCTTTGTAATAAAAATAAACGTATAGGTCGCTTCGCTTGTTGATTTTAATCAACGTTTGAGCATTTTTTGTAAAGCTTTTCGAAATGGACTCAATTATAACGTCTTTGTTGTCAATTTTTTCTTGTCTTAAATACGGCGGATTGCCTATCACAATATCAAAACCCGTTTCTTTTATAACTGGTTGAAAAGCTTTTTCCAAAGTCGTAAATGCATCATTGAATCTTGTAAAATCAATTGGCAGTATATTATGTTTGTTGTGGTTGTTTTTGATATATTCTATTGCATTTTTCAGGTGTACTTCATCCTGGATATAGGTATCACTATAGCTTTTTGCCCATAGTTTCTGTTTTGTGCCATCTGCGTATATGGGTGTTGCAGGAATACTGCAGTGTGCTCCTTGAGCTGCACTTGGTCGCACTGTGTTATTCGTATACTCTGTGTGTCCTGTATCTTCTGGTTCCGGTTGCTCTGCATGCTCTGGCAACCCATAGGCATGCTCCCGCAACCCACGGGCATCCTCTGGCAACCCACGGGTTAACCCGTGGGTTGCATACCCGTGGGTTGCATACCCGTGGGTTGCATACCCGTGGGTTGCATACCCGTGGGTTGCATACCCGTGGGTTGCATACCCGTGGGTTGCAGGTGGTACTGCATGGTGTACTACATCGGTTGCTCCGTGGGTTGCTTTCGACAGATGATATGCATATGATGAATATCCTTTCAGATCTTGGACTATTTTTGGCACTTCATTTTGCTCTGCTACAAGCAATATATGTACATGATCTTCCAGTACATTCATTGCAAGTACTCGGTATTTTTTTTCTTTTATCCTTTCAGCAAGTATTTGGGCAACAGCTTGCCTGTCTTCATAATCCAAAATAACAGGCTCTTCGCCTTGTGTTTTTGAAGGCATATCTGTTTCTCTTCTTCTACTATTGTGTGTTACCCATGTGATATTAAATGCTTTGCATTCTTTTCTTTCTTCAATTATTTCTTTTTTAACCCCAAACATCCACTCAGGATCAAACCAGTCTGCTGAACCATTTTGGTCAAATACGTCAAAAGATGCGATTTTTTTTGCTTTTTGTTTTAAATTTTTATCTTTTATGCTTAATAACTGATTTAAATCTTTATTCAAACTTTGTATTTTTTTTCTCTGTTTATCAAGTTTTTCTTGTTTGTTATCAATTATTGTTTCCTCTTTTTCACCAAAAATATTATTAGTCTCCATTATTTGTTTCTCTTCAGGGTTATTTTCTAGTTTTGACAAAATTTCTTTTTGTTCCTTTATTTTATTTTTGATTTCTTCAATTTTTTCATTTTTTTTGTTGATAATAATTTCTTCTAATAACTCTGTAATTTGATTTCTTATTTTCTTATCCTGTTCCTGAAGGTATTGTTTTTGTTCTCTATTTTTTGCTGTAAAATACTTATGACGTATTTTTTTTAGTTCATCTTCTAAGTTCTTAATTTTATCCATAGAGCTAAATAAGTTGATATCAGGTATGTCTAACCCTATTAACGTATTTGCACATACAAACTTGGTTTCAAGGTTTGGTAACGGTCGTATTCCAAAATTTTCTTTTGTCTTATCAACTTTTTGATCAATAATTAGCGATATAAAAAACCTCAACTTGCTTATCTGTATTGCAATATTTTGTATATCAGCACCATAAATACAGTTTTCTATAAGGTATAATTTTCTTGCATAGTCTGGGTAGTTTATTTTTTCATCAAAGATATTATTTATTTCTTTTAAATATTCTTCTCTTTTATCTTTATTGTTTTCTTCCTTAAATGTTCTTTCTACTTCTTCTACTGCTTTATTATATTGAAGTTCACGCCAGTATTTATTATCCAGATCAATCTTTTGAAGTATATGAACAAGTTTATGAAGAATTCCCATTGGGAATGCACCTGATCCACAAGCCGGGTCAAAAATTTTTAAATTGTCGATTGTCGTGATTATCTGAGTTATTTCTTCATCAGTTAAATCCATATTTTCATTATCATTATAAGATAAAATTTCTCTTAGTTTTTGTTGATCAAAATTAGTTAATTTTGATTTAAAATATTCAAAAAGGCTTTCCTCAACCATATAATTCACAATTTCTCTTGGTGTGTAATAACTCCCTGTTGACTTTCTTGCAGTCTCATGTGTTTCCGGGTTGTATGTTGCTAGAAGATTTTCAAAAATTTTTCCTAATAATTCAGGATCTAATGCTACTTCTTCATCAATTGGAGATGATTCATCTGTAGTCCAACTATAATCATTGAATATATCAATTAGCCCTCTTACTTTTTCTCGCTGCGATAATCCAAATTCTAATAAATCTAATTCAGATTCATGTGACTGAAAAAATAATTTGTCAGGCAGCTTTGCCTGCTTATTACGATTTCTTGAAAACCCATCAACGTAGTATTTATCCTTGTCAAGGCAGTCAAATAGTCCACCATTCAAGAATGGTATATCCTGAAAAACTTTTAAGGCTTCTTCTTTTGAAATTAAAAATTTTTCTTCGTATCTATATTTGTTCTTTAATCCAAAATTTTCCTTATTGGCAGGGTAACCTTTATCTTCAGCCCATCCTCTATATTCTATCGGTGTATTTAAAGTAGCAAAAAAAAGATTTTGCAAAATTGCATTATAGTAATTAGTATCTTTCCCAAAATCTTTAACAATATTTTTAATTTCATTTGGATCAAAAAGTGTACTTGGTATCAATTGTTTTTGTTTTAAAAACCATATAAATGTAAGCCTTGTAATTAATCTTATTATATTTGTAGCATTTTTAGGATTATCATTGGTTATTAAATCATTGGGAAATTTTGCTTCTTTTAAAGCCCAATAATACCAATTTTGCACCTCTTTATAGAATTGCTTTGTAACAGGTTCAACTGAAAATGCTTCTTTTATATTATTAAATGTTGAAAAATCAACACCCCCAACTTGTCTAAGAAATGTCCTATTCGTCTGCTCCTTGCTTACATAATACGTATAGCGCCGGAAGTTGCTCCAAACCTGTCTGCCTCCCGGCTGTGGCAAGCTATAAATAAACGAAAATCTAAAATTGCCAAGGTCATCATAAAAAATAAAAAAACCACCGATATAGCGATTATACGTCCTCAATATCGTTTTGCCTAAAGTATATTGTGCTTTTTTTCCGCTACGCTCGGTTAGACTTGTGGTAACACGGGCTGCTACAACTATAAGCTCGTGAATGCCGTCGCATTGCATGTGGCCAATTTTCTGAATACTAGAAAATTTTTCTATATACTTATCTTTTATAAAATCTGATATATCATCATCAGATGGATCATAATTATCATTTTTGCTTCTGAAAAAATTTTCAAATTTTTTAACTTCAAATTCATTAATAATATCATTTAAAATATCAGTTGTCTGCATTTGTTGTTTCCTACAGCAGCACCTTGTTTTCTATGGCAATTATAATATCTTTCTTTAAACCATTATCTTTAAATTTTTCTTTTATGAGATAGTTACTGCCTAACTCCTGTTGCAGTGCAGCAATTTCTTCTAGTAATTGTTTTAATTGTGTATCATTTTTATAATTGGTTTTTAGATTGGCAATCCTTCGCAATGTATAGTCTGACAAGGTACCATAGTCTAGAATATCTTCCCGTAGAAGCATTAAAAATTCTTTATACTGTCCCAGTTGTTCTAAATTATTATTTTGAATGAGAAAACCCAAATTGTTTAATGCCTTTTTATAAATACTTTGTTCGCTTGAAGGAAGACCTTTTTTTTCTTTTCTATTCCTTATCTCTTCATAGGCATTCCACAACTGTTCTTCAATGGGCAATGCTTTGTCCTGGATGGTGCAGGTAATATTGTCTAATATTTCTTCTAAAGTTGTTTCCTCAATTTCTTTGTTTTCATAATCATACCTAACAACATAAAGCCTGTTCTTTTTAAAAAAGACTAATAATTCATTTTCTTGTCCTTGTTTTGAAACCTTTATACGGTGTGGCAAATGTTGCAAATTCTTCACAATATCCGGATGCTCATTTTGTATTTCAGTAAAAATATTGAGTACTTTTGTATAAAAACTTTCCATTTCAAGGTTTTCAGGATTTTGTTGTAAGCGGTTATATAACTCGGCAGCGCTTGGCTCTTCATCTACATCAAAAATTTTGGCATCCTCACCTAAAGTATTATGGATCATAAACATCTTATTTTGTGCAATCTCTCTTGATTTAACTATTTCTGATCCTTTTTCAGTAGGGAAAAAATTTACAATATATAATTCATCAAATACCTTTTTGCTTATTCGATTAATACGCCCCAAACGTTGTATCACACGCACAGGGTTCCAGGGTATATCATAGTTTATTATCATTCCTGCACGGTTTAAGTTAAAACCTTCTGAAATTTTATCCGTACATAGTAAAATATCAAAATCATCGTTTTGATCTTTATATGAAGCATCAAAATTGCTGTAAATTTCTTTATATTTGGAATCTGCAAGGTTTCCTGTAATGACTAACACCCTGTTATTAAATGACTGGCACAATGTTTTTTCAACATATTTTACTGTATCTATAAACTCAGAAAAAATTATAATCTTCCTTTTTGGTTCACCTTTGTTTGGTTCTTTATTAAACTCTTGTTCAATATTTTTTATAAGGCACTGTAATTTGGGGTCATTATTTACTAAATCTAATTTGTCCAGCTCTTGTAATATTGTATCAAATAATTCAATATCTGATTGTATGTCTTCAATAAACTTATCTTTATATTTAAAATCTTTTATTTTATATATCTTATGTTTTTTTGGCAAAACACCAGCATTTATCTGATTTTCATATTCCAGTAAATAATTTTCAATTTCATCAATATCAAGGTCATATATCTTTTCAAGCAATGACCTGTCTAAAATAAACTTTCCTTCTAAAGGATCCCCATTACCAGTATTTTCTATGAATTGTAAAACATCCTGATGTATTTTTTTAAAGTTTTCAATACTTTGCTTAAAAGCGCCAAACGAACTCTCAAAACGCTTTACCAACAATCTTCGCATAAAATTGAACAAGTTTATTTGTTGTATATACTCACGGTTTTTTTCCATTAAATTTTCGTTTGTTTCTCTATCTTCATCTATCTCTATTGTACCTTCTTCATATACAAAAGGACGGTAGATGGCCCCTTTAAATTGCCCACCTTCATCTATATCAGCAAAATATGTTCCAATTACTGTATCATAAAATTGCAGTTGCTCAGGGTTTAATTCATAAAACCATTCTATTGGATCTTTAACTTTTGAAAGCTGAGTTATCTCTTTTTTATAATAAGGATTCTTTTGCAAATCTATACGGTTACGCCGTATTGTAATTGGTTCTATGTTGTTGCGTATTTGTTTTGCTAACCTATGTGTTTCCTGATTTACTTTACGTAAATCAATATTTTCAGTACCAAATAAATCTTCATAATATGCCTTTGCCCTTTGCCGCTTTTCCCTATCAGTACTGTTATAATAACGCTTTATATAACTTAATTTATCAAAACGTCTTCTGTATAATGAAAACCTTAATTCGATGTCGTTTTCCAGTGTAACAGTTGATTTCTTTGGAGTAACAAACAATTTTATGATGGAAAAAATATCGCTTGGCTTGTTATTAAACGGTGTTGCTGTTAGTGCTATAACTATTTTGTTGCGGCAAATATTTTTTAAAAGCTCGTATGCACGGGTATCCTGATTTCTAAATCGGTGCGCTTCATCTACTATTATTACTTCAATATCATTATGAGTATTAACATATTCCAATACATTTTCCAAATCTCCTAATGAACGTGCTTCCCAATCAAAAAGCTGAAAATCTTCAAGATATTTGTTCCAACCAGCGGTTTTGTTTTTATCGCCCACAAGCCCAGGCGGGCAAATAACAATACCTCGCTTTTTTAACTGTTTTGCAATGGCACAGGCAATAATTGTCTTACCCAGGCCAACAACATCAGCCAAAATTACTCCATTGTGTTTATTAATAATGCTTAATGCCTGCCCAACTGCATCCAATTGGTATTTATAAGGCTCATAACCATTCTTTCGCATCAATGTGCATAAATGCTCACCAATGGATACAACCTCATAGCTGTCTAAATAAGTTTTTAACACATAGCAGTATGCTTCAAAAGGCTTTATTTCTTTTATAAGTGTATTATTTTCTAATATTTGAATAAGATTTTGTTTACGCTGCTCATCTTCCGTAATTTTTACTGCTTTCACCCAAAGACTATCAAAATATTCATCTGCTTCTTTTATGCCATAATCTGATATTTCAACATTGAATTCATTTTGTTCTACAAGGCCAGCTCGTGTTAAATTGCTACTACCAGTTATAAAAATTGTATCTTTTACCTGATCTCTGGATAATTTAAATATATATAGCTTTGCATGGTTTGGTTCTAGTGTTTTACGTATGTTTAATTTTCCTTCCCTTATTAAATTAATAAAATATCGTACTTGCTTATAAAACTCTTTTGTATCAAATTCATCGCTATTAATAGATTTTTGTATTGATTGGAAATATCTATCTATAATTTTATTATTTGATAGGTTGGACTGGATGGTATCTGCACATTCAAATATCTGGTAGTTAATACAATCAACATTTAAACCAACAAGGATCTTTATATTAATATCTGATTTATTAATATCTGTTTTATTATAAAGTGATTCGTATAGATTTTTTATACCTGAAAAGTAAAAGAATCCTACTAAAAATTTAAGTTCTGTACTTTTTTGAATTAGCTGGTCTAACCGTTTAAGTAAACTCTTTGTTTGATCATTCGTTATAAAGCTTTGCATATTTTTGTACCTTGAAGTAAGCTATATATTGATTATATACAATACACTAAAACATATTTTCATTACAAACCATCACTTGCACCAATTATCTACCTGATAATTGGTGCAAATAATTAAAAACTTTTTTACAAAATAAATTTTTATATTGTCAATTCATTTTAATTAAAATTTTAATTAAAAAAATGCCTCATTTATGTGCTTTAACAACTCCATCTTTCTCCAATTTTAACACAAGCGTTTTCACTGCATCGTTTAGTGCATCATCAATATTTGCAAAAGCATTACCGTAAGAATTTAATGCCACAGTCCATAATTTATTACCTGTATCAGGATCAAAAAGGTCAGCCGTTGCATCCAGATAGGGTTTACTAAAATTATATGTTTGTGGACCACCATATGTTTGTGAATTGTAGTAGTAATAATTGCTTCCACCTTTATATACATTACCATAGGTTTGATACGGTTGAT
>Ga0308390_1001905_pt1 | contig 13086 bp, 12 predicted proteins | sample Hotspr2Sample149_FD_202358 | JGI IMG/M metagenome (GOLD analysis project Ga0308390, IMG submission 202358) | Hot spring phototrophic mat microbial communities from Mushroom Spring, Yellowstone National Park, Wyoming, United States - 20040719_149 ...
AGGCGGGAAGGGCCGCTTCGACAGGGGCTGCGCCCCGGATGGCGTCCTTCCGGTGCAAGAAACTTTTCACATACCGCCGCAAGCGCGCTGCGGGCGCCGCCATGGCGCCCCGGGACCGAATGCGCTCAACAGGCGGGAGGCATAGCCAAGCCTGCGAAAATCTGTTCTCAACGGTCACCTGCCGCCGGATCGGTTCACCTTTCCGGTCACGCTCTCTCTTTCCAGATCACGCTGCAAATCGCCGGAGCCTGACATTGTTGACCAGCCCCAGCATCATGAAAACCGACAACATGCTCGATCCCCCGTAGCTCATCAGGGGCAGCGGAATGCCGGTGACCGGCATCCGCCCTACCGCCATGCCCGCGTTCACGAGCAAATGAAACAGCAGCAGCGAGCAAATCCCCATGCAGATGAACATTCCTGCCCGGTCCGGCGCCGCCTGCGCATTCTGCACGATCTGCATCAACAGCAGGAAATACAGCCCGAACACGACCAGAATGCCGACAAAACCGTGCTCCTCGGCGAAGGCGGAAATGATGAAATCCGTGTGCGCCACCGGCAGAAAGCGGAGCTGCGTCTGCGAACCCCGCGTCACGCCGCGGCCCCAGATGCCGCCCGCGCCGACTGCAATCTTCGACTGGATCACCTGATACCCTTTTCCGGTCGGGTCTTTCATCGGATCCAGGAACGTCTCCAAACGAGCCTTCTGATAATCCTTCAGCAGGAACCAGCCGGCGGGCATCAGCAACGCCGCCGCGGCCACAATCAGCAACGCGTGCTGCCAGCGGATGCCGCCGAAAAACAGCCCCGCGAGCAACACCGGCAGATACGTGAGCGATGTGCCCAAGTCCGGCTGCGCCGCCACCAGACCGCATGGGATACCTACCAGCAGGCCCAGTTTCAGCAAGTCCCGGCCCTCCAGCCGGTCTGCTCTCAGTTCGGCCAGATACCGGGCTACCAGTAATACTATCACCAGTTTGACAAATTCCGAAGGCTGGAACTTGAAACCGAACCCCAGCGGAATCCAGCGCCTGGACCCCCACACCAGCGAGCCGGCCAGCGGCGTCAGCACCAGCAGGGCAAGACCCGCCGCATAGAGCACCGGCACCTGCCCGAGCAGCGTGTGGTAGTCGATGCGCGTCATCACCCACATCAACACGAAGCCGGCGCACACATACAGCCCCTGCTTCCACCACGCGCCGCGCCAGGCGGTGTCGATCGTCGCGCTGTAGATTTGCAGAATGCCGAGGCCGGCAATGGCGACGGCAATGAGGATGAGCGCCCAGTCGAGGTTGCGAACCGAACGGTAGACCGCCATCAGCGAGCCTCCCGCGCCGCCGCCGGCCCGCCAAGCCAGGCGGAAGCCAGCGTCGCCGGCGGCTGGGCCAGTTTTTGCATGCGCGTCTTCTTGTCGAACCAGGCCTTGATCACATCGCGCGCGATGGGCGCCGCCATGTCGCCATGCGCCCCGTTTTCCCAGAGGACCGCGACGACGATTTCCGGGTTTTCGCCCGGGGCGAAGCCCACAAACCACGCGTTGTCGTGCCAGTCCTCGCTGTTTTTCAGCTTCAGCAGATCATTCGACGCCAGCTGCGACGTGCCCGTCTTGCCGCACATCTCGATGCCCGGGATCCGCGATGCCGCGGCCGTGCCCCACCCGTTGACCACGGCGCACATGCCATCGACCACCTTGCGAATGTTCTCCGGCCGGAAGCCCGCCTTGCGCACCGGCTCCTCCGGCCGCTCCGGCTTGACCACGTGGGGCCGCATGAACACGCCGCCGTTGGCAATGCCCCCGTAGGCGTAGGCCAGCTGGAGAGGCGTCACCGTCAGCGCGCCCTGCCCGATGGCCACCGAGATCGTCTCTCCCGCATACCACTTCTCGCGCTGCGTGCGGATCTTCCACTTCGACGAGGGAACCACGCCCTCCTTCTCGCCCGGCAGGTCGATGCCGGTCTTCGCACCGAGGCCCGCCAGCTCGGCATATTGCGCGATCGTGTCGATGCCCAGGCGGTTGCCGACGGCATAAAAGAACACGTCGCAGCTTTGCGCGATGGCCGTCTTCAGATTCACCGTGCCGTGGCCGCCCTTGCGGTGGCACTTGAAATAGCGCCCGTACCAGGTGGCGCCCCCCGTGCAGTGCACGGTGAAGCTGTCGTCTATTGCGCCCGTCTCCAGCGCCGCCAGCGCCAGGATCGGCTTGAAGGTCGAGCCCGGGGCCAGTTGCGCCTGCAAGGCCCGGTTGAACAGCGGGCGGTAGGGATCCTGCACGAGCGCGGAAAATTCCCTCGCGCTGATGCGGCTGGCGAAGCGGTTCGGGTCGAACGCCGGGCGCGAGACGAGAGCCAGCACATCCCCGGTGCGCGGGTCGAGCGCCACCACGGCGCCGCGCTTGCCCTCCATGGCCAGCTCCGCCACCACCTGCAAATCCAGATCGATGGTCAGCTTCAGGTTCCGGCCCGGCACCGCCTCTTTGACGCCGAGCACTTCGCGCGTGTTCATCCGGTTGTCCACGCGCACCTGCCGCTGCCCGTCGATGCCGCTGAGCTGGTCGTTGTAGTAGCGCTCCACGCCGGCCTTGCCGATCAGGTCGCCCGGGTTGTGGTGCGCCCACTCGGGCGAATTCAGCTCCGCGTCGCTGATCTCGCCGACGTAGCCCAGCAGGTGCGCCGCCAGCCCGTCCTTTGGGTACACGCGGAATTGCGATTTGATCAGCTCCAGCTCGGGGAAGCCGTTGGGGCCGCGGAAGGCCTCGACAAAGGCCAGCTCGTCCGGGCTGAGCTCTTCCTTGAGCGGAATGGCGAACCAGGTGGGCTGGTTGTGGTAGCGCCGCACCTTGGCCTCAAGCTCCGCCGGGTCGATGTTCAGCCCCTGCGCAATCGGCCGCAGGTGCGCCGGACGGAGGTTGTCGCGCGAAAGGATCAGGCGGTAGGACTCGTGGTTGTCCACGATGACGCGGCCGTCGCGGTCGAGAATTTTGCCGCGCGGGGCGAGGATCGGCAGGCTCTTGATCTGGTTCTGCTGCGCTTTCTCGGAGTAGAACTCCTCGTTCAGCACTTGCAGGTCCCAGTAACCGAGCGCAAGAAACACGAAAACGGCGACGATGAAATACTGAAACGCCGCAATTTTCCCGGCTGCGAACTTGGCCTCGTCCCGGAACAGGGGACGCTCGGGGGCGGAGTCGGGTTCGCGTTCGGCGCGCAGGTATCGCACGGCGGTCGTCCGGCCCGCACACGGGCCTTACACTCCAGTGTAGCGCCTGCGCCGGACCTGCCCGCTACTTCTTCCGCGTGGCTTCGAGCACCAGGCGGAAAACGCGCAGGACTTCGGCCTGCACGGCCGGATCGGCCGACGCCAGCCCGGCGGTGACGGCGTCCCTTGCAGCCAGCGCCTGACGGAGAGACTCGTTGTTGGCGTCAGGGCCGGAGGCAACGGCGTTCTGGAGGCGGTCGAACAAGGCGCCCGAATGCCGCGCCGCGATGCCGAAGTTGCGCTGGGCTACCTCGTAGAGCAGCAGCGCGGCCAAGTCGCGCAACTGGCTTCTGGCCTCTTCCTGCCGAAGCCGTTCGAGTTCCGCCTGCGCCGCACGCAGTTCGCCGCGCGCAGCCGACGCCGCGCGGAATTGCGGAACGAACCCAAGCAGAAACACGGCCAGCAACGCCCCGCCGACGACTATGGTCCGGCGCGATACCTTCGGACCGCTTGCTTTGTCTTCCACGGCAACCTCGCTGTTCAGCGCAGCGCCCGCGCTGCGGCGATGCGGTCGACGAGTTCTTTGTAAGTGGCGGGATCCATGCCTGAACCTTCGAGCCTCAACTTGTAATTGCCGCCGCTGAAAGGACGGATGTTCAGCTCGTACGGGTTCGGCAGGCCGATCTCGCGGATCTGCTTCAGCTGCCACCGCCGGGAATGGCTGACGGAACCCGTGGATTCGTAGCTGACCTGTTCCGCGGTGATCAGCAACCGGCCACTGCACGAGCCGACGCGGTGGTTGTGACGGGCCGAAAACACCTTCGCCCCTTCCGGCGGAGGCGGAGCAGTCGTTCCGGACCCGGCCGGGGCGACGCCGCCACGTGCACTGAACCAGCCGGTGACCGGCCCGGGATCCCCATCGAGCGCCCGGAAGCTGACCCGGCGGGTTTCGCCGGAGCGGTTCCTCACGGGATCTCTGAGTTGAATCGTGATGAGCGAGCCGTCTGCGTCCAGGCTCTCGATCGAGGTCCTGGCGACGACGAAGGAATCGGCGGGCTGGCCGTCATCGACGAAAACGAGATATTCGCCGTACAAAAGCAGCTTGCCTGCTATCTGTCCGAACGGCACCGCATGCTCCACTGCCAGCGCCCGCCCCTGCGGCAACGCCTGGCCGGGCCCAATCACAGGAATCGAAAGCAGAAGAAGCAAGCCCGCCGTGGCAGGCATGAACCGGAAACAGTCCCTCATGTGAAACCTTCTCTTGTGGAATTGAACAGATGATGGAAGTATAGGCGTGTATCCGATTTGGGTCAATATAGACTATCGTGTAGCGCGCGGGGATTCCGCAGCCTTCCAGCCGCGCAGCGCGCCCGGACCGGTTCAGGAGGCCGTGATGGATTTCAGAGGCATTTTCCGGCGAAGCCGCCTGTCAGCGGCAGGGATTTTCTGTGTCGTCAATTTGTCGTGGTGTCCCTTTGGTCTGGCTTCTGCGGCTCCGCCGACGGCGCCGGCGGAGGCAAAGGAAAAAGGGCGGCAGCTCGTGGAGGCGCTCCAGCTCGCCACGCTGGAAAAGAAGGAAAGCGCCGCGAAGAAGTATGTTCAACGGGCGAGGGCGCTGGTTGAAGAGGGCGCCGATGTCAGCGCCCGAGGCGAGCAGGGCCGGACGGCCTTGCACTGGGTTGCCATCGGAACGGTGCAGTTCCGCGGCCGGGACACGCACCGCGCCTACCGCGAACTGGCCGAGATCCTGATCGACGCGGGCATCGATGTGAATGCTGAAGACGACTACGGCAACACGGCGCTCGATTGGGAAGAAGCGAACCCGCAGGATGCTCTCCGTTACGTCCTGGAGCAGGCGGACGCGCGGCGCGGCGTCAGCCACAGGGAGTCCGAGCGGCTGGCCGATTTCATCGGCGACTTGCGCGAGATGGCGCGGAAGCGGCAATTCAGCGCCCTGGCAAGCGCGCTGGAGGCCGATGTGCCGGAGGGCACGCGGATCTGGATCCGCCTGGCCAAACCGGTTCACAGCAAGAACTCGCGGTGCGGCGAGAAGCTGGAAGCCGTGGTCATTGCGCCCGCGATGGCCAATGGAAGAGTGGTCTTGTCGCCGGGCACGAAAGTGGAAGGCACGCTGCTGTCGGTCCGGAGCGCGCGCAACCGCTTTGTCCGCGCCGAGGCTTTGCTCGAGTTCGCCAATTTCCTCCATGAAGACGGAACAAGGAGCCGGCTGGCGGCGCGCGTGATGGAAGTGGACAACGCGAGAGAGACGGTACACCATGGCAGGATTCTTGGCGTCCCGTTTCCGAACGAGGCCGTCGCCCGGTGGACGATCGGGCTGCGCGGACTCGGCTTTGTGCTGCCCGGGGTCTCGGAAGGACTGCGCTGGTCGACGCAAGCCTACAACATGACGCTCGGGCGTGAGATCCATTACAAGGAGGGCGTGGAGATGATTCTGCGGGTGGCCGTTCCCGAGAAGCTGGCGACAAAAGCGCCGCAAAAAGGGTGGAGAGAAATCCCCGCCCCGGCAGATCTCGTCGAACTCGTGCAAAGACAGCCGCTGCGCGTGAAGACGCCATCGGGGGAGGACTCCGACATTGTCAACCTGATGTTTCTCGGCGCGCAGGAGGATCTGGAAACGGGCTTCCGCATGGCGGGATGGGTGGAAGCGCGGAGCCTCGGGGTCAAGAGCGGCCTGGTCACGGCGCTGCAGGCGTTGCGGAAAAGCGGGTACAGCGAGGCGCCGTTCTCGCGGCTGCAACTGGAGGGCAAGGATCCGGATTACGAGTATCAAAAAGACCTGAACACGGTGGCCAAGCGGCACCATTTGCGCATTTTCCGCCGCGAAGAAACCTGGCGCGGGCACACGGTGTGGGTCGCCTCGGCGACGCATGACATCGGCATCGGCGTGGGGCGCAAAGGCACGCAGTGGTATCACCTGATCGATCCGGAGATCGACAGGGAGCGGCAGAAAATCGCCGATGATCTGCTGTTCACCGGCGTTGCCACCGGCTACTCCCTGGTCGAGCGCCCCGCCGCGCCCACGCGCGCAGGCAACGCCACCGGCGACGACCTCCGCACGGACGGGCGGATGATGGTGCTGCATCTGACAGGGGAGCGAAAAGCCGCGCGCACGGCGGCGCGCCTCAGTCCTCGCGGCGGAACCGGTCAAGGAAGCCGAACAGCGCGGCGGCGATGACGGCGTTCAGAAACGCGTAGATCACCGTTTGCGGCACGGGGAAGTCCGTCTGCCGGCCAAGCAGGCCCCGGCCGAGCGACCAGAAGAAAAACTGGTGGAAAATATAAAAGAAAAAACTCAGAATAAACCGCAAAATGGAATTTTCGACGTCAAACCGCTGGCTGAGCGAGGCGGCGAAATAGCCGGCCAGCGTCTTGCTGATGCCGTTCATTCCCAGCGGCTGCGGCGAAAGCGCGTCCTGGGCCAGGCCGATCACGCATCCGGCCGCCGCGCCGGAGGCCGGCCGCCTCCGCATCAGCGCGAAATAGATAGTCACCAGCAGCGGCAGTTCCAGATACGACAGCGCCGGCAGGAAACGCGGCAGGTACACCTGAAGCAGGATCGCGCCGAGCGGGGCGAGAAGATATGCCGCGGGCGCATACCGGGCCGACTTGCCGCGAACCGCGAGGCCGGCATCCAGGCCTGGCTCGTACCGGCTCATGGGCGGGGCGGCTCCGTCTTTTTCGCCGCCGGGCTGTCGGCCGGCGCCGCCGCCCGGCCGCCGGCCGCGGGCGGGGCGGGCTCCCGCGTGAAATCCGGCACGCGGCCTTTGGTCCCGAGCTGCACGCCCTGCGCCTCGGCCGTCCGGCGGTAGCGCTCGGCGAGGCGGTCGGCATCGGTGAGCATCGCCCCGTTGGCGCCACGCGCGGGCGCCTCGCTCTCCGCGCCGGGTTCCGGCGGCGGGGGAGGAAGCAGGCTGACGCCTTCGGCCGGCTGCGCCTCCGGCGGCGGAACCAGCATGTGCACGCCATCGAGCACGATCAGCATCTCCTCGAGCGGCGCCTTCAGCGCGCTCGGCTCCACCAGAATTTCCTTGCCGGAGCGGCCCTCGCGGATCATTTTCACCTGCCCCGCCGGCAAGCCGCGCGGGAACACGCGGTCGGCGCCGGAAGTGTAGAACCATTCGCCCGGCGCGAGCGGCGCCTCGTTGTCGAAGTGTTCCGCCACAACCAGGGCGGCGCCGGTGCCGCGCAGGGCGCCCCGCAGGCGGTGCGTTTGCGACACCACGCCGGCCACCGCGCCCGGGGCCGTGATCAATTGAACCAGCGAGGACATCGGCCAGGCGGCGATCACCTTGCCCACGATGCCCTCCGGCGTGATGGCCGCCATGCCCCGCATCACCCCGTCGGAAGCGCCGCGGTCGACGAACAGCGTGTGGCTGTCGGGGCCGGCGCCGGCGCCGATGACGCGCACGGCGAGCATCTTCGAAGGGATTTGCGCCCGGAACTGCATCAGCGCCTGGACCCTGTCGGCGGAGGCCAGCTCGGCGGCCAGCAGGTGGTTCTTCAGCTTCAGCTGGCCGAGCTCCCGTTTCAGCCGCTCGTTCTCTTCGCGGGCCTGCCGCCAGACGAAGTAATCGGAGAAGAAAGAGACGGCCGCCTGGCGGCCCGCTTCCACCGCCCGCGCCAGCGGCGTGACGGCGGCCACGGCCCAGACCCGGATCAGCGGCACGTCCTGCGCGGTCTTGACCTGGTAGGCCAGTAGCACGAGCTGGCCCACCACGAGCGCCAGCAACACGCTCAGGTTCCGGTAGCGGCCAAGAAAGCTGTCCATGGGCCTGGCAGTCCGGCTGCCCGCGTCGCGTTATTCGATGGCGATCCGCCGCAGCAGCTTGAAATCGGTCAACATGCGCCCGGTGCCGAGCACCACGCTGGCCAGCGGGTCCTCGGCGATGGAGACCGGCAGCCCCGTTTCTTCGCGGATGCGCTTGTCGAGGTTCTTCAGCAGCGCGCCGCCGCCGGTGAGAACGATGCCGCGGTCGCTGATGTCGGCGCTCAGCTCGGGCGGCGTGCGCTCGAGCGCCACCCGGATGGCGTTCATGATGGTGGCCACGCACTCCGACAGCGCCTCGCGGATCTCCTCGTCGTTGACCACGATGGTGCGGGGCACGCCCTCGATCAGGTTCCGCCCCTTGATCTCCATCGTGAGCGGCTTGTCCAGCGGGTAGGCGCTGCCGATCTGGATCTTGATCTGCTCGGCCGTGCGTTCGCCGATCAGGAGGTTGTACTTCTTCTTCAGGTACTCCATGATGGCGTTGTCCATCTCGTTGCCCGCCACGCGGACCGAGCGCGAGTAGACGATGCCGGACAGCGAGATGACGGCCACGTCCGTGGTGCCGCCGCCGATGTCGACCACCATGTTGCCGGCAGGCTCCGTGATGGGCAAACCGGCGCCGATCGCCGCCACCATGGCCTGCTCCACCAGATGCACCTCGCTCGCCTTGGCCCGGTAGGCCGAGTCGATGACGGCGCGCTTTTCCACCTGCGTGATCTCGCTGGGCACCCCGATGACGATGCGCGGGTGCACGAACATCTTCCGCCCGTGCGCCTTCTGGATGAAGTAGTTCAACATCCGCTCGGTCACCTTGAAGTCGGCGATGACGCCGTCCTTCATGGGCCGGATGGCGACAATGTTGCCCGGCGTGCGGCCCAGCATCTCCTTGGCTTCCTTGCCGACCGCTTCGACTTCCCCGGTCACCTTGTTGATGGCGACAATCGAAGGCTCGTTGACGACGATGCCCTTGCCCTTGGCGTAGACCAGCGTGTTGGCCGTGCCCAGATCAATGGCAAGGTCGGATGAAAACAGACTGAATAAAGACCGGATGTTCATGGGGAGGATTCACAACCCTGACGGCGCGCGGCCGCAGCGCGTGCGGGCGCCGTCAGCCGTGCGCCCGTTTCTTTTTGAGGGTACCATATGCCCGGAATTCCTTCGCCCGGTAATAGACCAGGTCCTTGAGCCTCTCGAACACCGTCTCCAGGGCCTGCCGGTGGACGGCGCGGTCGGTCAGATCGCGCTCCCGCAGCCAGGCGGCGATGCCTTCCACCGTCGAGACGATTTCCGGCATATAGCGCCGGACGGCCTTCTCGTAGCGCTCCAGCGCGGCCCACTCGCCCGGCTTCACGCCGAGCTTGACGTCGATCCACTCCGCGGCCAGGCGGGCCCGCGCGCAGCGGTCCTCCTCGGGCGGCGGCGCGGCGGTCTGCATCACGGGGATCGCCGCCTCCAGCCCCTCCAGCCAGTGGCGGCGGAATTCGATGCCGCGGCGGTCCAGCTCCTGGCGGATCAGCACGTGCTGCACGATGTCGCCAGTATGAATGGCAAGGCAGGAGTGGGGCCCGGGAACGAAAACCGGCGCGGGATAGCCTTGCGCGCGGATCCAGGCATGGCCGAACTCGTGCGCCAGCAGCGCTTCGGCATGCGGCTCCCATTCGGCTCTCCGCGCCCCGTTGAGAAGCACGAAGGCCACCTGAAGGCCCGGCAGGCGCTGAAAGACGGTGGTCGCGCGCATCAGGGCGAACTGCTGCTGAAAGTCGTCGCGCTCCAGCCAGGCCGAAAGCATGTCGGCGTGGGCCGTGTCCGGCGGCGCCGTGAAGCGGCCGGTCAGCGCGTCTCTCTGCACCTCGGCAATGACCAGCTCGACGCCGCGTTGCCCGATTTCTCCCTGCCATGCGAGCAGGGCCGCAGACAGCACGACGGCGGAAGCGAGCACGATACCCATTATGCCGCGCCGCCGCGCCCCGGGCGGCTGTGCCAAGATGAATGGTCGTGGACGAGCGGCTCTTCTACACCGAATCCCGGACGACGAAGCCCGCGCGCCTGAACTGCCCCTTTTGCCGCAGCGTGGAGGAATACGAGCTGGCCTGGCTCGTCCGCAGAAAAAAGGACCGGCTGCCGCCCGGGGCCGACGAACGCGACCGCGCGAAGTTCGCCAAGGCGCAGAGCTACATGGTGCTGATCGACGACAAGGTCCGCTGCAAAAATCCCCGCTGCGGCCGCACCATCGAAGTCTCCGGCATCAAGACGATGGCGTTTCTGTGATCTCGCGGCGGGCAATCCTGGGAGCGCTGGGCGGGGCGGCCGCGGCCTGCCGCCGAGGCCGGCCGGGCGGCTTCGCCGGCCGCGCGTTCGTCGCCTCCTGGCAGGAGTCCGTCCTCGGCGTTGTCGACCTGGCGCGCTTCGCCTTCGAGAGGTCCCTGCCGTTGCCCTCGCCGGCCACAACCCTGATGGCGGCGCGGGGGCGTGTTTATGCCTTGTGCCCGGAAGCGCGCTCGCTGCTCGCCTTTGACGCGCGCACGCTCGCCCCGGCCTCGCGCGCGCGCCTGCCAGGCGCCCCGGCCACCGCCATCCTGAAGCGAGGCCGGATCTGGTGCCTGATCACCGACCCGCCGCATCTGCTGCCCGTCGAGCCCGATCCGCTGCTGCCCCGCGCCGGCCTGGCCTTGCCCGGCCGGCCGGCCAGTTTCGATGTGGCGGACGCGCGTCCTCTGGCCTGCGTCGCGCTGGAGGGCGGATCGGCCGTCTTCCTCGACCTGGACGCCGGACTCGCGCTACCGCCGCGGATGCTCGAGGACCGCCTCGGCGCGGTGCGCTTCCGCTCCGACGGGCGCATGGCCATCGCCGCCGGGCTGGACGGCCGGCAGCTGATCTTCGTCGACTCATCCACGCGCGACATCGTCGTGCAGCTGCCTCTCGCTGTTGTGCCGGAACGGTTCTGCTTCAGCGCCGACGGCGGGCAATTGTTCATCACCGGCGAAGGGAGCGATTCCGTCGTCATCGCCTACCCCTACCGCACCGAGATCGCACAGACTTCGTTGAGCGGCCGCCGGCCCGGCGAGATGGCCGCCTGCGCCGCCCCCCCGCTGCTGTTCGTCTCCAACCCGGAGGCCGGTTCGGTGACGGCCTTCAGCATCGCCGAGCAGCGGGTGGTGGCCGTCATCGCCGTTGGCACCTCCCCCGGCGCCATTCTGACGACCCCGGATGAAGAGTTCGCGCTGGTGCTGAACCGCGGATCCGGAGACATGGCCCTCATCCGGATCCCGGCCGTCCCCGTCGACACGCGGCGGCGCAAGACGGCCCCGCTGTTCACCATGATTCCCGTCGGGCCGCAGCCCCGGACGGCCGTGATCGTGCCTGTCTGAGCGCGGGCTGCTTCAACCCAGCTCGATGACCGGCGCCGGAGGCTCTTTCGCCTCCACGTCCCTGTAGAGGAAGCTCAACACGGGCGGCGCAAGAATGGTGGTCATCACCGCCATGAAGACCGCCACGCCATAGACAGGCTGCGTGATCGCGCCCGCTTTCAGGCCCACCTGCGCCACCACCATGCCGACCTCGCCGCGCGGCACCATCCCGGCGCCGACCCGGGCGGCGTCTTTCCAGCCGTAGCTGAGCGCTCCGGCGCCGCAGCCGATCCACTTCGAAACCACCGCCGCGGCCAGGATCACCAGCCCGAGAACCACGGTCGAGCTGCTGCGGAATACCGTCAGGTCCATCTGAAGCCCGATCGAGGCGAGGAAAAACGGCACCATCAGCTCGCCCGCGCCGCGCACCAGCGTGTGCAGGTGTTCCGAGGCCGTCTCGGCGAGCGCCATCCCGGCCAGGAACGCGCCGATGATCGCCGCCACGCCGGAATAGGTGGCCAGCAGCGCCATGACGAACAGAAAGGTGACCGCTACGGCGAATTCGGCCTCCTCCACCCGGAGGTTTTGCGTCAGCTTCGGCACCACGAAACCGGCCGTGCGCGCCCCGTACTTCACCACCGCCGCGACGAAGACGATGGAAACGGCCGTCGATGTGGCCAGCCCCGCCCAGTCCAGCCCGCCCGCGCGCGCCATCGACGACACCACCGCCAGCACCAGCAGCCCGAGCACGTCGTCGATCACCGCCGCCGCCAGGATCACCTGCGCCGTCCGGTGGCTCAGCACGCCCTTCGAGGCCAGCACCTGCGCGGTGATGCCGACGCTGGTGGCCACCATCGCCGCGCCCATGAAGATCGATTCGATCTGCGGATGCCCTGCCGCCAGCATGATGGCCCAGCCGGCCACGAACGGCAAGGCCACGCCGAGCACGGCCGAAACCAGCGCCACCTTGCCCACCCGGACCAGCTCCGAGGCGCGCACTTCCAGGCCGACCTGGAACAGCAGGAACATCACGCCGAGCTCCGCCATCGCGTGCAGCAGCTCGTCATAGCGGATCCATCCGAACACGGAAGGGCCGATGAGCACGCCCGCCACAAGGCCGCCCACGATGCCGGGCATCCGCAACCGCTGCGCCACCTCGGCCAGGAATTTCGCGCAGCCGAAAACGATGAGCAGTTGCAAAGGCAGCCGGTCCACTTCGCCGGCCGCCAGCAGCGCCACAGGGAGATACGCGAAGGGGTTCATGAGTCCTGCCGGGCCCGCCGCTCCGCAAGGCAGCCGGGGCCGCACAAAAAAGCGTGTGCGCCTCCCGCGTTCGCGGCGGCTCCAGTCTCTTCCACTGTAGCCGAACGGGCGCGGGCGTCAGGCGGCGCCATTCTCCCCATTGAATTTTTCACTGCACCCGAAAAGAAATTTCTGTTAGACGTGGCGGCCGGCTCTGTGTACCATCATCGGTAACGGCCCTTGTCGGGCGCGCCTTCAGCGCCGCCGCAGCGATCTCTGGCGGCGCATGCCTTCGCCCCAGTCCGGCGACTTCAGCCTTGGGTGAATCGGAACGCTGCAACCGGACGGATTCCGCGCGCCGGAGTCCGGTGCCGGAACTGCGCCCCGATTCCGCCTGCGGGGCCCGGTTCGCGCCGCGGCCCTTGCCAAAGAAACGTTTCACCCGATGAATGGAAGGAAAATGAAGAAGTCCATACTGGCCGTTTTGATGTGCTCCGGCGCCTGGGCGGCGCCGGC
>Ga0308390_1001918_pt1 | contig 13028 bp, 12 predicted proteins | sample Hotspr2Sample149_FD_202358 | JGI IMG/M metagenome (GOLD analysis project Ga0308390, IMG submission 202358) | Hot spring phototrophic mat microbial communities from Mushroom Spring, Yellowstone National Park, Wyoming, United States - 20040719_149 ...
CCCGTATCCGTGGTGGAGGAGATCATTGATATCGTTTTGTACCGCCCCCATGAAGGGCGGTATCGGGTGTTTCTGTTCGAGGACGCGGATCGCATCAACGTGCAGGCCCAGAACAAACTGCTCAAGACGCTTGAAGAGCCACCCACCCCGGCTGTGTTTATCTTTATCACGAGCCAGCCGCGTCAGGTTTTGCCGACTATCCGTTCGCGGTGTCAGGGAGTGCGGTTCGGACTGCTTTCGCCGGGTACCGTGGCTGATATTGTGGAACGGGAGACCCAGACGGATCGGGCCGCGGCGGAAACTTTTGCCGCACTGGCTCACGGCCAGGCCGGTCCAGCCCTCGAAATGGCCCGCAGCGGCAGGAGAACCATGGCGCTTGAACTGCTGAACCGGCTGGAATCTGGTGAGGATCCTCTGCTGGTAAATGAGGCGTTGGGGGAGTACCTGCGGCAGCGGGAAGAGGAGATCGGGCGGGAAACCCGCGCGGCGTTTTCAGAAGAGGATACTGACGGCGAACCGGTCGAGGGAGGGGATGGCACCGGGAGGGATCGGGATCTGCTCGAAGCGGAAATCGCGGGGCGGGTGCGTCGGGAGGTCCGTGAGATGTTGCGGCTGATTGCGTCCTGGCAGCGGGACAGGTTGGCGGCTAGTCTGGGACTCCCTTCAAATCGGCTGTTGAACCGGGACCAGAGCGAAAAACTGGCCACCGCGCCCCGGCTTTCGCCCGAGCAGTATGCGCAAAGACTGGATGCCATAGAAAAGGCAGGCAAATACCTGGAACGAAATATTGGCCGGGATCGGGTGTTGCGCGACCTGTTCTTTGAACTGGCCGGCTGACATCTGCCGGTCTCCGGACGTGTACGCGGCAGTGCCGCTGGAGGATTCAGATGTGTTTGTGATTCGCGTGCGACTGCGTAAGCCAAGGCGCGTGTGGGATTATCGTTGCACTGACATGGCGGTTGCCAGGGATATGCCGTGTCTGGTGGAGGGAGAAAGCGGCCTGGAGTGGGGTGTCTGTGTCCTGCCTCCCGAACCGGTTCCGCCTGAAATTGGGAACCGGGTTCGATACCAGTTAGTCCGCCTGGCTACCGAAGACGATCTGCTGACCATGTGCGAGATTGAAGCCGAGGAACCCAAGGTGCTGGCCACATGTCGGGAAAAGGTGGAGGCGCATAAACTGCCGATGCGTCTGGTAGACGCGGAAATTTCCTTCGACCGAAAGAAGATCACCGTGTTTTTTACGGCGGAAAACCGCGTGGATTTCCGGGAACTGGTTCGGGATCTGGCCCGGGAATTCCACAAGCGTATCGAATTGCGGCACATTCAGGTCCGGGATCAGGCGAAGATTGCCGGGGGAGTGGGGGGTTGCGGGCGCACGCTCTGCTGTTGCTCCTGGATAGAGGAATTCTTTCCCGTCTCAATGCGGATGGCCAAGTGTCAGAACCTCTCGCTGAATCCGGGCAAAATCAGCGGTCAGTGTGGCCGCCTGCTGTGCTGTCTGGCTTATGAGGCCGAAACCTACGGTTACAAGGGCAAAGGTGGCATCCGGGTCTGCGCGAATGCCTGCGCGGCCCGGGATCTGGTGGAAGAACCGGAAGAAGATCTCGACGACACCGATCTTCCGTCCGAAACCGAGGATTGAAATAACACACAACTTGCCGGTGGAACCCCCTGGAAGTCAGACCTATGTTTAAACCGGTAGACAGCCATTGTCACCTTCAGGATCCCAAATTTGAAGCGGACCGCGAGGCGGTTTTGGACCGCGCACTCAACTGTCTTTCGATGGTAGTGGTTGTTGGCGATGTCCTGGAAACCAGCATGCAGGCGGTTATGCTGGCAAAGCACCCCCGGGTCCGGGCGGTAGTTGGTATACACCCTTATCATGCCTCCTCGGTAACCGATGCCGTGATCAACCAGTTGCGGGATCTTTCGGCTGAATATTGCCGGGAAATCGTCGCGATCGGAGAAACCGGCCTGGATTACTACAATGAGTTTTCGCCCCGTCAGGATCAGCGCCGGGCGTTCGAGCGGCAGGCGGTTCTTGCCGCGGAATTGCGTCTGCCGCTGGTGATCCACAACCGTCAGGCAGATGCCGACACCCTGGCTTTGCTGCGGGAATACCGGTCCGGACTGACCGGTGTGATCATGCATTGTTTCGGCAGCGGTCCTAGTGAGGCGGAGGCTTTCGCGGAACTGAACTGTCATGTTTCGTTCGCCGGGAACCTGACCTACCCCCGGGCCGTCAACCTGCGTGAAGCCGCCCTGCGGGTACCCGATCATCTGCTGCTGGCTGAAACCGATGCCCCCTACCTGGCCCCCCAGCCGGTTCGGGGTCAGCGCTGTGAGCCCGCCGACGTGGTACATACCGTCCACGCTCTGGCTGCCTTGCGAAAGGAACCGGCGGACAGTATGGCGCACCGGGTGGCCCAGAATGCCGCTCGGGTGTATCGGTTAAGCCTGGACGGTCTGCCTGGTACCTCATCAGAGGACTTACCGGATGCCTGATGTCCTGGTCTTCGATTTCGATGGAGTGATTCTGGACACGGAAACGCCGTTATTCGAGGCGTGGGCACGGCTGTACCGGGAGTACGGTCATACCCTGCCGTTGGAAAAATGGATCGCCAACGTGGGCGGTTACGCGTACGATGTTTTTGATCCCTACGCGGAACTGGAAAAACGGTTGGGCCGTTTCCTGGACCGGGAGGCGTTGAAGGCGCTGCGCCGTCAGTGGTATCTGACCCCCCTGCTCCGGCAGGATCCGGCTCCAGGCCTGCGGGAACTGCTGAAGGCCGCCCGGCACCGGGGGATGAGACTGGGGGTGGCATCCAGTTCAGACCGGAAATGGGTGTGGGGTCATCTTGACCGTCTGGACCTTGCAGCGTGGTTCGACGCGGTGGCCTGCGGCGATGAGGTGGAAAGGGTCAAACCGGATCCGGCAGTATATCAGTTGTGTCTGCAACGTTTGGGGACAGTCCCGGAGGCAACAGTTGCAATTGAGGATTCGCCTCGGGGCATTGCTGCCGCGCGGGCCGCGAATATATACTGTGTCGCGGTACCCAATAGGGTGACACGGTCCATGGATCTTTCTGCGGCGCACTGGCTTGTGCCGTCCCTTGACGCGTATCCGCCAGAACTATGGCTCAATGAGGTGGCCGCCCGCCATGCCTTTTCGTTTTGAATGGTTCATAGCCCTGCGTTATCTGCGGGGAAAACGACGTACCCGGTTTATCAACCTGATAACCATTATTTCCATTGCCGGGGTGAGCGTGGGAGTTACCGCCCTGATCGTGGTGATGTCGGTGATGACAGGGTTCGATATTGCCCTGCGGGATATCATCATTGGCAACCGGGCTCACGTGATGGTGTTTCTGCCTACCGGCGAGCGCATGACCGATTATGAAAAGGCCATCCGCGAGGTGCAGGCCGTCACGCCGGAACTGATCGCGGCTGCGCCGATTGTACAGGTGGAGGCGCTGTTGCGGCGCGGTGAAGCCACGACCGGAGCGATTGTCCTGGGGGTCGATCCCGAAATGGAAACTCGGGTAACTGACCTGGCAGCCAATCTGACCCGTACAGGCGGACGATCTTTCGGTATCGGCGAATTACCGGGAGACAAAGAAATCGTGCTGGGGTATCGTCTGGCCAGCCGGATCGGTGCTCGTGTCGGTTCCGAAATTGCGGTGGTGACGGACAAACCGACGGTTACCCCTTTCGGCGTGCGGTCGGGCAATCAGATCTATCTCCGGGTAAGCGGCGTTTCTCAGGCGAAAATGTCCGATTTTGATAACCTGTATGCTTTTGTCAATCTGGCAACAGCTCGCATGCTGACCGGCAGTCCCGGCGTCGACGGGATTCACCTGAAACTGACCGATCCTTTTGTGTCCGAGGCGGTCGCGCGGCGTATTGAGACCAACCTGGATTATCGCGCTCAGACCTGGTATGAGAGCCAGCAGGAATTCTTCGAAGCGCTCCAGCAGGAAAAGGTGGCCATGTTCATTATCCTGGTGTTTATCGTTCTGGTGGCCGCATTCAATATTACCAGCACCCTGATCATGATCGTAATGGAAAAACGCCGGGATATCGGTATCCTGCGCACGCTGGGAGCGAGCGGTCCATCGATTCTGCGACTCTTCATGTTTGAAGGGTTGCTTATCGGGGTCAGCGGAACACTCCTGGGACTGGTGATGGGACTGTTTCTAGCCTGGAATCTCAATGCTGTGGCTGAATTTGTTGCCTGGATGCTGGGGGTGGATCTGTTCAACAGCGTCATCTATTTCTTTGACAGCATACCGGTGGCGGTGGTTCCTCGGGATGTGCTCTGGGTCACGGTTTGTTCCGTGCTGCTGACCCTGCTGTCCACGGTGTATCCCGCTGTGACTGCCACCCGTCTCAACCCCGTGGATGCGTTGCGCTATGAATGAGCATGCACCAGCGTCAATTGACAACGGCCAGAGCGGAGATATCATCCTTGAGTGTCGGGACTTGGGAAAGGTCTACCAGGATGCGGGGAGAATTCTGGAGATCCTGAAAGGCGTATGTCTTCGGGTGCCCCGCGGCAAAATCATGGCAATCAGCGGTCCGTCCGGAGCGGGAAAAAGTACGCTGTTGCATATCATGGGTACGCTGGATCGTCCCACGTCGGGCGCGGTGCTGTTCAACGGCATCTCATATGCCGCAATGTCCCGTTGGGAAATCAACAGATTGCGCAACAGGCATATCGGATTTGTATTCCAGTTTTACCATCTGCTGCCGGAATTTACTGCCATGGAAAACGTCATGATGCCCGCTCTGTGCGCGGGGGCGTCACGCCGGGCTTGCAGGGAGCGGGCGGAAGAATTGCTGGTCAAAGTGGGGCTTCAGGATCGAATGCACCATAAACCCGGCAAGTTGAGTGGCGGCGAACAGCAGCGGGTGGCGATTGCCCGGGCATTATTCAACCGTCCGGATCTGGCGTTGTGTGATGAACCCACCGGAAACCTGGATGAACGTACGGGGGCCGAGATCATTGCCCTGCTGTTCGACCTGAATCGTCAGGAGAATACCACATTCGTTCTGGTGACCCATGATGAACGGCTGGCGGCAAAAGCTGACTGCTGGGTAGCCCTGCACGAAGGGCGAGCAGAATTAAGGCGGGGCTAAAAATACCGGCCGTTTAAGGCGCGGTTGCCGTAAAGGCCTGCACCACGGTCCAGAGGGTGGAGATGACCATGACCAGGAAAGATAGGACTGCCACCCGGTTAACCCGTCCGCTCCACTCATCGGCCAGCGCTTCTTTCCGAGCCCGGAAAATCAGAAACCGGAACACCGGCATAGAAAGCAGTACCACCAGAAGCGACCAGAGAACCCGGCCATACCAGTCCACACTGGGCAGTCCCGGCACATAACCCGGCCGCCAGGCATATTCCAGCGGAAAATAATTGATACTTGGCAGGTTCAGCGCGTATATCGCCAGCGCCAGCGCGTACGCCCCGAATCGGGAACACAGTTTCGACTGGTCACGGGTCATGAGCCGGTACCTCCATGACGGATCAGTCCTGCCGCGATTAGGGCGCACACGAAGGTCAGCGTCACCAGCATGATGCAGGCATGCTGAATGATTCGCGGCCACCGGCTGGAAACCTGGCAACTTTCGGCATTACGGGATACTCTGGGTAACAGCGGAGCCAGCGTAAGAGCCGCCACGGCGAAATGCACTTTTACCCGGAACAGACGTTCCCCCAATCCATGAGTGTAGCCCAGTTTCTCCCACAGAATCCGGGTTTCAAAGGCCGGGTAGAGCATGCCGCCCGTGATGGCGCAGCCCAGCAGGAATACCCAGAACAGAGAAACACCTGCCCGTCCTGCCAGACTTTTTGGATGCAAAAGTATTACGCCACAACACGCGCCAACAGCCACGACACAAAGCACGTGGATTATGAGAAGGGGTAGTCGCCACGTCTCCCACGTGATCAATTCTTTTTGACCTCCGCCTTATCTGTTTATTGCGCCTAGTTTATTTCATCCAGTAAGAATCATACAACCTGGCGATTCTGCCGCGCATAGCGGAAAGCAGGTCTTTCGCGGTGGGGTCCCCCGCCGCGTACTGCAGCATCAGCCGGCCTTCTTCGTAACATAGTTCATCATGTTGTGGCAGGACTTCTTTCAGGAGAAAATGGACATATTTGACCAGCCGCCAGGGGCCATAGACCAACGGACGGTCGCCACGCAACGTTTCGACCGCCACTGCCATACCCGACCTGATGGCCTGCTGCAGATCGGCCAGTTCCGCGGAAGGCGCGAAACAAATGGTGAAATAACGGCCAAACTGCTCCGAACGTTCCATGCCATGAGTGTCCGAAATGCCGACGGCAGGAATCTTCACACCGGAAAGTACCTTGTTTTGCCACATCGCCGCCTGCAGCGCGTTCTGATCATACTGACGGATCTCTTCCCAGTTATCACCGCTGACCAGTTCCAGCATATCGAAATTTGAGCGAAGCAGATAATCCAGAAGAGGCTCGCCTACGTTGTGCGCGTTATGGGTAACCCAGTATGGGTGGCAAAGCATCGCCAGTCCACCCCGTTCATGGATGCGGTCCACCACCCATCGGCAAGCTGCCGCGTGCCAGGGATCAACACCTTCGGGTAACGTGCCCAGGGTGTCCCGAATCTTCGCGATTTCCTCGCGGACCTGTTTTTCTCCTTCTGGATTGTCCCGGTACAATTGGCTGACCCCCTCCCGGGTGCCGAATGCCACGATATGGACGGGATTGTCCGGTGCGTGGATTTCTTCGCCACCGTAAATTTTCAGGTCTATCGGCACATCTTTATAAAAGGCAGCCGCTTCCATGGAAGGGGCATGCTTGTGGTGGTCAGTCAGGGCCATGAAATCCAGGCCGACCCGCCGACAGGCTCCCGCCACATACGCCGGTGATTCCACCCCGTCGGAATGGTGGCTGTGCATGTGGAAGTCCCCTTTGAAGGGACGCACATTGAACAAATCCTCCTTCAGCGAATAAATCACGAACGGGCCGATTGTCTTTTTCTTGTCTGCCAGCGTTTCTTCGAAAACAATCAGGTGAATCTGTTCTGAAGCCAGAAACAGATTGAGCCGCATAGCGCCGTCTTCCGCCGGTTTGATTTCAGTCTGGCTTCCCGGGGGAATTGGGTTTTCTTCCCCGTAAAGTTGATCCAGCGCTGTATAGGTAACTGTGTACCGGGCCCCCGGTTTGAAACGGCAGTGATCAAACAGGGGACGGATAACCACTTCTGTCACCGTGTCGGCCCGGGCAATGCGTGGCGTTAACTCGTAATAACGGTTGACATCCCGGATCACCGTGCCCGAGGGTAATTGGGGGAGATGCCACCATCCCGCCTGAGCCGAGTAGGTCAGACCGCAGAGTCCCACGAGCATGATGATGTACCCCTTCACATGTCGTTTGCGCATAACCGTTTCTCCACTTTCAGAGTATTGTTAACAAACTTTGTTTCAGCAGGAATTGTTTAGGATTCGTGTTTTATTATGACATATCAGGGTTTACGACCGTGGATTCGTTTCAGGGTCTGATAGGCCTCATTCAGCGCGCGCATGGTATCTTCGTCTCCGCCGTGATCCGGGTGATGAATTTTGGCTTTTTTCCGGTAGGCCCGCTCAATTTCCTCCCACTTCGCCGATGGAGACACACCAAGCAGCCGGTAGCACAACTCCAGATCAGACGGGTGGACACTTCCGAAGATTTTTTCTCCGGCGTCCGCGAAAGACCGCGCTCTGGGAGAAAAGCCGGCCGCGGTGCGCAGGTCATCCTGAATAATACGCCAGAGCCGCCCAAGTATAGGAGTCAGTCCTGTTTTGTGCAGCACAAAAACGATCAGAATCAGCACCAGAATTTCCTGAAGCCCTGCCATGGTCAGAACTCGTCGTCCCGGGGGGAACGCGGTTTGCGGCGGAAGTCCAGGATGTCGTCCAGATCATCCTGTCCGCGACCGGACCAGGGATCCTCAGACGGCGGTTCCTGAAATCCTGCCCGCCGGAGCAGCCTGGACCGGCGCCAGCGGTGGTACATCGGAATAGCCCTCATCAGCAGATATCCGGCGGCCAGTCCGCCCAGATGAGTTTCAATCGAATTCTGCCCGCCCTGCACGCCCTGAAGAATGTTCAGTATGATGACGACAAAAACCAGTCCCCGTGCGCTCAGGGTAACAGGTAAAGGGAAAAGCATGAACTCCCGGTCTGGATCTATCATCGCGAAAGCGATCAGGAGTCCCATGATGGAGCCGCTGGCGCCTATAACTACCGGATTGTGCCCAAAGACCGCCAGACTGAACACAGTTGCCAGAACCCCGACCGCACCGCAGGCAATATAGAAGAAGTAAAACTGCCGGGTGCCCAACAATCGCTCCACTTCCGGCCCGAAAAGGTACAGCCAGAGCATGTTGAAGGTCAGGTGAAGCAGACCCGAATGAAGAAATATATACGTCAGCGGCTGCCAGATCATTCCGCGGAGAAACATTCCCGGATTGAAACCCAGCAGGAGGGTGGGAAGGCTGCCCCATCCGGCGAGACCAAACGCCATGTCCAGAATCAGTTGACCGGCAAAGCAGATGCCAGTAAAGATAATAAGGAACCGCACCCCTTTCGTTACGCGGGGCTCCACGAAACTGAACGCGGAAGTTCCCGTCCAGTCGGATCCCCTCCAAGGGTTTCCATGCGCCATAACCGGTGCTCCAAGGCCAACAGATACTGTCAGGAAACAGGGGTATTGTAACAGGAAAAGGGCTCAGACGGTGGAAGACCGGAAAGAAAAATTGACGCTTGGAAGGCTGGAAACGCCGGGTGCTTTCATGTTCCACTAACTGAGACCGCCACGACTACTTTCGTTTTGTTCACGAAGTGCCGTGGCGGTCTGTCTTAAAAGGCCGTTGCAGTGTTTCCCGCCGCGTTCAATTCCCATATTCTTATATCACATATAAACCCTGAAAATCAAGTAAATAAACACTTTTCTACCGGAAAAGCAGCAATTTTTCTGTGATTATAATTTTTTTTATTGAATTTATGGTTTATGCAAAAAAATAGGATGCAGTCCGGAGGAGGGAAAGCAGTTATTGGGACCGTTTTCTTGAGGGTCAAACCCTTTGGGATGGTCTGTCAGCGTGCACAAACTCTCCCAATATAAAAATTCTAGAGAAGAACTGGGGAAACATGTCAATGGTGATCCATAAATGTTATTCTACCGTAAGACAGGATGAAACGAAACTGTTTTCATGACAGCGGAAGTTCAAAGCGGTAAAGTTCGGGAAGCCGGATGGCGTGAATGGCAGTGGGGAGGAGTCCAGGCGGTCATCCTGCTGATCGCGCTGTGCGGGCTTTTCCCTGGGTATTTTTTCCGGGGGGAGACGATCGCACCGACCATTGCCCTTCGGGATGTTCAGCCATGGCTGAGTGCCGCGGGTGGTACGCCTGCCGGTATCCCCATGCGCCTGATGTCGGATGTCATTACCTTTTTCATTCCCCAGTACAGCCTGATTCAACGGGCGCTTAACCAGGATGAATGGCCGCTGTGGAATCCATATCAGTTTGGCGGTATGCCCCTCATGGCCAATTGCCAGTCTTCGGTATTTCTGCCGCCGCGGATATTGCTCCTGTTTTTCTCCCTGCAGACTGCCGTATCCCTGTTCATCCTGCTGAAGTTATGGTTATGCGGCATGGCGGCGTGGCTTGCCGCGCGGCGGTTGGGACTGGGTCTGGCCGTGGCTTCGCTGTATTCGCTGATGTGGATGACTACGCCGTACTGTCTGCTCTGGTCATACTGGTCCCTGACCGACGTAGCCCTTGCGTTTCCGGTAACATTCCTGGGGGTTGAGCAATGTCTTCGGTACAGTCGATCGCTGTCTGGTCCGGCTTTTTTCGGCGCCGGTGTTGCCTGGATGCTGTTGGCCGGGCACCCGGAGACGGCGTTTGCTTTCTGCTGGGTGCTGGGGGTGTACATTGGAATCCGTCTGCTGTGGAACGCCGCCGCGGGGATGGCCGTCTTGCGTCCCGTATGGCAACTGGGAATCGCGTCGGTAGTGGTTCTTGGCATCACGGCGGTACAGGGGCTTCCTTTTCTGGAGTACCTGCTGCATTCCAGCACGTTTTTTGAGCGGCAGACCCATGAGCGGTTTTATTACCCCCTTACCTCGCTGGTCTGCGTGGCCTTTCCGAGGTTTCTGGGGACTTTCGCCGAAAAAAATTACTGGGGCAACATCAACTCCCATGTCGAGATGATGCTGGGAACCGGAGCGGTCACGCTGGCCGCGCTGCCGCTGGCGGGGCACCGCCTGATAGCCCGCCTTCGGGACCGCGCGCCGGAGGCAATGATGGTGGTGGGGCTGATGACAGGGGCGCTGGTGGCCATGACTGCCGGGCTGGACGCGGGAGCCATGGTGTGGTTGAATCGGTTGCCGTTTTTCCGTTCCATGCTCTGGTGCTATCACACGGTATTTATGGTGTTTGCTTTGCCGCTGCTGGCGGCCATAGGTCTGGACCGCCTTTTTTCAGGCCATGTTTCCCTGAAGTACCTGGGAGTTTCTCTGATCTGGTGCGGCCTCTGGGTGGGGCTTGCGCTGGGGTTTTACCGCTATCATCTGCCTCTGCTTCAGATGGCCGGATCGGCTGCCTATGTGCGCCGGGAGGTGATGACGGGGGCTGGCTGGCTGACGGTGGCCGTGGTGTTGGTTGGCGTGGGCATCGCGATATGCCGGATGACCGTGCGCCGGAGATGGCTGCTGGGGACCTTTTTGGCCGTGACCGATCTTCTGATGGTGCTGCAGGCCGCTCGCGCGCTGCGCATGGAACTGCCGACCTCTCCGAAACAATGGTTTTATCCGGAAACGGAACTGATCCGGACGTTGAAATCCATTGAACAACCTGTGCGGATTGGCCTGTCGGAAGGTGGAGTGGTGGCCGGTGTGCTGACGCCCGCCGGGATCATGGACTGGGTCGGGTATGACGGGCTCTATCCGGGGAGGATGTGGCGGTTTCAGCGGGCGCTGGGTCCGGAATTCTGGGACGCCATGGAGCCGGCGGCCTCTATCGCGTATTACCTGAATGATCCACGCTATCCCCCCATCATGCCCGAAAAGGCCTATGCCAGGATGGAGCGGCTTGCGGAACTGGAAGGTCTGGAACTGTTGCGTAATCCCCGGCCACTGCCGTGGGCAAGGCTGGTGTTTCAGTTGGAGGAAGAGCCGGATCCGGAGCGACAGTACATACGGATGAAAACACCGGGGTTTGATCCCGAACACGTGGCGCTGGTAGAGCGGTTGCCGGAAACGTGGGCAGGCGGAACGGTTTCCTCGGACCCAGGATCGGGTTATGCCAGGGTGCTGCAATACACCATGAATGCGGTTACCGTGGCAGTGGAGTGTGACAGACCGGCGTTGCTGGTTACCGCAGACGCATTTTTTCCCGGCTGGAAAGCGCGGGTGGACGGGAGCCCTGCACCGGTGGTACCGGCGTACACGGTGTTCAGAAGTGTTCTGCTGTATCCGGGAAAACACAGGGTGGAGTTTTACTATGCGCCTGCGTCTTTTCGGGCGGGAGTATTGATTACGGGGACGGTGTCAGGGGGACTGAGTGTGCTGGGCGTGTGGATACTGGCCCGCCGGATCAAGAAAAACCGTTATCTGGTCGATTAAAAGAGAGAAACTTATTTATGGAGAGATAAAACGGTATGACAGGTCAGGTAGATGTCGCCTGGGTGGTTCACGAACCCTTTTTTGAACCGCTGATACACCTTATCGGTAAATTGGAAAGTCAGGGGGTTCGTCAGTACATCGGCCGGTTTGAGGATTATTACACCCAATCCCCAGCTGCATTTGAACAGCACGTCCTACCCGTATTTCGTTCGGTGTACGAGCAACGTCCCCTGCTGATTGTCTGGTGCTGCCATGTGGGCAATCCTTGCGTGGTGCCGCTCTACCAGCAGTCTCCCGCCCTGTTGAATCTGATCATCGAGCACGATCTGTTTTCCCTGGAGCCGGAGGGCTGCGTGGCCACGGATCGACCTCATGAACTGCTGGTATTCACGCGGCAACATTGGGCCTACCGTCATGACGCCGTGGCGCCGAACCGTTGGTTCACACCTGTCCGCTGGTATAAGTTGGACGCGCCCCCGCGGGAGGATATGCAGGCGTTCCTGCAGACGTCGGAAGGCAGGAACTGGGACCGGTGGCAGTACGGCATGCTTGTGGAGTCCTTGTTTTATACCGACGCGGCGTTTCCGTTTGCCCACCTTTTCCGGAAGGTGTTTCAGAAACCGTGGAAACAGGCCGTGCCGCGCGAGGGAGTAGTCCAGGCGCCTGTAGATCTGTCTGGACCTCTGGGGATTGTTTCCGCGCAATTTCTGACTGGATTCTGGTTCAGCCGGAAGTCGTCCGCGCTGGTGGAAGCGCTGTTTCATGGCTGTATTCCGGTCATGTATCCTCACCCGGAAGTTCCCGAAGAGGAATGCGGCCGTTTTTACCTCGAAGAGATTCCCCATCCCACCATACCGGTACTCAGCCGTGTGGTGATTGACAAAGGGAACCCCGCCAACGGAAAGATTATCCCGGCCACCATGGTGACGACCAGCGGCGATTTTCCGGAGAAAATCCGATTGCTGCGGGAGGATGAGCAGATGCGGGAACAGGCCCTGCGCGAGATGGCCCGTCAATGGTTATTTACCCCATATGGCACTGACGCGGCGGATTGGCCGCCAACGGTCGATCAGATCATTCTGGAGCGGCTTGCCGCGCTGAAAGGGACGGAATAGGAGAGGGTTCTGTATGGACGCGATAATCTGCAGTGCGGGACAGGGCACCAGACTGGGGGCACTGGGATTTTATATGCGTAAAAGCATGTTCCGCGATCTGCATACCGATAAATCTATCCTGTGGTACCAGTTGGATGCCCTGCAGGAAGCGGGGGTGGAGCGGGTGATCATTCTTCATCCCCGGGTGGATCACCAGATTCCAGCAGAAGTAAAACGGATCGAGGAACGCTTCCCCGGAATGAATCTCTGCTGTGTTCC
>Ga0308390_1001922_pt1 | contig 13012 bp, 7 predicted proteins | sample Hotspr2Sample149_FD_202358 | JGI IMG/M metagenome (GOLD analysis project Ga0308390, IMG submission 202358) | Hot spring phototrophic mat microbial communities from Mushroom Spring, Yellowstone National Park, Wyoming, United States - 20040719_149 ...
CGTCACGCGCAAGTTCACCGTGCTGGGCGGCTTCGCGGAGGTGCTGCCCGACCGCACAATTGTGCTGGCGGACGGCGCGGAGCTGGCGGACGAGATCGACCCCGACCGCGCCCGCGTCGCCCTGCGCAAAGCGCTGGAGGTGCTGAGCCAGCCCCTCTCGGAAGAGGAGCTGGCAGAGGCAAGGCTGGCGGTGGAACGCGCCAAAGCGCGCCTGCGCGCCATTGGCGAGCAGGTGTAATATCAATCGTGGTGACTTTCCCAGCGCGGGCGTGAACAGGAGGCGCATCGATTGCCCTCACCCCCTTTGTCCCCCTCTCCCGCGAGGCGGGCGAGGGGGATTATGGAGTGCGGAAGCGGAGCTTCCGCCCAACGCTGAAGCTTCGCTTCAGCACTCCAGAAGGTTTGGCGCACGGCTCCCCTCTCCCGCTCTGTGGGAGAGGGGCAGGGGGTGAGGGCAACAAAAAGCGCGTATCCCACGCCCACAGTGAACCAAAGTGCTGTACCCTTACCAGACTTCAAGAGGGGGTTGAAAAACTATCGCGCTCGTTCGGTTGCATACGCCAACGCGGCGCGGATTGCCTCCGCAGACAAGGTCGGGTAGCTCTGCAAAATCTCCGCCTCGCTTAGCCCAGCAGCTAAGTTATCCAAGACAACGGATACAGGGATCCGTGTGCCCTTGATACACGCCTACCCGTGGCACACGCTCGGATCGGTCGTGATGTAGTCGCGCCAGTTCGGGATTGCGTTTGGCATACGCCGATTATACCGAACCGCACTACTTCGGGCGTTTTGCGAGCATCTGCTCCGCTTCGGCGAGCAGCCCGTCGATGTTGTCGTTGCGGTAGCCACGCTCGCGCAGGTCGGTGAGCGCTTGCTTGGCTTCGGCGGGGCGGTTCTGCAGGATACGCAGGCGCGCCAGAGCAAGCCCGTAGGCAACCCTATCGGGGTCGCGCTGCGCCGCCGCCTGCAGGTGCGTCTCCGCTGTCGTCAAGTCGCGCTGGTTCATCCAGTGATGCGCGGCGGCAATCCATCGGCTCGCATTCTGCAACTCGCGCAGCCCCTGCTCGGCAGCCGTGCCCGCAGGGTTCGGAATCAGCGCGTACGCCGCGCGGAACTCGGCTTCGGCGAGGTCTAACCGCGCCTTGCGTGCATAGAGCAGCCCCAACGCCTGATGCCCATAAAACTTCGGCGTGCGCCCCAGCACGCGCTCGCGAATGATGCGCTCCGACTCGTCAAATGCGCCCCGCTCAGAGAGCATCACCGCAAGGTTGTTCCAGCCGACGATGTTGTGGGGCTCGATTTCGGTCGCTTGGCGGAACAGCGCAATCGCCGCGTCGGAGTCGCCCAAGCGCAGCAGCGCGACGCCCTTGTTCACATAGCCCATCCCACTACGCGGGGCGACCTGAATGGCTTTCTCGGCGTACTCCAGCGCTTCGGTGTGCCGTCCCTGCTTGTTATACAGGTCGGACAGGTTATTATACCCAATCGGCGAGCGCGGCGCAGCGACCGTGAACCACTTCCAGAACGATTCGGCGTCGCGCCAGTTGGGGAGGTTGTAAACCGTGGTCAGCAGCAGCGCAGCGCAGTAGCCAACCATCGCGCCTTGGATTGCCCGCACGCGCCGCGCCGACGCCCACCCCAGCAGCCCCACCACAAGCCCCAGCACAATCAGCGCGAGCGGGAAGGTCAGGAACCGCTCCGCCGTGAAGATGCCGAACGCGAACTCCATCGGGCGCAGATTCAGCACGGGTAGCAGCCCGACCAGCCCCGCCGCGAGCAGCCAGCCCACGCGCGGCTGACGAGGCACTGCCCACCCGACGCCCGCCACAACAGCAACCGCAATCGCCAACTGCGCCCACGCCCAGCCGTCGCTGAGCGGAATCGGCAACTCCGAGTGGTGCGCGGGCGTGATGCTGAAAAATGGGAAGACCGCCAGCCCCACCAGCGTCGCCAGCGTGCGCCCGACCAGCAGCAGGTGCTGGAGTGGCGTGCCCGCATCTATTTGCAAGTTCTCGGGTGGCGCAGTGAACAGGTAGCCCAGCGCGGCGTAGCGCAGCGCGAAGTAGACGCCCAGCGCAACCGCCAGCCCCGTATAGAGCGCACGCTCGCGGCGAAGCAAATCCCGCACATACGCCAGCGAGAAACGCACCCCCCTCCGTGAGGTTTCCCCCACTGCGTGCGGGGAACCCAGCGCAGGCGGTTCCCCTTGCGGAGCAGGGGGAACCTTCGAGGAGGGGGTCTTAGCATCCGTCGGATAACCCACCGCCAGTTGCCAGAGGAGCATCACCAGCGGCAAGGTGAACGCCATCTCCTTGCACAATAGCGCGAGCAGGAACGCCGTTGCGACGCCAGCCACACGCGCCGCGCCTTGCAAACGCCCTTCCAGCCACAACGCCAGCAGCAGAAACAGCGTCGCCAGCAGGTCATACCGCGACGAGACGAACGCTACGCTCTCCACCAGCGCGGGATGCACTCCATATAGCGCGCCTGCCAGCAGTCCTTGCCAGCGTCCGCGCAACAGCCGCAACCCCAAGGCGCACACCAGCGTTGTGTTCACCAGGTGAATCAGCACATTCGCCGCGTGGAACGGCGCGGGGTTCGCCTGCCAGATCCAGATTTGCACGAGCAGACTGCTCAGCGCGAGTGGGCGGAAGTAGTTCGGCGAGAAATCCAGCGGCTGACGCACCGCCTCCAGCCAGCGCGCAGGCGATTGGTAGTCGATGCGCCCAAAAACGATAGTCTCATCGTCCCAGACGAACCCGAAGCTGAGCGTCTGCGCATAGACCGCGCCCGTTAGTATCAGCACCGCCAGCACGCCCAGCCCGTGCGAGCGCAAAACCCGTTGGAAAAACACCCGATAGTATACACGCTTCAGGGGTCTACAGCCCTTTCAAGAGCCTCTCGTAATCCGCGTGAGAGCTAATCCAGAACCAAACGATGGTATCGTCTTCTCGCACCCCAAGCGCACGATAGTCTTCTGATACCAATCACCGAGCTAAAGTTCACAAAAAACAGCTGTTGACAACCCCCTCCTGCAGGTTCCCCCTGCAAGCAGGGGGAACCGAGTGGGCGCACGGGGCGGTTCCCCTCGCGAAGCGGGGGAAACCTACGGAGGGGGGCAATTGTGAACTCTGACGGCTCAGTTGGTGTAACTCGTCCCATCACCGCGCTCTGGTGCGAGCCGCTGTAGCAGATGGGTACACTCTACCGCTGAGGCGGAGCTATGCACGAGGCGTACCAGAACCTGACCGCGCTGATTCACGCTTTTGGGGCGCGTCCTGCGACGACCGAGTCGGAGGCGCGCCTGCGCGAGTACCTGCATCGTCGCCTGCACGAGCGCGGGCTGACGGTCTTCGAGCAGCCGTTTCGGAGCGTCGCGTCGCTGACCCCTGCGTGGCTGACGGTCTCCGTGCTGTTTGTGGCGTCGGCGGTGCTGGGCTGGCTGAACGCGCCCGCGCTGTGGTGGGTGGGCGCGGGCAGTAGCCTGGTGGCGATGGCGATGTTCTGGGGCTTGGTCAGCGGCAGGTGGGATGTGATGCGCCTGTTTCCGCAGCGCGAGAGCGCGAACCTGGTTGCCGTCGCGCCCCCGCAGGGCGAAGTGCATCGGCGCATAGTGCTGATGGCGCATATCGACAGCCAGCGCGCCGCGCTGATGTGGCATCCGCGCCATGTGCGGGCGTTCGGGCGCAACTTCCAACTGCAGGCGGGCGTGCTGGGGGCGCACACCCTCAGCGCGGTGCTACTTGCGGTCTCGCCGCTGCTGGGAGTGGCGTGGCTGCCTGCCGTCGCCCGCGCCTTCATGACGCTCGGCGGGCTGGTCGCGCTATACGGGATGGGGCTGCTGCTGCATCGCGAGCGGTTCCTGCCGTGGGTGCAAGGCGCGAACGACAACGGGTCGGGAACCGCCGCGCTGCTGACGGTGCTGGAACGGCTCGCCGACGCGCCGCTGCCCCACACGGAGGTCTGGGGCGTGTTCACGGGCTGCGAGGAGGTCGGCAGACCCAACGGCGCGTTCACCTTTGAGCGCGAGTACGGACACCAGCTGCGCGACGCCGAGTTCCTGATTATCGACCACATCGGGCTGGGCGAGCCGCGCTACTTGGTCGCGGAGGCGATGCTGCCTCGCGCGCGGGCGCATCCCGACATGGTGGGCGCGATGGAACGCCTTGCGGCAGAGCATCCCGACCTGTGCCTACAGCCCAGCGCGGTTCCACACGGCGCGTACACCGACGCGCTGCCGTTCTACCTGCGTGGCTACCGCGCGATTGCCATCTGGTGCGAGCTTGAAAAAGGCGTCCCGCCCCACTGGCACTGGATCACCGACACGCTGGAGCATGTGTCCGCGTCCGACCTCCAGCGGGCGGTCGCCACGATTGAAGCGTTCCTTCAGACTTCGGGTTCGGGTCGCCCGTAGTCGCGCATGATGGACTGAATCTGCTCCACCAGGCGTGCGGCTTCCTCGTAGGGTCGCTGCCAGATGTTGCGCCCGAAAATCAGCCCGATTGCCCCCGCGTCCATCGACAGGCGCACCTTGTTCAGCACATCGGCGTCGTTGCCCTTCTCGCCGCCTGACAGCAGCACGAAGGTGTTGACCGCCGAGGCGACCACGCGCTGGATGCGCTGTTCGTCGTTCTCTTCCAGTTCGCTGTAGGGCTTGGGGTGCTTCGCGCGCTCTTCGGGCGGGGCGAGTTTCGGGAAGTTGACCTTCACGATGTCCGCGCCGAGTTCGGCGGCGGTGCGTGCGGCGTAGTCCACTGCCCACAGGCTGTCGCGCCCGCCTTTGGCTTGCACCGCCTCGCCGCGCGGGTACGCCCAGATGATCAGCGGCATGCCATACGCTTCGGCGGCGGCGCGCACCTCCATCAGCTGGTGGAAGTCCTCGTCTTGGCGCGGCGAGCCGACATAGAGCGTGTAGCCGACGGCGTCCGCGCCCAGCCGCACGGCGTCCTCCACGCGCGAATTCAGCGGCGACAACGCCTGCGCGTCCGACGGAATCTCGGTCTTGCCGTTCAGCTTCAGGATCAGCGGAATCTTGCCTGCGAACTTCGCGAGGTACTTCTCGGCGATTCCGTACTGGAACGCCACCGCCGAAAAGCCCAAGTCGATTGCTAAGCGGCAGATATAGTCGGGGTCGCCCGACGGCGGGTAGGGGAAAAAGTCGCGCGGTCCGTGTTCCAGCCCTTGGTCGTAGGGCAGCACCATCAGCGTGCCGTTGCCGATGCCGTACTTATACATCATCCGATACAGGCGGGTGCGCTTGCCCGTGCTTAGGTGGGGCAAATCGCTCAGTGCGAGCCGTTTGGTTGGCGTCATCGTTGTCATCGTACCACCTCGCTGCAGGGGATTATACCTGCTCGGCGGGTTTTTGAAGCAGGTACGCCATCGCCTGCACCGCAAGCAGGTAGCTGTGCGCGCCGAAGCCGCTGATTTGCCCCACACAGGCGGGGGCGATGACGGACTTATGGCGGAACGGCTCGCGGGCGTAGATGTTGGTCAGGTGGACTTCGATCGTGGGCAGTCCGACAGCGCGGATGGCATCATAAAGGGCGATGCTGGTGTGCGTGTACGCGCCCGCGTTGAGGATGACGCCGTCCGCCCAGTCGCGCGCGTCGTGCAGCGCGTCAATCAGCGCGCCCTCGTGATTCGACTGCACATGGCGCAGCTCGATGCCGAGCGACTGGGCGTACTCGGTCGCGCATTGCACGATGGCGTCCAGCGTCTCCGCGCCGTAAATCGTAGGTTCGCGCGTCCCCAGTAGGTTCAAGTTCGGTCCGTTCAGTAGCAGCACACGGGGCATGGGGAGAGTTTACCCGTTGAGCGTGGCAGCTGCTTTGCCAGCGCAGTGCAGATTTTCTGAAAGGTCGCCTCATTCAAGCCAAAGCGTGTGGTCAGGGGTGGTCTGCTTGGGCGACATCGCGGTAAGTCAGTTCGAAAATCTTCTCGGCAAGCCAGCGTCGAAACGCCTCGTTGTCGTTGAACTGCTTGAACAGTTGGGTATCGTCGCTGAGCATCGCGACAATCACCCGTTCGAGTGCCTTGTCATGTTCGATTCGGGCGTTTTGCGCGTCGGAGTTGCGCCGCGCGTTTTGGTAGGCGGGGTCGGCGGCGACGCGCGCGGGCAGCTCCTGCGTGATAAGCCGATGCACTCGATCGGCGTCCGTCCACGAGATGTTGCCGAATAGACTGTTGAACTCGTTGAGGATGTTCGAGAGGCGATCGATTTCTGGTTCCGACTTGTGCCCACTTGCGGTAGTCGGCACGGGTTCAATCTCGGCGTCTGTGTCGGCAAGCGCGATTTGCATCGTCGCCTGCTTCTCAATGCGGTAGCTCTCCATATCGATGGCGTCCAGAATGCCTTTGGAGAGGTCTTCCTCGACGGGCGCGGGCAGTTTGGGCACTAGGAAGGTAAGGAAGATGAAGAGCATCTCCCAAGGCGCGTAGGTGTAGGGCAAGATGGCGGACAGGAAGCTGTAGGTGCGCAGGAACGCCTTCGCCTTGCTCTTGAAGTCCACTTGACCGTCCTCGTCCAGTTCCATGTACGCCTCGACGCACGGGTCGAGGACGGCGTCTAGTTGGCTGCGGTCGCCGCCCGCCAGATAGTGTCGCGCCAGCGTCTCGACATCATCGGGCGTGTAGACCTGCGCACGCGCCAAGTCCGCCGCCAAATCGTGCAGCTTGTTCGGGTCGGTCTCATCGGCGAGCAGTGTCGTGCGGTAGTACGGTTCGAACGCCGCGCGGATGGTCTCCGTATCGTTTACGAAATCGAGCACATAGGCGTCCCGCTTTTGTGGGTGCGCCCGATTGAGCCGCGAGAGCGTCTGCACCGCTTTCACCCCCGACAACGCCTTGTCCACATACATCGTGTGCATCAGCGGCTCGTCGTAGCCCGTCTGGAACTTGTCCGCGCAAATGAGGAACCGATACGGGTCTTCACGGATACGGTCAGGAATCTGGCTGGAGGGGAACTCGTTGAGGCTCTCTTCGGTGACCTTGACGCCGCCGTACTCGTGTTCGCCCGAAAACGCCACAATCGCGCGATAGGGACTGTCGCGCTCGCGTAGGTACGCCTGAAACGCATGGAAATAGTGAATTGCGCACTGGATACTATTGGTCACGACCATCGCCCGCGCCTGACCGCCCAGCTTGCGCTTGGCAAGCACCTGCTCATGGAAGTGGTCAATCATAATCTCCGCCTTGAGCCGTATCGCGTGGTCGTGACGCTCGACGAAGTGGCGCAGCTTCTTCCGCGCCTTTTTGACATCGTATTCGGGGTCGTCCTTGATGGTTTTGATGAGCCGATAGTAGCTCTTCACAGGCGTATAGTGCGCCAGCACATCGATGATGAACCCCTCTTGGATGGCTTGCTTCATGGTATAGCTGTGGAACGGGCGGCGCTTGACCGTGCCGTCGAGCTGCGGGTCGGGTGTCCCGAACAGTTCGAGCGTCTTGTTTTTGGGCGTAGCGGTGAAGGCGAAGTAGCTGGCGTTTGTGAGCAGTTTGCGCGATTCCATCAGGCGGTTGATGGCGTCTTCGAAGGTCTCCTCCGCGTCGTCTGGCGTTGCGCCTGCGGGTGAGAGCGCGCGATGCATCTTCGCGCTGGCGCGCCCGCCCTGACTGGAGTGCGCCTCGTCGATGATAATCGCGAAGGTGCGCCCGCGATGCGCGTCGCCGATTTCGTCCAAGATGAACGGGAACTTCTGCAGCGTCGTGATGATGATTTTCTTGCCCTGCTCCAGAAAGCGGCGCAGGTCGCCTGACCGCTCGGCGTGCCCCACCCAAGTTCGCACCGACGCAAACTGCTTCACCGTGTCGCGAATCTGCTGATCCAGTATCCGTCGGTCGGTTACCACAATAACGGAGTCGTACACGGGGCGTCCGTCGCGTACCAGCCCAATCAGCCGATGCGCCAGCCAAGCGATGGAGTTCGATTTGCCGCTGCCCGCTGAGTGCTGAATCAGGTACCGCTTGCCCACGCCGTGCGCTTGCACATCCGCGAGCAGCTTGCGCACCACATCCAGTTGGTGGTAGCGCGGGAAGATTTGCCGCCGCCGCGTCTTGCCTGTGCAGGCGTCTTTCTCCTCGATGAGCTGCGCGTAGTGTTCGAGGATGTCGGTCACGCTCTCGCGGGTCAGCGCCTCGCGCCACAGGTAGTCGGTCTTCAGCCCGTTCGGGTTGGGCGGGTTGCCCGCGCCGTCGTTATAGCCCTTGTTGAACGGCAGAAACCACGATTCTTTGCCCTGCAGGTGCGTGCAGAACCAGACCTCGTTCTCGTCCACGGCGAAGTGCGCGATGCATCGTCCCAGCTCGAACAGTTTCTCGCGCGGGTCACGGTCGCGCCGATACTGCTCGATGGCGGCGAACACCGTCTGCTTCGTCAGGCGGTTCTTGAGTTCGAAGGTGAACACGGGCAATCCGTTGATAAACAGCGTCAGGTCGAGCGCGCGGTTCGGCTCGCGCGTGCTGTAGCGCAGCTGGCGCGTGACGGTGAAGCGGTTCTGCGCATAGAGCATGTGCGCCTGCGCGTTGTCGGGCGAGGGCGCGCCGTAAAACAGTCGCACCGTGTGTGCGCCGTGCGACACGCCATGGCGCAGCACATCGACCACCCCGCGCTTGCCCACCTCGTCGCTGAGCCGCTTGAGGAACTTGCGCCGCGCGGGGCAATCGTGTTCGATCTGCACCGCTTCCGCCACTTCGGGCTGCGTCGCCTGCAGAAACGCCGCCAACTGCGCGACATCGAGGCAATACTCGCGGTCATAGTCGGCAGGGTCGCCGGGCAGCCAGCCCGCCCCGCCGTAGCTGGCGGGCGTTTCGACCACGCCTGCGGGCACGCCCGCCGCGCGCGGCGCACAGTCGCTGCCCGTCAACGCCCGACAAATCAGCGTCTCCAGCCCCGCCTCACTCGTGTCCGTCGGTCGCATCCTGTAGCGCCTCCTCCAGCGTCGGCGCGTCGTCGGGCGCGAACGGCGTCCGCAGCGCGTCCGCCGCGCCCGCGTCCGCTTCGGGCAGCTCCGCCGCCACCGCGCGTACATCTAATTTACCTGTGACCACATCGGCAATCAGCCGCGCGCGATACTCGCCCACCAGCGCCAACCGACGCTGCACTGCCGCAATCGCCGCATCGAGCCGCGCCGTCTGCTCGTCCAGATACTCGACAATCGCCCCCTGCTCGGCAAGAGGCGGGAGGGGGATGGGAAAGTTAGCAACGAACTCCTCAGGTACGCGCTGTTGTCCCGCAGCACCTGTCATGGTATCCGTGCCAAGCCGCCGAAACTCCGAAAGTGTTGTGATACGGTATAGGTAGGGCGCGGTAATTTGCTCTTGGGCGCGGAGAACATGAAACTCGGTTGAACCAAAACCGATTTCTGTGGGTAGATTTTCAAGCCAAGCGCCCTTGCCGTTCTCAAAGCACGGCGTGATTTTCGCAACAAGAATGTCGCCTCGCCGAAAATAAGTGTAGCCGTTCCACAGTTCCGAGATCGGTCGTATGTCCGATGTGTCATATCGTCCGTCTGTGCCTACTCGCTCCATCGGGAGAAACACTGATTGACCATTCCGCAATGCTAAAGGCATTTCTGATTTGCACGGATTGACACGAGCGACTTGCTTCAACCGCCTTACCTCCCAGTGTATGGGCACTTGCCCGAGCCACTCGATGCCTGAGTCTTTGTAGGTGGGGTAGGGCGCGCCTGTGCAGACATTCACTTTGCCCGTGACGGCGTGGTGGATGAGCGACTGCTTATACTCGGTCAGCAGGCGGATCGTCTGCTGTTGAGCGCGGGCGTAGCGGCGCATCCGCCCGTCCACGAAGTCCAGAAACCGCACAATCGCGGCTTGCTCGTCAAGGGGCGGGAGGGGGATGGAAAAATTAGCGACGAACTCCGCTGGTACGCGCTGTTGTCCCGCTGCTCCTGTCATAGCATCCGTGCCGAGCCGTCGAAACTCCGATAGTGTTGTGATACGGTACAGGTAGGGCGCAGTAATCTCCTTATGGGGTCGGATAACATGGAATTCAGTCGAGCCGAAACCGATTTCCGTGGGCAGATTCTCAAGCCAAGCGCCTTTACCGTTTTCGAAGCATGGCGTGATTTTCGCGATGATAATATCGCCCCGGCGAAAGTAAGTGAATCCGTTCCACAGTTCTGAAATAGGGCGTATCTCCGATATATCGTATTGTCCATCTGCTCCGACCCGCTCCATAGGGAGAAATACAGCGTGTCCATCCCGCATTGGATTGGATACTTCTGATTTGCTTGGATTAATCTGCGCTACTCGCTTCAGCCGTCTTACCTCCCAGTGAGCTGGGATTTGTCCCAGCCACTCGATGCCTGTGTCTTTGTAGGCGGGGTAAGGGGTGAGGAAAATCATGGTTGCCCTCCAGTGGATGTGCTAAATGCGTTTCGAACGACTTCACAAAGTCGCTCTGGAATTTGAGAGCAATCCAACGATTCAAAGTGGTCAATAGCAGCGAGTGCTTTTCCTTTCTTTTCGCCTTGATTCTTAGAAATTTTTGCTACGCTCTCGAAGTCAGGCGAAAATATTTCTACTCCTCCAAGAGGCGCTACAACGAGATTCTTAATTTCTTCGTTCAACTCAAAAGTTCTCTTCTTCTCTCTTGTTTTATCTTCGTTCCAATCGGCGGGTATAGGATCAGGTAAAGGATCCTCATCGTGTACGACGAGATAAGGAATTTGGAACGCTTTAGCAACTTCAATATAAAGAGGAAGGTTATGTTTCGAGCCGCAATCAATAACTGAAATGTCTGAATCAAATACGCCGATCTTTTTGGCTAAAAACGGTAATACTACCTTCTCTGTTTCGCCCTCGACAAACACAGCCTTTTTGGCAAAAAATAGCTCGCTGCGGTCGGGATTCACCCAGTGTGCCATTTGAAATCGTTTTTTTCTCTCACGAGCATCGTTTCCTTGAAACAAATCTTCAACACACTGGCGGACTCGTGTCCCTTCCTCAGGTGAGTTCTTCGAGATGATTGCGATCTCTTTATAATGATTCAAGTCTATAAAATGTGTAGAGTGTGTACAAATGAAGACTTGATGGTCTTTGGCTTGCGCGATCTCTCTAAGGCTGGAGGCGAGCGTGCGTTGTGCGTGAGGATGTAGAAATAGCTCTGGCTCTTCTATGGCGAAAATCACTGAATCCGAATGCTTGCGTGGCGCAGGGTTCTCCTGTTGTAATGGGTCTCTCTCCTGCCGCAGTGTTTTTGCCCATGATATAAGAAGAGCGAGCATCACGGCGCGTTGCAGCCCATGACCTTTTCGCTCAGCAGTGGTTTTAACACCGTCATCCAAATGGAGCTCAGTACCCAGTTCAAACAGACGCTCTAGCTCAGGCGGGACAATTTCTATACTCACTTTTACGCCCCAAGATTGTAGATGTTCCTCTATGGATTTCTCAAGAGCTCCCAATAGATTCTCCCCCGAGTCTCCATTCCCGCGCAAGTTTATCGTCCGAATCACTTGCTCAACCTGTTGGCGTGCAGTCTCAAAGTGTGGGTTCCTCTCAGCCATTTCAGTAATAGCTCGGTTCAACAAGCGTCCAAAGTTCGTTGTGTTCTTGATCTTGATCTCGTCTGTTAGGTCGCGAACCGCTGGAAAAATATAGAAGTCAGGTAATATCCCTCCGGCAACATTTTTCTGTCCGAACAAGGGATTTTCTTCTAAAGAGCACGAAAAAACGATATCTTCCCGATGTTCCGCGATGTATTTTTCTTGGGCTTCTATTACATTGTTTCTTGTTAGCTTGCCGCTCGACGGCACATAATCTTTGAGAGGCGTTTGATTAATACTTTCCCGTTCTGTGTATTCCTGCGCTCTGTCAGCTCTAAGCCATTCTTCATCCGGCTGTTCTACATATCCGTTGTAGTGGACTTCGATGCCAACATCCGTGATTCGCGCCGTTTTGCGAATGCAAACCGTGTCTTCAGATGTAATATACTTCTTAAAGGTGTTTTTTTCTTGTTCGGTAAGCTCGCAAAAAGTTATCTCTACCCACAATTCCTTCTCTTCACCCCGATACAAGAAGAAATCTTCCTCTCGAGGTTTTGCAGACGAAGAGAAGAAAAACTCGAGTGCACTAAGTAGATTTGTTTTCCCATGATTGTTGGGTCCGAGCAGTATCACAAAGGATGAACAGACCATTTCAAGGTCGCGGATGCTTCGGTAGTTGTGAATGTTCAGTCGCTGTATACGCATGACTAACCTCCCAAAATCTCTTCAAGCAATCCTTCGGCTTCTTTTTCGGCGGCGATGAGGTCGGCGCGGATGGCGTGCAGGGGTCGCATCGGTTTGGGCTGGTAGAAGTAGCGGTTGAAGTTGATTTCGTAGCCGATTCTGAGGCTGTCGGGGTCGTACCACGCGTCGGGGGCGTAGGGCAGCACTTCGCGGCACAGGAAGCGTTCGATGGCGGCGTCGGCGTCCGCGCGGGTGGGGATGTAGCCTGGGGTATGGCAGGCGGGGCATTCGAGGAAGGGAATCTGCTCGCTGTCGCGCAGGTCAGGGTCGGGCGCGTACTCCACCACGCGCGGCTTGCCGTGCAGCATGACCTCGAATCGTCCACGCAGGGGGTCGGGCTTGGTTCCGAGTTTGTGGACGGTTCGGATGACGGGGGGCGCGTCGGGCGCGCGGCTGTGCGCAGCGAGCAGCGTACGAATCTCTTTGGGGCTGTAGGCGCGGGTGGGGTCAATCCCCTGCAGCCGCAGGGGTCGCTCCACAGTGATTTTCCAGTAGCCGAAGGCGGCGTTCGGGAAGATTTTGGACTGTTCGGTCTCCTCGAAGCGCAGGAAGGTGTCCACGATACGGCGGATGTCGGCGTCGGACAGTTCGCAGTTCTTTTTGCCGAGGTTTTTGCGTAGGGGGGTGTACCACGGGGTGGCGTCGATGAGCTGCACGAGCCCTTTGCGGTGGGCGGGCTTGCGGTTAGTCAGCACCCAGATATAGGTGGCGATGCCCGTGTTGTAGAACATGTTCAGGGGCAGGGCGACGATGGCTTCGAGCCA
>Ga0308390_1001923_pt1 | contig 13005 bp, 22 predicted proteins | sample Hotspr2Sample149_FD_202358 | JGI IMG/M metagenome (GOLD analysis project Ga0308390, IMG submission 202358) | Hot spring phototrophic mat microbial communities from Mushroom Spring, Yellowstone National Park, Wyoming, United States - 20040719_149 ...
TACTTGCGAAATGACCACATTACGATATAACTGTCAATGTAATGGTATCGAAAGTGGGCGGAACAGGACTCGAACCTGCGACCCCATCCTTGTAAGGGATGTGCTCTAACCTACTGAGCTATCCGCCAAATTTCGACCACATTACATCAACATTTTCATTGTAATGTGGTTGTTTTTTGTGTTGGGTCATTTTTAAGGGATGTGGCCGTTTTTTTTTTTCTCCTCATTCCTCATCCGTTTCAGTATCCTCTAACGGATCGAGACTGGTAGGTATCATCCTCAGGCATCCACGTACAGGCAGCAGGCGCGATACAGCATTTCCATAAGTTCTTCATGGGAGAGACGTTTACTCATGTTCTTTTAATCTATATCTCCAAATTCCAGTGTAATAGCCGTTGGAGGTCCATAAAGACGAAAACAGATTCCATCTATGGTCGTTTCTGGTCTTGACTCAGAATTTGTGATGTTATCAATCACCCACTGTTTTACAACTTCTTGCTTTTCGGCGTTTCCGATAAAAGCAAGGGTGGCAATAAAGCCAAGATACGACGCAGTGACTTCCTGCGAAGGTTCTACCTGGGTTATGGTTGCATCAATCCAATCTACTGATGTCAACTTAGCGCCGATAAATTCAACATACAAATAAATACCAACATCCGTAATATCACGCGAGCATGTTCGGAAATACCAGCTACCCAGTTGTGGATCTTCTACAAACCTGGCATCGGAACAGGTAAAACCACGCTTTTCAAGATTGAGTTTCACATCAACAGGCGATAATTCAGGAATACCAGGCTTGTAAACAGCCGTTGGCGTTGGAAGAACAATTGTTGAAGTCGAGGTAATAACAACCGTCGGCGATGATAAAACAACCTTTGGAGATGGAGATTGAACAATTGACAAACTCTTTTGCCCGGATTCCGGATTTAGAAGCGTGATGATAATAGATCCCAGACAGCAAACAGCCAGAAATATTACCAATGCAATCAGCAATGTTTTCTTCTTTGAGACCATAGTTTATCTCCAAAGGTGAAAGATTTTTCCCTTATACTCAGTATCGGGTGTGCGGGTGGGAACATACCGGCGGGTTGGTTTGATTTGTTTGTAGTGATCATTCCCTATGTAGATTAACCCCAATTTCACCCGGTGTAACCCGTTGTAACACGGGTTTTGACCGACTACAATAAATAGAACATTGTTTCTATGAGTGCATAGGACGCGAGAAATTGCCATGTGCAAGTTGCTATAATGAAATTGTAATTTTCTTGTTTGGGAGTAGTGAAAATGAAAATCTTCAAAAATAAAAACATCATCAGTTTTGTGTTTCGGGTGTTCAAAAAGGAGTATGAGGTAAGGTTGATCTTTTTATTCAAAATCCTTATTTAGTCTTTGCCATAACGTAGTATCAGAAAATCCACATAATCCATCAATTCCTTCTTGCCATTTTCATTGAGTAGATTGGCTTTGTAAACCAGTTGCTCAATGTACTCAGTATGGGGAGGTGCCGGTGGAAACAAACCGGCGGCACGGAAGACCTGCTCCGGGGGTAGGTCAAGCGCGCGGGCTATACCGATACAAAGTTTTTTCCTGGTTTTCTTCTTTGAGATAGTACATCACTAATTGCAGTTTCAGTAACGCCTGCGCGGGTGGCCAATTCCGATTGAGTCCACCCTTTATTTTTCATTTTCTCAAATAACCATGTTGTAAATTCCATTGCTAACATTATGTCAGCAATTTCTTCAGCATTGGCTATCTTTTTATTAGCAAGTGCTTGACAAATCATTATATTTTGTTATAATATTAGCAAATGCTTACAAAAAATACGCGTTTGCGTATTCTGGGAGGTAATATGCCTGAATTTGTTCAAATCAACAGCAACGTAACTGAAGAAGACGCCAAAATGCTTGACCGAATGATGGTCGAGGATGGCTTCGATAATCGTTCTGCTTTTGTGCGTCGCCTCATCCGCCAGGAGTGGGCGCGGCGATATTCGCGTCCAAACCCGGTTATCAGCGTGGCGGACGCGATGGAGGCGGGAGAGAAACTCGATGAGGAGTAGGTTTTCAGGCGGTTGGTGCGTGGTGGCGGGTTCGATTCCTGCCCGCCTGAATCCGGTTTTTGCCATGCTAACGTCGGCAAAGGTGTGGATGGGACGTGACAGCCGGGAGAGACCGGCACAGCACCTTACCAACTTTAGCCAGCCGCCCAAGGCGGGGGTGATTGGGTTTGCAGGGAGCGTCCCCTCTCCCTGCGGTGGGTTCGAGTCCCACCCACCGGCGGGTGCAAGTCCCGCCCGGCGGAATTGCGAATGCTGCACAATAAGAAAATAAGAAAAGGAGAAAAGCATGTTTATAACCTATCACGACGAATTATTGGAAAGAATCGGGTTGGCGGAATACCAACCCGAAACAGGGAAGTTAGTAATCTGGCTCGATGGCGATGAAGAAGTATTAGTCATCGAGGGCGATGAAGCGGCGCGAGTTTGGGCGGAAATAAAATCGAAAAAGCAAAAACCCAAAATCACCCCAAAGATTAATCTCGCAAGGCTTGAACAAATCCGCAAGATGGTCAACTGGGCTGAAATCAACCGCAGCCCTGAAGACTTTATGCAAATACGACTGGAAATCAATGCAATCGAAGAAGAAATTCGCTCTCATGAACTCATTGTAGGAGAAAAGGCATGAATATCGACATCGGGGCGGATTTCGGCGTCATTTTGGCGGTATTCCTCACGCTGGTGCTTTTCGGTATTGGCTACAACGCGCTGGTTGCCTGGCTGGAGCGCAAGGGGTACACAGAAGGCTATTTGAGCCTGATTGTAGCCTTCGGCGTTTTTGTTACCCTGTGTGGCATCGCGATACTGAGTATCCACGCTGCGCTAATCACCATGGGCGCGTTTATCGCCAGCGGGACGCCAATGATTATCGGGTCAATCATTCGCTATATCAAAGCGCGTGAGGTTGCCAAACGCGCCATTCTTGAGGAAATCAAGCATGACTAAGCCAAGAGAGTGGCCAAACAGCGCAAAGGAAGCCCGCGATCGCTCAGCAGAGGAAGCCATCCGCGCGCTGCGGGCGATTGAACCGCTTTTGGAGAAGGAGGTAACAGAGACGGAAAGGATACGCAGACTGGCAATTGCAATCCATGCACTTCAGACCATTTTGCGCCTGCTCGAAAGAGAGGGCGCGCAAACCAGACCATAGAAAGGAGAAAAAACATGTCAATGTCTTGGGATACTGAGTATCGGTTACGGCGGGCAATTCGAAATGGCGATGAAGACATCGTTGAAGAAACTATCCGCCGTGTTGAAAACTGGGTGGATTTCGATGACGTTAGGGAAATTTTCGAAGATGAACGTCGCGGGCGTATTGGAAGTTTCGGCAATCAGATTGAATTTGGCGAAATCGAAATCCGTGATCATTTTGGAAGCCCAAGAGTACGGAGGAAATAAGGAATGCTCAAAAGACTGCTGGAAGAACTCAAAGATGCCGTTTATACGGCTCCACACCCGGCACTGAAACTGGAGGCAATGTACCTGATTGTTGAGTACGACCGACGCGCTCTTCCAGACTGGGTAGAGGCGCTGGCCAACGGAAATCTCGAAAACTGGGATGCGGTGATCGAGGTCGTAAAGGATGACATTGAATACGGAGGAGCTGGACAATGACAACAATGACGATGACTAATCGAACTTCAGCTCCGCACTCGATCATCCTGCTGGCCATCATCATCGCGCTAGCCGTTGTTTCCATGCACGCCCTGGCTAAACACGGAACGGCGGCCATCGTGGCCAGCCAGTGCGCCGATTACCCCCAGGTGCGGATGGAAAATCCGGCAAACGGACGGATTGCATTTATCTGCATGACCGAAAAAGGATGGGGTATTGCCATTGTCACGGCTGACGGCAATCCGGTTACGTCTTTCCTGAAAGACAAGGCGCGCCATCTGTATCAGGTCATCCGATACCTGCGTAATGCAGGCTATGAACTGATCCAATAAAAAACCGCCCTGGCGGGGGCGGCTTTAGGGAAAGAGCGGAAACTCATCTCGATTATACCAGAAAGGAAAAAACATGACCACACAAACTTTTGATCCATGGGAAGAGGCAAACAATCCACCAGAACCGTCGTACCAAAATTACTTGTGGGGACGGGTAATCATAAATGCCTGGGCGTGCGCACTTGTCAAAGGGGTTGGAAAAGTCCCGTATGACCCGCAGGAGCATGGAGACAATCGTTGGACGGCGATTGACATCACGATTGACGCTCTGGCCGAGATGAACATCACCAACGACAACATCCTGAAGCGATCCACCCTGGCAACCAGTAAAGACTGGCGTACGATCATCAAACCATCACTGGATGCGCTGGGGTATTTCGATGCCCGACAAATCATCAACAAATGGGTAAAGGTGCAGACTGTCAACACGGGCCGCACCTACTTCAAAGACGGCGTTGAGAAACACGAAACCACCTTCCAGTTTGTTGAAGTCTTTGCCGATGAAGCAGCCTGCCGTGCAGATTACCTTTCAGCAAATTCGGACAAAGACAACGGGAACGAGAAAGTTGAAGACCGGGTTTTGGATAAAGAACGTGAAGCAGCCTGGGCATTCGCTAAAGCAGCTCTCAAATCAAAAACCGCTGGATGCACATCACTGGAAGAGGTAATGGCAAAAGTGCCCGAAGCCTTGGCAATGTACCCGCAAGTCGCCAAACATTTCTCGCCTGACAGCCCTGAAGTCATTGCCTGGCTGAACGAGTGGAACGAAAAGCATACTGTTTTAGGAGGGCTAAATGTTTGACGTGACCTTCCTGATTCCTGATTACCCGAATTGGTGGGACGATGGAAGTGATTATGTCCCACCTGCGCCGGATGATGTAATGCCGGGTCACGTTCGCGATCAGCTGGACATGGAACTTTACGAACTGATTGATGCAGGAGCATTCGATCCGGAACGTGAACTTCCATTTTAGTTGGCTCAAAACCGGTGGGGGGCGCGCATCCTACACGCGCAAAAGGAGAAAAAACAATGGCAGAAATGCGCAATTAAGACGCAAAGCGCAAAGTTGCAGACGAGTTTCAGGATTGAAGTGTCTTAATCCGGAGGTGAAAGATGATTGACATCAAGAAGGTAGAAGAAAAATTTGCGGAATGGTTAGAAAACCTGTCTGATGATGACATTAAATTTGCCGCAGTCGACCCGGGGTACATCGCGAAACTCGCGTGGGTTGATGCATGGTGGGAAGCAATTGAGGATATTAGCGCGTGGCGCAATGTTGCAGAAGAAAAGCCAAAGGTTGGTGAGCGCGTCATTGCTTTATATTACGGAGTAGATGCGCTCGTGGCTTATGTCGGAAGTGATGGGAAATGGTATGAGTGGGACGGCGAAGAGATAGAACATATTACGCGCTGGAAGCACATACCTAATGTCATGAGATTGTCGTTACAAGATGAAAACTGACGTAAACGCAAAGCTGCACCAAATTGGTTATATAACCGTCAGGGCTGATATATCTTGTGAAAATTGTGGTGATAAACCCAAAGCGGCAGTTCTTCATAAGGGAAAATATCACATTTATTGTAGAAATTGTTTTGAAAACTTGAAACCTCCCAAAACTGATGATGACGAGCAATGATGAACAAACTAACTGCAATCATGATTGACAGCAGAGAACCCGCCTGGGTGCAGGCACTGGACTTCGACGTGCCCAAAATGATCGGTCCGTGTGAAGCAGGAGACGCGTGGGCGATTACATCCGATGGGTACACGCTCATCATCGAGCGAAAGACCCCGGATGACTTTTTACAAAGTTTGAAAGACGGAAGGCTCTTTGAGCAAACGCGCCTCATGGGAAATTATCGTTACAATGCACAACTGCGCGGCGAGAAACCCACCATGCTGCCGTACCTTATCATCACCGGCGCATTTGCACCGGGGGCAGATGGCAAGGTGTACACCAGCCGTCAGACTGGCTGGAGTTTTGCAGCGGTCATGGGCGCGATACTGAGTATTCAGGAGGCTGGGGTTTACGTAGTGTTTTGCAACGGGGATAACGATTATCGAGACTGCATCTTACGCCTGGCAAGCCGCGACCGCAGCGAAACACTGGATATTCTGCCGCAGCGACCAATCGAGTTGCTGGGGCCAAAGGAAACCGTCATTGCGTCCTTGCCCGGCATTGGTATCGAGCGAGCGAAGCACGCGCTTGAATGGGGCGGCTGGCATTTAGGCTGGACACTGGCAGGATTGACCGATCCCGATCTGCATAGTTCTCCTATCCCGCGCTCAGTAAGGGAAAACATTCGCAGGCTGTTTGGATTGGATAAGAATGAAGAACTAATCATCATTCCAAAAGAATAAAGGAGAAGATTATGTTCCAAAAAGCAGTACGAACACAAGGTAAGCTGCGTATGACAATTGACGGACCCGCGGGGTCTGGAAAAACATACACTGCATTGCGTTTTGCTCACACCATCGCGCAGCGCATGGGCGGAAAAATCGCCGTGATTGATACCGAGCGCGGGAGTGCCAGCAAATATGTCGGTGAAGCCCCAGATGGCGTTCCGTGGCAATTCGACACGGCGCAACTGGTAACGTTCGGTCCCGACCGCTATACCGAGGCAATTTTAGCGGCGGCCCGCGCGGGCTACTCAGTACTGGTCATTGACAGCCTGAGCCACGCCTGGGAAGGTGTCGGCGGGGCGCTGGAAATGAAGGATAAGATTGCCGGCAACGGAAACCAGTTTACCGCATGGCGGGAAGTTACTCCGCTGCACAACCGAATGATTGATGCCATCTTGCAGGCGCCCATGCACATCATTACAACCATGCGCTCCCGTACGGAATACGTCATTGAAACCAATGAACACGGGAAAGTTATCGGGGTGCGGCGTGTAGGAATGGCACCGGTCCAGCGGCCAGGTATGGAGTATGAATTTGATATTGTTTGCGATATGGATTGGAGTCATGTACTTACGGTCGGAAAGAGCCGTTGTCCGGCGGTGGCCGATATGCGTGTGGAAAAACCAGGTCCTGAGTTCATTCGCCTGCTGATGGAATGGCTGAACGGGGGCAATCCGACACCGCCCAAAAAGGCGATGACGCTGGAAGATTTAATCACTCAGTATGGCGCTGAGGCAGTTCTGGCAGCAAACGGCGGCAATATCCCGGAGACTCCGGATGAGATTGCGCGGGTACAAAAACTGTTAATTCAGTCCGCTTAACCATTGTTAGACTTCTTCTTTCTAAATTGTGTCATCCCTGACAGAAAGGTTACTCATGAACGAAAACGAAATCAAGCAAAAGTTAGACCAGTTGGCAGAGTACCTGACGCAACGCGACACCATCAACCTTGAGAAGCAAGCCCTGCTGGAGGCAATCTACACCCCCGAAATTAAAGCACGCATAGCCGAAATTGAAGCAGAGTCTTCGGAAAAGATTGACAAGATTGACGAGAAGATTGCCGCCCTGGAGACCGAAATCAAGCAATCCGTCATTACATACGGCGCAAGTGTCAAAGGTTCATACTTGCAAGCTATTTATGCCAGAGGTCGAGTCTCTTGGGACACCAAGTCCCTTGATGGCTATGCTGCCGCTCATCCTGAATTACTGGCGTTGCGAAAGAAAAATAACACCGCGTACAGCGGATGGCAGGGTCAGGTACAAAATGAAAAACAGCAAGATTGAATGGACACATCATACATTCAACCCCTGGTGGGGATGTGTGAAGGTATCGGCAGGTTGTAAAAACTGCTATGCCGAAATCTTTTCACGACGTATTGGAAGGGATGTCTGGGGCGCAGGTAAGCCGCGTCAATTTGCGAGTGATGCCTACTGGCGAGAACCGTACAAATGGAATAATCAAGCACTGCTGGCGGGCGAACGTCATCGCGTGTTTGTTGCAAGCATGGGCGATATATTTGAGAACCACCCGGACGAAGAAATTCAGCGGCAGATGAACGAAGCGCGGCGATGTCTGGCACAATTGATTGTCAAAACCCCATATCTAGACTGGCTCTTGCTAACAAAAAGGCCGGAAAACATAGAACTGCACAGCCGAAGCATGTTTGGAAGAGACATTCTGGATGTTATGCGCAAGCAGCGCAATTTGTGGCTTGGTGTCAGTGTGGAAAATCAGGAAATGGCAAACTTCCGCATTCCTGCATTATTGCTTGCACCCAATGATATTCACGACATTACAGCCGTGCGGTTTGTAAGCATTGAACCGCAACTTGAAGCAATCAATTTAAATCGTTTAGAGAACAATTACCGGGACGGCTATCTGGTATGGGATGCCCTGAATGGAATGCAAAGAATTAGCGACAGCACTGGATATCACATTGGTTATCACATCCGCAAACTGGATTGGGTGATTTGTGGTGGTGAGAGTGGCGCAAACGGACGACTATTCAATCCACAGTGGGCGCGTTCGTTGCGCGACCAGTGTAAGGAAGCCGGCGTGCCGTTCTTTATGAAGCAATTAGGCGGACATCCAAACAAACGCAATCGCATTGAAGATTTGCCTGAAGATTTGCGCATCCGAGATTATCCAAAATAAAAGAGCGTTTACATGCCCATCACCATTGCCGACCTGCATATACCCGAGCATGAATTGAACGCCCTGGCTAAAGCGTACACCATCAACGACGCCTGGCTGGGAGACCTGGAACTGATCGCTGCCGCAATTGATACCAACCAGCCGCCAAGCCGCATTCCGGCTACACAACCCTGGGCGCTGATTGCCGAGCAGATACTGAGTAATGTGACGATGGGTGAGGGCATTGTGCCGGCAGCCTTGCGCAATGCGGTGACAATGGCCGTGGGGCGCGCCATCGAGTGGCGGCGCAGCGCAAACAAACGCTCGAAGATGACCAGCAAATTGAACGCACTGAGGGCGGCGCGGGTGATCAACCCATACCTGGAATCGCCGGATGAAGACCTGAAGGCGCGCATCACTGCAACACTGGTGGACAAGGAAACATCCGCATTAGAACGAAAACAGATAGCGGAGGCAATACTGTTAGACTGGCTGGGGGCACATGGACGATTTATTCGTTCTTCAGAGGGTTTCATCTACTATCTGTATGAGGATATGCACAAACTATATGACCTGGAATCCACCGCGTGGGACGCCTGGCTGCACGCCTTGACGGGCGTCAACCCGGCGTTGACGGACTACAAGGTTTTGCTCAATGCAACCCAGAGCGCGGCGCACAACCGTGGACAGGAACATGCCGTAGTAAAACTGGCATACTGGGACACTGATGAAAAAATCTTGCGCGTAACGCGTTTCGATGGAGTGATATATGTTCTCAACGGACAGGAAATCCGTCAGGAAAACAACGGTGATGGTCTGGTTGTTTTTCTTGATTCACCTACCTGGCAGCCATACGAGCCGGACTTCACTGCCCGCTATGACGATTTCATTGCACCGTTCACGAGGCAAACCTGGAGCAGTACGACCCAATGGGCCGCGGCGGTCTGGGTACTTTCCCTGTTTTTCACCGAGTTGTGCCCGACTCGCCCGATTGCGGTATTTTTGGGGGAAAAAGGCAGCGGTAAAAGCATGACCCTACGCATGATTTTGCGTTTGCTTTTTGGAGGTATGGCCGAACTGCTGACTACACCAGACAAACCCGATGACTTTCTGGTAAGCGCCTATCACAATCATATTCTGGCGCTTGACAATTTTGACGGTTTTCAGGAGTGGATGCGCGACCGCCTGGCAGGGCTTGCAACCGGTATCGAGATGCAAATGCGCACCCTCTATACCAACAAAGAAATGACTCCCGTGAAGTTTCGCACCTGGATTGCCGTAACTGCCCGCCAGCCAGATACTCTCAAACGTGATGACCTGGCAGACCGGTTATTGATTTTCAAGCTGGAACGTATTAGAGACGATCAACGCACACGCGAGGGACACTTCCTCGATGCGATTGCCGCGATGCGCAATCGCTGGTGGGGCGCATTATTGAACCTTCTAAATCAGATGGTCGCCTACCTGCGTGATAACGACTTGCCCGACAGCAGTTCACTGCGCATGGCCGACTGGGAGGTTTTCGGCCGGGCAGTCTCTCAGATGATGGGAAAAACAGATGAATGGAAGATGATTGTAGCCGAACTGAAAAAGGCTCAAGGTGAATTTCTGGCCGAAGACATTATCGTCGAAGCCATTCAAAAGTGGCTGGAAACTCCTAACAACGTCAACCGCGAGGTGCTGGCGCGCGACCTGTACGCCGAATGTGAAGCGGTCCTGTTCAACGGCAATAAGCCGGATAGCGACTGGCCGAGAAGCGTTCTCTCTTTTGCCAAACGACTTCAGAATGTGAGCGAATACTTGAAAGTCGAATTTGGAATGACTACAACCATAGAACGACGTGGAGTACGGTATGTTTTCAAAAAAAATGCGGTGATGCGGTGATCAAAGGCACTTTTCATTAACTTTCTGTTGCATGCAAATTTTAAAGAATTTACAGAAACTTTTTAAAAATGGCGATTCATCACCGCACCACCGCAAAATTAATGAACAACCCACACTCTTTGGAGATAATCCATGAACGATTACATTCAGCAATTTTACAGGCAAGGAATTTCGGTTATTCCGCTCAAACCGCAAGATAAAAGACCTGAACCATCCTTACTGCCAAACGGACACTGGGAGCCGTATCAATACACACACAATACTGAGTATGAACTCCAAGTCTGGTTTTCATCCCCGCGCAATTATGGAGTGGTTTGCGGCTGGCAAAACCTGGTGGTGCTGGATTTTGACGACTGGACAACCTACAACCGCTGGGCGGCGTGGGCAATTGGTGCAGGTCCATTACCTAAAATGATTGCGGATAGTGCGTTTCGGGTGGCTACCAGTCGCGGCGTTCATCTGTACATCCGCACGTTGCTGGATACTAACCGCAAACTGCCAGGGCTGGACATCAAGGTACACGGCTACGTTGTGGGGCCGCTTTCCATCCATCCCAGTGGGGCGGTGTACGAGCCGCTGAACGACATACACTTTCCGTACACACCCAGCATTGGAGATATTTTGCCCGCTGAATGGCTGGCAGCAATGCCAGTCTCCAATACTGAGTTGAGGGTACCGACCATCCACGAGCGGGATATTTGGGAAGCGGTGAATGCGGGTTTCAATGCCGGTAAGGATGTTATCGGGTTGATCCGTGAGAAGTTTCGGGTTGAAACGTTTTTCATCAATCGGCGCAGCAGTGACGGCGGCAAGGGGCGGTGGTGGATGGCGCGTTGTCCATTTCACGATGATCATCATCCCAGCCTGTGGATTGATGCTCAGCGAGGTATTTGTCAATGTCATGTGTGTCATGATAAGCCGCTGGATGTCATCAATCTGTATGCTGCGCTTAAAGGGATGACCAATGAACAGGCTATTCGTGTGTTGGCGAAAATGTTGTGAGTGTATAGAGGTGAATGATGATCAGGATTGAAAAACAGTCACCGGCAGTCAGCACAAGCCTGCCGGGTCCAGATTGCAATTCAGAAAGATTGACATGAACATCACAGAGGAACATAGAAAAAACGCCGTTGCGGCACGGGCCGGTATGGTTGCGCGTGAAGAAACCGGAACAAATGATTGCGAATGGGTAGAAAACTGGATTTATCCAGGAACCCACTGGATACTTTACAACCGGAAGCGATTCCCGATTGCCATGATTCACAAGCAGAAAGAAGGTGGTTTTTTCTGGGTAGTCAATCCGTATTCAGCTTCAAAACGTCTGTGTGGCTATTCGGATACTCTGGAGAATGCGATGAAAACGATAGAAAACATTCTCAATCATGCTATAACGCAGTTGTTTCTGCCATTTTACTAGGAGGATGATATGAAATCGTATGAACCAAAAAGTGTTATTTCGTTTCTTGACTTATTACTGGTCTGCTTGCTGTCATGGCTGCTGGTGGTTGTATGCATTATATTGTTGCCGGAAGTTGTTATCCGGCTGGGATGGTGAGACATGGCAAAACCAAGACCTGAACGGGTGATCACCGAATTGCTTGAACTTGTTTTGAAAAAAGGTAAAAATGGTAGATAATATTGATCTTTCCCAAGAGGATGCAGCGGTTTTGTCTGCCATCCAGCATGTGCGGGGGATGACCGGCTTCGGCAAGGTTGTTGTTGAAATCAAGGATGGTCGTGTTATAATAATAGAAATAAGTTCAACCGTCCTCATCAAACGCAGTGACGGTACTATAATCAGTTCACGAGGTACGCGCCCGGAACAGTCAGAGTGATTGTTCTGGGCTTTTCTTATTTGGGTAGAGATATGGCGCGAAATTTTCTTATCAAATATTAGTATGACCACAAAAAAGCAGCGTTGTTTTATCGAGACTTATTTATCCACCTGGAACGCAACCCGAGCGGCGGAGATTGCCGGCTATAAGCATCCCAATGTTGCCGGCGCTTCTTTGCTAAGACACCCGGAAGTCAAAGCGGCCATTGCGGAGCGCTTGAAGCAAATATCTATGACGGCTGATGAAGTCATTGCCAGGCTGGCACAGCAGGCACGAGCGGATGTTAGTGTCTTCCTGCGCTCCAGTGGTGAGCCAAACTGGGAAATGGTTCAAAAGTATGGCTATTTGATCAAACGCATCACCAAGACGCGCTCTGGCTGGCAGATTGAATTGCACGATGCTCAGCAGGCGCTGATGATCATTGCAAAGGCGCAGGGGTTACTGGTTGATCGGGTGCAGCAGAACCAGATGCAAACGCAGGTTACGTTCTACTTGCCGGAAAAAGCGCCTGGGCTTCCTTCGCGTGATGGGGAAGGGGAGGATGGCGATGGAAACGGTTGAGATTCGCCCGCAGCCCAAGCAGGAAGCCTTTTTGACCAGCAGCGCCGATATTGCTATCTTTGGCGGCGGCGCCGGCGGTGGAAAGACGTTTGCCTTGCTGCTTGAGCCGCTCTACCACGTTGGCAATCCCGACTTTGGGGCAGTCATTTTTCGGCGCACCATGCCAGAGATCACAAAGGAGAAGGGGA
>Ga0308390_1001927_pt1 | contig 12991 bp, 9 predicted proteins | sample Hotspr2Sample149_FD_202358 | JGI IMG/M metagenome (GOLD analysis project Ga0308390, IMG submission 202358) | Hot spring phototrophic mat microbial communities from Mushroom Spring, Yellowstone National Park, Wyoming, United States - 20040719_149 ...
GTTTTGTACAGATCGGCGATGTCGTAGACGAAGGAGAGCATGTTTCCGACGTGGACAAAGCCGAGAGCCGGGGAGAATCCGCCGGCGAGGATGGCGGCGTGACACAAGCCGTACAAACAGGAATTGGCCACGGACAGGGCGCGGTTGACGGGATCCGCATGATTCCAATCATCGACCTTATAGTTTCTGCCGGTCCAGTTCACGCCGGTCTGCTCGGCCCAGGATTCATAGACTTTACGGACCCTTCGACCTTCCATGGCCCGAAGTTGAGCCATGGAAACCCTTGGGGGCACGGGGTCCGAAAAGCGCATGCTGTACATCCGCACAGCCACTTCGAAACGGGTCTGGGGATTGGCCCACAAGGTGGCCTGGTGATACAGATTGCGGGCATGGCGGGCCTTGGAATGACCGAAAGCATAGCAGCGCACGGCATCTTCACCGGTCCAGGCGACCAGCACACCGTGTTCAATCAAGAGGCTCATTGCGGCGTGGGTGACACTGACGCCGGGCCCGAACAGGAGCAGGTTGATGCCGGCACAGGGCACGGCAGTTTTGCCGTTGGCATCGATCAGGACGATAGCGTGTTCATCCCGTTCGACGATAACATGTTCGAGATAGGCGTAAGACCATGAGTCGGTGAATCGGGGTAAGGAGCGCAGATCATCGGAGGGGGCCATTCACTATCTCCTTCCACATGGTTTTTGGTTGTAGTTGGACCGACGACACAAGATTCCTGTTGCCGGATCTCGCATGCAGGTCCGGTGAGTGGAGACATGGAGTGCTGAAAAGCGAACTGCGGGCGGGAAGTTTTACCTCCCGCCCGCATCGGTTCAGGATTTCGCGATGGTCATCAGGCCGCACCCGAATGCCCGGGCCGGACCGATTCCTGCCGCAAGGGTTGCGGCAAAGGCGTCCGGATCGGTCACTTCGAGGCGTCCTTCATAGCGGACGCAGAACAGCATTGGAATGAACGTGTGCCGGAGTCGCGGAGAATTTTCTTCCTCCACGAAACCGGCGCGGTTGACGTAGTAATAGTTCACCTGGATGTCCAAGGCTTCGGGATCCGGCACGATACGGAATCCGCCGGTCTCACCGCGGCGGGCCAGCCACGCCGGCAACTGTTCCCGTGGCACCGGCACGCGGGTGCCGTTGCGGGTGCGACGGTCGCGCCGCCATGGGCCGGAGGTATCCTCCCTTGGCTCCGGAATCACCTGATCCCGATCGGTTCTACGCTGGGCAGCCGTGAGGGTGCCGACCTTTCGGGTGGCGTTCGCCATGAGCCGGAACCGGAACTGCTGTCCCGCCTGAAACTCGGGATTCCACGTCCGAACGTCCGGCCGGGCGGCCAGGAGATAATCGGCATTGTGAAAGGCGTAGTCCCAGTCGGGCTCGATGGCGGACTGCACGAGGATCACGGGATTTCCTCCGGGCTGAGGGTCAATCCGGAACAGGAAACCCGTATCAGCGGACCGACGCCGGTGGACATGTTCGCCAAAATCTTCTGGCCGGAAAGGCGTCAGGAATTCCGGATCCGCCGCTTTGCGCTCCGGCGCCGGAAAGGCCATGCACAGCCGCTGATGAACCCGATACAGGTTGCGCAGCCAGTTTCTGCCGGGACGGATCCGATCGGGATCCTGTCCGGCGTCGATCAGCAACGTTGACAGGTACATGGACGGATCCTCCTATTCTTTGACGGGTTCGCCAAGCAGGCGGGAACGGGTTTCGCGGGAACGGAACAGGATGATTTCCTTGAGACGCGGGATAATCAGGTCGCGCCACGCCGGATCTTCGGGGTTGATCCGGTCCATCCCCATGTTGTAGCCATACTCGATCATGGTGCAGGCATCATGGCATAGCCTGCAGAGGGAGCGGAGTTCCTCGAGACGCTCGCCGCCGCCGGCGTGCCGGTAGGTGATATGCTGCACTGTGGTGGCCGGCGCTTTGCAGAAGACGCACAGACCGTGATCCTGACGAAGCCGCTCGGCCCGGACACGGCGGTATTCGGTATTCGTGTAGTCCGCTCGCGGACGCTCCGGTGTGGGGAGGGTTTGGAACTGGGTGTTAGTGTCAATCCGCACCTGGCCTTCCCTTTCGCCGCAGTTCAGGGCGAGCCGGGCCACCACCCTGGAGGTGTAGGCCGGTGCGGGAGGAATGAAATGAAGGGGCACATCATGGGCGGTGTCCAGATCGCAAACTTCCGTGTCCACGCCGGGTAGGGGCCAGTCGGTATACACCGTCAGGGAGTCCGGCTTTTTTTCAAATTTATACCGGAGTTTCCAGGGTTCAGCAGCCAAAGCCTCCAGCGGATGGGCGGCAGTCCGCAGCGACTGCCCGTCCGGTCTGACCACGGGCACGGCCGGCACACAGGATTTCCGGCCAAGATACAGCGGCCAGACCGGTTCCAGCAGCGCGTCATGCAGTTTCCGGATGATTTCCGGTTCACCCCACAGGGCCGCGAGAAACGAAGCGTCGCCCAGGTATTCGCGGATGGTGAGCATGGTTTTCCCGTGGTGCATACCTCCGTCCGCGGAGCGCCGGGAAATACCGCCGGCGCCGACCGTATGATAGTCGAGCCAGCGTACCCCGGGACGGTCCACCCGCACAGCCATTTTCAGTTCGGCCAGCGGCTTCAGCTTCTCCGGCGTCGCCTCAGGCCGGGCAATACCCATGGCGGCGCACAGCAGTCCGATCACGCCGGATTTGGTGGGGGCGGGGGCCACGCGGCGCACCAGAAAACGGGACTCCGCGAGACCCCACGCCTGAAAAGGCCCTTCGAGCCGAAGGAGCAGGGTGTTGCAAACGGTCATGGCTCAGCCCTCCCGCGCGGGCGAATGGCTGACCACTTCCTTGCACACCTCTTCCCAGGTCAGCCTGCTGTCGATGGCAGGAATGAGGGCCTTCACCAGATCATCGAGCGTTCGGAAAGCACAGCCATCCTCCACCAGCGCGGAACCGTTGCACGCCAGGGGATAGCGCAGGTTTGGCGAGAACCAGAACCGCTGGTCAGGCTTCCCGTAACCGGTGTCGAGATCCTCGATGTGGCGGGCCAGCCGCGCGATGGATTCAGCGACGAGATCCGCGCGGTCCTCCACGTCCACCGGCTGCACAAAGGCGTTGGCGTAGTTGATCGGATGCTTCCGGAGTTCGACGAGGATGCCCAGGGGCGGGTTGTGGGCCGCGAAGCTGTTCTGCTTGCCCGTTGGATTCACCAGCGCCGCCGCCCGCAGGAACGCGCCGACTGTGTGAGCGGCCAGTTTGGTGTTTTGCCGCAGGTTTTCGCACAGCTGCTTCCATGAAATGGAGAAGTATTTGTAGTAGCAGGCGGAGGCAAACAGGGCTTCGTCGACGTATCCCGCCCCGCGGTCTTCGGCGCCGGGCACGTCATCGGCGGCGACGTAGTAGTCGATCTCTTTCCGGGCGGTGTGGGTGGAAATGGCGTGGGCGGTCTGGAGGGCGGCTTCGACGGTGTTGTTCAGGTTTTTCCAGGCTTCGGAATCGGCCTTGGCTTCGAGCATCCGGCCGAACAGGGCCATGTCGGGGACGTCGGTGTATTTGCTGATGATTTCAGCCACTTTTCGAGCCAATTCTTTCGGGTCCTTACCTCCTTCGGCCAGGATTTTTGCCATGTCCTTAATGGCTTCCCAGGTGGTGTAGACGAGCATCTTGCCCTCTTCGCGGGATTCCGATTCCTCGCCTTCTTCGGCGCCTTTACCCTTTTTCTGTTTCTGCTCCAGGCCGCAGGCGTTGAGCACGGCGGAGATGTCCGCGTCCTTTTTGCCGCGGGCCTTCAGTTCCTCCTGGAGCAACTGGCCGAGCCGCCGGGTGCGGATGCCGCCCAGCAGCGCGCTGAACTCTTCGCTCATGCGAATGGAGCGCTTGAGGCACTGGCTGGAGATGCGGGAGCGCAGCACACCGCCGAAGTAACAGGTCTTGGGCGCGCCGAGGTCATCCCGGTTGAGGTTGGACGGAGCGTGGTTCTGAATGAGATGGATCTGGATCAGCATGAGAGGTTCTCCTTCTGTTGCTGCCGTGTGGCAGGGTTCATGATCCTGTTTCCTCAAGGGTTGTTGTGTTTTCTTCAGCCGGTTCGGCATCACGGGCCGGGCCGGCCAGGGTATCCGCGAATTGCTGTGCCCAGAACAGGCGAAGCGAGTGCCGGTGCCAGACACTGAGATGGTCGATCAGTTTTTCCCAATCCATGCCCGGACTGCCGAGGACGTCCGAGACGGTGGACAGCGCCCACTGCAGTTCAGGATCCAGCCTTTCGGTGGGGGTGTTGAGCAGGAGATCGAAGCGGTCGATGATGGATTCCTGAATCTCGTTGCCGTGTTTCGGGTTTTCTGTTTTCAGCCGTATGGCCGCGCGGGCGAGCATTTTCGGCAGCGCATTACCGCTCCGCTGAGGCAGGGGCGCCCAGCCATAGAGTTTGCACACCAGCCAGGCGATATGGCGGCGTGGTGCCCTGCTGTCCCGCTGGCGTACCGGCCACCAGAGCCCGGTGAAGAGGTCAAAGGCTGTCACGTCCTGATGGATGCCGATGCCGGCGTCATCCCGCAGAAGTGAAAGCATCCCTTCTTTGCGCTCGAGGAGGCGGCCAACGAATTCACAGACCGCCTTGGCGGCAGGTTGGTTGTATTCTTTCAGCGGCAGGAATGGACGTGACTGCAGTCTGCGCTGGCCGATGATGTCGCGGACGGATACCGCCGGGAAAAAGACCTGCGCCATAGACCGCTCCCCGGCCCGATATACCTGGTCAGGCGTCTGACGCAGCAGTTCATGCCAGTCCGTCAGTCGTCCCACTTCTGCCGGATAAGCAACCTGGGTGAGGACAAACCTGGCCAGCCCGGACTTTTTGATTCCGGCTGTACGTTTTTTGGAAGCTTCTTCGCCCCGGGCCTGCGCGGCAATCACATGACACTGGAAAGCGAAGAGGTGTTTGCGCCGGGTTTCTCCCCATTGTTTTATCTGGTCGTGCAAGGGTGCGGAGGGCGAATCCGACTCTGGTTCCGCGGGAATCCTGTCCGGCTCAGCAAGATGGACCCGCATTGCCCGGACATCCTGGAACTTGGCCTGATTAGTATTGAAATCGATAATCAGCCAGTGGGGATGGTCCTGCCAGGGTTCAATCCGCGCCGTCAGTTCGCGGATTTTCAGGAGGTTTTCCTGCCATTGCCGGGCCACGGCGTCGGGGTATTTGGACAGTTTAAACAGATCTATGCTTTGAAGTTTTTCAGGCGCGTGCGGATCGTTCCATGTGTATTCCCCCACATCCTGCTTCGCGCGGCCTTCGAAGGCCATCGTCCGAACCCCGACGCGTAAAGGGTCTCCGGTAAAAACGCACCGCTCCTGACCGTCGAAAGATTCGACGTCCAGCCAGACCCGTCTCGGAAGCCAGGTCAGTCCAGTCAGCAGGGGCACCTCTCCATCCAGGGGTTCCAAGGTTTTTTCCCAGGCTGGGATTCCCGCCTGCCGATTCTTCAGAACCGCCCAGGAGAGGCGCAGCGTGGCTGCCAGCGAGGAGGACTCCGGCATCAGGTACACAGGTGGGGTTTTGTTGATGCCATAACTCTTACCCGGTCCGCCTATGGTAGTAAACACCGGAAGCCTGACCAGTCCAATGGCACAGGCTGCCGGTGACAATTGCTGTTCCTCATCCGAAACATGCAGAAAATGGGGATAGTTATTGCCGGATGGAATCTCATGAATCAGGTTTGTTACAGGATGGCGGTTTTTGGCATTGCGGACTGCCGGATCCTGATAAAAGCGGGGACCATCTTCCGTGAAAAGTTCGAAGCACTTCGCGTGATCGCGCGCTTTGGTGAACCAGTCCTCCGGAAAGGGGATGTCAGGATCCGGACTCAGGCGCTCGGGTGGGTTGCCGCGGCACCAGTGCAGCACCGCCAACAGCAACCGCATGATGGCAAAGGTATCGAGCGGGTTGCCCGTGTCGATCCGCCAGATGCGGTGGGCGTCGCTCAGGGCCTTCAGGATGCCCGCGCGGCAGCAGGTGCCGTCCCGGTAGATCACGGGAATCCACGGTTCGGTCAGCAGGTTGAACTGGAAATTGGGTGGATGTTTCATGGTTGGGTCTCCTTCTGTGATTTCCTGGTACTGTTTCAGACGCGCGGTAGGCATCGTAACAGGATCGTAATCGTGGAGAGGGTATGCCTACGGCGGGATTGCAGTGGGCATGAACCGAAGGTGTGGTTGCGTCATGTTCTGACCCTTCTCGTCATCATTCCGAGGATCGGCAAAATTCTATTCCCGAAAAATTCCGGTGTACGGAAACATATAATTTTTTGCGAAAAAATTTTTGCGTCCGGCCGAATTTGCCTGGCGTTCTGTCCTCCCCGAAGCCGGTCCGAACCCCCTGCCGGATACTGGTATACTCTGGGCCATGGACAACACGCCGCGGGTACATGCGCTGGTCATCAACTGGAACGGGCGGGAGCACCTTGAAGCCTGCTTCGACAGCCTTTTGGCCTCGGATTATCCGAATTTCGAGGCGGTGCTCATCGACAACGGGAGTACCGATCAATCGGTGGCGTTCAGCCGGGATCGGTGGGGCGGAGATGAGCGGTTCGCCGTTCTGGAACTGGAGTCCAACCAGGGCTGGAGCGGCGGCAACAACGCGGGACTGCGCCGGGCCATGGACGCCGGCGCGCGTTACGCCCTGCTGCTGAACAATGACACCCGGATCGCGCCGGATGCGCTGTCACGGGCTGTTTTCCGGGCGGAATCGGATCCGCGGATCGGGGCAGTGGCCCTGAAAATGGTGCTGTACGGTCAGCCGTGGGTGCTCAACAGTCTGGGGATTGCCATGAGCCGGGCCGGGGCGGGATGGGATATCGGCGCGGGGCGGCTCGACGGGATGGTGATCCCGGCGGACGAAGTGGCCGGAGCATGCGGGGGGGCCTGTCTGTTACGGCTGGAGGCCTTGGAGCGGGTCGGTCTGTTTCCGGAACGGTTCGGGATCTATCTGGATGATCTCGACCTGTGCCTGCGCCTGTGGGATGATGGGTGGCGGGTGGTAACCTGCCCTGACGCCGTGGTAGAACATAAGTTCAGCGCGTCGATGGGTCACGGGCCCGGAGCCCGGCGAAAATATTTTCTGGCCACCCGTAACCGGCTGCTCCTGCTGGCTCGGAACGTGCCGTTTTCAGAGATACCGGACGCGGTTGCAGCGACCCTGACGGCTGAAATTCGGTCGCTGGGTGCTGCCGCGCGGGATGGAGTATGGTGGAAGTGGTCTGCCCACGGAAGGGCATGGCTGGATGCCCTTGCGGCGTCAGGAGAAACGTTGGCGCATCGGCGGGCCATGGGTCGGCTGGGCCTCGACCGGACCCGCCACCAACGGCTGGTATATCGGGAACCGATGTTCGGTCCGGAGGTGGTGTTGCCGGTCCAGGGGTTCTATCCGCGGCGTCCGGATCAGCCAGAACAGGTTCGGGCGGTCAGCCGCGTGGCATGGCTGGACCAGCCACCCGCCGGATTGCGTATCCGGCTGGAAGCCCCGTTGGAGGGGATTTTTCCCAGCCCGGTCACGATCTGGCGGGATAACGTCCCGGAAGCCCGGTTGACCTGCCCCGGCGATTCATATACCCTTTCGGAATCTGCCAGACGGATCCGGATTGAATCCTCCGGAGCGGTCCGTGCCGAGGATACCGGTTTGCCTTGGGATACGGGTGCTTGGCTGAAGTTGGAGCCAGACCCGGCAGCGGCTTTTTTTGGAGAAGAATCACCGGTTTGATGGATGGGCTCGGACCATTCCGCCGGCACAGGAGACGGATAACATGACCAGAGTGAAAATCGCGCTGGCCGGTCTGGTGCTTGCGGGCGCACTGGGGCTGGCGGCGGGACTGGGCGTCCTGGCGGCCCGGTGGTCAGTGCCTGAAGACCTGCCCCAGGTGCCGGGAACGGCTGTCGATACAGTGGCCAGTGCTGCCCCGACCGGCGGGAAACCAGCCGTGGAGGCGGATCCCGACGCACCGCTGTTGTGTCTGCGGATCCCGGGAACTTCAGCGGAGGTCTGGCCGGTGGCAGCGGAGGAAATCCGGCTGGCCGCGGCCGCGGGAATTCACCAGTATATGTTGCCGGTGTCACTGCGGTGGGAGGGCGCACCGGACCCTCCGGATCCGATCGGGGTGATCGGTCAGGTGACTGCGCTGGATCCGGATGGGGTGTTTCTGCTGGAGGTGGATGTGAATCCTCCGCCGGCGTGGCTGAGCGCGAATCCCGCCGAAGCGATGGTCGGTACAGCCGATCCCCTCGCATTGCCTTCCGCGGCATCCCAGACATGGATTAATGCCGCAAAAGACGGCCTGACCGCCCTCCTGGGCGCGGTTGAGGGTAGCGCGGTCAGCCCGCGGATTCTGGGATACGTGCTGTGCGGCCTGCAGGACCACCGGTGGCGGCTGCCGAACGGATTCGACCGATCCGAAGTGAACCGCCAGGGCTTTCGGGACTGGCTCGTGCGGCAGTACCAGACCGAGACACGTATCGCGCAGGTGTGGCAGATGCCTGGATTCGATGTAAGCGGTGTGAGCATTCCTGCCCCGCCTGATGCCGCGACACGTGACGGCGTGTTTCTGGTATTCCCCCAGGATCGTCCCCTGAGTGATTTTCTGCGGTACAGTTCCGATTCGGTGGCGGACGCGCTGGCGGCTCTGGTGGCCCATACCCGGCAGGTCTCGCTGATTTCGCCACTGATCCTCGCTCCATACGGTTACACACTGGAGGAAGCGGATGCCATGTCGGGGCATTTTGCCCTGGGCGCATTGCTTCACAGCGATCTTGGGGGGATTGTCGCGCCTTTGGCTCAGGGAGATCGGGGATTGGGTGGCGCCGGACACCTGGCGGCTCCCGCCCAGAGTCTTACCGACCGCGGCTTGCGGTATATCGTGGTGGACGATATCCGTTCAGGCATGGAACGCAACGCGGAAACAGGAACCTTCGAACGGGACAAAGGCATCCGGCTGGGAGACATCCTGGACGTGCGGCGCCGGAACTTCGCTCAAACCCTCGTATATGGGTTGGGACTGGCCTGGTCGGATCCGCTGGCCCGCGGCTGGCTGGCGGATGCGGACCAGTGGCAGGAACTGGGACGACTTAACGGTATCTACCGGCAGCTCCGTCCCCGGCCGGTTACCCCTCCCACAGAGCCTCAGCCCGGCATCACGCTGGTCGTCAGTGAACGCGCGTCATTTGTGGTGCGCGGGAGCGTATCGGTTTACGCCAAAACGGTGGCTGCATCCCGGGATGCGGTTTATCGGTGCGGCGCGCCCGCCCGGACCGTCCTGTTGCAGGATATGTTTGAGGAGGTCAACACGCCGACACCGGTGTATCTGTTCGCCAACGCGTTCCGTCTGACCCAGTCGGAGCGCCGGGTTTTGCGGGCGCGTCTGGCCCGGGAAGGCGCCTGCGCGATCTGGCTGTACGCGCCGGGATACTTCGATGAACTGGGCTCCGCTACAGCCGGCATAACCGAGATCACAGGTATCCGGGTGGCTGATGCCGGTCCCGGCGGAACGGCCGCCCGATACGCGCTTGACGGCACGTATCTGAAGCAGGGATCCACCTGGGGGGATGCCGAACCGTGGGCCCCCCGTTTCGCGGTGGATGATCCCGACGCCGACGCGCTGGCCCATTACGCGGATGGCGGAAAAGTGTGTGTGGCCGTCAAACCCCAGCCGGACGGCTGGACCTCCATACTCATTGTGACGCCGGAAATCACGGCGGCCCTGCTGGCCGAACTGCTGAGCATTCTGGAACAGCCCATCCTCGTGCAGGCAGAAGACGGAATCAGTTTTGACACGGTCTACGCGTCGGAGAATCTGCTGGCGGTACATGCTGGCGCGTCTGGACGTCGGACCGTGAACCTCGGCCGTTTCGCGGATACCCGGGATCTGCTGGACGATACCTTCAGCTGGAGCCGAAAAGACACTTTTCCCCTTCAGGTCCGCCTGGGTGAAACGCGCCTGCTTCAGATACAGGAAGGGGTTGCCGAGCAGCCATGAACGTGACGATTGTTGATTACGGAGCAGGGAATCTGGGTTCTGTCACGCGGGCTTTTGAGTCGCTTGGCGCGGCAGTGACCCTGGCCCGGGATCCTGCTGAACTTTCCGGGGCGGATGCCATTGTTCTGCCCGGGGTCGGTGCTTTCGCGGAAGCCATGGATTTTCTGGACCGCGGCGGATGGCTGCCGCACCTGAACGCGGCCGTGCTGGAACGCCGGGTGCCTGTGCTGGGGATCTGTCTCGGCATGCAGTTGATGGCTGCCCGCGGAAAGGAAGGCGGTGACACCCCAGGCCTGAACTGGCTGGGCGGTGGCGTGGTCCGACGGCTGAATCCACCGCCTGAAAGCGCCGCACGTCTGCCGCACATCGGGTGGAATGATCTGATCCGCAAACAGGAACACCCGCTGTTGGCCGGGATTCCTGAAGGCGCAACGTTTTACTTCGCTCATTCCTATCACGTCGATGATCTGCCGGAACCATGTGTGCTTTGTCGGAGCGCTCATGGGTTGGAGTTTGTTGCGGCTGTGGCGCGGGATCATATCCTGGGCGTCCAGTTTCACCCTGAGAAGAGTTACGCCAACGGCATGCGCCTGCTTCGGAATTTTCTGGAAACAGCCGGAGGCAACCCTCGTGCATAAGGTTCGGGTTATTCCGGTACTGCTGCTGGGCGAGCGGGGCCTGGAAAAAGGGGTGGGATTCCGGGACCGGGTATATGTCGGCTGTCCCAGGAATGCCGCGCGGGTGTTCAATGCCCATCGGGTGGATGAACTGGTGCTGCTGGACATCGTGGCTACCCCTGCCGGACGTTTAACGAGGGTGGAGTATGTCCGGGACATTGCCCGTGAAACCACAATGCCTTTCGCGGCAGGCGGCGGAATCCGTTCAGTGGAAGACATGCGCGCTTTGCTGGAAGCTGGCGCAGACCGTGTGGTGCTCAATACCGCGGCCGTGGAGTCGCCCCGCTTGATTGAGGCCGGGGCATCCCGTTTCGGCAGTCAGTGCATGCTGGTTTCCATTGATGCGGTGCGCCTGCCGGACGGACGGTATGAGGTGTACACGGCATGCGGTACATCTCCCACCGGACTGGACCCTGTCGAGACGGCCCGGGTTGCTGAAGCTGCCGGTGCGGGCGAACTGCTGGTGACGGCTATTCACCGGGACGGCACCATGTCTGGTTATGACCTCGATCTCATCCGGCGGGTGGTGGACGCGGTCAACATTCCGGTCATCGCGGGCGGGGGAGCCGGGTCGGCGGAACACATCGCTGAAGTAGTACTTCAGGGGGGCGCGGCCGCGGCAGCCTGCGGGGCGTTCGTCGTGTTTTACGGGAAACGGCGCACCGTCCTTATCACCTATCCCACGGTAACAGACCTGCGCGCCGTGTTGCCGGCGGAGCGGGTTCGCGACCGGGACCTGCTGCCGCCGCCGGATATCGCTTCTGCTCGGCTCTGATTTGCAGAGGACCGCGCAAAATCTGCACGGCTTACCTGATAAAAACCTGATAATCGGGCAAGTTCCCCTGTTTTCCGATGTCCGATCTCGGCACAGGAGTTGCCCCTTTACTGCTGGAATGTGTCCCGCAACGGGACGGCGCGACCAAAAGGAGACGCGACATGAGAAGACGCGAAAAGTTTTGGATGATTGGAGTGGGATGTGCGGTATTTTTAACGGCCGGCTGGATGTGGGCGGCGTGGGCCCAGCAGGCGCCGGCTCCAGCGACGACGGATCCACCGAACCCACCGTCGGATCATGCGGGCCCGGCAGGCTCTCCTCCTCTGCCTCCGGCGTGGCATGGCACGGGTGCGGGTCGGGGCGCGGGTTGCTGTCCGCCCGGCTGCCCGGGATTCGCGGATGCCGATGGAGATGGCCGCTGCGATAATTTCCGGGATGAGAACGGCGACGGATGGTGTGACAACCGTCCGGCGGGTCCGCCGCGTGGATTCCGCGGCCAGGGCTGGCGTCGGGATGGTACCCCTCCTCCTCCGCCTCCGGCGTGGCATGGCACGGGTGCGGGTCGGGGCGCGGGTTGCTGTCCGCCCGGCTGCCCCGGATTCGCGGATGCCGATGGAGACGGCCGCTGCGACAATTTCCGGGATGAGAATGGCGACGGATGGTGTGACAACCGTCCGGCGGGTCCACCGCGCGGATTCCGCGGCCAGGGCTATGGCGGTCCAGGAGGCCGGGGCCGGCCCTGATTTACCTGGCATATACTGCAGATTGGCGCGGGCGGTCTGTGGCCGTCCGTGCCAGTCTGTAGGTTTGGAGCACCCCGGAACGTGGATAATTGGGGGTGTAAGGTGTTCGCTGATATGAATCGGGTCTTGCGACGCGCGCTTCCCTGGATCGTAGTAACCCTGTTGCTGCAGACTGCGATGCTGTTCCTGGCTGCCGGCGTTACCCGCTATCGTCTGCGGCAGGCCGATTTCATTCAGCAGACCCGAGTGGAGACCCTGTTGGATCTCGCCGAGCATGGGGTACGTGCCCACATGCGTCCTGGTCCTTCCGTAATTCTGCCAGGTGTGGAGACAGTATTTGATGCGTTAATCAGTCTGCCGGAGGTGGCTGGCTTGCGGCTGACCGATCCGACGGGAGCCGTGCTGCTGACGGTGGGCATTCCGGACGAGGTCGGGCCTCCTCCTCCAGGTCTGGAACGGTTTTCGCGCAGCATCGCCGAAGCTCCTGATGCGGGTGCGCTCGGGCGGGGAATGCCCCGCGGTCCGGGTCATGGTAGGCGGTGGACAACAGAATTACGGGGCCCGGACCCACCATTCCGCTCCCTGCCGCCGGGACCGTTGCTGCTGGAACTTTGGCTGGACAGGGGACAGGATAATTATCTGTGGCAGGTCAGGCGGGACGGGTGGCTGATCGCGCTGGGAGGTCTGCTGCTGGCCCCGGCGCTCGTGATGGCCGGAACTGCGTTCCGCCGGCAGCAGCGGTTGCGCCGGGATCTCATTTCCGCCCGCGAGGAGGTTGCG
>Ga0308390_1001928_pt1 | contig 12981 bp, 8 predicted proteins | sample Hotspr2Sample149_FD_202358 | JGI IMG/M metagenome (GOLD analysis project Ga0308390, IMG submission 202358) | Hot spring phototrophic mat microbial communities from Mushroom Spring, Yellowstone National Park, Wyoming, United States - 20040719_149 ...
GGGACGCACATCCACACCAGGCGAACCCACCTTCGGCTCAGCAATCCGCCAGAGAGCAGGCGCGGGCGGAGATTGCCAGGCATAGCACCCTGACCGTAACTTTCACCGCCCGAAAGTTACCTGTGCAGGCGACATCCCATGCCAGGCAACCTGCCCCAGCAGCCAGGCGTTATCTACTTCAAAGTTTATCCCATCTGCGCCCAAAGGTCGGGTTCAGCAGCGTTGTGGAGCGCAGCGAACGAAGCGGTCGGCTGGAAGCGCAGGTTGGGTGGAGCTCCATTTCACTTGACGAGCACAGTCACCAAACAACTTGAACCGCGTACTTGGCAATATTGGGGTCTCCACTTACCAGCACAGCGCCTTCGACCATCGCTTGGGCAACCAGTAGACGGTCAAAAGGGTCCTTGTGATAAGCTGGCAAATTTTCCAATGCCAGCACGTGTGCCAGCGTAACAGGCAATATCTCGATGCCGTTGGTCTGTTGCTGGGTTTCGATGATCTCTTTCAGGGGCAGAGCCAGCCTGAGTTTACCCAAGTGCAGTTTGACTTGCATTTCCCAGATACTGACCACGCTGAGCAACAACACGTTCTGGCGATCTTGACAAAGTGCCAGTGCTTGCGGCGAGAGTCTGGCAGGTTCGCTGTCCCACCAGATAAACGTGTGCGTGTCCAGTAGCAACTTCATGCACTGCCCGTCCAGAATTCTTCGGGTAGAGGCTCATCAAAATCTGGGCTGGTACAAATTGCTCCTGCGTGCAGACCTGCTACGCGAGAAGAGATGGGTACAAGGCGAGCAACAGGGGTTAGTCCATCGGTGAGAATCCATTCCACCCCCGAACTAATTTCTGAAAGCAACTCTTGTAATCGAACTTGGGCATCTTTGACATCAATTTGCTTGGTTAACATATATTCTTCCCCTTGAACCACTGCGTGGTCGCGTGGCGCTGGCAAACGACTCGCGTTTCACCTGCGCCGAGCCGAGCGCAGCGAGGCGAAGCCGTTAGCGTGCAGGCGCATGTTGGGCGCGACTGCCCAATGGCGCAAGACGCCCTCGCCTGCAAGCGCCTTTTTCTCGACTGGCAAAGTGCGGATGATACTGCCACACTCCATGCTTTTTATACCACAACGCCAGGCGAAGTGCAACAGCCAGAAGGGGTGTTCGAGAATAAAAAAACGTAGCCGCAGGCTTTAGCCTGCGTTTGTGGAGCCTGCCTTTCTGTGAGGGCGAACCTCCGAGTGAGCCGATCCCCACCCGCCCTCCCCGTAGACGGGCAGGGGCTTACGGCCCGGCAGGAGCCTCGCCCTCCACCCCTCAGGACATCCCCTCAGTCATTCCTGACTGTGATTTCCGCCTGCTCTACGTTCAGCCCCCAGATTTGTATCTGGCGGGGGTCTGTCGGCTCGGCACAACGGAACTCGACCGTGCGCGGTTCTCCAGGCAGCAGGAACACGTAATTATCGCTAGTCCACACCGCGTCCAGTGGGAATACCAGATGCACGAAGTGCGCATAAGCATCCGCGCTCAGCTCGCACTGCCACCGACAGCCCTCTTCGCCCAGCGGCGTGAACACGGCGCGCACCGTTGCTTTGGGCATCTGCAGGTGCTTCCATTCTGCGAAGAAATGCACGTTGTCGGGGGCAGGCTGACCACGCTTCACCTGCACCACGAGGAACTCCGCGCAGGCGTCCTGCGCAGGAGGCAACTGCACGAGCTGCTGCGCGCTGTTGGCAGGCACTTTGACCCGATGCACCTCGTCAGACAGCGTCTCGCCGTCCAGCCGCATCCGGCGCAGGCGCAGGTCGCTGCTCACCTCCTGAAGCGTATCGTTCACGCCCCACAGCGTCACGGAGCCATCCGCCTCCTGCCGGAAGGTGTAAAGCAGCGGCGCGTACGCACGGGCAACGGTGTGATATGCCCCCTTGGGGTTCAAGTAGTAGTCGATCACACTCCACGAGATACCAGGCCAGCAGTCGTTCAGCTGCCAGAAGAGCGCGCCGCTGCACTCGAACTTGCGTCGGCGGTAGTGTTCGATGCCGAACTTCAGCCCTTCCGCCTGCACCAGCTGCGACAGCAGCACGAACTCCTCGATACTGCGAGGCTGCCACACATGCGCCTCGAACAGCTTCTCCTTGCGCGAGGTATCGGGGTCCTTAATCCGGTACAGAAAGCCCTCGCTGTCGTAGAAGAACTGCTCGGGCGGGATGTTGCGCTGCAGGGTGCGCAGGGCGGGCGCGCCGTGCATCCCGAACTCGCTGATGAACCGTCCCCTGTCCTCGGCGTAGTGGCGGTACGAAACGCCCTCCGGTGTGGGGTTCGCACGCGGTTCCTCCCGGCTCTTGCGCGGGTAGACCATACCTGCCCACACCTGCCAGTTGTGCTTGTCGCCAGCGAGGTCGCTGTTGGCATCATCACCGCCCCATGGACTGCCCGGCCAGTACAGACGTGAGGGGTCTAACGCCGCGCACACCTGTGGCAGGATTTCGTCATAGATGCGTTTGCCATAGAAGGGAAAATCGGGTTCGTTCCAGTGAATCATGCTGTCGATCCACTGGTTCTCGTTATTGCCGCACCACAGGGCGATGCACGGGTGATTACGTAACTGTTCGACCACGCACTCTGCTTCCCGACGCACCTCTTTCACAAAGTCCTCATCATCGTCAGGATACGCGGCGCAGCTGAACATGAAGTCCTGCCACACGAGGATGCCCAGTTCGTTGCAGGCGTTGTAGAAATCCGGCGACTCGTAGATGCCGCCCCCCCACACGCGCAGCATGTTCATGTTGGCATCGCGCGCCATCTGCACCAGTCGGCGGTAGCGCTCGGCGGGAATGGAACCAATCAGGTTGTCGGCAGGTATCCAGTCCGCCCCCTTTGCGAATACCTTCACGCCGTTCAACACGAAGGTGAAGTTGGTGGTGTCGGGTTCCCTGCCGGGCGACTGGTCTACCTCGATGGTGCGCACGCCGAAGCGTATCGAGTCACTGTGGAGCACATTCGAGCCATCTAGCAGCTCCGCCTCTACAGTGTAAAGGTGCGGAGTTCCCAGGTCGTGTGTCCACCACAGCTGCGGCGACTCCATCCACAGGGTCGTCTCCGCCCTGCCATCGACGACGGGAGCGACCACCCGCCAATCCTGCCCGTGGTCGCGCACGAAAAAGGTCACCACCAGCGGGCGATTGTTCTCGCCGATATGTTCTATCTCCGCGCTCAGGCGCACCTCCGCCCCGTTCTCGGTGAGACGCTCGGTGTAAGCAAACAGGTGGGCAATCCGCGCCACCGAGTGCGCCTCCAACCGCACGGGTCGCCACACGCCCACCGTCACAAAGCGCGGTGCCCAATCCCATCCCCAATTCATCTGCGCCTTGCGCAGCCACACTCTCGGCTTGTAGAACGCCGCCCAGTAGCGAGAGACGTCCTTTTTCTCCGCCTCCAGCACCACCGGGTGGAAACAGATGGCAAGCAGGTTCTGTCTGTCGAGCCGCAAGTGCGGCGTGATGTCAAAACGGTAGGGCGTAAACATATTTTGCGCGGAGCCGACTTTCTCACCGTTCAGATAGACATCGGCGAGAGTGTCCAGTCCCTCGAACACCAGGTCAAACCGTTCCCCGCGAAGGTCTGCAGGCACGGTGAAGGTCGTGCGGTACCACCATTCGTAATCCTCCACCCAGCCGCATGCTTCTGGGTTTTCGTCGTAGTAAGGGTCAGGCAAAACGCCTGCGCGGATGAGTGCGGTGTGTACGTCGCCGGGTACCTGCACGGGTATGGCTTCGCGCTCGTCGAAATCCGCAGTGTGTGCGCGCTGCTGCAACCCTTTGCCCGGCTCAAAGTAAAACAGTTTCCAGGTTCCATCCAACGACAACTCCATCGCCAGTACCTCCTGCCGTTCAGTTATACCAACCCAAAGCGTTTTAGTCAAGCTGCTATGTTTGCCCGTTCTGCCTTAGCAGGCACAGCGGGCACAGACAGCCAATGTATGGTCGAGAACAACGAGTGAAGCCTGTACCGAGGGAGGTCGTGTAAACATCCTATGAAATCACCCGTTCGCTGCTTTTTATTTGCCGGGGTTGCTCTCTTTTTGGCACATGCCTGCGTTGCCCAAACGGCTATCCGTTTCGCCCGCTACCCTGCCCCTTCGCCTGACGGCAAACAGATTGCCTTCTCCTGGCAGGGAGACCTATGGCTGGTGAGCAGTGACGGCGGCGAGGCAAAGCGTCTGACCGTGCACGAGGGCTACGACTACGCCCCCGTCTGGTCGCCCGACGGCAGCAAAATCGCCTTCACTTCCGACCGCTACGGCAACGATGACGTCTTCGTGCTGAACCTGCGCGACGGTACTATACAGCGGTTGACCTACTGGTCTGGGCGAGACCGCGCGCTGGGCTGGACGCCCGACGGCAAAGCGGTGCTGTTCGAGTCCTCACGGGACTGGGAGCCCTACGGGGCAGAGCCGTGCGTCTACGTCGCGTCGCTGAAAGGCGGTACCCCCTACCGCCTGCACGACGCCACAGGCACTCCTGCAGCGCTATCTCCCGATGGCAACAGGGTGGCTTTCGTGCGCCGCGAGTCCAGCTGGTGGCGTAAGGGCTACAGGGGCAGTGCGACGGGGGACCTCTGGCTGCACGACTTGCAGACCAACCGCTACACCCGCCTCACCCAAACCGACAGCCCCGATACCTTTCCCATGTGGTCGCCCGACGGCAAGACGTTGTATTTCCTCTCTGAACGGGATGGCACCTACAACCTGTGGTCTATGGACATCGCGAGCAAAGCGGTGAAGCAGATGACCCGCTACAAAGGCGACGGCGTGCGCTTCCCGCAGATAGCGCGCCACGGAAGCCTCATTGCGTATGAGCAGGGAATGGACATCTGCACGCTCAACCCCGCGACCGGCGAAATGAAAGTGCTGACAATTACCGCCCCTGCTGCGGACGTGCGCAAGCCGCAGGGCAGCTGGATGCAGGTTCGCAGCGACGTTTCGGAATACGCCATCGCCCCCAACGGCAAAGAAGTGGCGTTCGTGGTGCGGGGGGAGATATTTGTCACCCGTTACCCCGATGGCGGAACCGCACGACGCATCACCGAAACGGTGGAGCCAGAGCACGGGCTGACGTGGTCGCCCGACGGCAAATCGCTGGTCTTCGCCTCCGAGCGTGGCGGCACCACCAGTCTGTACCGCGTCACCTCCGACGACCCGGAGGAGCCGCGCCTGCGACGCACGGCAAAGCTGAAAACCGAGCGTTTGACGAACTCTCCCCTGCCCGATACTTCCCCTGTCTTCTCACCCGACGGCAAAAAGATTGCCTTCCGCCGCGGCAACGGCAATCTGGTGGTGTTGGAGATAGAAACAAAAAAGGAGCGCACGCTGCTTCAACACTGGAATCTGGGGCAATTTGTGTGGTCGCCCGACAGCCGCTATCTCGCTGTGGAAATGGAAGATAACGAGTACAACTCGGACATCTACATTCTCAACGTGGACGACGGCAAGATGGTCAATATCAGCCGTCACCCGAACAACGACACCAACCCCTCGTGGTCGGCAGATGGGCGTGCGCTGGCGTTTCTGTCGCAGCGGGACGGGCGAAACTTCAACATCTGCTACCTTTTCCTGCGCAAAGCGGACGACGAGAAGACCAAAGCCGACTGGCAGGATGAGGAGGACGCCAAACACGATGCCCCCAAAAAACCCGAAGAGAAACCGAAAGACGCCAAAGAGAAAGAGCCCGTGCAGATAGATTTCGCCGACATCCACGACCGGGTACGGCAGGTCACCCGCTATGTGGGCGGGGTGCAGGAACTCGCCCTTTCACCCGATGGCAAGAAAATCGCCTTCCGCAGCAGCTATCAGGGGCAAAGCGACCTGTATGTCATCGACTGGGACGGCAGCAACGAGAAGCGGCTGACCACAGGCGGCACTTCACCCACCGACCTGCGCTGGAGCACCGACGGCAACACCATCACCTTCCTGGGCAGGGGACGCATCTCGCGCATCGCCGCAGCTGGGGGAACGGTGCAGGCGACTGATTTCAGCGCACAGATGCGGGTGGACTTCGCTGCCGAACGCGAGTACCTCTTTGACGCCGTTTGGCGCACCATCAACGAGGTGTTCTATGACCCGCAGTTTCACGGCACCGACTGGGCATCCATGCGTCTCAAGTATCGCCCCTACCTGCAACATGTGAGCGAAGACCGCGATTTCAGCGCGGTGGTCTACCTAATGCTGGGTGAGCTGAACTCCTCGCATGTGGGCTATACGCCGCGCTCCACCGCAAATCCAGAAGCCACAGAGACAGGAATGCCGGGGGTGGTGTGGTCAAACCGTCGTGACGGCGAAGGCTTGCTCATCGAGCGTGTGATCCCCGATACGCCTGCCGCCCGTTCCGACGTGAACCTGAAGCCTGGCGAGCGTATCCTGGCAATCAACGGGCAGCGCATCACCGAAACCACCAACGTCTGGCAGCTGCTGAACGGCACTGTGGGTGAGAAGACCCGTTTGCTGGTGCGTGCGCCCGACGGCACGGAGCGCACAGTCACTTTGAGACCGATGTCCCCCGCAGACTTCCGCCGCGCCCGCTACGAAGACTGGGTGAAACGCAACCGAAAATGGGTGGAAGAACAATCGGCAGGCGCACTGGGCTACGTGCATATTCAAGGCATGGGCGAGCTGAACGTGTACGAGTTCATCCGCCAGCTGCACGCGGTGGCGGCAGGCAAGAAGGGACTGCTCATCGACGTGCGCTTCAACGGCGGCGGCTGGACCACCGATTACCTGCTGGCGATTCTGATGGCGAAGCGCCATGCCTACACCCTGTCGCGCGGCGGCGAGCCTGGGTATCCGCAAGACCGCCTGCCCCTATACGTGTGGACGAAGCCCATTGCCGTGCTGTGCAACGAGCGCAGCTTCAGCAACGCCGAAATCTTTACGCACGCGATAAAGACCCTGAAAAGGGGTCCCGTTATCGGAATGCCCACCGCAGGCGGCGTCATCAGCACAGGGCGACGCACGCTCATCGACGGCAGCTCGGTAGCGACACCCGGACGGGGATGGTTCACCATGGACAGGGGCATCAACATGGAGCGCAACGGGGCGGTACCCGACTACGTGGTGGAGGACATGCCCGAAGACCTTGCGGAAGATCGCGACCGGCAGCTGGAAAAAGCGGTGCAGGTGCTGATGGACATCGTGCGAACGGCACCACCAGAGTTCCCACCCCATCCGCCAGGTGCGAAGTAGAAATCCATTTAACTTGATTAAACATCCGTTCCCGTGCTATACTGTTACGACATACTTTGACCCGGAGAACAGGAGGAGACAACGCTGATGGAACGCCCCGGCGCTGTAACATTCAAAGGACAGCCGTTGACACTGGTTGGACCCGAGCTGAAACCAGGTGATAAGGCGCCCGACTTCACCATCATCGACCAATCGCTGCAGCCAGCCTCGCTGAAAGATTACGCGGGCAAGGTGATTCTGTTGAGTGTGGTTCCATCGCTGGATACGGGCATCTGCTCCGCGCAGACCAAACGGTTCAACGAGGAAGCGGCGCAGTTACCGGAAGACGTGGCGATCCTGACGGTGAGCATGGACCTTCCATTCGCGCAAGCACGCTTCTGCGGCGCGGAGAACATTGACCGCGTGAAGGTATTGTCTGACCATCGCGACGCCTCGTTCGCACAGGCGTATGGCACGCTGGTCAAGGAGCTGCGCCTAGAGTCGCGCGCTATCTTCGTCATCGACCGCGACGGCACTATCCGCTATGTGGAGTACGTGCCCGAAATCGCCAGCCACCCCAACTACGACGCTGCGCTCCATGCGGTGAAGAGCCTGCTGTAGACGCCAGCAAAGCTGGCTGACGTATTCCCCACACCTCTCCGACGAGGGCAGGGACTCATGGACACCCCTCTCCCGAAGCTTCGGGAGAGGGGTCGGGGTGAGGGCGAAACTGCATTCACTTATCTACTCGCAACCGCGCGGCTCAGCTCGACCTGCCACTCAGGGAAACGACGGGGACGAAAAGGTGTCTCCGCACCGACGACGCCGACGCACAGGTAGCCCTCGGCAGTCCACTGATACTCTTCCACCACCAGCGTCTCCTGATCCACCAGCCAGACCCAAGGTACCTCCGCGCGGCGGTAGGCGTCGAACTTTTCCACGCGGTCGTATGCCGCTGTGCTGGGGGATAGCACCTCCACCACAAGGTCGGGAGTTCCCACAATGTACCCTTTCGCATCGTGGTACCGGTCAAGATGCTCCTTCGCCAAATACACCACATCTGGTCCAAGCCAGTCACCTGTTGGAAGGGCAACGTTAATGTCTGCCCATACCTCTCCCAGATCCCTTTCCCGCACGTGGTTCCACAGCCAAGCTGCCAGCCAAACAACCAGCTGCTGGTGGCGTCCAGAGGGTCTGTTCACCTCGATAGCCTCTCCACAAATATAGTCGTAATAGGGGGGGCCAGGGGGCAGCTGCTCGAACTGGTCCCGGCTCATGCGGATACGCCGAGATTGCGTAACGCTCGCCATGTGCGCGCACTCCTCCGCACACAGTATACCACAGGGGGAACAGGAATCCACTCTGCAACTGCGGAATCGACGGAGTGGCATGAAAGCAACGTCCAAAAGGTCCCTGCTTCGCGAACTGCTGCCAGTGGGCATCCCGCTAGTAGCCATCGGCATGGGGTGCTTCTTCGGATTGAGTGCAGCAGGGCTGTTTGACCTCGACGAAGGACTGTATGCCACCGCTGCGCGGCAGATGGTGGAGTCGGGAGACTGGCTGGTACCTCGCGTGGGCACAGGTGTCTTCTTCGACAAACCTCCCCTCACCTACTGGCTACAGGCATTGTGCATGAAGACATTGGGTTTCACGCCTCTGGCAGCGCGCCTACCTTCCGCTCTGGCGGCAGCACTGACCGCATGGCTGTTATGGCAGTGGGCAAAACGTCGGGAACTGCATCGGGTCGGCTGGCTGGCGCTCGTGATTTATCCCCTGTGCCCACTGACGATGGGGTTAGCGCGGCAGGCCATTATGGACAGCCTGCTCACGTTGTGGTTCACACTGGCTGTAGTCGGCTGGATCGAAGGTTACACTGGAGACCGTCGGTGGTACGTACTGACGGCAGCGGGCGCAGGGCTTGCGACCATGACCAAAGGCCTGATCGGGCTGCTTCTGCCGGGCGCGGCGATGGTGCTGTGGATTTTGTTGCGGCGGGATTGGGCGGAGCTGAAACGCATCCCGTGGTTACCCGCTTTGGGGCTGTACCTGCTCATCGTCCTGCCCTGGCACGTGGCGGTCTGGCAGGCGACCGGGCAACAGTTCGTCGAAGAGTATATCGTTCGGCATCATGTCAACCGCTTTCTGGGCAAGGAGTTCGGGCACGTCGCGCCGTTCTGGTTCTACATCCCCGTGCTGCTGGCAGGCATGTATCCCTGGAGCGCGTTTGTGCCCATCATCGGCTGGCAGGCACTGAGCGGCTGGCGTTGCGAGCGGGAGAAACTCTGCTGCGCATGGGCGATGTGGGCGTTCTGGGCGTTGGTGGTCATCGTCTTCTTCTCCCTCAGCAAATCCAAGCTGCCGGGCTACGTGCTGCCAGCAGTGCCTGCGTTGTGCTTGTTAGTGGCCGTGCGCCTGCAGTCGCTGTGGACGGTAACGCAGGGACTGCGCGTGGGCGAAGCCGCGCTGATGGGCTTCACCGGCATCGCGCTGGGCGCGGCGTTCGCGCTGGTAGGTGCGGTGGGCTGGCAGTGGCGCGGCGTCGAGACGGCTGTGCTGATGGGCAAGCCTGTCCCGCCGGATGTGGTGCAGGCGGTTTCGCACATGGCGCCCTTCGCGCTCATACTGAGCGCGTTGTTCGTGTTAAGCGTTATCTTCCTGGCGTGGCGATGGGCACATACCCCACGCGTGGTGGGCTCTGCAGTGCTGTTCGGACTGCTGTTTGCGTTTCTGGCAGGGCACGACGGGTTGCCACGCTGGGACGCTTACGACATCGCGCCGCTGCATCGCCTGGCTCGTTCGCTGATACCCGCTCTGCAGCAGGGCAAGGCAGTGATGGTGTACGCCTTCGAACCCAGTCGCCCCAGTTTGCGCTTCGTGATGGGACACCCGTCACAGGTGCATACGCCGGGCACGCCAGAAGAGCTGCGCCAGCTGCTGGAGCGTTATAACGGCGGCTTCATCCTCGCCCAGAAGAACACCACCATCCCCGCCAACCTGCCCTGCAAGCCGAGTCGCGAGCAGGAAGACGGACGCTGGGTGGTGTACCGATGCGAGCCATCCGACGAATAGTGATTGCGCCCACTGCGTTCAAGGGGAGTTTAGACCCCGTGGCAGTGGCAAAGGCGATGGAGCGCGGTGTCAGGCGCGTTCTGCCGGATGCGGAGACCATACTGCAACCCCTTGCGGACGGCGGGGACGGGATGCTGCAGTGTCTGGCATACGCAGGCGTCTGCGCGTTGCACCACCAGACCGTCTCGGATGCTCTAGGACGACCGCACACCGCACCGTACGGCATCAGTGAAGACGGCAGCACGGGATACATCGAGATGGCGCAAATCTGCGGCTTGGCGCAGCTGCAGGAAGGGAAGCGGAACCCTCTGGGAACCACCACCTTCGGCGTCGGAGAGATGATTGCACACCTGCTGCGTCTGGGCGTCAGGCATCTGGTCGTAGGACTGGGAGGCAGCGCTACGAACGACGGTGGGGCAGGTGCGCTAGCTGCACTCGGTTGGCAGCTTCTGGACAGAGCAGGAGAGCCGGTTCCAACCGGCAACGCCGGACTGGCAAGATTGCATCGGCTGTTGCCTGCCACCGATGCACACCGCGACGTTCAGGTGACGCTCGCGGCGGATGTGCGCAACCCGTTGCTGGGTAAGCGGGGAGCCACTGCCGTATTCGCCCCACAAAAAGGCGCGAGCCCCGAACAGCTACCCCAACTGGAACGAAACCTGCGCCGCTGGGCAATAGCAGTGCACCGAGCGGTTGGCAAGAAGCTTTCGCGAATCCCGGGTGCAGGCGCAGCAGGTGGGCTGGCGTTCGGGTTGTTGGCGCACTTTCCGCAGGCGCAAATCGTTTCGGGAGCCGAGCTGGTGATGAGGCAGGTCGGCTTCTACAATGCGCTACGCAATGCAGACCTGGTGCTGACCGGCGAAGGACGCCTCGATGCCAGTACGCTACATGGTAAGCTCGTCTTTCGGGTGCTACGCGCAGCAAAGCGGGCGCACGTGCCGGTGGCTGTAGTGTGCGGTCAATTGGCGGACGATGTGCGCCTTGGTCATCGATTTGGGGTTGTGGCTGTCGAGCATCTGGTGTCGCCTTCGGTATCGCTGGAAACCGCGGTTCGAAACACAGCGAGCCTTCTGGCAGAAAGGACGCTGCAGGTTCTACAGCGCGTTGGGCAAGGTCGAGATGGGGCGTGACCTTAGAGACACGCCATTCGCCGGTAGGGCGGGTTGCGCCCTACCAGCCAGGTCATCACTTGATGATTAGCGGCAGGCGTCGAACTCTATCTCGTCGAGGTCGATGTCTTCCTCAACTCCTCCGATGTTGACTCGGGCAATTCCACAGGTACTGCCGAAGGTCACCGTACCGGTTTGTCCGCCTGCCGTTACCGTCATCTGTCCACCTATGGGATAGTCACATCCCGGGGACTCATACTCCACATCCTGCATCTGGAAAGACACCGTGCCTACTGCTGGCGCAGCGTAATCGCCATTACCCGTAATGTAAAAGCGGTCGCTGAACCATCCCGCCGAGTAGACCACGGTGCCATTGAAGCGCTCCCGCTCCTCACACTCACCTCGAGGTGTCAGGTCGTACGACAGACCAAAGGCATCATCCCTATCGATATTTCGCAGGGACATAGTGCCAGTGATGGTCTCCTCCTGCGTGCCGTAGTTTTCAAAACGAAATTCGATGCGGTCAACGTTAACTAACTTCCCAGCGGCGTAGTTGGGGTTGACCAACTGTATGGTCACACGTCCGCGGATGATTTCATCATCCTCTGCGCTCTGGCAGCCAGAGCCATAATCAAGGGTGATTGAATTACCAGCGCTCTCAATACGCGGACAGTCACCAGACTGCCGGCTGCGACTCCGGTTAATGACCTGGTCAATCCGGCTCAGCGACCTCCAGTGGCGTCCATCGGGAACGTCGCCTACCGCTCCGCGCAAGGTTGCTGGGTTGACATTGTCTCCCCCAAAGGTAGCTGGGCTGACATTGTCTCCCCCAAAGGTAGCTGGGCTGACATTGTCTCCCCCAACTGCGCCACCACCGCCGCCGCAGCCTTGCAGGAGCAGGGTGGTTCCTACGAAGCTGAGGGCGAACACGACCACCAGAATGGTTGCCCGCAATGCCTTGTTCATGAGCCTGTTACCTCCTATCCTCTTGGCAATTTCTAGCAGATGGTGTTTTCGCGGGTTACAGTTCAGTGACCCGCTCGTCCTCTGACAGTAATAGGAGTTACGCAGTTGACCGCGAACCCCTAGCCACATTACGATAATATCATGAAAACGGAAGCATGTCAAGGGAGCGACGCAGAAAATGAACCTGCCCAAATGCAATTTTAGACTACATCCACTTCCTCTTTGCCGCCCAGAGGGTCTTCACGAGCACCGAAGCAGCCAGATGCCAACCCGAAGGCAAACACTCTCCCGCCCACGGTGCCTTCACTTTTTAGACACAGAGGCGTTGTGGCAGGAAGCGAAGGTGGTCGTAGACCCCAAACGGAGGCTTTTGGACAAGCCTTATGCTCAGCAGATGGAACTGGTGACCCCCCACTGGAGTGGTACACACCAGAAGGTGGTGCGGGGCATTGCCCTGTTGACTTTGCTCTGGACGGATGGACAAGCCCTTAAACTGGTGTTTCGGGTGCTACGCGCCGCGAAGCAGGCGCACGTGCCGGTGGCTGTAGTGTGCGGTCAATTGGCGGACGATGTGCGCCTTGGTCATCGATTTGGGGTTGTGGCTGTCGAGCATCTGGTGTCGCCTT